>Ga0299914_10000184_pt1 | contig 37023 bp, 41 predicted proteins | sample RVTome_10_FD_201361 | JGI IMG/M metagenome (GOLD analysis project Ga0299914, IMG submission 201361) | Soil microbial communities from uranium-contaminated site in the Upper Colorado River Basin, Wyoming, United States - RVT153D57 (version 2) ... | reverse complement strand
GGAAGGGCATTGCAGCCGCCTCGCTGGCCGCCATTCTCGAATCGCGCGGGCTCAAGATCTGCATGGTGAAACTGGATCCGTACATCAACGTCGATCCGGGCACCATGAGTCCGTTCCAGCATGGCGAAGTCTTCGTCACGCATGATGGTGCGGAGACCGATCTCGATCTCGGCCATTACGAACGCTATGTTCGCGCGCGCACCGGCCGCGCCAACAATTTCACTACCGGCCGTGTCTATTCCAACGTGATCCAGAAGGAACGCCGCGGCGATTATCTCGGCGCGACCGTACAGGTCATTCCGCACATCACCGACGAGATCAAGCGCAACGTGCTTGCCGCTGCTGGCGATGCCGACATCTGCATGGTGGAAATCGGCGGCACGGTGGGCGACATCGAATCGCTGCCGTTCCTGGAAGCGATACGCCAGCTCGCGGTCGAGCTCGGCCGCCTGCGCACGCTGTTCATGCACCTGACGCTCGTGCCGTTCATTCCGACGTCCGGTGAGACCAAGACCAAGCCCACGCAGCATTCCGTGAAGGAATTGCGCTCCATCGGCATTCAGCCGGACGTGCTGCTGTGCCGTTCGATGGAAGCGCTGCCGGACGATGCGCGCCGCAAGATCGCGCTGTTCACGAACGTGGAGGAACGGGCGGTCATTTCGGCTGCGGATGCGGACGACATCTATCGCATCCCGATGCTGCTGCACGCGCAACATCTCGATGACATCGTGCTTGAAAAACTCGGCCTGCAGGCGAAACCCGCGGATCTTTCCGAGTGGGAGCATGTCGTCGAAGCGCGCATGAATCCCGAAACGGCGGTCGATGTCGCGTTTGTCGGCAAATACGTCGATCTCGCCGATGCCTATATGTCCATCAACGAAGCGTTGAAGCATGCCGGCATACACACGCGCACCAAGGTGAACATCCGTTACATCGATTCCGAAGACATGGCCGATGGCGATACCAGCCCGCTGGAAGGCATGGACGCGATTCTCGTCGGTCCCGGCTTCGGCGAGCGCGGTATCGAAGGCAAGATCGCGGCGGCGCAATACGCGCGCGAAAACAATGTGCCGTATCTCGGCATCTGCCTCGGCATGCAGGTCGCCGTCATCGAATTTGCGCGCAACGTCTGCGGACTTTCCAAAGCGCACAGCACGGAGTTTGCGCCGCACTCGCCCGATCCCGTCATCGCGCTGATCACGGAATGGAAGGATAGAACCGGCGCGGTCGAAACCCGTTCGGAACGTTCGGATCTCGGCGGCACGATGCGTCTCGGTGCGCAGGAATGTTTCCTTGAAACAGGTACGCTCGCGCACAAGGTGTACGCGAATGACGTGATCGTCGAGCGTCATCGGCACCGGTTCGAGTTCAACAACAACTACCGCGAACAACTCGAAGCACAGGGAATGAAATTTTCGGGCAAGTCCGTAGACGACCTTGTCGAAATGGCGGAGATTCCGGAACACGTGTGGTTCATCGGTTCGCAGTTTCACCCCGAGTTCACGTCCACGCCGCGTGACGGTCACCCGCTGTTCTCGGGTTTCATCAAGGCGGCGCGCGAGCACGCATCGATGAGCAGTGAATCCAGCAAGCAGGCCCGCGCCTGATACACCTACAGGAATCCGCATGAAACTCTGTCATTTCGAAGCCGGTATCGACCAGCCGCTGTTCGTCATTGCCGGGCCCGACACGCTCGAATCCGAGCAGCTTGCGCTGGATGTTGCCGGTCATCTCAAGGAAGTGACGGACCGTCTCGGCATTCCGTACATCTTCAAGGGTTCGTTCGACAAGGCGAACCGCACATCCGGAAAAAGTTATCGCGGCCCCGGCATGGAAGAAGGCCTGCGCATCCTGCAGAAAGTGAAGGACGATATCGGCGTGCCGGTGCTGACGGACGTGCACGAGTACACGCCCATTGCCGAAGTCGCGGCAGTCGTGGACGTCATGCAGACACCGGCTTTCCTGTGCCGGCAGACGGACTTCATTCATGAAGTCGCGCGTCACAACAAGCCGGTGAACATCAAGAAGGGCCAGTTCCTGTCGCCGTGGGAGATGAAGAACGTCGTCGACAAGGCGCAGGCGACCGGCAACAAGCAGATCATGGTCTGCGAACGCGGCTTCTCCTTCGGCTACAACAATCTCGTTTCCGATATGCGCGGGCTTGCGATCATGCGCAATACAAACTGCCCGGTCGTGTTCGATGCAACGCATTCGGTACAGATGCCGGGCGGGCAGGGCACGAGTTCCGGTGGTGCGCGCGAACACATACCGGTGCTGGCGCGCGCGGCCGTTGCATCAGGCGTCGCCGGTGTGTTCATGGAAATTCATCCGGACCCGGACAACGCACTCTGCGACGGCCCGAATTCCTGGCCGCTCGCGCTCGCCGAAGAACTGCTGGGCACGTTGAAGGCGCTGGATGATGTCGTGAAGGCGCGTGGCTTTGTGGAAGAAAAAATTAAATAATCCGTGAGAAGTGAGAGGTGAGAGGCAAGGGGACTGGAGCAACGCCGCTCCAGTCCCCTTGCCTCTCACTTCTCGCTTCTCGCTTTTACGGGGAGAAGAAATGAGCAAGATCGTTGACATTCGTGCGCGTGAAATCATCGACTCGCGCGGCAATCCGACCGTGGAAGCGGATGTTTACCTGGAAGGCGGCATCATGGGCCGTGCGGCCGTGCCGTCCGGCGCCTCGACCGGTTCGCGCGAAGCAGTGGAATTGCGCGATGCAGACAATGCACGCTATCTCGGCAAGGGCGTGCGCAAGGCCGTCGCGAACGTCAATGGCGAAATCCTCGCTGCGCTGAAAGGCATGGATGCGGCTGATCAGTCTGCCATCGACCGGAAGATGATCGACCTCGACGGTACCGAGAATAAGGGGCGCCTGGGCGCGAACGCGATCCTCGCGGTATCGCTTGCTGTTGTACAGGCGAGTGCGAAAGCCGCCGGCAAACCCTTGTTCGAATACCTCGGTGGCAGCTCCGCAACCGGCATGCCGGTGCCGATGATGAATATCATCAACGGCGGTGCGCACGCGGATAACAGCGTCGACCTGCAGGAATTCATGATTCTTCCGGTCGGCGCGCCGTCGTTGTCCGAAGCGTTGCGTGTGGGTGCCGAAGTATTTCATTCGCTGAAGAACGTTCTGAATAGCCGTAATCTCAGCACGGCGGTCGGTGACGAAGGCGGTTTTGCGCCTGACCTGCCGTCGAATGAAGCGGCACTCGAAGTGATCATCGAGGCTATCAAGAAGGCGGGTTACACACCGGGTAAGGACATTCTGCTAGGCCTCGACGTTGCGTCCAGCGAGTTCTACAAAAATGGGGTGTACAACCTGGAATCCGAAGGGAAGAAATTCAACGCCGCAGAGTTTGCGGATTATCTCGCCGATCTCGTGGACCGCTATCCAATTGTCACCATTGAAGACGGCATGGATGAAAGCGACTGGGATGGCTGGAAGATTCTTACCGACAAGCTTGGTGATCGCGTGCAGCTGGTAGGCGATGATCTGTTCGTTACCAATCCGAAAATATTGAAAGAGGGTATCGACAAGGGGATCGGCAATTCGATCCTGATCAAGGTCAACCAGATCGGCACGCTGACTGAAACGCTGGAAGCGATCAAGCTCGCAACCGATAACGGTTACACGGCAGTTGTTTCGCATCGTTCCGGTGAAACCGAAGATGCCACGATTGCCGATCTAGCGGTTGCGACCACCGCAACGCAGATCAAGACCGGCTCGATGTCGCGTTCGGACCGCATTGCGAAGTACAACCAGTTGCTGCGTATCGAAGAGCAGCTTGGCAGCCGCGCCACTTATCCCGGTCGAAACGCTTTCCCCAAGGGCGTTGGTCGATAAGAAATGAAAGTCCTGGCCGGAGTGCTGCTGTTCCTGCTGTTGCTGTTGCAGGGCCAGCTGTGGTTCGGCCAGGGCAGCCTGCCCGATCTGTGGCGCCTCAAGCGCGCCGTCGAAGCGCAGCAGGCGGAGAACCAGGGACTCGAAGAGCGCAATACGTCGCTGGCGGCCGAAGTGCAGGATCTCAAGAGCGGCCTCGAAGCGATCGAAGAACGCGCGCGTTCCGAACTCGGCATGATTCGCGATGGCGAAACCTTCTACCAGGTGACTGATGGCATTGCGTCGGAAGAAGCCGAACCCCGGGAAATACCACCTGATGAATGATCCGCGAGAACCGGTCCGTTTCGCGGACTATCCTTATGCGTTCGGCGCACCTGCGCTGAGCGGCGTGTTGCGTTCGCAACCGGCGGATTTCTACGTTGAAGAGCAGTTGTCGTTTGCACCGGATGGCGAAGGTCCGCACCTGATGCTGTGGGTCGAGAAAACCGGTGCGAACACGGAATGGGTGGCGCGGCAGTTTGCGAAGCGTGTCAATTGCCGGCCCATGGATGTCGGCTACTGCGGCATGAAGGATCGTCACGCCGTCACGCGGCAGTGGTTCAGCGTGCCGGCGCCGAAAGAACCCGTCGACTGGCAGGCGCTTGATCTTGAGGGCGTCCAGGTACTCGAGGTGCATGCGCATCGACGCAAGCTGCGCCGCGGCGCGCACGTCAGCAATCGCTTCGTACTCACGATTCGCGATGTGGCCGGCGAAGACGATCTGGACGTGCGTGCCGAACGCGTCCGTGAACAAGGCGTGCCGAATTATTTCGGTCCGCAGCGCTTTGGTCGCACCGGCGACAATGTCGTTCGCGCAATGGAAGGCGCACGCGGTGGTATCTTTCTGTCAGCGGCGCGCAGCTTCCTGTTCAATCGAGTGCTGGCGGAGCGCGTGCAGCGCGGCGACTGGAACGTTCTCCTGCCTGGTGAAGCGGTACAGCTCGATGGCAGCGGCAGTTACTTTATCGCGGAGAAAACCGACGCCGTCCTGCAGCAGCGCCTGGATGAATTCGACATTCATCCCAGCGGTCCGCTGTGGGGCAAGGGCGAATTGCCCTCGACGCTGGAGGCGGCCGCGCTGGAAACATCCGTCGCGGACGCCATGCCGGAATTGCGCGGAATCCTGGAAAAAACCGGCATGCGGCAGGAACGGCGTGCGTTACGCGTTGCGCTGCGCGGACTCGATATCCGGCGTCCGGATACGGAAGCCGCTTCCGAAGCGGCTGACAAAACCGTTGCCAAAACTGTTGCAAAAACTGTTGCAAAAACTGTTGTGATAGCCTTCGACCTGCCGCCGGGTGTATTCGCAACCAGCGTGCTGCGCGAAATGATCAACGTCACCGACCGGGGAGAGAGCGATGCTGGAGCGGATTGAAAAAGACGACGTTCTCGAAATCCGGTTCAACCGGCCACCCGTCAACGCGCTTTCGCCGGAATTCGTGCAGGCGTTGCTGGCGGCCATCACGCAGGCACCGGCTGATGGCGCGCGCGCGATAATCCTGTCTGGTCAGCCCGGCATGTTCTCGGCTGGACTGGACGTTCCCGCGCTGCTCGGCCTTGATGAAGCGGCGATGCATGAATTCTGGAAGCACTTCTTCGGGCTGTCTGGCGCGATCGCCTGTTCACCCGTACCGGTTGCGGCGGCTATTACCGGCCACAGCCCCGCTGGTGGCGCCGTGCTCGCGATGTTCTGCGATTACCGCGTGATGGCTGAAGGAGATTTTCGTATCGGCCTGAACGAAGTGCAGGTAGGGCTCGCACTGCCGCCTGTCATCCATGCAGCGCTGGTGCGCCAGGTTGGAGCGCGCGAGGCGGAACGGCTGGCGGTGCCGGGACTGATGATCGACCCTGTCGAGGCGCGGCGCATCGGATTTATCGATGCCGTCGCACCTGTCGAGGGCGTTGTTGCACATGCGCGAGCGTGGTGTGAACAGCTTGTCGGCCTGCCGCGCGCGGCGATGCAGCGGACACGCGATCTCGCCCGCGCAGATATTGTCGATCTGTTCGACCGCCTCGACGAGAACGATTACCGCGTGATGAACCAGGCGTGGTTCGGCGCCGAAACGCAGGCCACGATGCGTGCGCTGGTCGAACGCCTGAAGAAAAAGTAGCGGTCAGAACGAGCTGCGTACTGTCAGTAACCGAGCAGGCCGAGCACACCGATGACAATCAGGTAAAGCGCGACGATGTAATTCAACAGCTTCGGCATGACCAGAATCAGGATGCCGGCTATCACGGCCAGCAGCGATGACATGTTGATCGTAAGTTGCATGTCCATTCTTCTTATCCTCTTGAACGGCAAGTGATCGGCGTTTCGCGCCACGATTGTCATCCATGACGTCTTTCATTTCCTGTTCAGCAATACCAGAACGGCGCCTGTACCGCCATCGACAGCGGGTGCACTGGCGAACGCCAGCACGTCGTCCCGTCGCCGCAGCACGCTCGCCGTCTTCGACTTGAGAACCGGTCCCAAGGGGCCGGAACGCAAACCCTTGCCATGAATGATGCGTACGCACTGCCAGCGTTCACGACGCGCTTCGGCGAGGAAAGCGCGTATCGCTTCACCGGCCTGCCGCTCGTTGAGTCCGTGCAGATCCGCTTCGGCTTCGGCATGAAATTCGCCGCGCCGCAGGCGGCGCAGCACGCGGGGGTTCGCACCTTCACGCAGAAAGAGCAGTTCCTCGCCGGTTTCAAGTTCCGACGCATATGGATCGTTTGTCAGGCTTTCGGTGAGTACCCGCGCCTCGTCTTCGCGGCTGAAGCGTGGTACAGGGCGCGGACGGCGGCGATCCTGTGCGCGTTCGACAGCCTGAATCGGCCGCACATCGCGCATGGCTTCGCGGAACGCCTGCAGGTCGTCGTCGGAGATGATTTCATCCTGACTGTCCTGCGTCTTTGATCGATCGCGATTCGGCTTGTTGCGCGAGCGGCGCTGCACGGCGCACCTGTGCGGGTTCCGGTGTTCGGGTATAGTAGCGTCCAATCCTGGAGCTGGCATTGCCGTGATTGCAATACACGAAGAAAACATGCCGCTGGACATGACTGTGGGCCGGGGAATGCAGCTTGCACGTGCTGGTCAGTAACGACGACGGATTTCGGGAAGAAGGAATCCGCTGTCTTGCCGCCGAACTCGCTCGAACGGAGCGGGTGACTGTCGTCGCGCCCGACCGCGATCGCAGCGGTGCCAGCAATTCACTCACCCTCGAATACCCGCTGCATCCGCGTCGCGAAGCCGACGGCGTGTACAGCGTTGACGGTACGCCTACCGATTGCGTGCACCTGGCCATCACCGGATTTCTGGACGACGAGCCTGACATGGTGTTTTCGGGGATCAATGCCGGCGCCAATCTCGGTGACGACGTTCTTTATTCCGGCACCGTTGCGGCCGCCATGGAAGGCCGGTTCCTCGGTCTGCCTGCGCTGGCGATTTCCCTGTGCTCAAGAGCGGCGACCAACGTCCTGACGGCGGCGCGCGTGGCTCGCGAAATCATGGAGCACCTGGCGCGCGATCCGCTGCCGGCCGACACCATCCTGAATATCAACGTGCCGGATCTCTCATGGAACGAACTGCAAGGCTTCGAGGCGACGCGTCTTGGCCACCGCCACAGGGCGGAGCCCGTGGTGCCGAGCGAGGATCCGAAAGGCCGCAGGCTGTTCTGGATCGGACCGCCCGGCGCCGAACAGGATGCCGGTCCCGGTACGGATTTTCATGCGATTGCGCGTGGCTTCGTTTCCGTCACGCCGCTGACGGTGGATCTCACGCGCTACCAGGCGCTCGAACAGGTGACCGGCTGGGTCAAGGGAATGGTGCGATGAACGCGGATATCCGCCGCAGTGGCATCGGCATGACATCCGCACGCACGCGTGAGCGCCTGGTGCAGCGCCTCAAGGACAACGGCATCCGCGATCAGCGTGTACTGGACCGCATCCGTGAAACGCCACGGCATCTTTTCGTCGATGAGGCGCTGGAGTCGCGCGCCTATGAAGATACGGCGTTGCCGATCGGCAACGGCCAGACGATTTCGCAACCCTGGGTGGTGGCGCGCATGACGGAAGCGCTGCTGGCCGGCCGTTCGCTGGACAAGGTGCTGGAAGTCGGTACCGGTTGCGGCTACCAGACGACGGTGCTCGCGCCGCTGGTGAACAAAGTGTTCACCGTCGAGCGCATCAATGCGCTGCTGGTGCGGGCGCGGCAGCGTTTTCGCGAGCTGGGCTTGCGCAATGTGCGCGCAAAGCATTCCGACGGCAGCTGGGGCTGGCCCGAGCACGGGCCTTACGACGGCATTCTCGTTACTGCCGCACCCGAGGAAATTCCTCCTGGCCTGCTGGAACAACTCGCCGATGGCGGTCGCATGATCATTCCGGTAGGGCCGGCGGGCCGGCAGGAACTCACGCTGATCGAACGCAAGGGAACGGTTTATGAGCGGTCCGTCATCGATCATGTGGCCTTCGTACCGCTGCTTGGCGGCGTGCTCTGATGCGCATCTTCTCGCCACTGTATGACAAGGTCCTCGGCTGGGCGGCACACCGGCATGCGCCGTGGTATCTCGGCGCGCTGAGTTTCGCGGAGTCGTCCTTCTTTCCCGTGCCGCCCGATGTAATGCTTGCGCCGATGGCGCTGGCGCGTCCCGAACGCGCCTGGTCCTACGCGACGCTTACCACGCTCACCAGCGTTGCCGGTGGGTTGCTGGGCTGGCTGATCGGTTATTTCGCGCTCGACGCGGTGGAAGGGCTGCTGCACGAATGGGGTTACTGGGAAAAGTACCTGGTGGTTCGTGCGTGGTTCGACACCTGGGGATTCCTCGCGGTGTTCGTCGCCGGTTTCTCACCCGTTCCCTACAAGCTGTTCACCATCAGTGCAGGCGCGCTGGGCATGAACCTGCCGCTCTTCCTGCTGGCGTCCGCGATCGGGCGCGGCGGCCGTTTTTTCCTGGTCGCTGGATTGATCCGTTTCGGCGGTGTACCCATGGAGCGCAAGCTGCGTGAATACATCGACCTCATTGGCTGGATCGTGGTGCTGTTGTGCGTCGTCGCATTCCTGATCTGGCGTTTCTGAGCCGCGCCATTGCGCTGGCGCTGGCGCTTCTCGTAAGCGCTGCCTGCGGTCCGGCCGCCTATCGCTGGGACGCCGGCCAGAGTAATCCGGCGCAGGACCAGACCTACGAAGTCAAACGCGGCGATACCTTGTATTCGATCGCCTGGCGTTACGGCCTCGACTACCGTGAACTTGCGACGCGCAACGGAATCGGTGCCGGTTACACAATCTATCCTGGTCAGACGCTGGCATTGATCGGCACTCCGGCAAGTTCCGGCGACGTTGCGTCGCCGGTTGCACCTCGCAGTACGTCTGCACCGCGCCTTGCGACGAATGTCACTCCTGTTAAACCGATGCTGCGTGGCGCGTGGGGATGGCCAGCGAACGGCGCGGTGATTGCGAAGTTCGGCGATGCAAATGCAACGGGTAAAGGCATTGCAATCGGCGGCAGCGAAGGCGATCCCATCCTCGCTTCGGCGGACGGAAAGGTGGTCTACGCGGGAAGTGGACTTATCGGATACGGCAAGATTATTATCATCAAGCATTCTGAAGAATACCTGAGCGCCTACGGACATAACGAAACCATACACGTCCGTGAAGGCGAGCAGGTAGGGCAGGGGGACAGGATTGCATCCATGGGTCGGGGGCCCGGGAACAAGCCGTTGTTGCACTTCGAAATCCGCATCAATGGAAACGCGGTCGATCCTCTTCCCTACCTGCCATCGCGCTGAAACTTTTTGATCTGCTCTTCACGGAGCAGGAGCTGAAAAGGGCAATGCGTGGACGAGAAAGGCACGGCAAACGCGCCGGCGGAGACAGGCAGTCTGTCAAGGCCGGAAGAGGGGCGGAACTCCGCAGAAGAGTTCCCTTGGTCCATAGTCGTCGACATTGACGGCGCGGGGTTCGACGAGGACGACATGGGGGAGACCGACGAGGAATTCGCGGTCGAGGACGTCGCCGGGGAAAAGACGGGCGAAGATCGTCTCGACAGGAACACGGATACGCGGCACTTCACCGAAGAAACGCTGGATGCCACCCGTATGTATCTGGGCGAGATCGGCTTCTCGCCGTTGCTGACCGCCGAAGAAGAAGTGTATTTTTCGCGGCGCGCGCTCAAGGGTGACGAAGCGGCGCGCAAGCGCATGATCGAATCCAATCTGCGCCTGGTCGTGAAGATCGCGCGCCGCTACATCAATCGCGGCCTGCCGCTGCTGGATCTCATCGAAGAAGGAAATCTCGGCCTGATCCACTCGGTCGAGAAGTTCGATCCCGAGCGCGGCTTCCGATTCTCGACCTACGCGACCTGGTGGATACGCCAGACCATCGAACGCGCGATCATGAACCAGACCCGCACCATCCGCCTGCCGATACACGTCATCAAGGAAATCAATCTCTACCTGCGCGCCTCGCGGCAGCTTTCACAGAAGCTGGACCGTGAACCGACGGCGGAAGAAATCGCCGCCGTGCTCGAGAAACCCATAGCGGACGTGAAACGCATGCTCGGCCTCAACGAGCGCGTCACGTCAGTGGATACGCCGATCGGCAAGGACGGCGACCGGCTGTTGCTCGATGCCATTCCGGACGACAACAACACCGATCCTTCCGCACTCCTGCAGAGCGAAGACCTGCATAACGTTATCGAGAACTGGCTGGAAAGACTGACGGACAAGCAGCGCGAAGTCGTCGAGCGGCGCTTCGGCCTGAACGGTCACGACAAGTCCACGCTGGAAGATGTGGGCGCGTCGATCGGCGTTACCCGCGAACGTGTCCGCCAGATACAGATGGACGCCTTGCGACGCCTGCGCCAGATTCTCGAATCCGAAGGCCTTTCCGAAGAAGCGCTGTTCGAGTAACCGCCCGCGTTTCGTGTACCGGTTGTTGTAATCGCGACAGTAATTACGATCCTGTTTCACTTCCCGTCGCGAGCCCGTTCAGGCCCAACGCTACACGCTGATCTGCATCTCCTATTCGATGATCAATCCCGCCGCGACACGACGCCCTTCGCCGACGAGAATATTGAACGTCCGGCAGGCGGCAGCAGTATCCATCGTTTCCAGGCCGACCCCTTCACGCAGCGCATGCGCGAGAAATGCATTGCCCAGCAAGTGCACGCGGGCGCCGGTTCCTATGAGCAGGATCTCCGGATCGTGGGCGAGCAGGGCGTCCAGCACCGGCGGCTCCCATTCGGCGAGCGGCGGCGGCGCCCAGTCCGCGATGCGATTGCGGGTCAGAATGATGCTGCCGGTATAAACGGTTTCGTTGACGCGGATTTCGCCCGGGCCGTAGCCGCGAATGGCGTACCGGATTTCATCCACGAGCGGGTCTTTGGTGATTTTCATGCGGCGGTCTTCATGGGCAAGTGGCTCTGTTAAGATTCGGCGCTGGATTTCATGATAACAAACCGCTTCCGGTACCGACTCCTTGCCGAAACTCGAACTCTACATTCCCGGATTGCTGGCAGCACCCGCGCGGCTCGCCGTGCAGCTTGAACTGCCGGAGGTTCCGGCATTGCGGGAATGGCAGCAACGCAGCCGGCAGCACGCGTCCGCGCCGGGCCGCTACGGTCCGCTGCTGGAGTGGCTTGCGGTGCAGCACGCACCGCTGGCCGCGCTCGCGTGGTACGGCGCAACGGGCGAACGACACGCAGACAATTCCATCTTTCTCGCGACGCTGGTGCACTTCGAGGCCGGCATGAACGATCTCGTGCTGTTCAGCGGTGGCGGCCTGGAGGTTTCGAACGAAGAACGCGAGCGCATGGCGCGCGATCTTGTGGACTTCTTCGGCGACGCACCGGCGTTCGACTTCAGGCAGGGCCAGTTGTTCATGCGCACGCCACAGCCGCTAGTCGTGCAGACCGTTGGTTTACACGATGCGCAGGGGAAAGCCGTCCGTGGCAACCTGCCGCGCGGACGTGATTCCTCCGTGCTGCATGCCTGGATGAACGAGTTGCAGATGTTCCTGCACGGCCATGCAATCAACCGCGAACGTACGCAGCGCCGCGTGCCCACGCTGAATGGCATCTGGGTACATGGCGAAGGCGCGTTACCGCTTGAAACGCGGATTCAAGGCGCTGTCGTGTTCGCGGAATCATTGCCCATGCAGGGGCTTGGCCATCTGAGCGGCGGCGCACAGATGCGCGGTACGGTGTCCGACTGGTTGCCGGCACGCGGTCATCACGTTGTCGAATACGCGGATTGCATCCACGCGCTGGATGCAGACGACGCCGGCGCATGGCAGGCGGGTGTTGCGCGGATCGACCAGGAATGCCTGCAGCCGCTAATCGAGTGGCTGGGCCGGAATTCGGACGCCGAAGCCGTCCTGCATGCCGGAGACGGCCGGACAAGAACATTGCGCGGCGGCAGGGACGGGATCGCGAAACGCGTTTTTCGCAGGTTCGCGAACCGCGAATCGCTGCGCGTGATAGAGGAATAGCGCGTGGAAATTCTTCGCCGCGAGCGCATTGCCGAATGCGATTTTCCCGAAACGATGCATCCGCTGTTGCGGCAGGTGTTTGCGCAGCGTCGCATACGCTCCACGGACGAACTGGTCTATGGGCTGGATGCATTGCTGCCGCCCGATGCGTTAGGCGGCATCGATGCAGCGGCCGGGTTGCTGGCGGAGCACTTCGACAAGCGAATTCTCGTCATCGGCGACTTCGATGCCGACGGCGCCACCAGTACTGCCGTTGCCTTGCTTGGATTGCGCGCACTCGGTGCGCGCAAGGTCGACTTCCTGGTGCCGGATCGCTTTCGCTTCGGTTACGGCCTCACGCCCGAAATCGTTGCGCTCGCGGTCACGCGTGAACCCGATCTCATCGTGACGGTCGATAACGGCATATCGAGCGTAGCCGGTGTTGCAGCGGCACGCGCCAACGGAATTCGCGTATTGGTTACGGACCACCATCTGCCAGATGCGACATTGCCGGCCGCGGATGTCATCGTGAATCCGAACCTGCCGGGCGATGCGTTTCCCAGCAAGATGCTGGCCGGTGTCGGCGTGATGTTCTACGTGCTGCTGGCATTGCGCAAACATCTGCGCGAACGCAACGCGCTGCCGCAGCCGGAACCGAACCTTGCGGAACTGCTCGACCTCGTGGCGCTCGGCACCGTCGCGGACGTCGTGCCGCTGGATCACAACAATCGCGTGCTGGTGGAGCAGGGATTGCGGCGGATTCGTGCCGGCAGGTGTCGGCCGGGAATTCTTGCCTTGATCGAAGTCGCGCGCCGCTCTCATGCCCAGCTGGGCGCAGCGGATCTCGGTTTCGCCGTCGGCCCGCGCCTGAATGCCGCCGGCCGCCTCGAAGACATGTCCATCGGCATCGAGTGCCTGCTGGCGGATAATTCCGGACGCGCCCGGCAGCTGGCGTCGCAACTGGATCAGTTGAACCGTGATCGCCGCGACATTGAACAGCAGATGCAGGAAGAGGCGCTGGCATCACTGGACCAGCTGATATCGGCCGAAAACCTGCCACTGGCGCTGTGCCTGCATGAAGCCGGCTGGCATCAGGGCGTGGTCGGCATCGTCGCGTCGCGCATCAAGGATCGCGTGCACCGCCCGGTCATCGCGTTCGCCGCCGACGGCCTTGGTGATGGCCCTGGTGGTGGTAATGGCGGGTTGCTCAAGGGCTCGGCACGCAGCGTGCCCGGCGTGCATATACGCGATGTGCTGGATGCTGTCGCAACCCGGCATGGCGGGCTGATCGAGAAGTTCGGCGGCCACGCGATGGCGGCGGGGTTGAGCCTCGCGGCGAACCGTCTTGAAGAGTTTTCGATCGCACTGAATGAAGAAATGGCGCGCTGGATTTCGCCCGACGAATTACGCGGCGTCCTGCGCAGCGATGGCGAGCTGCCGGCGGAGCATCTGTGCCTGGAGTGCGCCGAACTGTTGCGCGATGCCGGCCCATGGGGGCAGGGCTTTCCCGAGCCGATGTTCGACGGAACCTTCGAGATTCGAGACCGCCGCATCGTCGGCGACAGGCATTTGAAGCTGCGGCTGGGGTTGCCGGGCAACGCGGCGGTTCTTGAAGCCATCGCGTTCAACCAGGCGCAGTTCGATGCCGTGACTCATGTCCGTGCGGTCTATCGCCTGGGCGTAAACGAATGGCAGGGCCGGCGCACGCCGCAGCTCGTGATCGAGCACCTGTTTCCCGCCTGACCTGCGAACCGGTTGCGTAATGCGTTAAGATACGGCGCTTTTAGCGGCGCACGCCGCCTCGAATCACCGAAGGTATTATGGAAATCAATCCCGTCAGAACGCGTATCAAGGATCTCCGGAGCCGCAGTGAGGCTCTCAGGGGGTATCTTTGACTACGCCGAGAAGAAAGACCGTCTCGAAGAAGTAACCCGCGAGCTGGAAGTCCCCGACATCTGGAACAATCCGGAACGCGCCCAGGAGCTGGGCCGCGAACGCGTGCGCCTGGTCGAGGTCGTGCACATGCTCGACAAGCTGCATGGCAGCCTGGGCGATGCCGACGAGCTGCTCGACATGGCGGCCGAAGAAAACGACGAGAACACGTTGCGCGAGATCGAAACCGATCTCGATTCCCTGCAACAGGAAGTCGAAAAGCTCGAATTCAGGCGCATGTTCTCCGGCGACATGGACCAGTCCAACGCGTTCCTCGATGTGCAGGCCGGTTCCGGCGGCACCGAAGCGCAGGACTGGGCCGAGATGATGCTGCGCATGTACCTGCGCTGGGGCGAGAAGAACGGTTTTGAAACCGAACTCATGGAAGTCTCCGCCGGTGATGTCGCGGGCATCAAGAGCGCGACGATTCGCTTTGGCGGTGATTATGCCTACGGCTGGCTGCGCACCGAGACGGGCGTGCATCGCCTGGTACGCAAGTCGCCGTTCGATTCCGGCAACCGCCGGCACACCTCGTTTGCGTCCGTGTTCGTGTCGCCTGAAATCGACGACAGTTTCGTAATCGACATCAACCCCGCGGATCTGCGCGTCGATACCTATCGCGCGTCCGGTGCGGGTGGCCAGCACGTCAACCGCACCGAGTCCGCCATTCGTATTACCCACGAGCCGTCAGGTATTGTCGTCGCCTGCCAGAGCGATCGCTCGCAGCACAAGAACCGCGCAACCGCGATGAAGCAGTTGAAAGCGAAGCTCTACGAAATGGAAATGCAGAAACGCCGCACCGAGGCGCAGAAGCTCGAAGACAGCAAGGCGGATATCGGCTGGGGCAGCCAGATTCGTTCGTATGTCCTTGACCAGTCGCGCATCAAGGATCTGCGCACAGGCTATGAAACGGGCAATCCGCAACCCGTGCTTGACGGTGACCTGAATCCGTTCATCGAGGAATCGTTGAAGCAGGGCCTGTAGGAGCAATGGACAGGATTGACAGGATTTCAAAAGCGGATTTGCACGATTCCATATATATCGTTTTTCCGGATGAGACTTGAAGAGACGGGAATGGGCGTCTCGGGACTGATTGCAGGAGTAAATAGAATCCTGTTAATCCTGAGAAACCTGTTAGTCCTGTCCATTCCTAAGGATGAGTTCAATGAGCGACAACGAAGAAAACCGCCTGATTACAGAACGCCGCGAAAAATTGCGCGCATTGCGTGAAGCGGGCGATGCCTTCCCGAATGATTTTCGGCGTGACGCGCTGGCCGACGAGTTGCATGGCATGTACGGCAAGATGGACGCCGAACACCTGGAGCGGGAAAACGTACGCGTGCGGGTCGCCGGCCGCATGATGGCAAAACGCATCATGGGCAAGGCGAGCTTCATCCATCTTCAGGATGAGTCCGGTCGCATCCAGGTATTCCTGCAGCGCGACGAACTGCCGGAAGGCGTCTACCCGTCGTTCAAGGGCTGGGATGTCGGCGATATCGTTGCTGCCGAAGGCGTGCTGTTCCGTACGAAAACGGGCGAGCTGTCCGTGAAGGCGGATGTGCTGCGCTTGCTGACGAAATCGCTGCGGCCGCTGCCGGACAAATACCACGGCGTGACCGATATGGAGTTGCGTTACCGCCAGCGCTATGTCGATCTCATCATGAACGAAGAATCCCGCGAAGTGTTCCGCAAGCGCACGCGCATCGTGAAGTTTATTCGTGACTTCATGGACGGGCACGGTTTCATGGAAGTTGAAACACCGATGATGCAGCCGATTCCCGGCGGCGCCGTAGCGCGCCCTTTTGCCACGCATCACAACGCGCTCGACATGCAGCTTTTCCTGCGCATCGCTCCCGAACTTTATCTCAAGCGTCTCGTCGTGGGCGGATTCGAGCGTGTCTACGAAATCAACAGGAGCTTTCGCAACGAGGGTGTGTCCACACGGCACAATCCCGAGTTCACCATGCTCGAATTCTACTGGGCGTATGCCGATTACCGCGATCTGCTGGATTTCACGGAACGAATGATGCGCGGTATTGCGGAAGCCGTTTGTGGATCGATGACGGTTCGCTACCAGGGCGAAACGTTCGATTTCGAAAAGCCTTTTGCGCGACTGTCGGTGAAGGAAGCGGTCAAGGCCTACAACCCGGATTTCGACGCCACGAAGTTCGATGATCGCGAATACCTTGCCGGCCTGTGCGCGCAGTTGAGGATTCCGGTGCAGAAGAATTTCGGCGCAGGGAAACTGCTGATCGAGATTTTCGAAAAGACCGTGGAACAGCAGCTCAAGGACCCGACCTTCATCACGCACTATCCGACGGAGGTCTCGCCACTGTCACGCCGCAATGACGAAGACCCGAGCGTGACGGATCGCTTCGAGTTCTTTGTCGGCGGGCGCGAAATCGCGAATGGTTTTTCCGAGCTGAATGACGCCGAGGACCAGGCCGAGCGTTTCCGCGAGCAGGTCGCGAACAAGGATGCAGGCGATGATGAGGCCATGTTCTTCGATGCGGATTACATACGCGCACTCGAGCACGGCATGCCGCCGACGGCAGGCGAGGGTATCGGTATCGACCGGCTGGTGATGCTGTTTACCGACGCTCCATCGATCAGAGATGTGCTGCTGTTTCCGGCGATGCGCCCGGAAGTGGAATAGAGCAATTCTCAGGATCGACAGGATTTTTCAGGATTGACAGGATTGGAACAAATTGGAAAAAATCCTGTTAATCCGTTGTTTTTGCCCTGTTCATCCTGTGAATTGCTTTTTTTTGAGGATTGAAAATGACGTACCGCGTACATGGAATGAGCGTTTCAGGCAACTGTCACAAAGCTCGTGTCATTCTCGATCTGACCGGCCAGCCGTACGAATGGATCGAGGTCGACAGCGCGCATGGCGGCACGCGCACGCTGGAATTCCTGGCGATGAATTCCAACGGCAAGGTACCAGTACTGGAATTCGATGACGGCAGGGTGCTGCCCGAATCGAACGCGATTCTTTTCTTTCTTGCCGAGAACAGCGCTTTCATTCCTGCCGATCGCTTCGAGCGCGCGCAGGTTCTGCAGTGGATGTTCTTCGAGCAGTACAGTCATGAGCCGTACGTCGCCGTCGCGCGCTTCATAAAGTTGTTTCTGCCGGAAGAGCATCCGCGTTATACGGAGCTCCCGAAACTGATCGAGCGTGGTGACCAGGCGTTGTCCGTAATGGATCGCCACCTGGCATCGCGTGATTTCTTCGTCGGCAATACGTTGACGATCGCGGATATCGCCTTGCACGCCTACACGCATTGCGCGGAGGAAGGCGGATTCGATCTTGCGGAATTCCCGAACGTCCGGCGGTGGCTGGCGCGCCTCGAAGCGAATGGCGTCGCATCGATGCCGAATGCAGATACCGGTCTTACGGCCTGAGAATACTCAATGCGTTGCCGTTGACGTTCAGAAGACTGTCCTGATCATCGAGATTGACGACGGCGAGTATCAACTGTCCGTCATCGGCGTCAGCCACGTTCACAACCTCGCCTGCACTCCGGTCATCCGCGGTACGGATCGTGTCACCGACATGCGCGTCGTGCCCGGCGAGCACCATCATGCGTTTTTTTATTTTCCCGAGGTATTTCATGCGCGCGATGATTTCCTGCCCCGTGTAGCAGCCCTTCCTGAAACTGATTGCGCCCAGCTCGTCGAGGTTGATGTGCTGCGCCACGTGTGCATCGCGATTGCCTTCCACGATTCGTGGCAGGCCACACAGGATGTCCCAACGCGCGAGGTCTGCGGATGAGGCCTGTTCCATTTTCAGTTCCGGCAGTGCTTCGACGGGGCCGTGGATTTCCACACGCGGAAGCGGACCGGGAACGCCGAGAAACACACAACCGTCATGCACAACGGCCTCGCCGGGGCCCGGAGCGGGCAGGCCGGCGACGTGAAGTCGTGCTGCTGCGGCCGGTCCTGTAACGGCCAGACCGGCGATTTCCGGTGCGGGTTCGATGGAAACCTTCGAACGCAGCACGAACATTCTCAGGCGCTGCAGGAAAACATCGAGGATGCCGGCGTCCACGACGAGCCACCAGGCATCGGCGTGCCGAAGGACGCGCAGGAAGGCGAGCACGCGTCCTTTCGGACTGTTGTAACTCGACAATTGTCCGGGGTTTGTGTGCAATGTGCTGATATCGTTGGAGAACTGCCCCTGCAACAGGGCTTCGGCGTCAGGTCCGCTGACACGGATCGCGCGGTACGCGTCCATTCTTGCGAACGCAGCGGATTCGGGCAGCCAGTGACGGAGATTGCCGGATTCGCGTGTCATGTGGATGCGGTTACTCGAACGGTTTGAGCGGGCGGCAATGATAAGTCACACGGGCGGTGCGAAAAAGCCGCGCGTAACGACACGCACGTACGGTATGCGCATTGCGGGGAAGGCTTGTATTTCTTAAACTTGTCGCCCTCATCAGCAGCCCCTCCGTGCTCTTCAACCATGTCCGATGCAAAAGACGAAACATCCGAACAGCCCGGCGAGCCGAAACTCTGGCGACCGGGAGCGAAAACCATGAAAGACGATGCCGGGAAGCCGGCTGCTGTGCGTCCGAAAGAGTACGGTGGCCGCGACGGCCTCGATCCCACCCGTTACGGCGATTGGGAAAAGAACGGACGCTGCATCGACTTCTGATTCCCGCCACGCGACACCTGCGAGTGCCGCGCCAGAAACATAAGGAAGGATTCATGAGCACGTCGAACAAACCCGCATCCGGCGGCTACCAGACGGACCGCCCACGGTTCGACCGGCCTTTGTCACCGCACCTGCAGGTGTACCGCTGGCAGATCAGCATGACCATGTCCATCCTGCACCGTGTGTCGGGCGTGGCCTTGTCCGTTGGGTCCATCGTGCTGACATGGTGGCTGACGGCCGCTGCCGTCGGCGGCGACTATTATGCGTGGGTCGCTGGCATCCTCGGTCACCCGGTCGGGCTGGTCGTCCTGTTCGGCTGGTCGGTCGCGTTTTTCTACCACCTCGGCAACGGCATCCGGCATTTGCTGTGGGATGCGGGCTGGGGCTTCGAACTGAAAAGCATGCATATCACCGGCTGGTCCGTCGTTGCGCTCACGGTTGTCGCGACCGCGCTGACCTGGTGGTGTGCGTGGAGCCGGATCGGAGGTGCGGCATGATGCAGACACCATTGAAGAGAGTGCGCGGTCACGGGTCCGCGAAAAGCGGTACCGAACATTTCTGGATGCAGCGCCTGACGGCGATTGCATTGGCGCCACTCGGCATCTGGTTCGTGTACTCGCTGCTCACGCTGATCGGCATGGAGCATGCGGGCGTCGCCGAATGGATGCGCCACCCGGTGAACGGCACGCTTCTGGCACTGCTGGCCGGTACGGTGTTCTATCACTCGAAGCTCGGTATCCAGGTCGTGATCGAGGATTACGTTCACGCCGAATGGCTGAAGTTCACTTCTTTGATTCTCAATAATTTCATACACGTATTGCTGGGCGTTGCTGCTGTCATCAGCGTGCTGCGCGTTGCGTTCGGGGGCTGATTGATGACGAATGCCATTAACGAATACAGGATCGTCGACCATACCTACGACGTGGTCGTGGTCGGCGCTGGCGGTGCCGGATTACGCGCGACTGTCGGCCTGGTCGAACTCGGTTTCAAGACGGCGTGTGTGACGAAGGTGTTTCCGACGCGCTCGCATACGGTTGCCGCGCAGGGCGGTATTTCCGCGTCGCTCGGCAACATGGGTGAAGACGACTGGCGCTGGCATATGTACGACACCGTCAAGGGTTCCGACTGGCTCGGCGACCAGGACGCGATCGAATACATGTGCAAGGAAGCGCCGCAGGCCGTCATCGAACTCGAGCATTACGGCATGCCGTTCTCGCGCACCGAGGAAGGCCGCATCTATCAACGCCCCTTCGGCGGCATGACCACGCATTTCGGCAAAGGCACGGCGCAGCGCACCTGTGCGGCGGCGGATCGCACCGGTCACGCGATGCTGCACACGCTTTATCAGCAGGCGCTGAAGCACCAGGCGGAATTCTTCATCGAATACTTCGCGCTCGATCTCATCATGGAAGACGGCGCATGTCGCGGTGTGATCGCGTGGAATCTTGCCGATGGCACTATCCACCGCTTTCGTGCGCAGACCGTGATTCTCGCAACCGGCGGTTACGGTCGCGCCTATTTCTCCTGCACGTCCGCGCACACCTGCACAGGCGATGGCAACGCGATGGTGTTGCGCGCCGGCTTGCCGTTGCAGGACATGGAATTCGTGCAATTCCATCCGACCGGCATTTATGGCGCCGGCTGCCTGATCACCGAAGGCGTACGCGGCGAGGGCGGCTACCTCACGAACAGTGATGGCGAGCGTTTCATGGAGCGTTACGCGCCGAATGCGAAGGATCTGGCGTCGCGCGACGTGGTGTCACGTTCCATGACGATCGAAATTCGCGAAGGCCGCGGCGTGGGCCCCGAAAAGGATCACATTCATCTCAACCTCATGCATCTCGGTCGCGACGTCATCGACAAGCGCCTGCCGGGTATTGCCGAAACGGCGAAAATCTTCGCGGGCGTGGATGTCTCGAAAGAACCGATACCCGTCATCCCGACGGTTCATTACAACATGGGCGGCATACCCGCGCTGTACACCGGCGAAGTCGTCACCTTGAACGACGGCAATCCGGATTCCGTGGTGCCCGGCCTGATGGCCGTGGGCGAAGCCGCTTGCGTATCCGTGCACGGCGCGAACCGCCTCGGTTCGAATTCGCTGCTGGACCTGGTGGTGTTCGGACGTTCCGCGGCACAGCGTTGCGGTGAACTCCTGAAGCCGGGTGCGCGCCAGAAGGCGCTGCCGGAAAATGCCGGCGAAGAAACCTTCCGCCGTTTGAACAAGCACCGCAGTAGCGTGAATGACAAGGCGGGCCGCCCGACTGCGGACATCCGCCTGGAGATGCAGAAGACCATGCAGGCACACGCCGCGGTGTTCCGTACCGGGGAGGTGATGGAAGAAGGCCTGACAAAACTGCAGACCGTCTTCAAGTCGTTCGAGCAGGTGCGCGTTTCCGATACCAGCATGATCTGGAATTCGGATCTGGTCGAAACGCTGGAGCTTGAGAACCTGCTCAGCCAGGCGGTCGTGACGCTGAACGGCGCCATCAATCGTCAGGAATCCCGGGGTGCGCACGCACGCGAGGATTTCGCCGAGCGCGACGATATCAACTGGATGAAGCACACGCTGGCGTGGATCGACGCGGCAGGCAACGTCACGATCGATTACCGCCCGGTGCACATGAATACGCTGACGGATGAAATCGAGGTCATTCCGCCGAAACAGCGAACGTACTGAGCGCAGCTTTTACACGCGGGCGGGAGCTCGCGCCTAATTTCAGTGGCGGCCCTGATGTCGCGATGAGGAAGAAGCAATGGCTGAATTCACGCTTCCGAAGAATTCGAAGATCAACAAGAAGGGCAAGGTCTACAAGGCGGACAAGGACGCGAAGAACGTCCGCGCTTTCAAGGTCTATCGCTACGACCCCGATACGGGCGAAAACCCGCGCATGGACACCTACGAAATCGATCTCGACAAGTGCGGCCCGATGGTTCTCGACGCGATCATCAAGATCAAGAACGAAGTCGATGCAACGCTGACGTTCCGCCGCTCCTGCCGCGAAGGCATCTGTGGTTCCTGTGCGATGAACATCGACGGCGTCAACACGCTGGCCTGCACGCGCGCCATCGAAGACGTGAAGGGGGACGTGAAGATCTATCCGCTGCCGCACCAGCCGGTGGTGAAGGATCTGGTGCCTGATCTTACGAACTTCTATGCGCAATACGCGTCGATCGAGCCCTGGATGAAAACCGAGACCCCGGCGCCGCCGGATCGCGAACGCCTGCAGTCGCCTGAGGATCGCGAGAAACTCGATGGCCTGTACGAGTGCATACTCTGCGCCTGCTGCTCGACGTCCTGCCCGAGCTATTGGTGGAACAGCGAGCGTTACCTCGGCCCCGCCGTGCTGCTGCAGGCTCGCCGCTGGATCGTGGACAGTCGCGATGAAGGTACTGGCGAACGACTGGATGATCTTGAAGATCCTTACAAGTTGTACCGCTGCCATACCATCATGAATTGCACGAACACTTGTCCGAAGGGGTTGAATCCGGCCAAGGCCATCGCCGAGACCCGGCAGGATCTGACCAAGAGAAAAGTCTAGTAATTGCGTGCGGGTGCCGGCATCGCGCATGCAATGGTGGCGTGAGCTGTTTCAGTAACCGTTGACGAGATGAACCAGGGAAGGACGCAGGCATGAAAAGAAGTACGTCATCTGTTGCGGTTACGCTTCGTCCCGACAAGGCGCAGGGCGTCCTGTCCTTGGCGATTCACGGTACAGCCGCCGTATGCATTGTCGTATTCGGAACCCCGGTATCGGAACTGGCGCCCGTGCTCGCGGTGTTGATCCTTGTCCCCGCGGTTCCTCGCTGGCTTGCACTTTTGCAGTGGCCTGCCGAAACCGCGGTTTCCCGCATCACCGTAACTCGTACGGGATTGTGGTTCCTGACGGACCCGATGGGCTTTGTACACAGCGCGCGGATTCTGCGTTGGCGCCGGACAGGCGCGACGACCTTCGAGTTGACGTTTCGCGACAACGAATGGCGCAAGCGGCGCGCATTCGTGACGGAAAACAACAGCAGCGAAGACGAACGTCTCAGGCTGGCATTGCATCTCAAGTACCTTGTGACACTGCCCGGGCTGGATAACCGGGCTCCATACCGGCTGCCTGCCTGAAGCCTGTTTTTTTTCCTGTCTGCCTTGCAATGCACGCGGAACGCTGGAGCCGGAAAGCAATGTCGGAATACGCTCGTCTGAAATGGCTTTGCCGTCGCGGCATGAAGGAACTCGACGTGCTGCTGGAGCATTACCTTGCGCACGAGTATTCGCAGGCGACGGAAGAAGAGCGCGTTGCATTCCGCAAACTGCTGGACAGCCAGGACCCGGTGTTGTGGGACTACGTGATGGAACGTGATCAACCTCAGGACGAGGCGATGCAGGATGTCATCCGGAAGCTCGTATCCACGTTGCGAAATTGATCCTGGATCAAGTCGCAGTCTTTTTTTCTATTCAGCCCTGCTGATTCTGCTCGCTGTTGCAGCGCCATGGTTCACGGCGCTGCCGGCTGTGTATGCGTTGCTCGCCAGTCTGCCTGTGCTTGTGGCTGTTCCCGTCCTTTTTCGCTGGGCACGCGGAATGCTGACGAAAATCGTATGGCATGGCGACGGGCGCTGGGTATTGGTCGGACGGAACGGTGCCGTTCACGAAGAATGCCACCTGCTGCCGGGAATATGCGTCAGCGCACGAGTGTTGATGCTGCGTTGGCAATGCAACGACTGCGGAAACGTTTTCAGGACGGCATTGCTGGCGGATAACTGCGATGAAGAACAGCGACGGCGTCTGGTCGTGCGTCTGAATGTCACGCAGGATGACGAACTGTTCCGGGATCAGTCGCCGGTGGCGTTCCCTGGCGGAATGTTCCAGTGGATAGGCAAGGTACTGCCGGCGAAGTTCGCGGGTACCAGTACGGTATTGCGTGGTGGCTGCAGCGCGCCGCGTTCGGGATAATCCAGTGTGTAGTGCAGGCCTCGCGATTCCTTGCGCCCCTGCGCGCAACGGACGATCAGCTCCGCGACGGTCACCAGGTTGCGCAGTTCAATGAGATCCGCGGTGACGCGGAAATGCCGGTAGTACTCGCCGATTTCCGATTTCAGGAGTTCCGCGCGGTTCAATGCGCGCTTCAGCCGTTTGTCGGTGCGCACGATGCCGACGTAATCCCACATGAAGCGGCGCAGTTCGTCCCAGTTGTGCGAGACCACCACTTCTTCGTCGGAATCCGTGACACGGCTTTCATCCCACGCCGGAATGCCAGGCGGATTCGATCTGCTTCCTTCATGCGCCGCAATGTCCGCAGCGGCACCTTCGGCAAGCACCAGGCATTCGAGCAACGAATTGGACGCCATGCGGTTCGCGCCGTGCAGTCCGGTGTGCGCAACTTCGCCGATGGCGTACAGGCCGGGCAGGTCGGTACGTCCGTTCATGTCCGTGATAACGCCGCCGCAGGTGTAGTGCGCGGCCGGCACGACGGGAATCGCTTCGCGCGCCATGTCGAAACCGTACTCCAGGCATTTCGCGTACACGTTGGGGAAATGTTCGCGAATGAACGCTTCCGGCTGGTGCGAAATATCCAGCAGCACATGATCGATGCCGAGCCGTTTCATTTCATGATCGATGGCGCGGGCCACGATGTCGCGCGGCGCGAGTTCGGCACGTGGATCGAACGCGGGCATGAAACGCGTGCCGTCCGGAAGTTTCAGCAGCGCGCCTTCGCCGCGCAGCGCTTCGGTCAGGAGAAAGGTCTTCGCCTTCGGGTGATACAGGCAGGTCGGATGAAACTGCATGAACTCCATGTTGGCGATCCGGCAGCCGGCGCGCCAGGCCATGGCGATACCGTCGCCGGTGGCACCGTCGGGATTCGAGGTGTAGAGGTACACCCGGCTTGCACCGCCGGTAGCCAGGACGACCGTGCATGCGGCCTGCGCGACCACTGCCTGGTTTTCGATATCCAGCAGGTAGGCGCCGGCGACGCGATCTTCCGTCTCGCCCAGCCGTGCGGTGCTTACCAGGTCCACGGCGATGTGATGTTCGAACAAGGTGATATTGGAGGCAGCGCGTACCAGCGACTCGAGTGTCACCTGGATGGCGCGCCCGGTTGCATCCTCGGCATGAATGACGCGACGGTGCGTATGTCCGCCTTCACGCGTGAGATGAAAGCCGTTGCCGCCGGGATCGCGTGTGAAGGCGACGCCGCGTTCCACCAGCCAGCGGATCACTTCCGGGCCGCGCGTTGCCATGTGCCTGACGACATCCGGATTGCAGAGGCCAGCGCCGGCGTCGAGCGTGTCCTGCACGTGCGCGTCTATCGTGTCCGCATCATCGAGCACTGCGGACACGCCGCCCTGCGCCCAGTTGGTGCTGCCGGCATCCAGCGCGCCTTTGGAAACGACGCCGACACGCAGCGACGTCGGCAAACGCAACGCCAGGCTCAATCCTGCGGCGCCGGAACCAAGAATCAGGACATCAAGCGGTTGATCGGAAGAAGGGAAGTGTTGCATGGCACCAGTGATAGCGCGCTGTTAAAATGCGATTCGTCTCGAGGTTAGCCGGGTATTTCTGCCCGGCTGCGAAGGCGGGAAAATATACCTGCAAATGAAGACGTGTTGCGAACCTTTTCAGACCTGCCCTGTCTACCTCACATACGGCAGATACGTCCCGACCGGTAGTCCATGACAAAGAGTGCGGACCAACTACTGGTCGAGCGCGTCCAGCGCGGCGACAAGACGGCCTTCGATACGCTGGTGCGAAAGTACCAGCACAAGATCGTGAAGCTGGTTTCACGTTACGTGTACGAACCGGCCGAAGCGCAGGATATCGCGCAGGAAACCTTCATCAAGGCATATCGTGCCTTGCCGAGGTTCCGTGGTGACAGCGCCTTCTACACCTGGTTGTACCGGATCGCGATCAATACGGCGAAGAATCACCTGGTGGCAGCCGGGCGCCGCCCGGTTGACCAGCAGATGGACTTGCAGGACCCTGAGCAGTACGACATGAACGCACGGCTCAAGAACATGGATACTCCCGAGAGCCTGCTGCTTACGGATGAAATACAGGCGACAGTGGAAGACGCCATCCAGGAACTGCCGGAGGAGTTGCGTACGGCGATCGTGCTCCGCGAACTGGAAGGCATGAGTTACGAGGAAATCGCCGCCGCCATGGATTGTCCCGTCGGGACGGTACGCTCCCGGATTTTCCGGGCACGTGAAGCAATAACAAGTCGCTTGCAGCCCTTGCTGGGTCGGGAATGAATATGACGGACAAAGTCCTTGAACAGGTGTCGGCGCTCGCCGATGACGAACTGGATTCCCGCGAAGCCGAATTGCTGCTGGAGCGCATGGCGCGCGACAGCGGCTTGCGCGACGCCTGGGAACACTACCACCTGGTCGGCGAGGCGATGCGTAACGGATTGCCGCACACGCAGGGCGCGGACTTCGCGGCATGCGTAGCCGCCGTCGTCGAACAGGATGACCGGAATGGCGGGCGGCGTTTTGCGGTCGGACGCATGTTGCTGCAGTTGCGGCCGGTTGCGGGAATGGCGGTGGCCGTTTCCGTCGCCATGCTGGCGGTCTTCACCTTGCAGGGGCCGACCGGCAGCGGACCGTCGGAAGTGGTTCCCATCGCAGGTAATCCTCCCGCCACCGTGCCGCTTATCGCGCCGCGCCGCGTGGATTTCTCCGGTGTCCGTTCCGCGGAATTGCAGGACCAGTTGCGCAGCTACCTGCTGAACCACAGCGAACATTCGGGCAGTTCCAGGATGCGCGGCGGCGTCATGCCCTACGTGCAGATTGCCGCACAGGATACGCGCCCGGTCGATGCCGCCGAGGAAGACCCCAAGCCGGTAAACGCTGAGCAACCGCGGAAATGATGCAGTCGTGATGAACATGATGCGCGGACTCCTGATCCTGTTTCTCCTGCTCGCCGCAATGCCGGCGCACGCGCGGTTCGGCGAGAACCCGGATGCGTGGCTGAAGCAGATGGAAACGGCGCTTGAAACCATCAATTACCGCGGCACCTTCGTTTATATCCATGACGAGCAGGCCGAGACGATGCGTGTCTTTCATCGCGTCGGCCCGGATGGCACGCGCGAGCGGCTGATTTCACTGAACGGCAGCGCGCGTGAAGTGCTACGCGATGATGACCAGGTGAAATGCATCCTGCCTGACGACAAGGCCGTGTTTGTCGAAAAACGTCATGACCGCGGCACCGTTGCACGCGGCATTCCGCTCAACGCAGCGCGCAATACCGAGCATTACGAATTCCAGCTGCTGGGCACGGGCAGGATCGCCGGTCGCAGCAGCCGGCTTGTCGCGATCAACCCGCGCGACGGGCTGCGTTACGGCTATCGATTGTGGCTGGATGAAGAGACGGGCCTGCCGCTGCGCTCCGAACTGGTCAACAACGACGGCCAGCCCATCGAGAAAATGATGTTCACGGAGATCGAGATCGGTGTGGAGATCGACGACGAACTCCTGTTGCCGTCCGTTTCCGGCGACGGTTTCAAGTGGCACGTCCGTTCCGCGGAGAAAGAGACCGTGTTGCAGAACACGTCGCCGGTTCGATTCGAAGCGCTCCCTGCGGGTTATCGCATTGTCAGGACGGAGGCTCGCACGGAAGGCGAGCAGCCGTCGTATCATCTCGTGCTTTCCGATGGCCTGGCCTCGGTATCCGTGTTTGCCGAGCCCTTGCAGGAAGGCAAGCCCGCGCTCGCCGGTCTTTCCCGTATCGGCGCCGTGAATGCCTTCGGCGTGCGGCTCCCCGAACATCACGTCACCATAGTCGGCGAGGTTCCGGAAGCGACGGTTGCTGCGATTGCCGAAGCCGTCAGCCTCACCGGCAAGTAAGTGGCTCCCGATCCGGCATTTCTTCCCGCCGCTTCCGAATTGATCACCGAACGTGCGCGCGTGCTGCGCGTCGCCGATGGCGTTGCATGGGTGCAGTGCGAAAGCCAGGCCGGTTGCGCACGCTGCGCGGCAGGAGAAGGTTGTGGCGCAGGATTGTTCTCGCGGCTGTTGCGCGGACGCCTGCAGGAATTGCCCGTCCGGCTTCCCGGCAACCTGGAGCGCGAGCCATTTTCCGGTGAGTGGGTACTTATCGGGCTCTCGACGGCCGCAGTGCAAAACGCGTCGTTGCTGATGTACGGATTACCACTGGCCGGCTTGCTGGGCGGTGCTGTCGCCGGGTCGCTGGGTGCTGGGAACGACCTTTTCGCCCTGCTGGGCGCGCTGGCCGGGATGACCGCAGGATTCGTGCTGGCACGCTGGCGTGCAGCGCACGTAGCCGGCGACGGCAGTCTGCAGCCCGTGATGCTACGCATCCTGCGACCGGAAGAACCTTGTCCGGCGGTGGCGGAAGCCTGACAATACGGGGCTTCCCAAGCGAGTGAGTTTCCATGCGTTTTCCCGCCTTGTTGATTTCCCTGTTCATGACCCCCGTCGTGCTTGCCGCGCCCGCCGGCTTGCCGGATTTCGTCACGCTTGCCGAGAAGGCGAGTCCGACCGTCGTGAATATCAGCAGCACGCAGCGCATTACCGTGCCCGCTGCCGGACGTGGAACGGAAGTACCGGACGACAGCGAGAACCCGTACGACGAACTGTTTGACCGCTACCTGGATCCGCCATTGGACCAGGCACCGGAATTGTTCGATTCGAGTTCGCTGGGGTCGGGCGTGATCGTTTCGGGCGACGGCGAAATCCTGACGAATTACCACGTCATTCGCGGCGCGGAAGAAATCATCGTGCGTCTTGCAGACCGTCGTCAGCTGAAGGCGACCGTCGTCGGTGTCGATCCCGCCAGCGATCTTGCGCTGCTGAAAGTGGATGCCACAGAGCTGCCGGTCGCCGTGATCGGCGATGCGGACCTGCTGAAAGTCGGCGAATGGGTGGTCGCCATCGGCTCGCCGTTCGGATTCGACTACTCCGTGACCTCGGGCATCGTCAGCGCCAAGGGGCGTAGCGTCGGTACGGAGCGTTATGTGCCCTATATCCAGACCGATGTCGCCATCAACCCCGGCAATTCCGGCGGTCCGCTGTTCAACCTCGATGGCGAGGTCATCGGTATCAATTCGCAGATCTACAGCCGCACGGGCGGTTTCATGGGCGTGTCCTTTGCCATTCCCATCAATCTCGCCATGGATGTTGCGGGGCAGTTGCGCGCCAGTGGCCGGGTCAGTCGCGGCTGGCTTGGCGTGGATATCCAGGACGTGACCCAGGAACTTGCGGAGTCGTTCGGCATGAAGCGTCCTGAAGGTGCGCTGGTGCGTTCGGTATTGCCCGAAAGTCCCGCTGCCGCAGCGGGCGTCGAAGTGGGCGACATCATCCTCAAGTTTCAGGACAGGTTCGTGTACGCGGCAGACGAGCTGCCACCGCTGGTCGGACGTACGCTCGCCGGCAGCAGGATCGGTCTCGAGGTCATGCGTGACGGAAAAGCGCGCGGATTCGAGGTGACGCTGGGTGAATTGCCGGTCGAGGCGCTGCCGGTGATTGCCGCGGAGCCTGCCAGGGACAGGGATCGTCTGGGTCTCACCGTGCGTGAACTGCAGTTCGGGGAGCGGGAAGCGCTCGCGGTCGACGAGGGCGGCGTGCTCGTCGAGGACGTCGTACCAGGCCCGGCCTGGGATGCGGGGGTGCGCATGGGCGACGTGATCCTGAGCATCGATCGCAGCGTCATCCGCACACTGGTCGAATTCAATGCCGCCGTTGCCAGCCTGCCGGCCGGCCGGCATGTTGCCGTTCTCCTGCAGCGCAACGGAACCACTGTCTTCGTGCCGCTGCGCGCGGGCGAATGAATGGCCGTACTGACCTTGTACAGCCGCAGCGGTTGCCATCTCTGCAACGAGATGGCTGTGGCACTGGAACCGCTGCTGAAAGATACCGGCAATACGCTGCAGGTTACCGACATCGACGCCGATCCCTCCCTGCGCGAACGATTTGACTGGCGCGTTCCCGTGCTGGCGCTGGAAGGGGAGGTCATCTGCGAGGGCCGGCTGGACGAGGATGCCGTTCGCGACGCGCTCGGCATCCGATGATTCCTTTCCGACAGCCGGGTTGCGGCCCTGCCCAAGCGTCACGCCGACCGGTACAATGAACCGCTTTATGCTCACGGAATCTCTGACCGGAGATTCCAACAGGGACTTATGGATCACATCCGCAATTTTTCCATCATCGCGCACATCGACCACGGCAAGTCCACGCTCGCGGACCGCTTCATCCAGATCTGCGGTGGACTGGAACAGCGCGAGATGTCGGCACAGGTCCTCGATTCCATGGACCTGGAGCGCGAACGCGGCATCACCATCAAGGCGCAAAGCGTTTCGCTGGACTACGTGGCGGACAACGGCGAGACCTACCTGCTGAATTTCATCGATACGCCGGGACACGTGGATTTCTCCTACGAAGTCTCGCGCTCGCTGGCGGCCTGCGAAGGCGCGTTGCTGGTTGTCGATGCCGCACAGGGTGTGGAAGCGCAAAGCGTTGCGAACTGCTACACCGCTATCGATCTCGATCTCGAAGTCGTCCCCGTGCTGAACAAGATCGACCTGCCGGCTGCCGAACCCGATCGTGTCATCGCGCAGATCGAAGACATCATCGGCATCGACGCCAAGGATGCCGTGCGCATGAGCGCGAAGACCGGCGAAAACGTTCGCGCAGCGCTGGAACAGATCGTGTTGCGCATTCCGCCGCCCAAGGGCGATCCGGATGCGCCGCTGCAGGCGTCGATCGTCGATTCATGGTTCGACAATTATGTCGGCGTGGTATCGCTGGTGCGCATCATGAACGGCCGCCTCAAGCCGGGCGAAAAGATTCGCGTCATGTCGACCGGCCGCGATCATCCCGTCACGAAAGTCGGACGCTTCACGCCGAAGATGACAGAACGCAAGGAACTCAAGGCGGGTGAAGTCGGTTTCATCATCGCGGGCATCAAGGATATCGATGGTGCGCCGGTGGGCGACACGCTCACGCATCCCGACCGTCCCTGCGCGACCGCTTTGCCGGGTTTCAAGCAAGTGCAGCCGCGCGTGTTCGCGGGCCTGTTTCCCATCAGCGCCGACGATTACGAAGACCTGCGCGAAGCGTTGCGCAAGCTGAAGCTGAACGATTCGGCGCTGCATTTCGAACCGGAGTCGTCGAACGCGCTCGGTTTCGGTTTCCGCTGCGGCTTTCTCGGCATGCTGCACATGGAAATCGTGCAGGAACGGCTTGAGCGCGAATACGAGATAGATCTCATCACCACGGCGCCGACGGTGATCTACGAAGTGGAGACGACGGACGGCGGCATAGAGATGGTCGACAATCCGGCCAACCTGCCGCCGACGAACAAGATCCAGGAAATCCGCGAACCCATTATCTTTGCGAATATCCTGGTCCCGCAGGAATTCATCGGCAACGTCATCAACCTGTGCATCGACAAGCGCGGCGTGCAGACGAAGATGCATTACACCGGCTCGCAGGTGCAGTTGCAGTACCAGCTGCCGTTGAGCGAAGTGGTGCTGGATTTCTTCGACCGCCTGAAGTCGTGCAGCCGCGGCTTTGCCTCCTTCGATTACGAATTCTCGCATTTTCAGGCTGCGCCGCTGGTCAAGCTGGACCTGCTGATCAACGGTGAAAAGGTCGACGCGCTCAGCAGCATCGTTCACAAGGATCATGCATTCGCCCGCGGTCGCGATCTCACCGAAAAAATGAAGGAACTGATTCCGCGGCAGATGTTCGAAGTAGCGGTGCAGGCGGCAATCGGCAACCAGATCGTCGCGCGCACCAGCGTCAAGGCCATGCGCAAGAACGTTACGGCGAAGTGTTACGGCGGCGACATCACCCGCAAGAAAAAATTGCTCGAGAAGCAGAAAGCCGGCAAGAAGCGCATGAAGCAGGTGGGGCGTGTGGAGATTCCACAGGAAGCCTTTCTTGCCGTACTGCACGTAGGCAAGAAATAACGAAGGAAAGTTCAATGAGCGTGGATTACGCCCTGATTATGTTGCTGCTTACCGTCATTACCGGAGCCATCTGGGCGCTGGACGCCTTCTGGTTTGCACCGAAGCGGAGGACCGCGGGTATCGAACGCGAGCCGGTCGCCGTCGAGTATGCGCGTTCGCTGTTTCCCGTCATCCTGATTATCTTCGTATTGCGCTCCTTTCTCGCCGAACCGTTCCGGATTCCGTCGTCCTCGATGGAGCCGACGCTGGAAGAAGGCGATTTCATCCTCGTGAATAAATACGCCTACGGCATCCGCCTGCCGGTCGTCGAAAGGAAGATCATCGAAATCGGCGATCCGGAACGCGGCGACGTGGTGGTGTTTCGCTTTCCTGCTGATCCGCGTCAGGACTATATCAAGCGCGTCCTGGGGCTGCCTGGCGACGAAATAGTCTATTATCAGAAGCGCCTGTACGTGAACGGCGTGATTGTCGATCAGGAGCTGATTGGTGAGCATGTTACGGAGAACGGCATGCCGGCGATCGTATCGCAGGAACAACTGGGCGACGTGAGCCATCCCATCCTGAATATGCCGGAACGGCGTGACCCGCGACAGCTTCGCTTCAAGGTTCCGGAAGGTCATTACTTCATGGTGGGCGACAACCGCGACAATTCGAACGACAGCCGTTCATGGGGCTTCGTGCCGGAGGGGAACCTTGTAGGCCGCGCGTTCTTCATCTGGATGAACTGGCATATCGGTGAGTGGCCCGAATGGAACCGCATCGGTACCATAATCAAATAATGCGAGGTCCACCGAATTGCGGACACTTCTGGAGGGAAGAACAATGTTGCTGAAAGAAAAACAGAAAGGCATGACGTTCCTCGGATACGCCATCGTGCTCGGCATCATCGGTTTTTTTGCCGTCATGGCAATGAAACTGACGCCGATCTACCTCGAGTATCAGTCGGTAGTGAGAATCATGAACAGCGTTGCCGCGCAGTACGGTTCCAGTGCTTCACCGGGCGTGGTGCGTGAAGCCGTGCAGAAGCAGCTGGACGTGAACAACATCGAGCGCGTCACGGGCAAGGAGTTCGTGGTCAAGCGCGACAAGGGAACGACAATCGTGAGTATCGACTACGAAGCCCGCACGAAGTTCGCGGGCCGTCTCTGGTTTCTCATGACATTCGATCACAGCGTCACGCTTCGAGGAACCTGATGGACGAAGCGGACCGTCTTGAGCGCCGCATCGGCTATCGGTTCCGCGATCGCGATCTGCTGATGCGCGCACTGACGCATCGAAGCGTTACCTCCGCCAACAACGAACGACTGGAGTTCCTCGGCGACGCCGTGCTGGGCATGGTGGTCGCCGATTTTCTTTACCGGCGCGAAGTCGGTCTTACCGAAGGCGACCTGAGCCGTTTGCGCGCCAGCCTCGTGAACCGGGATGCGCTGGCGCAGGCTGCGGCGCAACTCGACCTCGGCACGGCGATGCGGCTGGGCCCCGGCGAACTGAAATCCGGCGGTTTCCGGCGACGTTCGGTGCTGGCCGATGCACTGGAAGCCATCATTGGCGCCGTTTTTATCGATGGCGGCTTCGACAAGGCGGAATCCCTCGTTCATACCGTTCTCGACGAGCAGCTGAAAAACCTGCCTGACCCGTCATCGTTGAAGGATCCCAAGACGCGCCTGCAGGAGGCATTGCAGGAACGCGGGCTTGGACTACCCGAATACGTGACGCTTGAGGTCACAGGACCGCCCCACAGGCAGATGTTCGAAGTCGCTTGCCGTATCCCGTTGCTTGAACTGGAAACGCGCGCGCAAGGTGCAAGCCGGCGCAGCGCGGAACAGGCGGCCGCGGAAAAGATTCTCGAGGAGATCGAAAGTGCAGCATGAATCCCTGCGTGCAGGACTGATCGGCCTCACGGGCCGGCCGAATGTCGGCAAGTCCACGTTGATCAATGCGCTTGTCGGTCGCAAGGTCAGCATCGTCACGCACAAACCGCAGACCACCCGCCATCGCATCATGGGCGTTCGCCATGAACCGGGTTACCAGTTCGTGTTTGTCGATACGCCCGGCATACACCTGAACGCGAAGCGTGCGCTCAACAAGGCGCTGAACCGCTCGGCCGCATCCATACTTGATGACGTCGACATTCTCGTTTTCGTCATCGAAGCGCTGCGCTGGACCGATGAAGACGACAACGTGTTGCGCCAGCTGCGCGGACGCAAGAATGTCATCCTGGTCGTGAACAAGGTTGACCAGATCAAGGACAAGGAACGGCTGCTGCCGTTCCTTGCGGAAGTCAGCGGCCATATGGATTTCGCTTCGGTCATTCCCATGTCCGCGCTGAAAGCCGGCGACATGGCACCCCTGCTGGATGAGCTGCGTAAGCGCCTGGCGGATTCGACGCCGTTTTTTCCGGAAGAACAGCACACCGACCGCAGCGCGCAATTCACGATCGCCGAGACCGTGCGCGAAAAACTCATGGAACGCCTGCACGAGGAACTGCCTTACTCGCTGACGGTGACGGTCGATCAGTACGTGGTCGAACCGCCGAAGGTCGAAGGCCGCGGCAACGGGCTGGTGCGCATCGGTGCAACCATCTGGGTGGAACGCGAAGGGCAGAAGGCCATCGTGATCGGCGCAGGCGGCAGCATGCTCAAGCAGGTCGGGCGCGCCGCGCGCGAAGACCTCGAGCGGCATTTCGACAAGCGCGTGTTCCTGGAACTGTGGGTCAAGCTGCGTGAATCCTGGGCCGACGATCCCCGCCAGTTGAAGCAGTTGGGGATCGACGAGCAATGATTCGATCGGGGATCGATGAGTGACGACATCGCGCCAGCGGGTCGATCTCGAACCCGCGTATGTGCTGCACCAGTTCGATTACCGCGATTCAAGCCGCATTGTTGAATTCCTGGTACGGGATCACGGTCGCGTCGCCGCCGTTGCACGCGGTGTCCGCAGCAGCAGGAGCCGTCAGCGGGGATTGTTGCAGCCTTTTCAGCCGTTGCTGCTTTCGTGGAGCGGCCGCGAACTCGGCACTGTGACGGGGCTGGAAGGAGCGGGTGCGCCGATACCGCTACGGGGTGAGTCGCTGCTGGCCGGTTTCTACGCGAATGAATTGTGCCTGCGTCTCACGGCGGCGCGTGATCCCCATCCTGAGATCTTTCAGTTGTATGCCGAATCCCTGCAGGCGCTTGCACATAATATCGTCGCGCCAACCCTGCGCCGTTTCGAACTGGGTTTGCTCGAAGCGCTGGGGTATGGTTTGAACCTGGTAACCGATCCGCAAAGCGGCGAGACCGTGCAGGCAGACGCGCAGTACCTTTTTTATGTCGACAGCGGCCCCGAACGCGCGACGGCGCAGGCAGACAATGCCGCGCTGGTGCGTGGCGAGCACTTGCTGGCGATGGCGGCCGGACGCTTCGACGACCCGCAGACGGCGCGTGAAGCGCAACGAATCCTGCGTCATGCGATAGACCGTCATCTGGGTGGGCGGCCGCTGAAAAGCCGCGATGTACTGCGTGAAATGCACGCCCGCAGGCGCACCGCGAAGCCGGAAGACACGCAATGAATTTCCTCGATTCTCGAACATCCAGGAGGCCTTGATGAGCACCATTGATCTTGGGGTCAATATCGATCACGTCGCAACGCTGCGGCAGGCGCGCGGCGGTCACTATCCATCCGTCATCGATGCCGCCGAGCTCGCGGAGAAATCAGGCGCAGCGGGCATCACGATGCATCTTCGTGAAGACCGCCGTCACATACAGGATCAGGATGTCCGCGATGTCGTGGCCAGCGTGAGGATTCCCGTCAATCTTGAAATGGCCGTGACCGACGAAATGCTGGCGATTGCCGCCGACATTCGCGCGAAGCACTGCTGCCTGGTGCCGGAACGCCGTGAGGAACTCACGACCGAGGGCGGGCTGAATGTGATCGCGCAGAAAGCGCGGTTGCGCGATGCCGCCGGCCAGCTCAAGAACGCCGGTTACCGCGTGTCACTATTCATCGACCCCGACACGGCGCAGGTCGAAGCGGCGTATGACACCGGTGCGCCTGTCGTCGAGCTGCACACCGGCGCCTACGCCAATACATCAGGCAATGGTATTGCCGATGAACTGTTGCGCCTGAAGGTGGCCGCGGAACGCGCACGCGAACTGGGCCTGATCGTGCATGCTGGTCACGGGCTGACTGCCCATAACGTCGGCCCGGTAGCCGCGCTTACACAGATCAGTGAACTGAACATCGGTCATTCGATCGTTTCCCGCGCCCTGTTCATCGGTCTGGACGACGCCATCCGCGAAATGCTGAACGCGATGCGGAACGCACGTGCATGACCATCTTCGGTATCGGGACGGATCTCTGCGAGGTATCGCGCATCGAACGGGTCTATGCAAAATACGGTGAACACTTCGTCAATCGTTTGTTGATGCCCGAGGAGCGCGAGCAGTTCGAACGCACCAAACGCAAGGTGCGCTTTCTCGCCATGCACTTTGCTGCCAAGGAAGCCATCGTCAAGGCGATGGGAACGGGGTTCCGGCAGGGCATCTGGATACGCGATGTCGGTTTCATCCAGGAATCTTCCGGCAAGCCCGTACCGATCTTCTCCGGCAACGCGCGCCGCAAGTGCGACGAGCTCGGAGCAGGTGAGGGCTTTGTTTCGTTGACGGACGAGGCGGGTATGGTGGCGGCGTTTGCGGTCTTGCTGCGCAAGGCGTGAGATGTGAGACGTGAGAGCGTGCGTAGCCCAATGATATGGACTCCTCCCACCGTACGGCATCGAGTGCCAGACTGTGAGTTGTAACGACAGTCAACAGATGAGAGGAGTCCGACATGAAGCTTAAACGCGCAGGTTTGGATTTGGCAAAGCGGGTATTCCAGGTGCACGGCGTGGATGCTGGCGAACAAACGGTGGTGAAGAAGACGTTGACGCGCCATCGCGTGCGACCGTTTTTCGCGCAACTGGAACCGACACTGGTTGGTATGGAAGCCTGCGGCAGTGCGCACTACTGGGCACGCGAGCTGGCGGCGCTGGGACACGAGGTTCGCTTGATCTCGCCACAATTCGTCAAGCCATACGTAAAGGGCAACAAGAACGACGCCCACGATGCCGAAGCGATCTGCGAAGCGATTTCACGTCCCGGCATGCGCTTTGTGACGGCGAAGAACGCGGAGCAACAAGCGATGCAGAGCGTGCATCGGG
>Ga0299914_10000183_pt1 | contig 37105 bp, 34 predicted proteins | sample RVTome_10_FD_201361 | JGI IMG/M metagenome (GOLD analysis project Ga0299914, IMG submission 201361) | Soil microbial communities from uranium-contaminated site in the Upper Colorado River Basin, Wyoming, United States - RVT153D57 (version 2) ... | reverse complement strand
AGTACCGCCCACCGACACACTTCACCAGAGCCCCGAAGTAGGGGTGCCCTGAAGGTCAGCCGAGCAGCCGCGTATGCGAACAAAGCCGCCGGCCTACGAGCAGCCACGCGACAAACCCGCCACGCGATAAGTCAGCCGCGCGGCGCGTACATGATCACGGCGACGCCGAGCAGGCATATCGCCGCTCCGACCACGTCCCAGCGATCAGGTTCGAACCGGTCCACGACCATTCCCCATACCAGCGCGCCGGCCACGAAGACGCCGCCGTACGCCGCCATGATCCGGCCGAAATGAGCATCTGGCTGCAGCGTCATCAGCAGGCCGTACCCGCCGAGGGCCAGCACCCCGGCGCCTATCCAGAGCAGTCCACGGTTCTCTCGCAGACCCTGCCACACCAGCCATGCTCCACCGATCTCGGCAACAGCGGCGGCCACGAAGAGCAGGATCGACCGACCTACCGTCATGACGACGGATCGCTACGGCTGCGCGAGCGCCGACGAACCAGCGGCGAGCTCGGCGAACGGCAACGGGCATCCCGGAGTCTGGGCGCACTCGACCAGATCGTCACAACCCGCTTCGAGCGCGGCGCGGAGGCTGTCGCGGATGACTTCGAGGTCGGCGATCCGCGACTCCACCTCGGCCAACTTCGATACCGCCTGTTGCTGGAGACCGGCGTCCGGACGCTGGCCGTGCCGGTGCCGTCCCGCGTCCAAGAGTTCGGCGATCTCGCCAAGGGTGAATCCGAGCCGCTGCGCCGCCTTGATCACTCGCACCGTCGCAACGGCGTCCTGCGGGTAGCTCCGGTGGCCACCGAGGGTGCGCTCGGGCTCGGCCAGCAGACCACGCCGCTCGTAGTAGCGCAGGGTTTGCAGGTTGACCCCAGCCGCCGCGGCGACCTGCCCGCTTCGAAGGCCGCTCATGTCCGAGCCCGTGCAGCGAGTGCGTCCAGGATGTCCACGCGACCCTCGGGCACGGTGACATCCAGCCGCACCCCGTCACCGTCAGCGGTGAGCGTGAACGTGAAGAACGAGCAGCAACCCGTCTCCCTTGCCGCAAGCTGCGCGGCCTGCCCGGCGATGTCCGGAGACGGGTCGAGCTCGAGCCGCAGCCGGGTCTCCTCCATCCGATCGACGCCACGCACGGCCGTACCGAGCAGCGAATCGAACTCGGCCACTCGGATTGGGCGCTCCACCGTCGGCAGAGTGCACGACTCCGGTATCCAGGTCTCGTCCATACCTGAGACGATAACCCCGTACCTAGGTACCGGATTCAAGCCTGCTCGGTCAGGCGGATCCGGACGGCCCGGAACTGCTTCGGCGTGTTCTTGAGTACCGCCAGCCTCGGATCAGGGACGGACAGGTGGTCGTCCACCACGAGCTCACGCAGGTGCGCGAGCCGCGGATCGTCCATCACCTGACCCACCGCCGACCTGTCGCCGCCGAGGACGACCGCATCGAGCCGACCGGCCTCGGGCACCACGACGCGTACCGCCACGTCGGCCGCGGCCTCGAAGGCTTCCCGAGCCTGTTTCTGCCGCCGGCGAGCGAACCGTTGCTGCGACTGCCCGCCGGCTGCGGTGCGGCCCTGGACGTGCCGGGAGCCGACCTTCGAGGCCACCAGCGTCGGCCCCTCGAAGATGCCCGCTGCGTAACCACCCCGCCGCACCACGATGACACCCACGCTCCGGTCGCGCGAGGCGTGATCGACCAATCCGCCGTACGGCAGCGACTCGTCCACCCGCAGAGGGGGGAACGGGACGCGGCATTCCACGCGCGTACCGTCCGCGGCCGACCCGGTCACCACGTCCGCGCCGAAGTGCCAGGACGTCGCGCCATGCCGCTCGGTGAATCCGTCGAGCCAGCGCTGTAGGCGCTCCGGGGCCACCAACACTTCTTTCACGAAGCCCGAGTATGCCTGAACTCAATTTCTACGTAGTTACGTATAATCGTGCGACATGGGCCTGGCAGACCGGATCACCGCTCTCGAGGAACGCGTCGAGCGGCTTGAATCCCGTACCGCAGCGGTGCCTGTTCCGGCGGCCGAAGGTGCTTTCTGGGCATTGGAAGGGCTCAAGGCGCGGGCGCCGGGCGGCGGGCTGCTGTTCACCGGGGCGGTCGACCTGCCCACCGGCGAGCACTACGAATGGCAGCACGGTCAGCCGGCCGAGGCGCTGCTCGAGGCCGACTGGGAGGCGCTGGCCTCGGACCTCGCGCCACAGCTCACCGCACTCGCCCATCCGGTCCGCCTGGCACTCATAGGACAGGTCCTAGCCGGTACGCAGTCGGTGTCCGAACTGCAGCAGCAGAACCCCGGTCTCGGCACCAGCGGGCAGGTCTATCACCACCTGCGTCAGCTTGTCTCAGCCGGTTGGCTGCGCCCGGCCGGACGCGGGCGATACACCGTCGCACCCGAACGGATCATCCCGTTGCTCATCATCCTGGCCGCCGCGAGGAGGTAATTCGTGCCTGACACCACCGCAGATACTCGTCGTGACTCTCCGCTGAAGCGCTACGCACCCCGGGTCGCGGCGCCGGCCATGCTGCTCGGCGGTCTGTTGATCGTGATCGATACGGTTTTCTCGACCGGCCGGGTCGGGTTCGCGGGAACCGCGCTCATCGTCGCGGGTCTTGCCCTGTACTTCGTCCGGGCCGAGGACTTGGCCCGCGAGCCGGTCACCGTCAGCCCTCCGGTCCGTGGGCGGTGGCTGGCCATCAACAGCCCGGCCAGCCGGGTGCCGAGCCATGGAACTCGCGAGCTCGGGCAGGCGTACGCCATCGACCTGGTGCACCAGCCGGATCCACTCGTCGCGTGGCGAGGCGTTCACCGCTGGCCGCCGGCCCGCCGTCCGCACACGTTCCCAGCGTTCGGCCAGCCGATCCTCGCTCCCGCCGACGGCGTGGTGGTGGCGGCGTCCGGGTGGCAACGGGATCATCTGAGCCGCAACTCCGTGCCTGGACTGGTGTACCTCGTACCCGAGATGCTGATCCGCGGCATCCTGTCGCTGCTCAGCGGATTCTTCGTGATCGGCAACCACATCGTCCTGGACCTCGGCGACGGGGTCTACGCCGTCCTGGCACATCTCAAGCGAGGCTCGTTGCTGGTCCGTCCGGGAGACCGGGTCGTTGCCGGGCAGCGACTAGCCGAGTGCGGCAACTCGGGCAACACCTCCGAGCCACATCTGCACTTCCAGCTGATGGATCACCGGTGGGCAGCGGTCGCCGCCGGAGTGCCGTTCAACTTCGACCAATACGAGATCGGCGGGCAGGCGCGATCGGGAGTGCCGGGCAACAACGAGGCGTTCACGGTCGAGTAGGTCAGCTTCGCCCCATCCCAACGGCGCGCGCCACCGCAAGACGAAACCTGCGCGCGAGCCGTTGCAGGACGCGCCACGGTGCCCTACGCATAGCACGCCTCCACCAGCCACCGGCCACCCTCGACAAGCAGCAGCCAGGCCCGGCCGTCGTCGGTGGCGACCTGGAACCGGGCCAGCCGGCGGGCCACGGCGGCGTCCCACCACTGCTCGTGCGCAGGCCAGGGCCCCGTCCAGCCGGTGACGGCCAGCGGCTCGCCGGCCAGCATGATCTCGGCGGGCGGCGCGGAGACCTCGCACCGGCCGCTGACCGTGACCGGCCGCCCGTACTCATCCACGACAAGCACCGGCTGCGGTTCCGGGTGGACCACGGCCGGCGCAGGATTCGGCACCCGTCCCGGCCAGGGCGCCTTCGCGGCCCGGACGCTATCCAGCCGATCGCCCCACGGGATCTTGGTCACCTGCTCACCCGGGCCGCGCCCACCGGTGAGCACCGGCCTGGTGACGGCGGCGTGACCGAGCATGACCTGGATCCGGCCGGCCGCCCGCTCGACCGCGTCACTGGCGACCCGTGAGCCCCACAGCGACAGCTGCCGCCCGCTGTCGACCACGACCTGGTCGGGCGCCAGCCGTAGCCGTACGACACCACCACCCAGCGGGCCGGGCGATCCCTTGCGGGGCGTAGCACGCCAGGCATCGAGTTGCCAGCGCACTCGCTCCGCGAGCGCCGGCGACGACAGCAAACCGTCGTGCCGCCACAGCCGCGTCCAGCTCCGGCCATCGGAGGTGGTGACCTCGACCTCGACCCGGACGCAGGCCAGCCCCCGCGAACCGAGGTTCTCGTGCAACTGATCGGCCAGGCTCTTGGCGGCGAAGACCACCGGCTCGGCATCGAGCGGTGGGTCGAAGGACATGGCTGCGGCGAGATCTTCTCCCGGTGGCCGAGTAGCCGGCGGCCGGGCCTGCAACCCCCGCGCCAGGCGATGGGCCAGCGCTCCGTCGGCACCGAAGCGGGCAAGGACGTCGGGCGCCGGGAGAGCGGCCAGATCGCCGAGCGTTCGAATGCCCAGCCGGACGAGCACCCCCGCCAACTCCGGACGGTCCAAGACCGATACCGGGTGAGGTGCCAGGAACCGCGCGGTCTCACCTGGCGGCACCACGATGCCGGCCGGCAACACCCGTGCGGCCAGTGCCGCCGCGAACGAGCCGTCGGCCACTCCGGCCGCGCACTCGAACCCCTCAGCCTCGACTACGTCGCGCACTGTGTCGGCTGCGGCCTGCTCGCTCCGGTAGTAGCGGGCGGGTCCTCTGGCCGGAACGGCCAGCAGCCCCGGGCGGATCACCTCTACCCGCGGGCACAGCGCCTCCACGACAGCAATGACCTGCTCGAACAGCCTGGCTTGGGCGTCGAGATCGTCGTCATGGACCTCCAGGTCAGCACATCGGCGCTGGGCGTCGCGGAGTTTCTGGCCCCGCCGGACGCCTACCTCCCTGGCCGCTGCCGTACATGCGGTGACCCGGCCGTTCGAGACCACGATGGCAGGAGTCCGCGGATCGGCGCCGGCTGCCACGACCGGCCAGTCGGGGCACCACAGGGCGATGACTCGGGTCATCCAGCCGCCTCCAGAGACTCGACGACCCCGAGGTCGGCACCTGCCACCGAACCGTCCGGGCCCGGAAGCCACAGCCACGCCGACCGGGGCCGGCCTCCGGCCCCTCTCCCGTCGGCCACGACCTTCACCCGGCGCCCTTGCAGGTGACCGTGACCGTGCTCCAGCCCGGTCCACAGCGATGAGGTCACTTGCAGGCGCAGCCGCGCCCCCTCCCAATGCCCGACCACCACCAAGGCGGCACCGTGCTGGCGGGCGAGGGCGGTCAGCCGCCGAATGATCCCAACGGGCGGCGGCCCGGGCGGCTGGACCAGCACCACCCCGGCTGCGGACAGCAGCGTGGCGACCACGTCGGCCCAGCGCTCCCCCGGCCGGTCGACAAGGACCAGTCGATCGAGGTTCGCCCCCATGCCGGCGGCCGCCAGCATCCCTGACTCGGGCAGCCCGACCACTGCACACCACAGATCGACGGTCGGGACGCCTGCCGGAACCGCGCCGGCCACCAGCGCTAGCGGCAGCGCGCCCGCCGCGTCGACAGTGAGTACCTGGCCGCGAGGCAATCCACCGGGGAGCAGCCCCTGAAGAGCGGGGAGCACCGGAATCGGACCGGCCACGAGTGGACTACCGCTGTAGTCCTGCACGCCGACGGAGGACCTCATCGCCATAGCACCAGTATCGAACACTTGTTCGGTACTTACAAGTCCGGCCAGAAAGTTCGCCGCGCAACGGGTTTACCAGCGCCAGAGCGGATATCTAGCACTTCCCTCTATCGAGTGTTAACCCAGGAGCGCCATATGAGCGTCACGTCCATTGATCCGCATACCCGTGCGGACGATCCGTTTCCGCGGCTCGTCAACCACCAGCCGGTCCGCCGCGCCGAAACACTTCCGCTCCACGTCGTGCTGGCCGCCCCGCCATACTTCGATGTGCCACCGAAAGCGTACGGAGGCGTCGAGGCCGTCGTCGCCGAGCTAGCCGACGCCCTCGTCGCCCGCGGACATAAGGTCACTCTGCTGGGCGCTGGTGACCCACGGACGTCCGCCGAATTCGTGCCGTTGTGGGAGCGCGCCATCCCGGAGCGTCTCGGAGACCCCTACCCCGAGGTCGTCCACGCTCTCCTGATCCGACGAGCGGTCGAGCGCCTACTCGGCGCAGGTGGCGTCGACATCGTCCATGACCATACGTTCGCCGGTCCCCTCAATGCCATGTACTACAGCCGCTGGGACGTTCCGACCATCGTGACCGTCCATGGACCGATCGACGCTGACCTGGAGCGGTACTACCGTGCCCTCCAATCGGAGGTCCACCTAGTGGCGATCAGCGAGCGGCAGCGGACGTTCGCGCCCGAGCTGAACTGGGCGGGCACGGTACACAACGCGCTGCGAATCGACGACTGGCCGTTCCAGCCGGCGAAGGAAGATTACGCGCTCTTCCTCGGCAGATTTCACCCGAACAAGGCACCCCACCTGGCCTTGGAGGCGGCGCATGCAGCGGACCTGCCGCTGGTCCTGGCGGGCAAGTGCGCCGAACCTACGGAGAAGGAGTACTTCGAACGGGAGGTCCGCCCGCGGATGACCGCGCGCGATCGCATGGTCGGCGTCGCCGACGCGACAGCGAAGCGAGCGCTACTTGCATCAGCCCGCTGCCTGTTGTTCCCGGTTCGCTGGGAAGAACCGTTCGGTATGGTGATGATCGAGGCCATGGCATGTGGCACGCCGGTGGTGGCACTGCGTGCCGGGGCCGTTCCCGAGGTTGTGGTGGACAAGGTGACAGGTCTCATCTGCGACGAACCCGCCGAGCTGGCCGACGCGGTGCGGCAGGTCGGCTCTATCGACCCGGCCGCGTGCCGGTCTCATGTCGCCAAGCGCTTCAACGTGGACCAGTTAGGTGCCGGCTACGAGGCGACCTACCGGTCTGTCATCCGGAACCAGGCCAGCAATGTACGCGCCCGGCGCCTCCACAACGGTGTCGCGCTCCAGGTGCCGCGAGGCGTGGGGTGACGGCCGACCGCCGCGCGGACATGCTCAACAGGACCGAGCCGGTGCCTGTCGTGAGCGCGACCGACACCGTCACGCTCATCGAGGGCAGCACGTTCTGCCTTTCCGACCGCAGCGGCGACATCAACCCTGGCACTACGCAGGGCTTCTTCATGCGCGACACCCGTTTCATCTCCACCTGGGAACTGCGGCTGGACGGCCAGACGCCGCCGCCGATGACGGTCCTGACGCCCGATGCGTTCGCGGCCCGCTTCGTCCTCCGCCAGGCTCCCCGGCCTGGGGTGGCCGACAGCACCCTGCTGGTCGTTCGGGAGCGTTTGGTGGCCGACGGGCTGCGGGAGACGATCACGATCGATAACGTGGGCCGCGAGGCCACCGCCGTCACGTTAGTGATCAACGCGGACGCCGACTTCGCGGACCTGTTCGCGGTCAAGGGAGGTCGGTCGCCTGCTGGCACCGCAACCGCAACGGTGGCGGGCAACGAGCTGTTGCTGCGGGACCCCTCCGACAGCACCCGCGCCTTGTCGATCACGGCCTCAGGCCAGCCCATCGTAATGCCCGGTTCGATGAGTTGGCGGGTCGTCATCCCTCCCCGCGACAGCTGGTGGGCGGAGATCGTGGCACAGCCGATGCTCACGGACCAGGGTTTGCAGGAGCGGTTCCACGGCGGTCAGGGGCTGGAGACCAGCGCACCAGCGCGAAAGATCGAGGCGTGGCGAAGTGGTAGCACCGCGGTGGTGTCCGACGATCCGCTCGTGACCCGGGTACTGCAGCGGTCGAAGACCGACCTGGGGATCCTCCAGATCCATGACGAAGCACCCGGGCGACGGCCCTACACCGCGGCCGGAGCCCCTTGGTATATGACGCTGTTCGGCCGGGACAGTCTCGTCACCGCCTGGATGGCGCTGCCGCTCGACGTCGAGCTCGCGCTCGGCACTCTCGAGAGGCTCACGGAGGCGCAGGGCGCGAAGGTTGACCCGATCACGGAGGAAGAACCCGGGCGGATTCTGCACGAGCTACGCAGGGGCCCAGACAGCACCGAGGTGCTCGGCGGCCGCCACTATTACGGCACGGTCGACGCCACCCCACTGTTCGTGGCGCTATTGGGTGAGTCCAGACGCTGGGGTGCCGACGAGCAAGCAGTGCGGCAGCTGATTCCTGCGGCGGACGCTGCACTGTCCTGGATCGACAACTTCGGTGACCGGGACGGCGACGGCTTCGTCGAGTACGAGCGGGCGACCGACCGAGGCTTAGCCAATCAGGGGTGGAAGGACAGCGTGGACGGCGTCAACGACGCGTCGGGTCGACTGGCGATTCCGCCGGTCGCCTTGTGCGAGGTGCAAGGCTACGTCTACGCAGCCTGGCGTGCTCGCGCCGAGCTGGCCGAGGCGTACGACGACCCGGCGAGAGCAGAAACGCTCCGATCCCGCGCCGACGATCTGCGCATCAGGTTCGCCGAGGCGTACTGGCTGCCCGACAAGGGGTGGTACGCGGTGGCGCTGGATGGTGCCAAGAACCCCGTCGACGCGCTGACCAGCAATTCCGCCCGCTGCCTATGGTCAGGCATCGCCCTCGACGAACATGCTGCGGTGTTGATCGAACGGCTGGCCGGTGAGGACATGGACACCGGCTACGGCTTGCGTACCCTCGCGGCGTCAATGGGCGCTTACAACCCGATGAGCTACCACAACGGCTCGGTCTGGCCGCACGACACATCGATCGCTGTCGCGGGCCTGCTCCGCTACCGGCACCTACCAGGCGCGGTGGAACTCGCCGAGCGGCTCGCCACCGGGTTGCTCGATGCAGCGGCAGCATTTGACGCACGACTACCCGAGCTCTTCTGTGGTTTTTCGCGGTCCGAGTTCGGAGCGCCGATCCCGTATCCGACGTCATGCTCGCCTCAGGCGTGGGCGAGCGCGGCACCACTGCTGCTCGTGCGTGCCTTCCTCGGGCTCGAACCGCACGTTCCCGCCCGTACGCTGAAGGTCGCCCCGCATATGCCGGAACGCTGGGGCGCACTTGCGCTCAACGATCTCCGGCTTGGCGACGTCACTGTGGACATCAGTGCCAAAGTCGACCAGGTCACCGTCAGGGGCCTCCCCGACAGCTGGCGGCTGATCGTCGACGAGTCGCCCGCGTAGGTCAGCCCGAGTCCGGAAATTTTGCCCGTCTGGATAGGCTGGCTGCTGTGCTCGCGCTGATCCTGCTGTTCGCCGGTCAGTTCAGTGCGGCTGTCGAGCTCACCGGCAGTCCGGCGGGCCTGGCCACCCTGGCTGCGACGACAGCGGCGGCCCTGCTGCTCGGCCTGGTTGTCCCAGAGCGCACCGCGCCGATTGCAGGTCCGCTCGTCGCGTCCGCCGTACGGCAGCGCGGCGAGCTAACGGCGTTCCTGCCATTGTGCGATCCCGATGCGGCAGGACGTCCCCGCCCTCGAGCACCATCTGTTCGGCCAGGGTTCGCGTAAGCCACCCAGCGCTTCGCGGTCCCAACTCGTCGTCCTCCATTCCCACCGACGAGGGGCCACATCCATGTACTCGTTTCCTCCCTTAGCTGCGGCCATCGGCGTCCTCTACACCGCCGTCAACACCCTGACCACCGCCTTCACCCCACTACTCGGACCCGCCAGCGCCGCCGTTGCGATCGTGACACTCACCATGGCCATCCGCGCCGTCCTCGTGCCACTCGGCGTCGCCCAGGTCCGAAGTGAACTAGCACGGGCCGCCCTGGCGCCCACGCTGCGCGAACTGCAGCGGAAGTACCGCAACAATCCGCAGCGGCTCCGTCGCGAACTCACGACGCTCTACCAGCGGGAAGGTACATCTCCGCTGGCCGGGTGCCTGCCCGCGCTAGCCCAGGCCCCGGTGGTCATGGTGCTGTACGGGTTGTTCCTGACCGCCGAGGTCGGCGGGCAGGCCAACGCACTGCTGACCAGCACGCTCGCCGGGGTGCCGCTCGGCGCTCGATTGCTCGAGGTCGCCGGTGTGGACCTGTTGGTGTTCGCCGCCCTCGGCGCGGCACTGATCGGCGTCGCCGCGCTCACTCGCTGGCTGACTCCTGCGCCGCCAACGGATACGCCCGGCGCCGGCGTAGTCCGCCTGCTGCCGTTCGGCACGGTGTTGGTGGCGGCGATCGTCCCGCTCGCTGCTGGGCTCTACGTGCTCACGACCACGGCCTGGACGGTGACCGAGCGAAGCCTCCTGCGCCGAGTGCTCGCCCGGAAGCACGGACCGTGATCCTGCGAGGGTGGCCGGATGACCACCCGGTGCAAAGGCGGCCAGCCGGCGCCGCAACCGGTTTTCGCCCTACTTGGCCTCGGGCGACGGTGGGGATTGGCGGGGTCGGCGGCCGGTCTCGGTCTCCCACGCGGTCAGCTGGCGCTCGAGCGCCTTCATGATCTCGAACACCTGGCTGGGCGGGACGCGGACCCGTGCCACCACCTGTGCCTGCGCCTGAGTCACCGGAGTGCCGTCGTCGCTCTCCACCCGGGCGGGCGGGCGGCTAAGTGCCGCGAAGTCGAAAGTGAATACGTCGGCGGTATGCCAGACGCTGACGAAATCGGCGTAGGCGCCGGGGACCTTGTCGTCGGGCATCGAGACGCGCATCTGCGGAGGCTGGCTCATGCCTCGACCATAGTCGGGCAGATCCTTCGTGCGCGTCGGCCGGAGAGCTCAGCGGTGGGTATGGTCGGCTGACGTGACGCTATATCCCACCGCTCCCCGATCCGATCACACTGACGTCCTGCATGGCATCACTGTCCCGGACGCCTTCCGGACACTCGAGGACGAATCCGACGCGGCGACCGTTGCCTGGTCCGCAGCGCAGGCCGAGCTGTTCGCAGAGCACCGGACCACGTGGGACGCCCGCCCGGCGCTGCAAGACCGGCTCACCGAGTTGCTCGGCGCCGGCATTATCGGGACCCCCACCTGGCGGGGCGGGCGCGCCTTCTTCGCCCGCCGCACCGCCGAGCAGGAGCACGCCGTCCTGCTCACGATCGATCCGGACGGCACCGAACGCACGCTGGTCGACCCGATGGCGATCGATGCGTCCGGCACCACCACTCTCGACGCCTGGAAGCCGTCCCAGGCCGGCGATCTGCTCGCCTACCAGCTATCGGCCGGCGGCACGGAGGAGTCCGTTCTGCGCGTCCTGGACGTTGCCACCGGCAAGGACGTCGACGGGCCGATCGACCGCGCTCGCTACTCCCCCGTCGCGTGGCTGCCCGATGGCAAGGCGTTCTACTACGTGCGGCGGCTGGCACCAGACACCGTGCCGGCCGGCGAGGAGCAGTTCCACCGACGCGTCTATCTGCACCGCCTCGGCACCGACCCTGATTCGGACGTGGAGATCTTCGGCGCCGGGCTGGACAAGACGAACTACTACGGCGTCTCGGTCAGCCGCGACGGGCGGTGGCTGATCGTCACCGCCGCCCAGGGCACGTCGCCTCGCAACGACCTGTGGCTGGCCGACATCGACGCATCCGATCCGGCCACTCCGGAACTTGTCGCCGTCCAGGTGGGGGTGGACGCCCGCGCATACCCGCACGTCGGGCGCGACGGCCGGCTCTACATCTGGACCGACAAGGACGCTCCGCGGGGCCGGCTGGCCGTGGCCGACCCCACCGAACCCGGGCAGTGGCACGACCTGCTCCCCCAGGACCCGCAGGCCGTCCTGGAGGACTACGCGATCCTGGACGACCTCGAGCCGCCGGTGCTCTTGGCCTCGTGGACCAGGCATGCGGTCTCCGAGATCACCGTTCACGACCTCGCCACCGGTGAGCGGATCGGCGCCTTGGACCTGCCCGCGTTGGGCACCGTCGGCGGCTTGTCCGAACGTCCCGAGGGCGGGCACGAGGCCTGGTTCGCCTACACCGACCACACGACGCCGACCCGCGTACTGCGCTACGACGCCCGATCGGGCGAGGTGACGACATGGGCGGAGAGCCCGGGCGCGGTGGAGGTCCCGTCCGTGCGGTCACGGCAGATCACCTACCGGTCCAAGGACGGCACCGAGGTCCGGATGGTCATCGTTTCGCCGACGGGTGAGCCGGACCGGCCGCGGCCGGCCGTCCTCTACGGCTACGGCGGGTTCTCGGTCTCGCTCACTCCCGCGTATTCGGCGAGCATTCTGGCCTGGGTCGAGGCGGGCGGCGTATGGGCGGTGGCGAACCTGCGTGGCGGTTCGGAGGAAGGCGAGGCCTGGCACCGGGCGGGCATGCGCGAGAACAAGCAGAACGTCTTCGACGACTTCTTCGCCGCGGCCGAGTGCCTGATCGGCAACGGCTGGACGACGCGCGACCAACTGGGCATCTCCGGCGGGTCCAACGGCGGGTTGCTGGTCGGCGCCGCTTTGACCCAGCGGCCCGAGCTCTTCCGCGCGGTCGTCTGCTCGGCGCCGCTGTTGGACATGGTCAGGTACGAGAAGTTCGGGCTGGGTGCAACCTGGAACGACGAGTACGGGACCGCGGACGACCCAGAAGAGCTGGGCTGGCTTCTTTCGTACTCCCCGTACCACCGGGTGCGAGATGGTGTGGCCTACCCGGCCGTGCTGTTCACCGTCTTCGAGGGCGACACCCGCGTCGACACCATGCACGCCCGCAAGATGTGCGCGGCCCTGCAGGCGGCCACGACAGGTGGCATCGTCCTGCTGCGGGCCGAGCGCGAGGTGGGGCACGGTGCCCGTGCGGTGTCGCGGACCGTTGATCTGGCAGCGGACCAGTTGGCCTTCCTGAGAAAGGAGCTGACGTCGTGATCGCTCAGCAAGAGGAGGAACCAGAGCGGTACAGCGGCGACTGGTGGCTAGAGGTGCTGCTGGACATACCGCTGCGGGTCGTCGGACTGATCCTCCTCGCGTTGATCGCCCGGTACCTGTTTCACAGGCTCATCAACCGGCTGGCCCTGCGGGCCGAGACCTCCCGGCCACCCGAACGCGTGCTCGGTTCGAAACAGGCGGCTCGGATCGTCTTCGGCAGCACGGGCGCGTACTCCGAGCGGCGGGCCCTGCGGGCGCGGACCCTCGGCTCGCTGGCCAGGAGCATCGTCACGGCAGTGATCGCCGCCATCGCCGTCGTGATGATCCTCGCCACCTTCGGTTACAACGTCGGGCCGCTGCTGGCTTCCGCCGGTATCGCCGGCATCGCGCTCGGGTTCGGCGCGCAGAACCTGGTCAAGGACTTCCTGTCCGGCGTGATGATGCTGCTGGAAGACCAATACGGCGTCGGCGACGTGATCGACATGGGTGAAGCCACCGGCACCGTCGAGGCCGTCGGACTACGCGTCACCCGGCTCCGGAGTGTCGACGGCACCGTGTGGTACGTCCGCAACGGTGAGGTGATCCGGGTCGGAAACTCCAGCCAGGACTGGGCCCGCGCAGTCATCGACATCGGTGTGAGCTACCAGGCCGATCCTGCGCGCGTGCGGGCGATCCTGACCGAGGTGTCTCACGAGCTTGCAGAAGACCTCGAGTGGGGTGAGCTCATCCTGGAGGAGCCCGAGGTCTGGGGTGTGGAGAACCTCGGGGTAGACAGTGTCGTGGTCCGGCTCGTCGTCAAGACCAAGCCGCTCGAGCAGTGGAAGGTCGCGCGCCAGCTACGTGAGCGAATCAAGATTCGGCTCGACGAGGAAGGCATCGAGATCCCGTTCCCGCAGCGCACGATCTGGGTCCGCGGCAATGAGGGCGAGCCCGGCGAACTTGCCGCCGATTGATCACGTTCAGCATGCCTGCGGGTGCCCCACCATGCGCGTGCGGGTGGTAGGGCACCAATGCGCCTGGTGGTGTCAGGCGAGCGCCGCGTCCAAGGTGATCGGGACAGCCCTGAGCGCCTGGCTCACCGGGCAGTTGTCCTTGGCGTTCTCGGCAGCGGCCAAAAAGTCCTCCGCGCTCATCCCGGGCACGACGGCCCGGACTGTGAGCTGGATGCCCGTGACGCCCTCCCCAGGCTGGAACGTCGTCGCCGCCTGGACGTCCAGCGAGGTCGGCGGTGTACCCGCCTTGTCCAGCACGTTCGAGAAGGCCATGCAGTAGCACGACGACAGCGCAGCCGAGATCAACTCTTCTGGGGACGTCCGGCCGCCCGGATCCTCCGTGCGTGCCGCCCAGGTGACGTCGTGTGTGCCGAGGCTCGACGACTCGAACGTGACCTGGCCGGCTCCCTGAAAGAGGTTGCCTTCCCAATGCGTCGACGCGGTACGAGTTGCGGCCATGTTCGTTGACTCCTCCGTTGGAAGGTTCGAGTGGCAGACGTGCCCATCCTGCCGCATCCGCCGCCTGAGACAATGGGTGGCGTGACCCAGCAAGCCCAGACCTTCTACGACGCCGTCGGGGGGCACGAGACCTTCCGCCTCCTCGTCCACCGCTTTTACCAGGGAGTGGCGGACGATCCAGTGCTTCGTCCCCTCTATCCCGAGGAGGACCTCACCAGCGCCGAAGATCGGCTGCGGATGTTCCTCGAGCAGTACTGGGGCGGGCCGACAACGTACTCCGAACAACGCGGCCACCCGAGGCTGCGGATGCGGCACGCGCCGTTCAAGGTGGACCCGCGAGCACGTGACAGGTGGCTGCACCACATGAAGGTCGCGGTCGACTCGTTAGACCTAACGCCCGAACAGCACGGCATGCTCTGGGACTATCTGGAGCGTGCGGCGTTCTCACTTGTCAACACGTTCGACGAATGACGTGAGCCGGCGGTGACTCCCCTGGACGGCTTCCGCGAACTGCACCGGCATGGCCTTTTCGTAATGCCCAACGCATGGGACGTCGGTTCCGCGCGCTTGCTCGAGCATCTCGGCTTCGCGGCCATCGCCACGACGAGCTCCGGCTTCGCCGGCACGTTGGGACGTCGCGACCAGCGGGTCCGGCGCGACGAGCTGCTCGCGCATGTCGAGGCGGTGGCCGCGGCGGTGACGGTACCGGTCAGCGTCGACTCCGAACAGTGCTACCCCGACGAGGCGGGCGGCGTGGCCAGGACGGTCCAGCTGATCGCGAATGCCGGAGCCGCGGGCTGTTCGATCGAGGACTACGACCCAGCGCGCGGGGTGTTGCCGATCGAAGCGGCGACCGGACGAGTCGCCGAAGCGGTCATGGCAGCGGCACCTCATGGCCTGGTCATCACTGCGCGGGCCGAGAACCACCTTTACGGCGTGGATCACCTCGACGACACGATCGCCCGCCTGGTCGCCTACCGCGACGCGGGAGCCGACGTCTTGTACGCCCCCGGCCTCGCGGCGATGGCGGACATCGAGCGGGTCGTGCAAGAGGTCGACGCGCCGATCAACGTGCTGACCGTGCCGGGCGGCCCGACGGTTCCGGAGCTGACCCGCGCCGGTGTGCGCCGGGTCTCGACCGGCGGTGCGCTGGCGTGGGTGGCATACCGCGCCCTTGTCACGGCCGGCCGGGAACTGCTGGACCAGGGCACGACCACGTTTCTGGGAGCGGTGCTGGACGGGGCGGTACGCGCGTCTGCGTTCAGCGACGAGGCGCCCACAAACGGCGACGGCGGCGCGACCGGCTAGAAGGGCCTTCTGCGCACTTGGACGGCCGTCTCCGGTGATCTAGTCTTTCCCGCTGGGGACTGATCACATGGGGGCCTGTCGATGGACGTCGTTCTGGAGACCGAGCGGCTGGTGCTACGCCGGTTCACCCGCGACGACGTGGACCTGCTCGTCGAGCTTGACAGCGATCCGCAGGTGATGTGGTACATCAGCAAGGGCCGGCCCACGGCGCGCGCCGAGATGGAAAAGATCATCTTGCCGAGGTTCCTCGAGTATTACGAACTCTTCGACGGCTACGGCACCTGGGCGACGCACGAGAAGTCGACCGGTGAGTTCATCGGCTGGCTCAGCCTGCGACCACGCGACGGCGACCCGCCCGACGAACCCGAACTCGGGTATCGGCTCCGGCGCGCAGCGTGGGGCAAGGGGTACGCGACCGAGGGCGCGCGCGCCCTCGTAGACCTGGCGTTCCGGGAACTCGGCGCCCGCCGGGTCTACGCCGAGACGATGGCGGTCAATGTGGCGTCCCGCCGGGTGATGGAGAAGGCCGGATTGACGTACGCGCGGACGTTCCACATGGAGTTCGAAGATCCAGTCCCTGGCACCGAATACGGGGAGGTCGAGTACGAGTTGCTCCGCGAGGACTGGGAACGAGCACAGAACGCCTCGAATTGACGCCACCCGACACTCGGACATCCGATTGCCGGCCGGCCGGGTGGCATCCGTAGGCTCTTGCGCGTGACCGACGTTCAACAGGACTGGTGGCGCAGCGCCGTCATCTACCAGGTGTACATCCGATCGTTCGCCGACGGATCGGGAACCGGGGTAGGCGATATCCGTGGCCTTCGCTCCCGGCTGGCGTACCTTCGCGATCTCGGCGTCGATGCGCTGTGGATCAACCCTTGGTATTCCTCACCCATGCTGGACGGCGGCTACGACGTGGCCGACTACCGAAGCATCGCCGGTGAGTTCGGGACGCTGGCCGACGCGGAGGCGTTCGTCCGCGCAGCCCACGGCCACGGTCTGCGCGTGATCATCGATATCGTGCCGAACCACACATCCGACCGGCATCCGTGGTTCAGGGCCGCACTACAAGCGGGACCCGCGTCGCGCGAGCGGGCGCGCTACGTCTTCCGCCCCGGCCAGGGCGAGAACGGCGAATTGCCGCCGAACAACTGGAAGAGCATGTTCGGCGGGCCGGCGTGGACGCGGGTGACCGAGCGGGACGGCTCGCGCGGCGAGTGGTACCTGCACCTGTTCGACTCGTCCCAACCCGACCTGGAGTGGGGTAACGAGGAGGTGCGACAGGAGTTCCTCGACATTCTCAGGTTCTGGTTCGACCGCGGTGTCGACGGCATGCGCATCGACGTGGCGCACGGCATGATCAAACATCCCGAGTTGCCTGACCTGCCGGTCGGCGAGGCCGGCGAGGTCCTGGCACCGGCGGAATCGGACGACCATCCGCATTGGGACCGGTCGGACGTCCACGAGATCTACCGCGAATGGCGCAAGGTCGCGGACAGTTACGATCCGCCCAGGGTGTTCGTCGCAGAGGCATGGGTGGACTCTCCAGAGCGGCTCGCCCACTACGTGCGGCCCGGCGGCCTGCACACCGCGTTCAACTTCGACTACCTGCGCGCGCCGTGGTCGGCGCAGGAGTTGCGAAAGATCATCGACCAGACCCTGGACGTCTTCCACGAAGTCGGCGCCCCGGCGACCTGGGTCCTGTCGAATCATGACGTCGAGCGCCATGTGACCCGCTACGGACGTCAGGTTACGTCCGCGGTGATCGCTTCGAGCCCGCCAGTCGAGCTCGGCGAACCGGACGAGGCCCTGGGCACCCACCGGGCCAGGGCGGCCGCCCTGCTGATGCTGGCCCTGCCTGGGGGGGCGTACATCTACCAGGGTGAAGAGCTGGGCTTGCCGGAGGTCTTGGACATTCCGGAGGCTGCGCTGCGTGATCCGATCTGGGAACGCTCCGGGCACACCAAGCGCGGCCGGGACGGCTGCCGGGTTCCCCTCCCCTGGACCACGCACGGCCCGTCGTACGGGTTCGGCGTGAACGGGTCATGGCTGCCGCAGCCGGCCGGCTGGGGCGCGCGCTCGGTGCAGGCGCAGCAGTACGACTCCGGCTCGATGCTCAACCTCTACAAGGAGGCTCTCCGGCTGCGCCGCGACATGCGAGCCCTCGGCCTCGGTTCGCTGGAATGGCTACCCGGCCACGGTGAAGAAGTGCTGGCGTTTCGCCGCGAGCCCGACTTCGCGTGCGTCGTGAACCTCGGTGCGGCGCCGGTCAAGCTGCTCGAACACAACCGGGTGCGGTTGTCGAGCGCACCCCTCGACGACGGGCTGCTGCCGCCCGACGCCGCCGTCTGGCTCGCCGTCTAGCCGAGAGCAGCTGACCTGCACGACCCACACCCAAGGCGCATCGGTCATGCTTTCGCAGCCCATGACATACGGGGTCTTCCCGAGTCAACCGAACGGTCGTACTGTCTGTGCATGCGGCTCGAGCTGCGGCACCTGCAGGTGGTCTGCTCGATCGCCGACCATGGCAGCCTCACCAAGGCGGCGTCGGCTCTCGGGCTAGCGCCGTCCGCCCTCACGACACAGCTCCAGCGCATCGAGCGCAGTCTCGGCGGGCTGCTGTTCGAGCGCGACCGACATGGCGCGCGGCCGACTGCGCTCGGCGACCTCGTGCTGAGTCGGGCCCGGGCGCTGCTGCCGGCGGTCAAGGACCTGCACGACGAAGCCGTCCGACTGGCCGGAACGGGCGGATCGGCGCAGGTTTGCCGGATCGGCTCGGTGAGCAGTCCGATCCTCGGCGGCATCATCTGCCGCTTGAACGCAGCCGACCCGAGCGTCCAAGTGATGGTCCACCCGTCCTCGTCGCCCGCCGACCTGGCAGATCAGCTCGCCGAACGCCGAATAGACGTGGCACTCATCGGATTGTGCGGCCGGGCCCACCCGCCCCGCGAACAGCAGCTGGCCTGGCACGACATCGCCGTCGACGCGGTGTGCGTCCTGCTGCGCGCGGACCATCCGCTCGCCGGCCGCGCCGAGGCCGAACTCGGCGAGTTCGCTGACGCCGCGTGGGCGGCCGGCGGTCCGTACAAGTGCTGCTTCGAGGAGTGCTTCGCCGCCGCTTGCGCTCGTGCCGGGTTCACCATGCGACGCATGTACGAGGTGGATGCCCGTACCGCCACCGAACTCGTCGAGGCCGGCGAGGCAGTGGCACTGTGCCAGTCCAGTTTCCGGCCCCCGGACGGCCTGGTCTCGGTGCCGATCGCCGGGACGCCGCTGCAGTGGCGCCATGTCATCGGCTGGGTTCCCGGTGTGTTGACCACCGATGCCGCGGATCGGCTGCTCGAGTTCGCCAGGCGCTCGTACGAAGACGTCCTCGTGCGACGACGATAAGACCAAACTGCGAATTACCTATCGGTCCAGTGCTTCTTACCGTGCGGAAATCACCTCGCCTTCGCCCCGGAAGGAGGACCGATGAAGGTCACGCTCCCCAGAACCCTGGCGGCAGCCGCTACCGCGACGCTGCTCGCCATCGCTCCCACCCAAGCGGCCGGAGCATCCACCGGCCTGCCCGAGTCCACCGGCAACCCGCCGGTTACGGCCTCGCCGGAGATGACCGAGGCCATGCAGCGGGACCTAGATCTCACCGCAGCCCAGGTGCAGGACCGCGTCGCGCACGACGAGGCCGGCAGCGATCTCGCCGACCGATTCGAGGACATCCTCGGCGACGAGTTCGCCGGCGCGTGGCTCGATGCGGACCAGCACCTCGTGGTCGCCGTCACCGACGCCAAGGAGACGAACCGCATCCGAGCCCTCGGCGCGACACCGCGCGTGGTAGAGCGTAGCGCCGACGACCTGGCGGCGGTCATGGCAGCACTCGACCGGACCGCCCGGCCGTCCCCGAGCCAGGTGACCGGATGGTACGTCGATGTCGAGACCAACGAAGTCGTGATCGAGGCATTGCCGGACGCCCGTGGCGCCGCCCAACGGTTCGTCCGGTCCGCCGGCGCGGATGCCGACACCATCAGGATCGAGATCACCACCGACAAGCCGCAGCTGTTCTACGACGTTCGCGGCGGCGACGCCTACTATCCCGGCAGCAGCCGGTGCTCCATCGGTTTCTCGGTCAATGGTGGCTTCGTCACGGCGGGTCACTGCGGCGGTGTGGGCACGACCACCCGCGGCTACAACCAGGTCACACAGGGTGTCGTCCGCGGTTCCAGGTTCCCGGGCAACGACTACGCGTGGGTGGAGGTCAACAGCAACTGGACGCCGACTCCGCTGGTGAACCGGTACAGCGGCAGCCAGACCGTCACCGTGGCCGGTTCGGCTGAAGCCGCCGTCGGCGCGAGCGTGTGCCGGTCCGGATCGACGACCGGTTGGCGGTGCGGGACCATCCAGGCCAAGAACCAGACGGTCAACTACCCGCAGGGCAGCGTCAGCGGCCTCACCCGCACCACGGCGTGCGCCGAGGGCGGCGACTCGGGCGGCTCGTGGCTGGCCGGCCAGCAGGCCCAGGGCGTCACGTCCGGCGGATCGGGCAACTGCACCGTCGGCGGTACGACGTACTTCCAGCCGATCTGGCCGATCCTGTCGGCATATGGCCGCACTCTTGTCACCTCGGGCGGTGGAGGCACCCCGCCACCGACGGGTTGCAGCTCGTATCCGAACGTCTACTCGGGTTCTCTGTCGGGCACGGGTAGCTACCAATTCCAGCCGAACGGCAGCTACTTCTACTCGTCCCGGTCCGGCACCCACCAGGGCTGCCTGAGCGGTCCGTCCACCGCCGATTTCGATCTCTACCTGCAGCGATGGAACGGCTCGTCATGGGTGACAGTCGCCAGTTCGACCGGATCCACGAGTAGCGAGACGATCAGCTACAACGGCTCCACCGGCTACTACCGGTACGTCGTGTACTCCTACAGCGGATCGGGCAGTTACACGCTGGGCATAAGAGTTCCCTGACCGGCGACCGAGGGCGGGTGCACTCGTGCGCCCGCCCTCATCGTTAGGAGCGTCGGTCGATTAGGGTGCTGATCCGGTCCGCTCGCGGGCTGCGCTATCGTCCCCAACGATGAATGATCGACTGGGGCGTCCGCTCGGGTGGCTGCGACTGGCGTTCCGCCTGGCGACGAGCCGCCTCGGCCTTCTCACCGCGTCGATGCTGACGGCACTCGTCGCCGCCACGCTGCTGGTCACCGCCAGCGTGCTGTCCCCGGCCGTCGCCGAACAGACCTTTCGGGGAACGGTCGCCGCCGAGCCGGCCGCCGCCCACGACCTCCGGGCAACCACCGCCTTCAACGACACCTGGCCGGAGGTCGATCGAGACCTCCGTGACGTCACCCGACAGCACGACGAGATCGTCGGCGAGGTGACCACCGCCGCGTGGACGATCGCCACGGCGGATCAATACCGGCTCGCCTTCGGCACCGTCCAGAACCTCGACACACACGCTGAGTTGTCTGACGGCCGTTGGCCCGATTCTGGCGCCACGCCGATCGAGGCGGTCGTGCACGCCGGCGCGCTGGACACTCTGGGGATCGACATCGGCGACAGGCTGACCGTTGAGCTGTTGGCCGGACCGTCAGTCACAGTGGATGCCCTCGTCGTGGGTGCGTTCGAGCCTTCCGAGCGCGAGCATGTGCTGTGGCGCGGGCTGGGTCACGGCGCACTTGTCGACGACCAGGAAGACGCGCCGACGGTGTTCGGCCCACTCCTCGTCCCTACCGACGACCTGGTCGATCGAGTCCAGCCGGGCTCGACGACAGCCGTTTGGACGGTGAGATTGGACCTGAATCGGGTCTCCGTTGAGACGGCGGATGCGGCGATCCGGTCCTTGGCTCGGCTTCGCGACGACCTGGCGGACGTGGCCACGGGCGATCAGTCCACCCGAGTCTCGATCGCCGGTGGCACCGACGTGCTCGAACGGGCCCGGGACGCGGCATCGTCCGCTCGGGCCGTGCTGTTCGTGATCGTCACCATGGTGGCGGTGCTGGCGGCCTGGGCACTCGCATTCACAGCACGAATCCTCGCCGCGGGCCGGGCGTCCGTGACTGCGCTGTTCCGGGCCCGGGGCGGCCGGGATCGCCTGCTGGTACGGCTATCTGTGTTGTCGGCTGCGGTCCCGGCACTTGTCGTGGCCGGGGCCGCCCCACCTGTGGCCGACTTGATACTGGCCGAATTGCGCAACCGCGACGTCGTGGCTGCTACCGGTAGCACCGGCCGGTGGTTGCTGAGCACCGCTGTCGCCGCCGGCTGGTTGACCATGCTCGTCGTCGCCGATCTCCGGTCCGGACGATCGATGGCCAGCGTGTCGGCCGAATCGGCCCGGCCTACCCGTCGCGCGGCCGTGCAGCGAGCCGGAGTCGACGTCGTCGTTCTCGCGCTCGCATTGCTCGCTCTGCAGCAACTGCACCGGCCGGTGGGTGCGACACCGGACGTCGTGTTGATCGTCGCACCCGCGGTACTGGTCCTTGCGGGAACCCTCATAGTGGTCCGTCTGTTGCCGTGGTGCAGCCGCGCGGCGGCCCTGGTGGCAGCGCGGACGCGAGGCTTGCCGGCGGTGCTCGGCTCGTTCGAAGTCGCCCGCCGGCCGCTGCGGCACGTGGCCGCTGTGGCGATGCTTGCCCTTGCGCTGGCCGCAGCCGTATTCGCAGCGACAACACAAGCCACCTGGAACTCGTTTCGCGACAACTCGGTCGCCCTCGCCGAGCCGGCCGACGTGCGCGTCAGCATGGTCCCCGTCCTGGTCACGGACCGGCCCGTGGAGGCCGCGGCCGATCAGCTCGCCGCACTGCCCGAGGTCGAGGCGGTCATGCCGGTCCACCACGAATCGGCGCGCAGCGACACCCGTCAGATCGATCTGATCGGTGTCGATCCAGGCGCTGCGGTGGAGATCATGCGCTGGCCACCGGCACTGGCGGGGGGCCCGGCGCCACAGCTGCTGGCCGCGCTGACCGGTCCCGGTGATCTGCCGGCGCTGGTCACTCGCACCTACGCGGACGAACTCGGACTGGACGTCGACAGCACCACCATCGTGACTGTGCGCGGCGTGCGACTTCAGGTCCGGGTTGCCGGCCTGGTCAATGCCGTACCCGGTGCCACCCAGCCGTATGCGATGCTCGTGGACCAGCAAGCCCTACGCCATGCCCTCCGAGAGTGGGTCGAGGTGATCCAGGAGGGCGCTGACACGCCCGAACTCGTCGATGTCGACCCGGCACCGAACCAGTGGTGGCTCGCGACGTCCGACAACGGAGCCTCGGCTGCGGCCGGCGCTGCCACGCTCGGCGGCGTCACGTCGGTCAGCACGCATGCCGATGCGGCCGAGTCGAGCAGCTTGGAGGTGACGGCGCGTGGTGTGTTCGCGGGGCTGACCGGAGGGCTGGCTTTCGCCGCGGCCTTCGGCATCGTCGGGACGATCCTGCACGCCGTGGCGTCGTACCGATCACGAACCGGCGAGCATGCAGTGTTGCGAGCCGTCGGCCTCGGCCGATCCAGCACGCTCAGCTCCATCGCGACCGAGCAAACCCTGCTGATCGGCTTCGCGACGATCGCCGGGCTGGGCCTGGGCACCGTGGTGTCCTGGCTCACAGTGCCGCACACGATCGGACGGCTCGCCGGGCTTCCAGAGCTGCCAAGGCTGGAACTGACGGTCCCGTGGCAGGTTCTGGCGGCTCTGGGAGTCAGCGCGGCCATCCTGCTCGGCGTGATCGTGGCCGTCGCTGCCGCGTCATTGCGGACGGTGAGCATCACGAGCGTGTTGCGGGCAGGTGAGGAGGCATGAGCCGGCTTGGCTTCGTAACCAAGCAGATCCGGGCCGACCTCACGGTCGTACTCCTGCTGGCCGCCGTGCTCGCAGTGGGTGCGTTCCTCGGCGCGGCGGCACCAATGTGGATCAACGACCGGCTGGATGCCACCCTCGAGGACACGCTGACCGATGCGGCGCCCCACGGTGACCTGGTGGCACGCGGCCTGTTCGGCACCAGCGTAGTCGTCCCGCCGCGGGAAGACCTGATTCCGGATCTTGCGACGGTCGAACGCACCATCGAGCAGGTCCGGCAGCAGGAACCGGAGCTGACCGCAGCCTACGCAGGCGACCGGTGGTCGATGTCGCTGGGGACCGGCACGGTCATGTCCCACGACGGCCCCGCCGAGCCCTCGTCCAGGTTTCGCGAGGCCGGACTGTGGCTTCCGGAGGATGCCCAGGAGAAGGTCGAGGTGGTCGAGGGCCGCTTCCCGCGGACTGCCGTCGAGATCGTCGAATCACCTGCGTCCACCGAGGACGAACCTCTCACCATGCCCGTGTTCGAGGTCGCCGCGACGGCCGATGTCATGGACGCACTGGAGCTGAACCTCGGCGACGAGATCGTCGCCGGGGCCGGCAGCGTCAGCACCAGGTCGGGACAGGCGGACGCCTATGTGGGCATGCGCCTGGCCGGCGTCATCGAACCGGTGGATGCGGACGACCCGGCGTGGCAGGACACCTTCACCACACTCGAGGCCGATCGCGGCGTGCCCGGAGACGACCCCCGTATCTACCGGGGCACGCTGCTCGCCGATCCGCTGCTGGCCGAGCAACTCGTGGAGTGGGCGCAGCAGCGCGGCGTCGAGTGGCGGACCTGGCTGTCCATCCACTGGCACCTCGTACTGCAACCCGATCGGCTCGACGCCGGCCAGGTCGATTCCATGATCACCAACGTTCAGCGGCTCCGCTCGTCGTACACCTGGACGACGTCACTGGGCGAGGTACTGCTCAGGTACCTGGACAGCCGGGCGAGCGCCGAACGGTCCGCCGCGCTCGGCGTCGCCTCGCTCGCCGGACTGCTGGTGACCGTCCAACTCCTGACGATCGGACTGCTCGCCGAAAGCCGGGCCGCCGCCCTGTCGCTCACCCGCGTTCGCGGTGGCCGGGACGCCATGCTCGCCCGCATGCTTGCCACCGAAGCGGCGCTCGTCGGCGTGCCAGGCGTCGCCGTGGGAGTCCTGGCGGCCGCGCTGCTGGTCGGCGTGAGCTGGTGGATTCCCGCCCTCTTGCTGGTGCTCACGGTGGTGGCGCTGCCCGTGGTGGGAGTACGGCTGGCACGGCGTAGCGGCGCGGAGCGCCCTGAGCACGCCACCCTGCGGCCCTCGCCTCGCCGCCTGGTCGCCGAAGCCGGACTCGTAGTGATCGCCGGGGCCGCTGTGTGGCTGCTCTCCCAGCAGTCCCCTGACACCGGTGCCGGCGCCGATCCCGTCGTGTCGTTGACGCCGTTGCTTGTCGCCGCCGCGGCAGGCGTCGTGGTGTTCCGCCTCCTGCCGTACCTCGTCGCCGCGGTGACGCGGCTGGTTCGGCGCACCCGAGGTGCCACGGCGTTCCTTGTCGCCTCGCGGGCCGCGCGGAGCCCGGCGTACGCCGTCCTGCCCGTCGTCGCAGTGCTCATGGCGGTCGGCCTGGCCGCGTTTGGGGGCAGCGTCCGCACGACGGCCGACCAGGCTCAGGACGCGACCGCTTGGACGCAGGTACCGGCCGATGCTGTCGTGCAGACCACCACCTTGCGGGCCGAGACCGGCGAGCTGGCCGACCTCGTGCCCGAGGCGACGCACATCGCCGCCGGATACGTACTGCGCGGGCAACGGGCGACGGCCGAGGGGGACAGCACGGTCCGGGTCGACGTCCTGGCCGTCGATGTCCCGGCCTGGGCAGACGTGGTGGCTGGTTCGACCGAGCCGGTCGAACCGGTCGCAACGCTGGCGAGAGCACAGGACTCAGGCGGCGTGGCGCCGGCGGTCATCAAGGGCCAGACCAACGACTTCGCCGTCGGGCAAGAACTGAGCATCACGATTCGCGGGCACGAGGTCACGGTCCGGTTGGTCGGCCGGGTAGAGACATTCGCCGGGGCTCCCATGGGCAACACTGTCGTGGTGCCGATCGACGGCCTGGGCACCGCGCCGTCCGAGCTTGGACTGCGGTGGCCCAACGTCGTCTATCTGGCCGGGCCGGTCGCGGATCTCGACCTCGAATCGGTGCTCGACGGTGACGTGATGCGGCGCACGGACGTGCTGGCCGCGATCGGCGACGACCCCATGCTCGAGACCACACTGACGATCTTCCAGGTGGCAGTGCTTGCGGCAGCCGCCCTCGCCGCGCTCGCCGCCGTGCTGGGCCTGCAGGTCATGGCGAGATCGCGGGCGTACGCGCTGTCCGTGCTGCGCACGCTCGGGCTGCCGTCCCGGAGCATGGCAACCTTGATCGCCGCCGAGGTCGTGCCGGTATCGATCGTGGCGGCGGTCGTCGGGTCCGCGGTGGGCCTGGGTCTGGCGACCGTGGCCGGTCAGGCGATCGACCTCGCCGCACTTACCGGGCTGCTCAACGCGGGCGGCCCGGTCACTCCCGACATCTCTGGTACGGCGCTCGCGGCCGCGGGTGTCGTAGCCGTGGTCATCGCCGCTGTCGTAATAGTCGTCGCGGCCAACCGCCGAGCCCGGCTCGGCGCCGTCCTTCGCGCAGGAGAAGACTCATGACCGCACCCACCATCGCGTGCGACAACCTGGTTCGCATCTACCAGACCGAAGGCATCGAGGTCATCGCGTTGCAGGGACTGGACTTGTACGTCGACTCCGGGGAGCTTGTCGCGATCGTCGGGGCGTCCGGGTCGGGCAAGTCCACGCTGCTGAACATCCTCAGCGGCAACGACGAGCCCACCGCCGGGCGGGTCACCGTCGCGGGGCACGACCTGCTCGAGATGTCCGCCCGCGACCGCGTCCGGTACCGCCGCGATGTCGCCGGGTTCATCTGGCAGCAGACGGCGCGCGGGCTGATGCCGTTCCTCACCGCTGCCGAGAACGTCACGCTGCCGCTGCTGCTGGCGGGAGCCGGGCGGCGCGAACGCCGGACCCGCGCCGGCGAGCTGCTCGAGCTCCTCGGCATCGGCTACTGCCGGGACCGGCGGCCGAGCGAGATGTCCGGCGGCGAGCAGCAACGCTGCGCGATCGCAGTTGCCGTGGCGAACCGGCCCGAGGTGTTGTTCGCGGACGAGCCTACCGGTGAGCTCGACTCGGCGACCGCGACCGAGGTGTTCGGCGCGTTGCGGTCGACCAACGCCGAGCTCGGGACGACCGTCGTGATCGTCACCCACGACCCGGCGGTTGCCGAGCACGTCGACCGGACGGTCGCGATCCGCGACGGCCGGACGTCGTCCGAGGTGCTGCGCCGCACCGAGATCACCGCGGACGGGCACGAGCGAGTCATCGCCGAGGAGTACGCCGTGCTCGATCGGGCCGGCCGGGTCCAGCTGCCCCGAGACTTCGTGACCACCCTGGGGCTGCGCGAGCGCGTCCGCCTGGAGCTGGAGCCGGACCACGTCGGCGTGTGGCAGGCACAGACCGGCAATTCCGGCAACCGCGACGAGGAGGTCGATGAGTGAGCGCGCTCGCCGTGGCTGAGAACATCAGCCGGACGTTCGCCCGCGGCGCGAGCCCGGTCCACGCCCTCCGCGGGGTGTCGCTGGAGCTGCACGCCGGCGAGCTGGTGGCACTCGTCGGCCGATCCGGCTCGGGCAAGACGAGCCTGCTGAACGTCATCGGCGGGCTCGACCGGCCGGACGAGGGCGAGGTCGTCATCGACGGCCGAAAGCTCAGCGAGCTAGGCGAGGCGGCACGCCAGCGGTTGCGGCGCGAGCAGGTCGGCTTCGTATTCCAGTCCTTCGGGCTGCTGCCGTTCCTGTCCGCTCGCGAGAACGTCGGCGTCCCGCTACGGATGCTGCGCTGGCGAACGCGCGCACGAGAGGCCCGAGTCACCGAGTTGCTCACCACCGTGGGGCTGGCCGACCACGCCGAGCACCGCCCGCCGGAACTGTCCGGTGGCCAGCAACAGCGGGTAGCCATTGCCCGCGCGCTGGCACCCGAACCTCGGCTGCTGCTCGCCGACGAGCCGACCGGCCAGCTCGATTCCGAGACCGGGCAGCAAGTCATCGCGCTGCTGCAGCGATTGGTCCACGAGTCCGGCAGCGCCGCCCTCGTCGCAACGCACGACCCCGCGCTGGTGTCCTACGCCGACCGCGTGTTGTACCTGCGTGACGGCCGATTGGTCGACGGCGCCTCGGCCTGACACACCCCTAGAGGGCAAACAGAGCCAGGCCGGCACGGGCGAGCACGGAGCCGTATGGCGCGTCCAGCCGCCACCACTGGCCCACGGTTCGCAGCACAATCTCGCCTTCGCCCAGGAAGCCGTATGAGCCTGCCGCGTGGGCCAGCCGGAGCGGCACGCCGGCCGCGAGCTCGCGGTCCCAGATCTCGTCGGCCAGCTTCTCCAGGGCGACGCGCCCCTCGCGCAGCGCCGATCCCTCGGTGACGGACGGCGCCTTCTGCCGGAACTCCTCGATGCCGGCCCGGACGCGTTGGTCGACGTCCGACCCGTCCAGCGTCGCGAGCACCGTCCAGCCGCTGCGCGGTGGCAGGCTTGACGTCCAGCGAAGGGCCGGAACAGGCGGCGGCAACTCCAGTTCGCCACGGTCGCCGACTGCCCTGGCGGCCAGTGTTCCCGCCTCGAGGACCAGATCGACCGACACCGGTTCGGCCAACTCGACCGCGCGGAGCGCAAGCGCGTCGAACGGGGTCTCGGCGAAGCACCCGGCAACGGTGCCCTTGGCGACGATCCGCACGACCGCCTCTGCCTCGTACCGGGCGACCCGGGTGGCGAACATGGCCAGGTCCGCGGCCCCACCCGAGTGTCGGGGCACCAGCACGGTCATCCGGCGAACCTGTCCAGGACGGCCCGCTCCCGGTCGGTCAGCGGGCGGGACTGTGCACCGTCGATGTCGTACGCAACCATGGCGGTCGTCGCGGTCGCCAGCAAGGTGTGACCGTCACGCACCTCGTAGGCGAGGTGGTACGACGACGTACCCACCCCGGTGACCCACATGTCGATGGCGATCGGCGCGGTCAGGTGCGGGACCGGCCGGAGGTATTCGATCGTCTGGTGACCGACGACCGCCCGCTCGTGCGGGGCCGACGGGTCGGCGAGGTGCCGATGGACGAAATCGATGCGGGCGTCTTGCAGGTAATCGGCCAGCATCGCGTTGTTGACGTGACCGTACGAGTCCAGGTCGTCGAACCGGACGGAGCACTCGAACCGGTACTTCATGCCAGAGCTCCCTGGAGAGACGGCGTCGGACCGTCCAGCTCGACGTAGTCGCTGAGCATGGCCCGTTCGCCCGGGCCGATCCGCCGCGGCCGGCCGGCGTCGAAGTCGTACGGCACCAGGGTCGACGAGGCCACCGCATAGACCTGACGGTCACCGCCCGGGCCGATCGCGAGGATCTCGTACCCGAGGTCGAACGAAGCGGCGCGGATCGCGGTCACCCACGTCTCGACCCGGATGGGTTCCGGACGATCAACTCCGGCTACATACCGGATCGGTGCCCGGTAAGAGATCTCGTGCCGGCGGACCACCATCCCGCGGGCGAATCCCTCCGCCCCACACGACGGTGCGTGCACGTAGAGCAGGTCGACCCGCGCCTCCTGCAAGTAGCGAAGGTAGACCGTGTTGTTGACATGCCCGTACGAGTCGATGTCCGACCAGCGCAGCGGCACCTGCGAGACGTGGCGCGCCATGCGGCAAGGCCTAGTCGCGGGTGAGCTTGCGGTACGTCACCCGATGCGGGCGAATCGCGTCGGCGCCCAGGCGATCGACCTTGTTCTTCTCGTACGACTCGAAGTTGCCCTCGAACCAGAACCACTTGGCCGAGTCCTCGTCGTCGCCCTCCCAGGCCAGGATGTGCGTGGCCACGCGGTCGAGGAACCAGCGATCGTGCGAGGTGATCACGGCACAGCCGGGGAACTCGAGAAGCGCGTTCTCGAGCGACTGCAGGGTTTCGACGTCGAGATCATTGGTCGGCTCGTCCAGCAGGATCAGGTTGCCGCCCTGCTTGAGGGTCATGGCCAGGTTCAGCCGGTTGCGCTCCCCGCCGGACAGCACCCCGGCCGGCTTCTGCTGGTCGGGGCCCTTGAAGCCAAAGGCGGCCACGTAGGCCCGGCTGGGCATCTCGACGTGCCCGACCTTGATGTGGTCGAGTTCGTCCGAGACGACCTGCCAGACGGTCTTCTTCGGGTCGATGCCGGCGCGGTTCTGGTCGACGTACGACAGCCGGACGGTGTCACCGATGCGGAACTGACCGGAGTCGGGCTGCTCGTCGCCCACGATCATCTTGAACAGGGTGGTCTTGCCGACACCGTTAGGGCCGATGACACCGACGATGCCGTTGCGCGGCAGCGAGAACGACAGGTCGCGGATGAGCTGGCGGTCGCCGAACCCCTTGGTCACCTTGTCGGCCTCGACAACCAGGTTGCCCAGGCGGGGACCCGGCGGGATCTGGATCTCGTCGAAGTCGAGCTTGCGGCTCTTCTCGGCCTCGGCGGCCATCTCCTCGTACCGCTCGAGGCGCGCGCGCTGTTTGGTCTGGCGGCCCTTGGCGTTGGACCGCACCCATTCCAGCTCTTCCCTCAGGCGCTTCTGCCGCTTGGCGTCCTTGGCGCCCTCGACCTTCAGGCGGGCCTGCTTGGTCTCCAGGTAGGTCGTGTAATTGCCCTCGTACGGGTAGGCCCGGCCGCGGTCGAGCTCGAGGATCCACTGGGCCACGTTGTCGAGGAAGTACCGGTCGTGGGTGACGGCGACGACCGCGCCGTGGTACTTCTCCAGGTGCTGCTCGAGCCACTGGACGCTTTCGGCGTCGAGGTGGTTGGTGGGCTCGTCCAGCAGGAGCAGGTCAGGCTGCTCGAGAAGCAGCTTGCAGAGCGCGACCCGGCGCCGCTCGCCACCGGACAGGTGGGTGACCGGAGAGTCGCTCGGCGGGCAGCGCAGCGCATCCATGGCCTGTTCGAGCTGAGAGTCGAGGTCCCAGGCGTTGCGGTGATCGAGCTGCTCCTGAAGGCGGCCCATTTCCTCGAGCAGTTCGTCGGAGTACTCGACTGCCATCTTCTCGGCGATCTCGTTGAACCGCTCCAGCATCGCCTTGGTTTCGGCAACGCCTTCCTCGACGTTGCCGAGCACCGTCTTGTCCTCGTTGAGCTCGGGCTCCTGGAGGAGGATGCCTACGCTGTAGCCCGGACTCAGCACGGCCTCGCCGTTGGACGGCTGGTCGAGGCCCGCCATGATCCGCAGCACGCTGGACTTGCCGGCGCCGTTGGGGCCGACCACACCGATCTTGGCGCCGGGGTAGAAGTGCAGGGTGACGTCATCGAGGATGACCTTGTCGCCGTGCGCCTTCCGCGCCTTGCGCATCGAATAAATGAACTCCGCCATAGCGCTGTCCAGCCTACGGCCTGCGCTGCTCGGCCCTGAAATCGAAGGGGCCGGCCGGACGGGCGAACCCGTCGCGTCCGGCCGAGCCTGGTCCCCGGGCGAGCAGGCCCGGCCGGACAGCCTCGGGCATCGGTATCAGGCGGCCCGTTTGTCGATGTCGGCCTGCTCGTCAGAAGTGGTAGTGCCGAACGGCGAGCTTTCCTCGGGTTCGCCGGTGGGCTCGGACCAGGGCGTGTTCGAGTGCCGCTCGGCCAGCCGGTTGTGAAACTCGCTGACCTCGGCGTCCTCGTCGACGAACTCCGCCGCCGGGCGTGAGACCTTCGTGAAGTTCGACGTACCGCGCCTGAGGTCGTGCCCGATAGTGATGGCGTGAAGTTCGGCCTGCTGGCGCGACTTGCCCTCGTCGGTGGTGAACTCGCGAACCTTGAGCCGGCCGGTGACCGCAACGGGTTGACCCACCTGCAGGGACTGCGCGATGTTCTCACCGAACGACCGCCAGCAGGTGACCGAGTACCACGACGTGTCGCCGTCCTCCCACCGGTTGGCCCGCGCGTTGAACCGGCGTTCGGTCTGGGCCAGCCGGAACGCTGCGTACGGCGTGCCGCGGTTGGTGGTCTGCACCGCCGGCTGGGTAGCGACGATTCCGATAATTGTGATGATGGGTTGAGCCATGAGGAGCCTCCTGCGCTCGTCGCTCGTGCGAAGCGAATGGATAGCCAGGAGACTGCACGTCCTTGGACGCGAACATAAGGCAGTGCGATCAATCTGTGGATAACACGATCGACTACAGGTAGGTGTGGATAACGGGCGGGTAAGTCAGCCCTTCGCAGTGTTGGCAGCCGCGCGGAACGAAGCGAGCCGTTCCACCTCCGTGACGACCGGAGCGACGACGACCTCCTCGGCCTTGACAGCGACGGCCTCCCGCAGCTTTCGCCGCGTCGCGATCGACCGCCGGAGCGCACCGGTCCGCGCCGCCACCCGCGTGATCAAGCCGATCACGATGCCGAGCAATGCTCCGCCGAGCAGCAGCAAGGTCGGAATCGGGATCACGCCCAGGTTGGGCGTCGGCAGCTCCGGAAGCCGGAGCCAGCCCATCACCGCCAGCCCCAGCAACCAGAGACCGCCGATGAGCATCGCGATCAGCAGGAGCCACTGCAGGGCGCCGACCACGAGCCACCAGTTCGGGCGCTTTTCGGCCCCGAGGTCCGTGCCGGCGATGGCCTGGTCCAGATCGTCCGGCAGCCGGTCGGCCGCGGAGTTGGCCGCAGCACGGATGGCGACCACCCACGGTTCGGGGCCCTTGGTCGCGGCGGCGTCCCCAAAGGCGCGAATCGCCGACTCGGCCCGCGCTCGCTGAATCGGCGACGGCTTCGGCAGCGAGGTACGCAGCAGTCTGGGGTCCACATCCTTCTTGGAGACGCGCAACCGGCGCAGCGGATCCGGCCTCAGCTTGGCCAGCCACCTGGTGACCGGCCAGCCGGTCGCGGCGCGAGCGCGCCTGCGGTAGGAGCCGCCGACCGCAGCGGCGACGGCTTCGACTCCGGCGGCCTCGGCCAGCGCATCGACCAGCCGCTTGCGATCCACGTCCTGCACGCCCGCGGGTTCGCCACGTCCCGCCGCGTCCAGCAACGCGGTGGCGGCATCGCTGATGTCCGCAGCCACTCGATCATCAGATGCCTTGCGAGTCGCAACGGCGCCACGCAGGACGCCGAGGAACTCGTCCACGCCCGCGCCAGTGACCGCCGACATCGGGACGATCGGGATCTTGCCGTAACCGTCTTCCCTGAGCAGGCGCTCCAGGTCGTCCATACACGCCTTGACGTCCGCGGGCGCGAGCCGGTCGATCTGGTTCAGCACGACTACCGTCACCGCAGAGTGGCCGGACAGTCGTTTGAGGTAGCGGTCGTGCAGCACGGCGTCGGCATACTTCTGCGGGTCGACGACCCACACGAACAGGTCCACGAGCTCGACCAAGCGGTCGACCTGAGCGCGGTGCGACTTGTCGTGCGAGTCATGGTCGGGAAGGTCGATCAGAACCAGGCCATCGAGTGCATCGGTCTCGCCCGAATCGAGCAGGCTCTCCTTGGGCACCTGGTGGCGGCGCGGAATGCCGAGCCAGTTCATCAGCGGCTCCACACCCTGGGTGCCCCAGATGCAAGCCAGCGGTTCGGACGTCGTTGGACGCCGAACTCCGACCCGGGCGAGCTCCAGACCGGTCACCAGGTTGAAGATGGACGACTTCCCTCCGCCGGTGGCACCGGCCAGGGCCACGACCGTGTGATCGCCCGACAGCCGCCTGCGCTGACCGGCCCGGTTCACTACCGTCCGGGCCCTGTCGATCAGCTGGGCCGGCAACCGGCCTTCGGCGACATCCGCAGCGGCCGCGAGCGCCTCCAACCGCTCGGGCAGGCCTGAGCGGGCGGGCCGGCGAAGCAGTCTCACTTCCCCGCCTCCCGGTGCCGCGTGCCCTCCACATTGCGGTGCGCATCGCGCAGCGCGCCGCTGGCGCTCGGGTCGATCGCCAACACGTCGATCCGGTCGGTGAACCGGGCAGCTTCCGTCCGCAAGAGCTCCTCCGCGCGCGCTCTCAAGTCCTTGCTCGCCGCGTCGGCCAGCCGCCGAACCGCCTGGTCACCGAACACGGCTTCGAGCAGTTTCTGGCCTACCACCGCGGTGCCTCCGGCGATACCGACCTCGGCCCCGGTGAGCCCGCCGGTCGACGCGAACACCACGACCATCAATGCGACGCCGAGTCCATTGACACCGAACGACAGCACCCGGGCCGTGAATCGCTTGTCCTGGCCTTCGGTCCGGACCAGATCGAGCACCGTACCCTGCCACTCCCGCACGGCAGCGGCCGCCCGGTCGCCGAAATCGGCGCTCGACCTGGACAGGTCGTCTTTGCCGAGCAATGCCTTGCCGGCCCGGTCGGCGCGCCACCGCCCGTGCGCGGTGTCGGCCGCGCGATCGGCCTGGTCGATGAACAGCGCTTCGAGGCCGTGCTCGATAGCCTCCTCGACTTCGGCCGCCGGCAGTGGCCTCGCGCGGAAGAAGGCCACGACCCGGTCGCGCAGGCGGCCGACCTTCTCCTCGACCGAGCGGAAGAACTCGCCCGTGCCGACGAAGTCCTGCCACCTGGCCAGCACCTCACCGCGAAGCAGGCTGCCATCCCGGCTGGCCCGGTCGATCGTGTTCAGGGCATCGTCGTAGGCGGCCACCACGGCCGCACGTAGTTGATCGGCCATCGCCGCCTGCGTGTCGGCGGCCTCGGCCAGCTCGGGTGTACGCCGCATGACGTCGGCTACCGCACCGTCGAGCGTTCGCTTGACCACCTCAGTTCGTGCCGCAGCGTCGGCGGCAAGGCTGGAGAGCCAGGCTCGGATAGGGGCGATCTGTTCCGGCGGCAACATGCCCCCCGGTTCGAGAACCGTCTCCTCGATGACGAACATCGGCGAGTCTCCGAGGCCGTGGTTGTCCAACATCGCCGCGAGGTGCTGGCGGACTTCGTCCAGCGCCTCCGGCGGCACCCGGTCCAGCACTACCGAGACGGCCGCACTCCGATGTGCCGCATCGCTGAGGAATCCCCAGGGGACGGCGTCGGCGTACCGGGCGGCCGTCGTCACGAAGATCCAGAGGTCGGCGGCCTTGAGCAGTTGCGCAGCGAGATCCCGGTTCTTTGTGACGACCGAATCGATGTCCGGTGCGTCAAGAATGGCCAGCCCGGGCGGAATGCCGTGATCGGAAACGAGTCTCAGCGCTTTGGGGCCACCGTCCCCTTCCCCTGTCACCCTGTTCAGCTCGGGCAGGATGCGTCCTGAGGTGAACCAGTCCGCGTCCTTCGGGTTGTGCGCGAGCAGCGGCGAGCGGGTGGTGGGCCGAAGCACACCGGTCTGGCTCACCGGACGTCCGACGATCCCGTTCACAAGCGTCGACTTGCCCGCTCCCGTGGACCCGCCAACGACGGCGAGCAGTGGAGCGTCGATGCGCGCCATCCGGGGCAGCACGTAATCGTCCAGCTGAGCAACGATTTGCCTACGCTTGTTTCGGACGGCCGTCGACCCGCTCACCTCCAGCGGGAACCGCAGCATCGCTACTCGCTCACGCAGCACGGTAAGCGCGCTGAGCGTACTGTCGGTAGCGTCCGGGATGGTCACGGCGACGATCCTGCCGTGGCCGGACGCGTTAGTCCAAGTGAAAGCCGCATTTGGGTATGGGCTCGTAACTTGTCCGCTACTAGATTCGGACACACCCAAGTCATAAGGAGGATCATCCATGTCCCTCGATCGGCCCGTCGCCCCGGACCCCTACTCGCTGCTTCCAGCAGTTGGGACAATGACCGTGACGAGCGAGGACGTGCGTGGCGGTGAGCAGCTCTCGGCTGAATTCCTATCGGATACCTCGGGTGTAGGGGGCGGAAACCAGTCACCCCAATTGTCCTGGTCCGGCGCTCCAGAGGGAACGAAGAGCTACGTCGTCACGTGCTTCGACCCGGACGCGCCTACGCCGAGCGGATACTGGCACTGGTGCGTTGTGGACCTGCCGGCGTCCGTGACGTCGCTCGAACGGAATGCATCGCTACCGTCGCCGGCGTTCGCCCTGCGCAACGACGCCGGGACGGTGGGATACGCGGGCGCCGCGCCGCCAGAAGGTGATCGGCCGCACAGGTACTACTTCGTCGTGCACGCCGTCGACGTCGAGACGCTCGGCGTTCCGCAGGATGCGTCGTGCGCTGTGGTGTCGTTCAACCTGGCATTCCATACGCTGGCCCGGGGGATGATCGTCCCGGTCTACTCCTGGTAATTCCCGCCGCGCGACTTTCGGCGGCTGTGCGCACAGACGCCGTCGCCGCTCCTGCCACCGCGGATTCGCACGCCTCGGCAATGGGCCACAGAATCTGATCAGAAGTTGAGTGCAAGCCCTTGCGCTCTGCCGCGATATGACTAGTCTCACGACTCGTGATCATTCGGGTCGTCCGGTATTCGCTGATCGCCGGCGTCTTGGCGCTCGCCGGGTGCACGGGTGCTGCCGGCGAGCCGAGTACGCTCCCTGACCTCACCGCTCCCCCGTCTGGGACGCCGACGCCGACGGCGTCACCGACTGCCGAGCCTCCCGTAGAGCCTGACAACGCGCACGAGAACTCAGCCGAGGGCGTCGAAGCGTTCACCCTGTACGCGATCGAAGTGATCAACTACGCCTACCAGACGAACGACGTCACCTACCTCGAACTGATCATGACCCCGGACTGCCAAACCTGCGCGAATGTGGTTAACACCCTTGAGGCGCTCGCTGACGATGGTGGCCGCATTGAGGGGGGTCAGTTGATCCCGGAACTCATCTCGGTAAGTGGTCCCGCCGACGGAGTCCAGACAAGTGCGGGTATCGACTTGGTGCTGACGGCGTCGAGGAGCTACGACTCCGAGGGAGCATTAACGAACTCCGCACAAGACCGCAAGCTCCAGTACATCTTCGACTACCGTCGGGAGGACGACAGATGGATGCTGGACGGCGTCCGACGTGGCGCCGAACGCTCATCGTGATCTTCGCAAGCTGTGTTATGTTGCTGGCCCCACAGTTTGCGATGGCGACCCCCGACTTCGATTCGGAGATCGCGGACGACACCGTCAGTGTCGGTGCGGAGCAGTCGTCGGGTGTCCGGCAAGTAGGGAACGCTCCGGATGGGAGCGACCAGGACAACGGCGGCCATACCGCCAGCGGCCCGCTGATTCAGAGTCGATGGGTACCGGACTGCCACGACTCCAGCCCGTACGACGAGCCGATGTGCGACACCGCAATGACGACCTGCCCTGAGAACATCGGCCTGGCCGAACCGGTGTACGTGCGTTTGCGGCAGTACCAACGAGAAGTCGACCGGGAGACCGGCGATCCGCTCACCGAATGGCAGCACGTCGGCACCCAGTGTCTTACCGTCGAGGAACTCGCACAGGCCGAAGCCGAGCAGGCAGAGGGCCCGAGCCTGCTGCAACTCGTCGTCCGCGAGTGGCAGGCCATCCAGATTCCCGCCGCGACGATCGGAATCAACCCACCTGACGGACGCACCCTGGTCAACTTCGAGACCATCTTCTTCACCGACGTCGGCGAGCAGAGTTACCCCGTCACTTTGCTCGGCCGTGCGGTCGTGATCTACGCCGTTCCGGTCGAGTACATCTGGCATCACGGTGACGACACGACCCAGACCACGCAGTCCCCCGGCGCGCCGTACCCGAGCAAGGAGATCACGCACCTGTTCGACACCATTGGGACTGTGAATCCACGGGTAGACGTCCGATACCGCGCCGAGTTCACCGTCGACGGGGGCGCGCGTCAGCCCATACCCGGCATCGCGAGCGTCACAGGAACCAGTGAGGAGCTCACTGTGCTGGAAGCACGAACACGTTTGGTCGACG
>Ga0299914_10000182_pt1 | contig 37108 bp, 28 predicted proteins | sample RVTome_10_FD_201361 | JGI IMG/M metagenome (GOLD analysis project Ga0299914, IMG submission 201361) | Soil microbial communities from uranium-contaminated site in the Upper Colorado River Basin, Wyoming, United States - RVT153D57 (version 2) ... | reverse complement strand
GCAACCCCAGCGGTCGCAGTTGTGTGGGGCCGATCCCCCGGTCGTGAGCGTCACGTACTCGTGCAGCTCGACGGCCCGATCAACTAATTGATGCCAGATTGACATGTGCTCTAGCGCATCAAATAGAAACGGTTCCGCACACAAATCGGTTTCTCGGTGGCTCAGGTTTGCCCTGTACTGCACGCGTGAATCCGCCGCGGCGGCTAATGGTCGCCGGGTGCCTTGCGTGCTGAACCGCGGTACCTGTCGGCCGGGTACCGCTTGTCGTTGGCGTCGATCTTGGCGTTAGCAGCTTGGATCAGGTCGACACCCAGGACGTCAGCCAGCCGGACGAGGTAGTTCGTCACGTCGCCGAGCTCGGCCCAAATCCGCGCGGCAGCTTCCACGTCCTCCGTCATGACGGAGGCGGCCTGGTCGGGTGTGAGCCACTGGAACTCGGCCAGCAGTTCGCCTACCTCACCGGCCAGCGCCAATGCCAGGTTCTTCGGGTTGTGGAACTGAGCCAAGTCGCGGGCGTCGGCGAACTGTTCGAGCCGGCGGGCGAGTGCGTCGAGGTCGGACATGGCCGCCAGGGTTCCAGATGGCGCGCTCAACCGGCGAATCGTCCGGGTGATCCGTTATGGTGTCGGCTCAGAAGTTGCGGCCCGACGGGGCTTCCATCGGCAGGTGGATATGCCCCCAACCCGCACGAGCCATCTCGTGCTGCTTGGGGACACCACCGTTGTCGACGTTCCGCCACTCCGCGGTCGGCCTGGCCGCGCTCGCTCGTGAGGGGAGTCTCGGTACGCGCGTTGCCGAGCATGTCCGGTCGACGTCCGGCGGGGCGCCGGCCCGTCCGAGGTCCGTTCGTGGGATCGCAGCCTGCCGATCCTGGCCAATGACCTGATCGGCGCCGGGCTCGGGCCGGTCGAGATGATCGTCGAGCACCGGCTGCCGTTGACGAGCAAGCGGATCGACGCAGTCCTGGCCGGCGTGGACCCGCGCACGGGAGGCGACTCATACGTCGTCGAGCTGAAGCAATGGGGTGCCGCTGAGAGCTGGGAGGGCGACGACCAGCTGGTGGCTGTTGACGGCATGGTTCGACGCCCGCTGCTTCACCCCGTCATTCAGGTTCGTGGCTACTGCGAGTACCTCGCCGATTTCCTAGGCGTTCTGGAAGGCGACGAGGGCGCGATCAAGGGTGCGGCGTACCTTCACAACGCCACCGAGCACGGCATCAGCGATCTGCGCGCGCTCCGGCAGGACGAGCGCGGTCGGATGTTCACTGGTGAGCGTCGCGGCGAGTTCATCGACTACCTCCGCCATCACCTCGCACCCGAGCCGGGAGCACCTGGCGCCGACCGGTTCCTGCGCAGCGACGTCCGGCCGAGCCGGCAACTGCTCGCGGTCGCTGCTGAAGAGCTGAAGAACCGGGAGCAGTTCGTCTTGTTGGCTGAGCAGAGGCTGGCCTACGAGCTGGTACTGCACGCCGTCGAGAAGGCCCACCGGTCGGACGGCAAGGAAGTCGTGATCGTGACCGGTGGCCCAGGCAGCGGCAAGAGTGTCATCGCACTCTCGCTGCTTGGCGAGCTCTCGCGGCAGGGACGTACTGCGCTGCACGCGACGGGCTCTCGAGCGTTCACCGAGACAGTGAAGATCCACGCTGGCAGGGGATCGTCCCGGTTGAAGGCGCTGTTCAAATACTTCAACAGCTTCATCGCGGCCGAGCCGAACAGCATCGACGTGCTGATCTGCGACGAGGCGCACCGGATCCGGCAGACATCGGCCAACCGCTTCACGCCGGCGACGAAGCGCTCCGGACGGTTGCAGGTGGACGAGCTGATCTCGGTGGCTCGCGTCCCTGTGTTCTTGCTCGACGAGCACCAGGTTGTGCGTCCAGGTGAGATTGGGACGGTGGAAGCGATCGAGGCGGCGGCATCCGCCCGCGGGCTAAGCGTCCATACGGTCTCGCTCGAGGGCCAGTTCCGGTGCGGCGGCAGTGCGGCGTACGAGGAGTGGGTGCTGCAACTGCTCGGCCTGGACGGCGGAGGACCGCAGCCCTGGAAGCGCGAGACGGCAAGATGGTCAGCGTCCGCGAGGCCAATCGTGATCCGGCCTTCCGCAACCACAGGGCAGTGAGCACCAGGAGTTCGAAATCCTGGTTCGGCAGGTCTACAAGGTGTTCCACACCCGTGGCTGCGTGGCACCGTCCTGTACGCCACCGACGCCAAGGCGCGCGAGATGATCGGGACCCTCGTCTAAGGCAGACGGGTCGTCCGACCCTGGCATTCGTCTGGGGTTGCTGGTAGATGTCTTGGTCAAGGGCAGGCTTGGTAACCGCTGTGTAGGGGCGACAAGCGTGGGTGAGGACAAGCGAGCAAGGGGGCATCCGGAATCGGAACTGCCGGACGACGGTGTGGGGGCACGGGTCATGGCTATCGCTGAGCTGGACCAACACAACTGGAACGGCCGCCGGGCGTTCACTCATAACCCGGCGTGCATCAAACTCGGAGCGGCTCATGGCGGTTACAGTTCGGATCGTGTAGGGGGAAGGTGAACGTGACGGCGAAGGTTATCGGGGGCGGGTCCAGCGCCGTCGCTGCGTCAAGCCACGCTGCGTGCGCGAGGTTCCGTGGGACCGATCCGCTGATCACCGGAGTCACGCGTCGCAGGCTTGCGGAGAAGGTCGGCTTCAAGGACGACTTCGGCGGCATCCCGGAAGCACGCTGGATGCGCGCCATGACATTCGAGCGGCTGGTACGGGACGAGAAATTTGCCAGCGAAGTCGCCACCACCACTGTCGGTCGCCTCGGGCTCGATCGTCCCAGCCGTGTCGTGATCGTCAACGCCCGACTCAACCTCGACCGGACGGCCAGCCTGCTGAAGGACGCGCACACGCGCGCGGTCAGCGACGGGGCTGCGACCATGCTGTATGGACTAGTGGTTCCGTTCGTTGGGTTCGAGGACACCCGCGCCACCGACGTGAAGCCTGACTTCGCAGTGGTCGCTCCCAAGCTGGAGGAGGACAGAGGGGACCCGGCGGGCAGCTGGCTGGTGATGGGCGATGCGAAGGACTACGAACGCGTCCGCTCCCGCATCGACGACCAGCGGCTGTTGAAGGGCTTCCTACAAGTCTCGCTGGGGGCAGAGTCCGCGAAGGAATGGTCGCAGCTTCCGGCGGGGATGGAGGTCCACGAATTCGGCGTGCTGGCCGTTCCACGTAACTCCTTCCTACAACCCGAGGCGTTGGTTGAGCTGCTCGACGACCACCGGGACGAAGTGCGGATGCGCGTCGCGGAGCGACGCCGCGAGGCTGCCGGAGCAACATACGACGACAAGGCGGGTCTCAACGACTTCGTGGCCCATCTCGAGGCGACCTTCGACCCATCCACCTGCACTACCTGCACGTTGTTCTCCTGCTGCCGCCAGGAGCTGCGCGACTCCAAGGAGCCGACCGATCTGTTGATTGAGCTCGGAGTGCCGCGAGACGTGCGACCGCACGTCGTGGGCATCGTCGATGGAACCAGTGCAGTTGGAAGGGCACCTGCGTCGACCCAGGCGCTGATTGTCGCGACCCTTGAAGGCGTAGCTCAACCCACCGGGCAGGCTCGGATTGACCAAGCAGGTCAACCCGGCACACTCAATGTGGTGATCGCGAAGTCCGACAGCGCCGCGCTCGGTGTCTACGGAATGGCAGTACAGCGGGTTACCTCTAACGGCCGCGCCGACTGGCAGCAGACGGTGTTTAACGACCCACAAGCCGCCGACACGCGTCGTGGCATCATGAAGATCCTCGGCCGCGAGCTCTCCGCCCTCATGAAAGACCGACGCAGGGCGAACGCCGAAGAGCCCAGCCCGATCCACATAGTCGTCCCCGACCAGCCGACCGCGGACGTACTGGCCTCCATCGCCGACAACCTGGCCGGCATCGAGCTCAGTCGGCTGCGGTGGGAACGCGACAAGCAGTTGGGCCGCCAACCGCTGACCTTCAACGGCGAACCCGCCCAGATCCCGCCGGCCCTTCCCGAGTCGGACCGCACTGCCGTGTCGTTTCTCCTCGAGGAGGACCGCGCCCGCGCGCTGACCCTCCGCTCACCGATCGTGGACGCCCGAGCGGCCCTTGCCCGGCACGTGGTGGCCGGTGGTCCCGCGGTCAACTCATTTCGCCTCGATTACCTGGTGGCCTGGGCCGAGGCAAGCGGCGACCAGTCGCTTGACCATCGTGCGGTGACCGACGAGATCGAAAAGTCCGAGCACACCCCAGGTGCGCGGCTAACCAACCGGCGGTCCAACGCCATCCACCAGGCGTTCACCGGTATCCGTCCCGGTGTGCCGCGGCCAGCCGACCCAGCTGCGTACGACGCCCTCGTACGCGAGGAGCTGGCCTACAAATGCAGCGTGATGGAGCGGGCCTTGACAGCCCTCGAGGCAATCCCGAACTCCACGCTGCGTGAGGTCCACCGCGCAGTCGAAGGCGACGCGCAAGCGGTCTGGCTTCGCCGGCTCAAGCTGCACGCCTCCGACCTGGTGCGTTTCGGTCGCACCTACCGCCACTGGCGCAACTCTCTTGTTCCTACCATCGAGAGTGATAGGAAGTGCGCGCAGCAGCTGCTGGTGATGGCGAACCCGCAGGCGGCGCTGGACGCTGCGCGCAACGCTGGCACTCGAGAGCTAACCACCGCTCGAGTGGTTGATCTGCAACCTCTGACCCTGGACGTGGACTCACGCCGGATCGGGCACAAGTCCCGAATCGTCCTACTGCACGTCAATGGGGAAGCATGCGTCGAGGGTGACGACATCGAGGTCGTCCACCAGAAGGGGAGCTTCAAGTTCTCCGGGTTCGCCATCGGTCCGCTCGCCGCCGTCGATGGAGAGGAGCGGCGGTTCATCTGGTCCCCTGCCAACGATCCCGACGTGGCCGTGGCTGACGAGCTGGTGGTGGCCGATTTCAGGTGGTTCAGCACCAAACTCAAGGGGAACAAGCAACTCCCCGTGGATCGCCCCAAGGCCGACGAGGTGGCGGCACCCACGATGGACTGCACGGACCATTCGTATGCCGACGACCCAGCGAACCACCGGTACTGCTGTCGCCCGCACGAGGACGCAGAGGCGGAGTGGTCAGACAACCTGGCAGAGCGGCGCGCGCGCGGCGAGCTGAACCCCGACGTGTGGCCGCCGGTGGTAGACGGCGATGCGTTCGAGGTGTCGGCGGCTGGTGCAACACAGGGGGATCCGGCCGACCGGCCGGTCGAGCCCGCTCCTGAAGAGATGACAATGGACGACGTGGACTGATGATCGTCGACTTTCGACCGCCACTCGATCCACCCGTCGAGGCCGTTCACCACGCCCGGGCTGCTGCCCAGAACACCGCCGTCGCCGAGGAGGCGATCGGTCAGCTCCGTGACGCGCTGTCCGGGGGCACTGAACTCAAGCGGATCCTGCTCAGAGCTGCCGCCGGCGCGGGCAAGTCGTACGTCCTTAAGCGCTTAGTTGCAGACGCAGTCCAACACCCGAGGTGCCTCCATGTAGGCGTGATCGCGTTCCAGAACCGGCAGATCTGGCCGCTCGCTGCCTCGCTGGGCGAGACCATCGGCAAAGACGCCGTCTGCCTGTTCGTCAGCCGGGATAGGCACGACGACGTCCCCGACGACGTCCACGCCAGCACGCACGTCGTGACGACCACGTCAGCGATCCCTCACGATTGCACCGTCATAGTTTCGACGTCCCACAAGCTCGGCGCCTTCAGCGAGCGCACCCGCATGCTTGACCACTTCGGCACCGGCGCCAACGGTGAAGCGCCCTTCGACGTGCTGTTCGTCGACGAGGCTTGGCAACTGCCGAACCACCTCTTCGACCGCGTCGTAAACGTCGCACCGATCACCGTGGGGGTGGGCGACGTCGGCCAGTTGCCGCCGCTCGAGATCGGGTCGAACCCGTGGCGCGGCGATCCGCGCTACAACCCCTTCCGCGCGTGGCCTACGGAATACGCCGATGACCACGACGGCACCTGGGCCACTGAGCTGCCGACGGTATGGCGACCGACCGCCGAGCAGCTGCCCCTGTGGCGCGCGTTCTATCCCGAGTGGGCCGAGCTTAACTGCGTCGCCGCCCCTGGCGACCGACGCTTTGTGGCGCCAGGCCTGACCGGCCTGGCCGAGGCCGTGTGGCAACAGGTCGGGACCGGTGTGCCGACGCTCCTCGAGGTCGACGGGTTGCCCGACCCGGAGGCAGCCGACGTGGACCTGCCGATGATGCAGTTCGTCGAGTCGCTGCTCGACGACCTTTTCGCCGCGGGGCTGTCCTTGGAGCGGCAACTCTACGACGACGCTGGCACCCCGACGGGGCAGACGCTGGTCTCGAAGCCCGGCGACGAGTCCGCCGACCCCCTCGTGGTCGTGCTCGCGACACGCAACCAGGCGGTCGACGACGCCACCGACATGGTGGAGCGGCTGTGGGAGAAGTACGGACTGTCCGAGACCGATCTCATCGCCTCCACCGTGGACTCGTGGCAAGGGCAGACTAACGGCATCACGGTGGCCGTCCATCCTCTGAGCGGGGCAGCGGCGCTCGACGAATTCAACTCCGCATTCGGCCGGCTCGCCGTCACCTGCACCCGCGCCACCCACGGGCTCCTAATGGTGGCGCGTCCCGGTCTCGACCAACTGCTCGGCGAAGCGCCGGCCCGGCCGGGCACCCCCTTCGGCGAACCCGGCAACCGACAACTGCCTCGGCAGACCCATCAGCGCATCTTGGCCACGTTCGCCCGTGGCACATTGAATGCCACTGCCTCAACAGCACAGACCCAGTGAAGGAGAGACGTATTGTCCCGGCTTAATGACCTAATCCGTCAAGTCGGAAGGAAGGACGAGGCGCTCGCCGCCGACTTGCAACGGGAGGTGGCCGCTCTCGCGGACCGTCGCTCGTTCGGCCTCAACTTCGAACGCCACGTCCCCGAAGTCGTGGAACTGCCCGGCCGCCCAATACGCCGCGGCGACAAGGTCCGCATCCTTCCGCCTCGAGGCGAGGTGCCCAAGAAAGCCGACGAGAAACTATGGCGCGTGGCGTCGATCACCCGGACCGACGAGCGCCGAGTCGCCCAGCTCGAGTCGCTGCGGGACGACGATGACGCGACCGCCGAAGTGGCTATCGAGGACCTCGTCGTGGTCGCCGAGTTTCGCGACCCGATTTACCCGGGCCTCGTCTCCACCGGCAAGGTCGAGCGCGGCGGCGATAAGCCGTTCCACACCGTCATCAACGCCGAGAACTACCACGCACTCCAGGCACTGCTGTTCACGCACCGCGGCAAGGTGGACTGCATCTACATCGACCCGCCCTACAACACTGGTGCCAGAGACTGGAAGTACAACAACGACTACGTCCAGGCCGATGACCTCTACCGACACTCGAAGTGGTTGGCGTTTATGGAGCGGCGGTTGCTCCTTGCGGAGGAGTTGCTGAACCCCGCCGGGTCCGCACTGATCGTAACCATCGATGAGAAGGAGGTTCACCGGCTCGGCCTGATGCTCGAACAGATCTTCCCCAGTAGTCGAGCACAGATGGTGTCGATTGTGATCAGTCCGCTTGGCCAGGAACGCGTGCGCGAGCTCGCGAGGGTTGAGGAGTACGCCTTCTACTTATTCGTTGGCACGGCGGGACCGGCGCCGGTAATGGATGACCTGTTGAACGAGCCGGTGGGGCAGCGAGTTGAGTCTGCACCCGTTCGGTGGGAGCGTCTCATCCGTGGTGGGGGTGACGCCACCAGGCATCGAAGCCCGGACTTGTTCTATCCGGTATTCATAGACCCGGAGCGCAGACGAATTGTTGAAGTGGGCGAAGCGCTTCCTTTGAATGCATCAAGATCTTCGGTTCGGCCGCCGACCGGCACTGTGGCGGTATGGCCGCTTCGACAGTCAGGTGACGAGGGTAGGTGGCGCTGTTCACCGGAATACTTGAGAGGTCTGATGGAGCGGGGTTACGCGCGTGTGGGTGACTACGACCGCGCGCGGGACCAGTGGACAATCTCCTACCTGGGGAGAGCTCAGATCGCTCGGGTGGAGTCCGGCGAAATCGAAACACTGGGGCGGGCAGACTCAGGTGAGGTGCTGCTGGGTGCGGCGCCCGGTCGGACACCGCTCACCTCAGCAAAGACTGTATGGAATCGACCTCGCCACCGAGCTGGCGAATACGGAACATCACTAAATCGAGCGCTGATTCCCGGGCGGACCTTCCCATATCCGAAGTCACTTTACGCGGTAGAGGACGCGCTTCGTATTGCCGTCAAGGACAAGCCCGACGCTGTCGTGCTTGATTTCTTCTCAGGGTCAGGAACTACCGCGCACGCCGTTATGAGGCTCAACCGTCAAGACGACGGCAGGAGAACGAGCATCTGCGTCACAAATAACGAAGTTGCCGCAGACGAGCAGCGCCGCCTCCGGCGGGAGATGCTGCGCCCAGGCGATGAGGATTGGGAGGCGTGGGGAATCTGCGACTACATCACCAAGCCTCGCATCGCGGCGGCCATCACGGGCAGGACGCCTGCCGGTGACCCGATCGAGGGTCACTACAAGTTCACCGACGAGTTCCCCATGGCCGACGGGTTCGAGGAGAACGTCGAGTTCTTCACCCTCACCTACGAGGCGCCGTTGCGGGTAGCGAGCCACCGGGAGTTCGAGCGGATCGCACCGCTTCTTTGGATCCGAGCCGGATCTCGAGGCAGACGCATCCAGGACGTCCGCGAGGGATGGGATGTCGCGGAGGCCTACGGCGTGCTAGCCGACCTCGACCAGGTCGACAAGTTCCTCGCGGCCCTCGACGACCAGCCGGACGCCACCCTTGCATTCATAGTGACCGACGAGGACCGGCTGTTCGAGTCGGTCGTACGCGACCTGCCCGAACACGTCCAACCGGTTCGGCTCTACGAGTCGTACCTGCGCAACTTCGAGATCGAGTCCGGGAGGGGTGCCCGGTGAAGTACACCCTTAAGCCCTACCAGCACGACGCAGTCGACGAGGTGTTGCGGCGTCTCGAGCAGGCGTACACGATCTACCACCGCGACGGCGACGAGGTGTCGTTCTCACTCACCGCGACCACCGGTGCTGGGAAGACGGTTATGGCGGCCGCGGTGATCGAGGCGCTCTTCTACGGCAGCGAGACCTTCGACTTCGAACCCGATCCGGGGGCGGTGGTGATCTGGTTCTCCGACGACCCCAACCTCAACGACCAGAGCCGCAGCCGGCTGATGGAAGCGTCCGACAAGCTGACATCGTCGGACCTGGTGACGATCAAGCCGCCGTTCGCCAAGCCGCGCCTGAACCCGAGCAAGGTCTACTTTCTCAACACGCAGCGGCTCTCCAAGAGCTCGCTGCTCACCCGGGGTCATGTCGACGAAGCGGGCCAAGAGGTTATACCCGAGCTCGCCGCACAGCCCGACCTGCAGGGGTGGACGATCTGGGAGACGATCGGAAACACCATCGACGACGACGACCTCACGGTCTACCTGATCCTCGACGAGGCGCATCGCGGGTTCAACAGGAAGGTCGACCGGGACAAACCGACCATCGTCCGGAAGCTCGTCGCCGGCCACGCCGGCTATCCGGCCATCCCAATTGTGTGGGGGATCTCCGCCACGATCGAACGGTTTCGCGACGCCATGGCCGCGGCCGACGCCGACCAGACTCGCCGGGCCCTCGAGATGGTCACAGTCGACGGCTTTCAAGTACAGGAGTCCGGGCTGGTCAAGGACACCGTGGTGCTCGAAATCCCCGCCGAGGCGGGCAACTTCGACTCGGTGCTTGTCCGGCGCGCCGCCCGTAAGCTGCGCGAGTCGGCCGAACGCTGGCAGACCTATGCCCAGACTCAGGGCGAGCACGCCGTCGTTCACCCACTGCTCGTGCTGCAGACCCCGAACACACCTGACCCCGATGACATTGGTATCGCACTGGATACGGTCTTCTCGGAGTACCCCGAGCTGCGGCAGAACGCCGTACGCCACGTGCTCGGCGATCACTCCGTGCAGAAGTTCGGAGCCTGGGAGGTTGAGTGGATCGAGCCGCAGCGAGTCCAAGATGAGTCCAAGGTGCGGGTGCTGATCGCCAAGGACGCGATCTCCACCGGCTGGGACTGCCCTCGTGCCGAGGTGATGGTGTCGTTCCGGGCGGCACAGGATCACACCCACATTACTCAGCTCTTGGGTCGGATGGTTCGCAACCCGCTGGCGCGGCGAGTTCCCGGCGACGAGAAGCTCAACTCCGTCGACTGCATCCTGCCGTTCTTCGACCGCACCACCGCCGGCAAAGTGGTCCGTTTCCTCACCGGCCAGACTGAGCACGTCGAGACGCCGACCCGCAAGGTGATCATCGAGGAGTGTGAGCTCCAGCCGAACCCCTCGGTCCCCGCCGAGGTCTGGTCGTGCTGGGACGGTCTGCCGACCCTGACGGTCCCGCAGCGCGGCGCGGCACCCGTCAAGCGGCTGGTGACTCTCGCCCTCGCGCTCTCAGCCGATGGCGTGCGGCCTGGTGCCCTCGCCGAGGTCAAGGACCGGATGCACGAGGTCCTCGACAGGTGCCGCGAACAGCATGCGCAGGTTGTCGCCAAGGCTGTGACCGAGGTCTGGACCGTACGCGGTCAGGCGATCGCCGGCCGGGTCGGGGGCTCCGAGCTGCAGTACACCGACTTCGCCGAGCGGGCCGACGACCGCGCTATCCGGGTGGCGTTCGAGGACGCCCGCAAGGCGTTCGGTTCTGACATCGCTGGCTCGTACGTCAACTACCTGGCCGGCCCAGATGAGGAGGAGGCCGACGACGGTTTGCGGGACGCCTACGTTTTGACATCTGCCCTCGCATACGTCCCGGTGGTACGTGAAGTGGTCGATGCGGAGGCCGATCGGATGGCGGAGGCGTGGTTCGCCGAGCACGACGATGCGATCAAAGGGCTCGTCGACCAGCGACAGCAGGAGTACCAGACGATCCGCGCGCTGGCGACGTCGCCGGTACGCGTCGATCTCATGCGGCCGCGCACCCGGATCGAAGACTACGTCGAGATGCTGCCCAACGAGTTACAGGTCAAGGCGCCACTTCGGGATCGGCACCTGATGTCCGACGTCGAAGGGATGTTCCCAATCGGGGCGCTGAATCCCTGGGAGCGTGAAGTAGTGGACAATGAGCTCGCACGGGACAACGTCGTGGGGTGGTATCGCAACCCCTCAACACGGGCCGTTGACTCGCTCAGCGTGCCGTACCGCGACGAGCTCGGCAACTGGCGTTCGATGCACCCGGACTTCATCTTCTTTTACGAAGTCGACGGCGAGGTGCGCGCCTCCATCGTCGACCCACACGGACACCACCTTGAGGACTCACTCGTCAAGCTGCAAGGTCTCGCGAACTTCGCCGCGGCGTACGGCGACGAGTTCGACCGCGTCTGGGCGGTCAGCAAGTCGGGCGCCTCGATGCGGATCCTGGACCTCAAGATCCCTGCCGTGCGGGACGCGATCCTGGCCGGCAAGAAGCCGCCGATGGAACTCTACGAGTCGGACATCGCGCTCGAGTACGAGTCGGCATCCAAGTTCAGACATCTTGGAGGAAGGGGTGAGATCGAGTCTGGCTTGGGTGAACAGCGCCCCTGAAATATTACGCACTGCCGGAGATCTTCCCATGCCCCGACGAGATGTGGCCTGAACACGCTGGGCACGGCTGCCTTACCCGCTGGTCAGCGACCCTGCACGGTTGGAACGTGTCGTTTTCGTCCTTGCCGGATGCGCGGTCAACCCCAGGGCCGGTGAGACCGTTAGTCAATCGATGGGATCGACGGGATATCGCCGCGCTGGACATCCAAATCGAGGCACTGTTGGCCCCTTTCGCCCCTGAGGCGGCGGCTGGATGAGATTCCCGGGATTGGGCCGGCTGCGGCCGCGGTGGTCATCGCTGCGATCGGTGTGGACACAGCCCGCTTCCCTCCCGCCGGGCACCTATGCTTGTGGGCGAAGTTCGCACCCGGCGTCAAGACCTCCGCCGGCAAGAGCAAAGCAACGGCTCCACCGGGCCGGCAACCGCTTCCCGGGCCCGGGTGCTGGGCGAGGTAGCGGTCACCGCTGGTCGCACCGACACCTTCCTGGGCGCGCTACCGCAGGATCGTCAGACGCCGGGGCAAGAAGAAGGCTATGGTGACCGTCGGCCGCTCGATCCTGGTCATCGTCAGGCACCTGCTCTCCGATCCCGACAACCCATTCCACGACCTCGGACCTGACCACTTCGACCGACACGTCACTACCGATACCAACCAACGCAATCACATCCGCCAGCTCGAGGCCCTCGATTACCAGGTCACCATGGAGCCAGCCGCCTAACTCAGCCTCATGCGAATAATCTCCCGGCTGCGCCGATAGCTGCCGCCGGCCTTTCGGATTGGAGGCCACCTAGCTCGAGCGCGGCCGGAATGGCGTTTGCGGCGATTCGCAGGCAAGCTTTGGGGTCAAACCCCTACCCTGTGTCGGGTGATCCGTGAGCAGTGGGATGGCACTGAGTGGCAGGAGCACTGCCGCCGGCTCCTGGCGCAGAAGTACGGGACCGACATCCAGTTCATCCCGGATCGGTACAGGGGTGACGGTGGCCTCGAGGCATACCATTTTGATGGCACCGGCTACCAGTGTTACGCCCCGATGGAGGCTTACAGCACGAGTTCATTAACCGACGCGCAAAAGGCAAAAATCAGGACAGACATCGCAAAATTGACCAAGAACTCGGGTCTTACCAGAGCCCTTCTCGGCAACATTGTGTTGGGGCGGTGGGTACTGTTAACTCCCGCTTTTGATAGCAGGGAACTGGTTGAGTACGCACGCGCAAAGAGCGAGAAAGTTCGCAACGACCCCGAGGCATTCTGGTGTACCGATGACTTCGAGATCGTCATCACCAATGATGATATCTTCGCTGTTGAGCGCGCTGCGCTCTATGGGCAACTTGCCGGTGACATCGTTCTTGATCTCCCCGATCCGGAGGACGACGACCTCTTTGCCGCGGCCCGTGGTGGTATCGCAGAGCGCCTTGTCGAGAAATTGCGCCAGGAACCGAGGTTCGCCAACGACGAAGTCGGTCTTGGGAGGTACAAATCCTCGTTGCTGAGCGATTATGTGCGGGGGTGTCGTCAGCTCGAGTTGCTAGCGAACGACTACTCCGCGGTACACGCTGCGATTCAAAGGAGGCTCAAGTCCACTCTGCGCGGTCTGTCACGTGAACTCGCGGGAACGCCGGGCGCCGGTCCCGTTGCAGTGGAGACACTAATGAGGCGTCTAGCGGATGCTCTTCATAGGGACGCCCCAGGTCTGGCGCCTCTTCTGTGTGAGGAGCTGGCCCGGTACGCCGTGAGCCAATGGTTTGTGGACTGCCCCCTCTACTTCCCGGTGGCGGCATGAGTGATTGGATCGAGCGATCCAGCAAGGCCCCTAATAGCGCGGCTCTCCCGTTTGGCGCCCGGGTGCATACGCCTGCACCGCTCACGCCGGTCGCCTCCAGGCCCACCGCCATGCCCCTGGCGGGCCGTGACCGAGCCACCTGGCGGCTCGCAGCTGTATGTCTGATCCTTCGCTCATGCCGAGGCCGCTCGGCGACTATCGAACAACTTCATGTACTGATGTGGGCGCTGCGCGACGAAGCCAACGCCGCGATAGTGCGGGAGCTATGGGATAACTCGACAGCATCCCAGGCTCTGCGGGCGTTCGATCCTCTGCTCGACGACACTCTTGCGCTGGCTCGAGCCGCTGGCCTGATCAAGCAGCGGCCTAACGGTCGGCAGGTCTTGTCGGCAGCAGGTGGCAGCCTTGCGGATAGCATCAGGGACACGGAGGGGCTGATGGAGGGGGAGCAGCGTCTGTTGGCACATTTGGGCGGCAATATCTCCGAGACCCGGATGTGGGAGCGGCTTGGGGTACCGGGGCGGCAACTGCAGGGAAGGTCGTCGCTCCGATGAGTCTACGCTTGGTGGAAATCTCGCTGGATGTTCTGACGACGGTGGGTCCGCTGCGATACAGAACTCGGTTTGGACCGGGCCTGAATGTGCTCGCGGCACCGAACACGTACGGCAAGTCAACACTGTTTCAAGGAATCATCTTTGCGCTCGGCCTCGAAGGAATGCTGACCAGTTCCCGTGCTGCACCACTCGGTCCGATCATGACGACAGTTGCCGATCTACCAGGAAACAATCGAGCCGCGGTCGTCGAATCGTCAGTAACCCTTACATGCAGGAATGAAGCTGGTAAGTATTTACGCACTCGTCGCTTCGCGCGTAGCGGCGATGTTCAGCTTAACCTCATTCAGACCTGGGCCGCGGACTCCGAGGGAGGGCTAGAGTCTGCCGAACGGATAGATACCTACGTGCGTCTCGGAGGCGCCGCAGTCCAAGACCTTGGTTTCCACCGTGTTTTGGCCAAGTTTCTTGGCTGGTCGCTGCCGAAGGTCCCCACGTACAGCGCCGAAGAAGCTCTGCTCTATTTGGAGGTGCTGTTCCCGCTGTTCTATGTCGAGCAGAAGAGTGGTTGGGCTGGCGTCACGCCCCGGATGCCAACCTATCTCGGAATACGGGACATGCTTCGCCGCAGTGTTGAATACGTCCTTGGACTGTCGACCTTGGATCGGCTTCGAGCGCTCAACGCATTGAAAGACGAACTCGCCGAGGTTAAGTTTCGTTGGAGTACAGCCGTCGAACGTATGGAGTCGGCAGCCGCCGCCGAGAATCTCCGCGCGGCTGTCTCGCGGAGCATGACCGGCCAAACTCAGCGAGTCGCAACTCGTATTGAGGCAGACATCGACGGCACCTGGACAACGCTGGAAGGGGCGGTCGCCCGATGGACGGCTCGCCTTGGTGAACTAGAAGGCGCTCGCATTGCGACCGCCGGTGAGCGCACGCCTCAAAGCCAGGTTGAGCTCGCTGAGGCCGAACAACTGGTTCGTCGTCTTGGGGGGCAACTGAGGACCTATACCGAGCAGATGTCATATGTCGAAGCGGATCTGGACGCGCTCCGAGCTCGCCTCGCAGCTGTGGAGGCAGATCGCCGTCGCCTCAAAGACATACAGAGAGTGCGCGCCCTGGGGAGTGATCTCGGCGTCGCAGTACTTTCAGATGATCTATGCCCGACCTGCCTGCAACCACTGGATGATCGGCACGTCGCAACCGGGGAGGCGGCCAGTGTTGAGGCCAACTTGGTACTTGGTGATGCTGAGCGGACCACGCTCATTGACATGCAGTCCGTTGCGGAGCGGAGGCTTGCGGACCTATCCCGTGCTCGCGATGCCATAAGTCAGCAGCTTGATCACGCCCGGGGGCAGGTTCGGCTACTTCGTGACGAGCTCGTGACGGAGTCGGCCGCACCAAGCCTGGTCGAGGTGCGGGAACAACTGTGGCTTAGAGAGCGCGTCGCGGGAGCGGAGCGCGTTCAGGCATTGGTGGCCTCGGCTGATGAGGAGTTGGATAGTCTTGCCGAACGCTACGACTACGTTCGCGCTCGCATCCGCAGGATCGAAGCCGAGTCCACGAACGAGGAGGACAAGCATTTACTGGACACCTTCAACAGAAGCTTTCGCGAACAACTTGGCCTGTATGGATTGAGGAGTCTGCCACCCGAGCAAGTAACTATTGATGCGAATAGTTTGATTCCAACGGACGAAGGTGTTGAATTGCGCTTTGACATTGGGCTAGGGATGAGCGCATCGGACACGATCCGCACGAAATGGGCGTACTACGTGGCGCTCTTAGAAACCGCGCTCAAGTCAACTTCTGGTCATCATGCAGGCCTGTTAATGCTGGATGAGCCACGCCAACAGGAGACGGCCAAGATCTCCCTCGCCGAGCTTGTGCGGCGACTTGGCGCAGCGGCAACTGAGGGTAGCCAAATCCTGTACGCCACTAGTGAAGATGTCGAGGACCTGGAGGGCTTCCTCGAGGGAATACCCCACGAACGACTGCCGGCTCCAGGCGAGCGCCTATTGTCACCGGTCGGATGGCAAGCTAGTTGATCCGAGAGGTAACGCTCATCAGACTGAACTCTCATGAGCTCGTGGCTACCCCCTCCAAAGGAAGCCATCGTCCGAGTCGCCGAACACCACGACGACGAGCTTGCCGACGGGACGGCGCGACCTCAGCCACCGCGAGGGCGGGAGCCATGTCGTGCTGTTCGTCAGGGACGCGCCCACGGACGACCTCGGAGCGGCGCCATTCCTATGCCTGGGACAGGTCGACTACGTGGACCACCGCAGCAAGCCCCCCATTGCCATCACGTGGCGGCTACACCGTTCGCTGCCGGCGGACACCTTCGCCACCGCATCAGCAGGTGGCTCAACAGCCGCGACTCCGGTTCGGCTTTGCCGCCGTAACGCAAATGACGCGGCAGGAGTGTGCCTGCGGCGCTGAGGGCGACCGAACAGTCATTGCGGTTCGTGGATGTCGTGTTAAGTCTAGTTATGCCGGATAGATGGCTCTTCAGCCTGGGGGTGGTTACGTCGGATTTGGAGCCCGCCGGCGATGAGCAGCATGCGTAGTCGATGGTTGTCGCGGTTTCGGAATTTCGGGCGATCCGCCGGTGGAGTTCGATGAGGCCGTTGACGGCCGTTGGATGCGCTGTCGGTGTCGAAGTAGGCCAGGGACACGAGGGCCCTCCAGATCTAAGCTGAGCCATGGCAGTCTCCACCCATGTCGAACGAGTCGTCGACGTCGGACATTGAACGGGAGTTCGCGCGGGCAATGCGTGACATCTACCTCCGCGCGAAGGAGGAGTTGGGCTACAACGCCACCTACTTCTTGCGGATGCTCTCCACCGAGGGGCCGATACAGACTGCCCGACGCTTGATCACCTCCTCACAACCGTCCGAAGGATTTACCACGCTGTGGGAGCGACGACGCCTGGACCTGACAGTCGAGGCACATGTCGTACAGCCACGATTTCAGTCGCTTTTCACTGAGTCGGAGTTGGAAGCAGCGCGCCAGCGGTTGGAAAGCTATGGCTATTCAGCGGACTCATGAGGCCCTCGCCGGTCAGCGACTCGTCGGCGTGTGGCTCATTTGTCCGCAGTCCGTGATAGCAACGTGTACCTAAGGATCTGAACGACCCAACAGGGGGCAAGTGTGGGGTCGAGCCTGGCGTGGCTGGATAACTCGCGCGACGACCAGCAGCGGATGCGCGAGCTGATCGGCCTGTTCAGCGAAAAGGAGAGTCTTGACGAGCTTGGGATCGGGCAGGTCCGCGACGCGTTCAGCGATCTACTCTTCCCGGGCACGTCGTCGCTGCACACGCGAGCCCGCTACCTGGTAATCGTCCCGTGGTGCTTCCAGGCTGCGGAACGGCAGGGACGCACAGGTGTGGCGATGACGAGCCAGGTTGAAACGAACGAACGTACCGTGATCGCAACGCTGAAGAAGGCCGGCGTCAGCGAGGGCCTGATCGGCTCGCGCGCTGGCGTGGCCGTGAAGACGCTTCCGTCCACCATCTACTGGACAGCACTGGCCAAGTACGGCATCCGGTATGGCGACCAGGCCGGTAAATGGCTCGCCCAAGAGAGTGTCGCCAACGCTGAAGCCGAGGAACTGGCGGAGCGGCCCATCGGCATGTGGCATCCGACGGTTCCGCAGCGACCCAAAGGCTTCCCGTACGACGTCCCCGGCGGCTTGGACCTGGCAGAGTCCGAAGCGCGCTGGCTACGCGACCGCATTCTGGCAGGCACCGCCGGATCGATGCTTGCCCACATGCTGTCGTACGGCCATTACCCAGTCGGTGACAGCACTGCTCCCTGGGAGGACCCGGCCATCGCTGACGCGCCCTACGAAGCCTCCGCAATCCTTCGTCACGCGCAACTGTTCTCGCTTGCCATGCACGGTGCGGCACTGCTCTACAACCTGCTGATTGCCGAGCGTTACGAACGCGAGGGGCTCACTCAAGTCGAGGAACCGGTGGCGGACTACCGGGCCAGGCTTGCTGACTGGGTTGAAGATGCAGCGAACCGAGCAGGAGACCTCGCTACGTGGGATCGGGCCGACATGTGGGCGCGGGTGACGGCGCAGAATCCTCGGATCGCCGACAACCAGATGATGCGTCGGTTCGTTGACGGCTGGCTCGATGCTGTTGCGAACGGCGCAGCCTACTCGGCCGCAGACGACGATCGTCTCCGCGCAGCAGTTGGCCAACGCGAGAAGCTCGTCAAGCGGGCACAGTCAAGGTTGGTTAGCGAGCGGATGATCCGTACCTGGTCGGGCGCGTCGGGAAGTCGTCGGCTGACGTTCCGTTGGCCGAATGTCCGCCGTTTGGTGACCGATATCCATGATGGCCTCGGAGTCGGGACTGGCTATGCTCCCGCCTGATGCTCGAACCGTACTGACCGACGTGCTTCGACCGCCGCCGGGCACCATGCTTGACCGTGCTGTAGCGCTCACGTACTCGGTGGACTTAGAGAGTGCCCTCGTCGTGCCGCTGGCCTTTGCGGGCCAGGTGCTGCGTGAGTCCGGCGACCCAGTCGCCGTCATGGAGGCCGTTCGGGGCTGCGCCGATCGTGTCGACGTGTTCTGCCAGGCCGGCCAGATCACCGTTCCACGGCGGGGCGCCGACCTGCTGGCATTCCTCGAACCGGTCGTCCACCCGGTGCGCCGACCCCGGCCGGGACACTTGTTTCACCCGAAGCTCTGGGTACTGCGATTCCGGACGGACACCTCCGAGGTCGCCTACGCCCGGCTAATCATCCTCAGCCGCAATCTGACTGACGATCGAACCAGCTGGGACGTCTGCCTGCGGCTCGACGGTGTGATCGGCAAGCGTGCCGTCCCCATCAACGAACCGGTCGCCAACCTCATCGAGCGGACGCTTGAGCTCTGCGTCATGCCGGTCGATGAACAGCGTCGTCGGGGCATCGAAGCCCTGGTGGACGACCTTCGTCACGTCGATTGGGAACGCCCAGAAGGCGTCCGCGCGCTCGCGTTTCACGCGCTCGGTGTGCCAGGCGAATCACTTCCGGACTTCAATGGCACCCGTCACCTTGCGGTGGCGCCGTTCTGCAATGACAAGGGGCTCGACATCACAGTGCCCAACCGTGGTGGCACGATCGTCAGCTGCCAAGCTGACCTGGACCGGCTGCCTGACGGTGCGCTTGACGGTGTCACCGTCTTCGTTATCAATGAACTGGCCGGCATTCCCTCCGAAGAGGCCGGTCAGGGCCAAAGCGTCCTGACCGGCTTGCACGCGAAGCTGTACGTCGTGGAAAGCGGGCATACAGCCCGGGTGCTACTTGGGTCCGCAAACGCCACTGACGCGGCATTCGGCGGCAACGTCGAGATTCTTGTGGAACTGACCGGCACCAAGGGCAATCTGGGCATTGACGCGATGCTCAGCGCGGACAGGGGTTTCGGCGCGATCCTAGAGCCGTACGACCGTGGAGTCCCGAAGGAAGAGGATCCTGACGACCTCACGCTGGCAGACCTGGTACGTGACATCGCAGCAGTACCGCTGACTGCGGCTGTGGAGAGGGCCGATGACGCGTTGGCGATCCGGCTGTCGTCCCAACTCCCGCTGCCTGCTACCGCGGAGGGATTCAGGGTGACCGCAGAACTGGTCACCCGACAGGGGGATGCCGTGACGCTCGTGGCCGGCGCGCCGGTGGCCGGCGTGTTTTCTGGGCTGGCCGTCGTGGACGTTACGCCTTTCGTCGTCATCATAGCTGGTGACTTACGCGGCGAGAAGCTGAGCACCGTGGTGTGCGCTCAGCTCGTCGGGGACCCGGCCGGACGGTTCGACGAGGTGATCGCCCGCCAGGTCGACACGCCTGAGAAGTTCTTGCGCTTTCTCGCCTTACTTCTTGGACTGGCCGGCGACGCCACTGCGGTCCTGGGTGAGGGCTCCGGCGGCGGAACGTGGGTTACCAGGGCCGGGCCTGGCATTCTCGAGCTGCTGCTGCGCGGCCTGGTCGACCGCCCGGCGCAGCTCGACGACCTGTCCCGGCTGGTCGAGCGGCTGAACTCTACCGAGCAAGGTCGGAAGGTTCTGCCGGATGGCTTCGCCGAGCTATGGCAGATCATCGACGCCGTTCGGCGTGAGCTCGCGTCCGAGGGGGCATCGTGAAGCGGTACAGCGCGGACGCGGTGATGGCTGGTCTGAAGGACTTCCAGCGGGCGACTGTCGACCATGTAATCGACCGGTTCTACGGCCAGAACCCCACCCGCCGGTTCCTCGTCGCCGATGAAACAGGACTAGGCAAGAGTCTGGTGGCTCGCGGTGTGATCGCTAAGACGCTGGAACGGTTACAGGACGATGATTCCGTCGACCGGATCGACGTCGTATACGTGTGCTCCAATCAGGACATCGCCGCGCAGAACGTGGCCCGGCTGCGAGTCACGTCCGGTGAATCGGTGACCCTCTCAAGCAGGCTGACATTGCTGGCCAAGCACACCGCACTGCTGGAAGGCGACACAGCCGATGTGGCCAAGCCGGTGAATCTGGTCGCGTTTACCCCAGGCACGTCGTTCGACCGAGGTTGGCGAACGGGGAAAGCCGAGGAGCGGGCCATGCTCTACCTGCTCCTCGAGCAAGCCCGCAGTTGGGATGGATGGATGAGGCATGCTGCGGTTCGGGCGTTTCAGGGCACGCTCTCGACTCCTGACCGCTTCAGTAGCTGGATCGGCCGGTTGCGGGAGGATCTCGTGGGTGGCATCGACGAGCAAATCAGGTCCGAGTTTCTCCGGCTGGCCGAGGCGGGCGGGCTGCTCGACTCTTTCGACGACTTGCTCAGCCGGATCGGACGTGCGCGGAGACTGCCTGATTCATTGAGGCACGAGTGTTACGAGCTTGTCGGAAGCTTGCGTACGGCGCTGGCCCAGGCCGGTGTCGCTGCGCTCGAGCCGGATCTAGTGATCTTGGACGAGTTCCAGCGGTTCCGGCACTTGCTCGATCTGGACGAGGGAGGCGAGGCTGCCGAGCTGGCGCATCACCTGTTCGATCACGGCGACGCAAAGGTCTTGCTGCTGTCCGCCACCCCATACAAGCCGTTCACGCTGGCCGAGGAAGCAGCTGCCGGGGAGAACCACCACCGCGACTTCCTTCGGACGCTCAATTTCCTCAACAGCGACCCGAGGTGGAACGAGAACGTCCGTCGGGCGCTCGACGCGTACCGGGAAGCTGTGGTGGGCGGTCTGAATACTGATCAAGCCCCCGACGAACTCCGACGGCTGTTGCTTCAGGTGATGTGCCGAACCGAGCGGCCGTCACTCGTGCAGAGCGAAATGTTGCTCGATCGTCAGCTCAGTGCGAGCGACGTGCGACCGGTTGGTGTGCGGGGTTTCGTCACGCTGAACCGGCTGGCGCGGGCAGTGGACGCCCCGATGACGATTGAGTACTGGAAGTCGGCGCCGTACTTCCTCAACTTCGTGGAGGGGTACAAACTCGGCGAGCGGCTAAAGGCCGAGTTGCGCAGCGGCGAACGTCCCGACTTGCAGCCGCTACTGGAGTCAGCACATCGGCTTGAGACGTCGGCATTTCGCAACTTCGACCCGATCGAGCTCGGTAACGCCAGGCTGCGTCGTCTGGCCGAGGACACCGTCAGCCAGGGCTGGTGGCAGCTGCTGTGGGTGCCACCGTCGATGCCGCACTACGCGCTCGGGCCGCCGTTTGCCGACCTAGCTGGCATGACGAAGCGGCTGATCTTCTCGTCCTGGAACGCGACGCCAACCGCCGTCGCCGGGCTGCTGAGTTACGAAGTGGAACGGCGGATTGTCGAGGGCAACAGCCGGCTCACCCGCAATGATCCAGCCGATCGTAGGCGGATTGCGACCCGACTCGACTACCGTTTGGACGGCGACCGGCCCGCGGCGATGAGCACGCTCGCGCTGTTCTGGCCGCACCCCCGGCTGGCAACGCTTGGTGATCCACTCGCGGTAGCGCGGCTCCGGCCAGATGAGACGCTCGAATTGACCGAGGTCGAGCGGCACGTTCGTGCGGCGTTAAGAACTGCCGCGGTCTCTGACCTGCGGTTGCCGCGCCATGCTGGCGGGGAGTCAGCGAGCGATGCGGTCTTCCGCTGGGTTGGGGCAGGCCCGCCGGCGGAGTTGGACATGGCTTCGGTCGTCGAGTTCATGTCGGGCAGCCGAGGCGGCGAGGAACCGGAAGGGAGTGACACCACAAGCCGGTTGCGCCTACACGTGGAGAACGCCGTACGGATCGCGGTGAGCGCCTCCGAGCGCCGGCATGGCTCGCAGTGCCCTCCGGAGTTGCTCGACGATCTTGTGGTGTTGGCGATTCACTCACCGGGCAATGTGGCGTGGCGTGCCGTCGGCAGGATGATCGGCGAATCGTCATTCGTGACGGAGGCGGGGCACTGGCAGGCGGCGGCGATTGTGGCGAGCGGGTTGCGCAGCCTTTTCAATCGAGTGGAGGCGACGCTGCTGCTGGACCGGCTCGAACTCGACCCGGTCTACTGGCGGGCCGTGCTGCGCTACATCGGTGCAGGTGGGCTGCAGGCCGTTCTCGACGAGTACTTCCATCACCTGCGCAGCACCCGGTCTGATGCCGCCTTGACAGACGATGTGCTGCTGGAGATGGCGAAGGAAGCCGGTGACGCGTTGGCGTTGCGCCCGTCCACCTACCGGGCGTTCGATCCCGATAACCCTGATTCGTCGATACCGCTGCTGAGCAGGTTTGCGTTGCGGTATGGCGGTCGTCGGGACGATCCAAATAGCGCTCGCCATCCGGAGGTTCGGCAGGCGTTCAACAGCCCGTTCTGGCCATTCATCGTCGCCACGACCAGCGCGGGTCAAGAGGGTATCGACTTCCACTGGTGGTGCTCGGCCGTTGTGCACTGGAACACTCCCGCCAATCCGGTCGACTTCGAGCAGCGGGAAGGACGCGTCCACCGGTTCGGAGGACACGCGATCCGACGCAACGTCGCGGCGCGGCATCGTGCCGCCGGACTGCGGGGGAGCGACGACGACGTGTGGCGGGTCATGTACGACGCCGCGCGGGCTGAATCCGACGTACACGGCGACTTCGCGCCGTACTGGGTGTATCCGGGCAAGGCGAAGATCGAGCGACACGTGCTGCCGTACCCGCTCAGCCGTGACACCGCCCGGCTGGAGCAGCTTCAGCGGGACTTGGCGTTGTACCGGCTCGCCTTCGGTCAGCCGCGCCAGGAAGACATGCTCGAGTTGCTCCGCCGTAACGGCGTGTCCGCCGACGAGGTGGCGGCGGCAGCCCTTGACCTGCGTCCTAAGTCGAACGGTGTAGTGCGCTAGCGAAACGCAATAGCCTGACGCCATGGTTGCGTGGGATCAGGTCAAGCACCAGCACGTCATCGCAGCGATCGGCGAGTACGACCGACTGGGGCAAGAGGAGTTCTTGGAGAAGTACCACTTCGGCCGAGCCCGTCAGTACGTCCTTCAGTACAGCGGACGCGGGTACGACTCGAAGGCCATCCTCGGCGTCGCGTACGGCCACGCCACGGGTAGGCCGTTGTCCGCACAGGAATTCAGCGGAGGACGATACGGAGCGGCCAAGGTTCTGCGTGAACTAGGGTTCACCGTCAGCGGTCCATAACGCCAAGTCGCGTGACCGCGATTCGCCTTTCTCACGATCACTGGGCAAGGGCGGGGGCTTTGAAGACCTCTCGAGTGTGCCATTCCACGTTGGCCAGCGCGGGCAACGTTGTCCCAGGTCGCGGTCTTAGTGGCCGCAGGTGAAGGTCGTAGACCATGCGGCCGAACTCGGTACGGCTGGAGAAGTCGGCCGACACCTGAATGCGCATGTCGTGATCGAGGCCGAGGGCTCCTCGATCCAGGAGCTTGTGGTGCAACGAGCACAGGGCCAGGCCGTTGTTGACGTGGTCGGGGCCGCCGTGGTTGAACCAGCGAACGTGTGCCGCCTCGATGCCTACCGGAGCACCACCGAGCTGGCCATCGAAGCCGCAGAAGGCGCACTGCCTGTCCCATGCGGCCAGAACCTTCCCTGGCCACGCGCCATGTCGGCGACGGGGAATCATGGCCGCAGCGCCAGAAAGGATGACGTCGGGGTCCAGTCCAACGGCCATCAGGACGTCCGGTGCGATGGTGGGTGGGAACTCGCTCTCAACAAGCTGGCGGGCTGCTGCGGCCGCCATGTCCGGGTCACGAAGAGCGTTCTCTATCCACGGTGTCAGGCGACCAACCACCTGATGTTCGACGAGTGGTCGCACTCGATCCATGGGAACGTCGTGGTCGAGAATCCAGATGTCGTCCGACCGGAGCCGAGTGAACGGATACGCAGCTCTCTGCGCCCGAGATGTTGACGTCGGTGGTCCATAGTCGCGGATCAGATCGGCGAGGGTCTGTTCGGCGACGGACCATTCGATCGCACTCGTCCCTTCAGTGGATAGGCGGCTGAGCGCGAGCAGCACGAGCAGTGGCTTGTGCGGTGAGCGCTTCCCTTGGTGCTGGTGCTGCCTCAACGAGGACAGAGTGTCGAGCACCTTGTCCTTGGTGGTTGTCGCAAGTCGCACGTACGCCTCGACGCCGCTGTGACCTTCAGAGGTTCGCACGCCTCTTTTGCTTGTCCGAAAGAACCGACAAGGCGTCCGACAGGCGCTTCTCTGCTGCGGCCCTTGCGCCACGTTCCTCTGCGAGTTGCGCTGCGAGTGCATTCAATTCGTCAAGTTTGGCTGCAACTCGCGACTCGGATCCTTCGAGGCGTTCTCCTATGAGGTTGTTCAACTCGTCGAGAATTGCGGTGACGCGGGACTCATTGGTGTCGAGGCGCTGTGCCGTTTGGGTCACGTACGCAACCATGTCGGTCCGCATGGCCGCAACGTCCTCCCGCAAGGCGGCGATTTCACTGGATTCGAGGATCTCCCGAGATTGCTCGAGCAACTGTCTGGCGCTCTCCTGGGCCTGCGCCAACCCTGCCGTCGACTCTCCGAGTTGTGCAGCCAGGTCCCGCAGTGCAGACGCTGCGGCATCCACGGCATGGGCGGCACTCTGTGCACCGTCTTCCGCGAGTGCGATGCTGTTGAGCTTCTCGGCAGCCTGTTGGAGTGTCTGCTGCGATTCGTTGAACCGCTCCACTAGGGCATCAATGGTCACGCCTGCCGTGCTCATGGCATCCACCTCGCAGTAAGGTTCCTGGTCTTATCGATGAGATCGTTGACCGACTCGAGAGCGCCGGCAAGCCCGACAATTGCGAGCTCAGGAGTTGCGTTCTCAGGCGTGAGAGCTTCACGTTCGGCCTGCTCCACAGCGGACCGCGCGTGGCCAGCAGACCTCACGATGGCTATCGCTACCGCCAAGGCCTCCGACCGTCGCCGGCGTCGACACTCGGCGAGTAGCCACTCGGCCAGACGAGTCATTTCGGCGGCGGACGCCCCATAGCGTTCGTCAGCTGATCTGAGTGCGCCCTCGAGGTTGAACGCGAACTCATCAAGGTCGCCGTCAGGGTCAACGATCTCTGTAAATCTACGCACCAGCAGCAGACCCGGGTGGTCAGGGTACGACGCTAGGAGACGGCCTGCCGTCCCGCGCCACTCGCGGGCTTCCGTGACCGTCGGAATCTCGCTCAGCGCCGTGAGCCAGTCGGCGACAGCGAAGTCGCCAGACTCCGACATCTGAACCAGCCGAGGTGTGACGTCGCCTTCAGAAAGGTAGTCCAAGATGCGTTGACGGAAGATGTCTTCGCTCGCTGCCTCTCGGGCTGCGAGCCACATCTCCCGCAGCGACCGCCGCCGTGATCTCTCAATGGTGTCGTACACGAAGTCGATCAGTATCCGACAGCCCGCGACCGCCGCCTGACGGGGCTTGAGTTCGCGCAGCCTTTCCAGTCCCGATTGCATGCCCGATAGCCGTCCAGGTTGCGATCGCCCGACCACGCGCGTGATGGCTGCTGCCACATCGTCAGCTTCGGTCTCGCGGACGTTCAGTTCGAAGGACTTGCCGCCCCAGTCCACGAGGTAACCGGCGAGCACTTCGAGAAGTGTCAGACGATGGAGGGCACGTTCACGTTTGCCGGGGTCACGGCCCATGGGGATGCGTTGCGTCCGCTCTTTGGTCAGATCATCGAGGATGTCCAGGACTTCCTCGACTGCCACAATCTCAGAATCCTCGCCATGGAAGCTGTTGAGATGGAAGTAGAGGTTGCGCGTGATGTCGTCCGCGTCGGACCACGACGTATCCGAGTGGCGGTCGCGGACGGCCTCCAAGTGGGCGTCGTCCGCGAGTAGCTGGCGTGCTCGTGCTTCGGAGAACTCACTCATGACGAGGATGCAATGAGCCTTGCGCCGGTCGCGACCTGCTCTACCGACCTCCTGGTAGTACGCCTCGATGGAGGACGGAATCCCGAAGTGCACGACGTAGCGGATGTCTGGTTTGTCGATTCCCATCCCGAACGATTTGGTGGCGACGAGTAGCGGGGTCTGGTTGGTCATGAAGCGCTTAGCGTTCTCGCGCTTTTCCCACTCAAACCTCGACTCATCGAAGCCCTTCGGAGCCGTTCCAGAGTAGAAGGTCGTCTGGGCCTGGAAGTGATCCCGTATCTTCGCGGCGACCTCTCTGACGCCCATCTTCCCGTTTACATGTGGGCAGAAGACCAGGCCTGACAGCCCTGCCTGGCCGGAAAAGAAGGCTTGCTGTGGAACTCCGAACCTTCCGGGAAGGCGTGCGAGTACTCCGAGGAGGGTCGGTATCGATGCGTCGTGGGTGGACCTAACGATCTCATAGCGAAGTTCTTGGCGATCGAAGGTGGCGGGACGCACGAGCGTGTTCTCACTCGTCTCCTGGATGTCCAACTGCTCGAGCACATCGCGAAGCACGGCCCTCGAGGCAGTCCCTGTGAGGCCGAGGATCGGCGGTCGACGGGATGTGTCGCCGGGATCGGGAGAGACACAAGTCTCTGCGATGACGTCGCCAAGCCGCAGGTAGGACGTCCTGAAGTCGTGGCCCCACTCCGACACACAGTGCGCCTCGTCCACCACGGCGACGTTGATCGGCGCCCTGGCCGTGAGCGTCTTCAGGGCGTCGCGGAATGACCTCATTTGGAGTCGTTCTGGGGCAATGAAGGTGAACAGAGGATCGCCCGCCGTCATCTCGGAGATTGCTGCCTCCATGCCGCCTTGGCGCGTGGTGTGAGACGTCATGCCGAGCGTCCGGTCAATCCCTTGCGCATTCAGGCCGGCGATCTGGTCATCGATCAGCGCCACGATCGGATCGATGATCAATGTTCGGCCGGGCATGCAGATCCCGGCCATCTGGTAGATGAGACTCTTGCCGGCGCCGGTCGGTAGGAGGACGACGCAGTCGCGACCTGCAATGACTTCGAGCAGTGCCTCGAGCTGGCCGGGCCGGAAGTCCTCCTTGGCGAACACCGCACGCAGAATCGTCCGAAGTGCGCGTGACTGATCGGCAACGGATCCGCCGGCTACGGAGCGTCGTTGCGGCTCTGGGCCGGAATCGATGTGCACTCGTACCGGCAAGCAAGCGTTGCGTACAACGATCGTGGGTAGTCGCGGATCGGGCGTCGGGAGTTCGTGGAGTGGGCCGAGGTCAGTGTCGAGTTTGATGCGCACGTCGGCCGCCGTGGATACCGGCGGTGGAATCGCCTCATATCCATCGCCATTTCGGCGCCAGGCGAACCGCTGACTCTCGGTTTCGACGGTGAATACTTGCGGGCATACCTGTTCGCCCCACAGGAGCTCGACCGCATGCATCAGGTTCAGATACGCAGGCAGGACGTTCGCCACAACCTGAAAAGGGTCATGAAGCTCGACGTGCCAGGTGTCACCGAGCAAGAATCCGCTTTCGGCAGCCTGGATGATCGCAAGGACCGCTTGGTGTATCGCGCTGGGACCGTAAACGGCGACGCGTTCGTAGTCGTCGAGCGGTTCGGGTTCGGCGGGCAGATTGTCGATAACCGGTGCGGCGTCCTTCGCGTCTCGCGCAGCGATCCGAGTCTCCGTGTAGCCGATCTGGGCTAGTTCGGCATCCCTGCCGTCGTCAACGGCCCGCCCAGCATCGTGCTGTTCACCGTCGAGCTCGACGACCGCCCGAGACCGGGCGACGAGAAGGTCAACGCGGCGAGACGAGTCACTGTTCTTGCCGTGTGCGCGAAGAAGGCCGTCGAGAGGCGCCTGCGGAATGAGTTCGTGGACGAGTAGCGGTCGTTGTGCGGCGATCCCGTCGAGTAGCTGTTCTTCGTGAGGTGAGTCGTGGGGTAGGCGGTCGAGCTTGCCAGCGGACCGCCACCGCTTACCGCTTCTGAACCCAGGTGCATCGACGGGCCGAGACGTGCGTGGCGCGAACTCGCTGGGCGCGGGGTCGAGAACGTCATGGCCGAGATGCTGAAGGAGTAAGCGTTCGGCGTCGGGGACCAGGGGTGGAAGAGATCCTCGGAGAAGTAGCTTCCGCATCATGGCCAGCACACGGATGGTGGAGTCTTCGACCGGCTGGTACGCGTCCGGGAAATAGGTCCACGCCATCCAGGCCGTCCCAAGGTCTTGGGCTGCGGATGAGCGTAGCTGCGGCCTCCAGTTCCGCAGCGAACCACCGCATGGGACGTAGGTCGACAGCCACCCTTGGCGTTGATTCGCCAGATCGCTCCAGTGGACACGGACGCGAGGCTCAATACTCAGTTGCTGTGTGGACGATGAGTCCGGGCGGCGAGCCGGACTCCTGTTCGGGCCGGTACGTGGCGCGCCGTCTTCGCCGCCATCAAGGTTGACGACGCCATCACAGCCGGGATAGTTCTCGCACCCCCAGAAATCGCGTCCCGCACGCGGGCCACGCCTCGCGGTCCGAAGGGCCATCCCCGAGCCACATTTCGGACACGAGACGTCCAGCCCGGACGACGGCGGCATTCGCTGCTCCCCCCTGCTTTCACAGACGTGTGCCACAAGATCAAGGCGCACGTGCCTGGCTTTATACCTCACCTGCCAGAATTTGGGAACCCTCGTGCGGCCCGTGGAGATTCATTGCGGGCTTTCCGACATCGTGTACTTCCTGCGGTCTGATTGCTGGCGCGGCAGACCTCGTCAGGGAAACCCGGGACACAACGGGTTGGTGCGAGGAGTGCCTTTCCGCTCCGGACATGCCGACTGGACTTCCAGGACTGCGCGACTTTGTGCGAGCATTCCGCATGATCGTGGACTCGGGACAACTCGCAGAGCGCGTCAGGAGGGTTCTCGGAACTCCAAGCGAGTGGATCCATCCCGGCGGTTACCGGGACAGCCTGGCGCTGTGCGTCATCGACTCGATTCAGTCGATCGGTGTGCGGTACAGCAGTGTCCAGAACGTCGTTGGCCGGTATCGCGACTTCCGCAGTCGGCAAGGAGCCGATCCGAGGACGGACGGCAGCCCTGAACTGCTGGCAACCTTCACGGAGGTTGGCGGCGCCGAGGCGTGGGCGCGTGCGATCGGGAATCAGAACCGCACATCTAGCAGATTGGCCGCGCCTCTGAAGGCGTCGGTAATCGAACAGGCTGCCCAGTTGCTGTGCGACCGGGAAGTCAAGACGACGAGCGACCTTCTAGAGAGGGCTTCTGCGGAGGATTCCATTAGGCCCGTGAAGGACTCGTGGCGCAATCTTTCCGGCCAGCGGTCGGGCATCAGTTGGCGGTACCTCCTCATCCTTGGTGGTGTGGACGATGTCAAGCCGGACCGCATGATCCGTGGCTTCCTCGCGGATCAGTTGCCTAACGGCGGAGAGAAGCTCTCCGCGGATGAGGCTGCCGAACTCGTCAAGCAAGCGGCTACAGACCTCGGCGTGAAGGCGTCGGTGCTTGATCACCGGATCTGGCTGTATCAAAGCGGGCGGCTGAAATGAGCGACCAGGATCCAGCGCCGCACCGTTCCCAATAGGGCGGTAAGAGGCATGAGCATCTGGAGTCTGCTGGAATACTGCGTGTGGCAGTTGGACGAGCCGTTTCGGCGGAGTGAGATCATCGGCTGGTTCCGTCGGCACCACCCCGAGGTGCTGGAATCGTCGCTTGCCGTGCACATCCAGGGCGCAACCGCCGACGTACCGAACCGTAGCCAGTTCGCATCGCGGGAGCCCTTGTTGGTGCGCGTCGACCGCGGTCTCTACCGACGCGCGGCACACCTGAGCCGGCCGGTCATGCAGGAAAGTCCACTTGGTGAGCCCATGCCTTCGACTGTGACCGAAGCGGAGGATGGCCTGGCTGCTGTACTGGTCGGATGCGTGAAGACCAAGCAGTCGGTACCCGCCAAGCCGCTGACCTATACAGGTCGGAGCTTTTTCGTCGCCGCCGAGCCTACGCAGAGTCTCGTGGCGTGCCCTGGTTCGTAATCAGCGCTGAACATGGCTTGCTGCACCCCGATGACCTCGTGGCGCCGTATGACCGGGCGCTGGCCGATCAGACGGCGGAGTATCGCGCAGCCTGGGGCGCTTGGGTCGTCGCGAAGCTCGAGGACGCATTAGGCCCTCTCGCAAATCGCAACGTGGAGGTCCACGCTGGCTCGGCCTATGTGGACTCCTTGCAGGAGCCGCTGCGACGTCTGCGGTGCGGCCTCGACGTGCCTCTGCGGCACCTACGCCAGGGCGAACAGCTGGCTTGGTACGGAGACGACCAGACGCCGATACAGGCCGCAAGTACCGATGAGGCAGTGCCGCCTCTGGAGCACTTGGTTGCACGGCTTTCCAATGACGCCGCAGCTGTCACGCCGGAGCAGCTGATCCATAACCGGAGTTCCGACTTCGATATGCCGGGACTGTACTCATGGTGGGTGGACACAGACGGTGCACGTGATCTTTCGCGTGGACTCGGATACGACGTCCCGCCGGGCCTTATCTACGCCGGGCAAGCCGGGGCCACACGGTGGCCAAGTGGCCGGAAGTCGAGGAACTCGCTTCGCGACCGATTGGTGGGCATGCATATCGAAGGCAACGTCAGGTTCTCGACCTTCCGCCGGACACTCTGGGCCGTGCTGGAGGCTCCCCTCCGTCTGGCGGGCAAGGGCGAGCACGCACTGACCGAGTGGATGAAGGCTCATCTACGGGTCGTCGCCGTGCCTGTCCGGGACGCTGACACGCTGGGCCGCGTCGAGGCTGCCGTCCTCGATGAGTTGGATCCGCCATTCAATCTTGCTGGTCGTCCGGCGAGCGACATTCGTGAGGAACTGAGCCGACTACGCACTGCGGCATCTCGCCGACTGGCCGACGGCACTTGAGCCAATGCCGGACCCGAAGGCGTGGCATTCGGGGCAGCCGTCCAAGAGTGGTTACTATTGGGATCAAGTGGTTCGTATAGTGACCCGGAGATGCTGTGGACTTGTCGAGGCCTGTTGCCAGTGTCGTCCCTTCCCTGGACGGCGACGTCCTAATGGTCTTGGCGGGTACGACGCGTCCACTCACCGGGCGTGAAGTTAGCCGGCTGGTACGGCGCGGAAGTTGGTCGGGAGTTCGGCGAGTGCTGCACCGGCTTGTAGATCAGGGCCTGGTAACTGTGCAGGAAGCCACGCCATCCCTGCTGTACTCCCTTAACCGAGATCATGTCGCCGCACCCCCCGTCATGGCCCTCGCGCGGCTGCGCACCGAGTTCTTTGATCGAATCCGTGACCAGATCGCGCGATGGAGAGTCGCGCCTTACTCGGCCGCCATCTTTGGTTCGGCGGCTCGTGGCGATGGCAGCACGGAATCCGATGTCGATGTGTTCCTCGTAAGGCCCGACGCCGTTGACGAAGACGACACCGAGTGGCGTAGGCAAGTCACTGAACTCTCCGCGGCGATCACTCGTTGGAGCGGCAACTCCGCCAGCCTGATCGAGGTCTCCGCAACGGAGGCAGCTGGATTGTCGGAGCGGCAAGCGACAATCGCTGAGGAACTTCGTCGCGACGCTGTGATTGTGGCAGGGCACTCGCTGGTTGACGTACTTGCTGGAGGCGCACGATGAGTCCTCGTGGCACGGGCCGTACCTCGCCGTGCAATCGACATGAGGCACAGGTGCGGTTCGGCCATGCCGTCAAGTACCGTGAGGTGGCGGAGCTTGTCGCGCTCGAGGGCGAAGAAGACGCTGCTTCGGCGAGCGTCGCTGGGGGATTCGCTGTGCTTTCGGGAATCGCGGCCGCAGACGCCGCGTGCTGCGCGGCGCTGGGGCGCCGAGCTCGTGGTCAAGATCACAGGCAAGCCGTCGCGCTATTAACAGACGTGCAGCCTGGCGGCTCGGACGCAGCGCGGCACCTGGAGCGGTTGCTGAACGTCAAAGACGCCGCACATTACGGCGTCATCAACTTGACATCGGCGGAACTTCGGCGCGCGCTCCGAAGCGCTGAGCGGCTTGGGGACTTCGCCAAGGAGTTGCTTGCTCGGTAGAGTTCTCGCGCTTGTCCTTTCGTCCCCGCATTTCGCACTTCCTGTTGCGACCAGAACTGTCCCACGATCATGGCATGCTTGCCGGCCGTGGCGGAGTTCAGCGAAGGCGTATACGAGAAGGTCCGGACGGTTGGCTTGGACGAGGCCCTCGCCAGCCTCCCGCTCGAATACCGGACGGACTTTCTCAGGGTCGACCCAGCCGATGCTCCCGACGTCGTTGCCACGCACGTGGCTGAGATCGTCCGTCGAGCGATTGCACAGACCGACGATGCTCGCAGGGTGGCGCTAACCAATGATCTGCTGGCCATGCTTGCTGCGCCAGAGGAGCAGTTGCCAGGCGCGATCGAGCACCTCATCGCATTGACCCGCCAGCTGGCTCCCGGCAGGCCAACGATCCCGCGGCCGGTGACGCCTCTCTCACAGGCTGCGCTACTGACCAACTCGAGAGACGAGCCATCACTGTCGGCGGAACTGCGCGCGGAGCTCGGCAGTGCGGACCGAGTGGATCTGCTGTGTGCGTTCATCCGCTGGCACGGGCTGCGCATCCTGGAGGAGCCGCTGGCAGAGCTTCGCCACCGCGGCGTCCCGTTCCGTGTCCTCACGACTACCTATGTCGGCGCCACCGAGCGCCGCGCCGTCGACGAGCTCGTCCGGCGGTTCGGCGCGGAGGTCCGGATCAGCTACGAGACCCAGGCGACCCGCTTACACGCGAAGGCGTGGCTGTTCCGGCGCAACTCCGGCTACGACACCGCCTTCGTCGGCAGCTCCAACCTGTCACGGTCCGCGCTGGTCGACGGGCTGGAGTGGAACGTCCGGCTATCCGGCGTTGCGACCCCCGACCTGATCCGGAAGTTCGCCGCCACGTTCGACACCTACTGGGAGTCGAACGCCTTCGTCCCCTACGACCCCGACCGGCACGCCGACGACCTCGACGACGCGCTTGCATACGCAGGAAACCGGCGTGCCACGACGTCCACCGTGGTGAGCCTGGCCGGCCTCGAGGTGCGTCCGCTGCCGCATCAAGAGGAGATCCTCGAAGCGCTCGACGCGGAGCGGCGACTGCATGACCGGCACCGCAACCTGGTCGTGGCCGCCACCGGTACCGGCAAGACGGTCGTGGCCGCTCTCGACTACCGGCGGCTGATCCACGAGACGTACGCAACCGACCTGTCACTGCTGTTCGTCGCGCACCGCAAGGAGATCCTCGAGCAGTCGCTGCGGACGTACCGCGAGACGCTGGCCGACGGATCGTTCGGCGAGGTGTACGTCGGTGGCGCCCGGCCGGAGCGGTGGCGGCATGTGTTCGCCAGCGTCCAGTCGCTGTCGTCCTACGGCGTGACAAACCTGCCGGCCGATCACTTCGACGTGGTCGTGATCGACGAGTTCCACCACGCGGAGGCGCCGACGTACCGTCGGCTGCTCGACCACCTGCGGCCGAAGGAACTGCTCGGCCTGACCGCCACACCCGAGCGCGCAGACGGCATCGACGTGCGGTCGTTCTTCGACGACCGGACTGCGTACGAGTTGCCGCTGTGGGACGCGTTGGCCGCCGACCTGCTGGTGCCGTTCCACTACTTCGGCGTGGCGGACGACGTGGACCTGTCCGGTGTGGAGTGGAAGCGCGGGGCCTACGACATCGAGGGCCTCGACCGTCTCTACACCGGCAACGACGCCCGGGCGGCCAAGGTGCTGCGGGAGCTGCGCGACAAGGTCACCGACGCCGGGCGGATGCGGGCGCTGGGCTTCTGTGTGTCGGTCGCTCACGCCGAGTACATGGCGCGAGTGTTCAGGGACGCCAAACTGCCCGCACTCGCAGTCTCAGGGATGACCAGGCCGGACGAGCGGGCACGGGCCATCGAGCAGTTGCGCCGCGGTGAGGTGACCACTCTGTTCGCGGCCGACCTGTTCAACGAGGGCCTGGACATCCCGGGGGTCGACACGGTGCTGTTCCTGCGCCCGACGCAGAGTGCCACGGTCTTCCTCCAGCAGCTTGGCCGCGGGTTGAGGCGGGCGCCGGGCAAGGCGGTGCTCACCGTGCTGGACTTCATCGGGCAGCACCGCCGGGAGTTCCGGTTCGACGTCCGGTACCGCGCCCTCACGGGGACGAGCCGCCGCGCGCTGGAGGGGCACATCGAGCAGGGCTTCCCGTTCCTGCCGTCCGGGTCGCAGATCGTCCTCGACCGAGTGGCGCAGGCGACCGTCCTCGAGAACGTCCGCGTCCAGCTGTCGCTGCGCCGCCCGCAGCTCGTGGCCGACGTCCGGTCGCACGGCGACATCGGCCTGGCGCGCTACCTCGACGAGGCGATGCGCGAGTTGGTCGACATCTACAAGGGCGGACGATCGTGGACGGAGCTACGCCGCGAGGCCGGCTTCCCAACACCGCCGGCCGGTCCGGACGAAGCTGCGCTGCTGCGCCGGGTGGCTGCGCTGGCCCATGTTGATGACGCCGAGCGGGCGGACGCGTATACACAGCTGGCCGATCCTGACGGGCCGGCGTACGACGAGCTGATCGAGCGCGACCAGCGGCTCGCCCGGATGCTGTTCTTCATGCTGTGGCCAGACCGCGGCGGCTTCTCGCCGTACCAGGTTGGGCTCGAGCACCTGCGCCGGCATCCTGCGGTGTGCGCCGAGATCCGAGAGCTTGTGGCGCTCGGGCTGGACCGGTCCCGGCACGTCCCGGCGTCGTTGGGCGAGGGCCTGCAACACGTCCCGATGGCCAGCCACGCGCGGTACCGGCGGGAAGAGATCCTGGCCGCGTTGGACTGGGCGAGTCTCGAGCGCAAGGCCTACGGCCACTCGGGCGGAGTGGTGTGGAGCGAGCCGATGCGGACGGACGCGCTGCTGGTGAACCTCCACAAGTCAGAGAAGGACTTCTCGCCGAGCACGATGTATCGCGATTACGCGATCAGTTCGAACCTGTTCCACTGGGAGTCGCAGAACGTCACGACGACCGCCTCGCCGACGGGACGGCGCTACCGCAGCCACCGCGAGGGTGGTAGCCGTGTTGTGTTGTTCGTCAGGGACGCGCCGACGGACGATCTCGGGGCCGCGCCGTTCTTGTGTCTGGGACGGGCGCACTACGTGGACCACCGCGGCGAACGTCCCATTGCCATCACGTGGCGATTGCGCCGTCCGATGCCGGCGGACACCTTCGCCGCCGCATCCGCAGTGGCTCAATAGCCGCGACTCGGGCACCTCCGCCACTCACGCGCCCCCCGGGGGCACGGCCCGGTCGGGGAATCGCAACCGGCCGGGCACGTTGAACAAGGCATGGGATTGACTGGTGAATACGCACCGAGCGCATGGGCGTGGGTCCGCGAGCACGTCGAGCAGATCCTGCGCACCGGCACGACCGACGGCGTCACGATCAAGGGCCGGCCCACAGTATTGGTCACTTACCGGGGCGCCAGGACGGGCAAGGTCCGCAAGACCCCGCTGATGCGGGTTGAGCACGAGGGGCGCTACGCGGTTGTCGCATCCAAGGGTGGGCAGCCGACCAACCCGCAGTGGTACTCCAGCCTCGTGGCCGAACCGGTCGTCGAACTTCAGGACGGCACGGTAACCCGGACGTACAAGGCCCGCGAGGTGTTCGGTGACGAGAAAGCCATCTGGTGGCGCCGAGCGGTGGACGCGTTTCCCGACTATGCCGCCTACCAGCGCAAGACCGACCGCAAAATCCCGGTCTTCGTGCTCGAACCGATCGGCGGGGACACACCGGACGGTGACGGCACCGCATAGCGGCAATCGTCCCACCGCAGCGAGGTCTCGCGGTGGATTGAACAGTTCCTCGCAGGGTAGGCACCCGCGATGTGAGCGGGACCTAGGGCAGGAGAGGGTCTCGGCCGGGCCACTGTGAGGAGGCACATCGGGATGCGAGAGACAGAAGTCCAACAGGCTGCTTCAGGGTCCGCATGGCGTGGTCCTGACCGGCATCGGAGGATGTCCATGAAGTCTGGCGCACCTTCGCTTCTTCGGCGGTTCCTATCATTGGCAGGGGCCGGCATCCTCATGGTGGTGCTCGCAGCATGTACGGGCCGGGGCGGTGGTTACCTGCCGCCGCAATCTCCTGTGTTCACCGGCCAGGCGTCGTTCGGCTTCACGTTTAGTTGCGAGAACGGTGACCTGAAGATCCAGCTCTCGTATACCGACAAGGGCAGCAATCCCCTCGGCTCGTCGTTCGGGATACACGGAACGGTCGACACGATGGACCCGGTACTGGAATCCATGATCTGTATCGGCGAGAACCCGCCGCCCCCGCCTGAGAATCAGCTCATCTTTCTGGGCCGCTACCGCCTGACGTCGCCACCACCGGCGGGCTTCCCATCGACGTGCTCGACGCAGGAGACGCGGACCTCGCCGCTGTGCCGGTTCGAGGTCATCGTGCAGGACAATGACAACAGCATGAGTCCGTCGCCAGGCGACTTCTTCTCGATCAAGTTGTCGAACTCGAGCGTCCTGAGCTCGCAGCTCGATCCCCTGGCCGTCGTATACGCGCGGGCGGGCTATCTGGCGGGTGGCAACATCACCGTCAATTAGCGCCCGCCGAGCGGCGCGTACTCGAACCCGGAGGACACGCAGCAATGACACGTGATGGTCGCTCGGCTCGGCCGAGCTGGCACGACCGCCGCCTTTCCCGCCGCGGCTTCCTTGCTGGGACGGCGGGCACGCTGTCGGCCGGTGCGATCGCCGGCCGACTGCCGGCCGGTGCACACGCCGCTGAAGGCGGCTACGGCCTGCACGGCGCCGAGCTTCGCGGCATGTACCTGACGACCAAGGACCGGCTGGCCGAGGGTCGGTTCGGGACGATGTTCAAACGGCTTCCAGCGTTTGCGCCTAGCGACG
>Ga0299914_10000181_pt1 | contig 37142 bp, 34 predicted proteins | sample RVTome_10_FD_201361 | JGI IMG/M metagenome (GOLD analysis project Ga0299914, IMG submission 201361) | Soil microbial communities from uranium-contaminated site in the Upper Colorado River Basin, Wyoming, United States - RVT153D57 (version 2) ... | reverse complement strand
GAAGCCGCGAGCCGGCTGGGCATCAGCCCACAGGCGGTAAGCCAGCGCCTGCATGCTGCGCTCTGGCAGGAACAGCGCCGAGCCGAGCCGGTGGCGGCCCGGTTGCTCGACGCGGCCGACGCGTGAGCGCCGCGACTCTGGCAGCGCTGAGTGCGCTGACCGTGCTGGCGCTCGGCTGCGTGGTGATGTGGCTGCCCCGAGTTTCGCGCGGCCTCGACGCCTGGCCGTGGTGGGCTTCAGCGGGTGTTCCGGCGCTCGGGCTCGGAGTGGTCGCGCTGCTGGCAACCAGTGCGGACGGTGGCTACGAATACGCCGTCGTCCTGTCGGTCGTGGTCGCCATACTGGGAGGCGGCCCGGTCGCAACGGCCGTCTTGCGCGGTGCCCAGCGCTCGGGTGTGCCGAACGTGAGCTATCCGGCTGAGACGCTCGAGCCGGGAGAGCCGCGGGCTGAACTTCGTGGCGGGTTGTGGATCGGTGCCCTGGAACGTGCCGCCCTAGCCGCCAGCCTGCTGGTCGGCCAGCCAGGCGGCATCGCGGTGGTCGTCGCGATAAAGGGCCTGGGGCGGTATGCCGAGTTGAAGGCACCGGGCGCCGCCGAGCGGTTCATCATCGGCACGTTCGCCAGCTTCCTGTGGGCGGCCGCCGCAGCCGGCGTCGCCTTGCTGGTGCGCTGACCGGGCTGCGGCCACACCGCATCGGCGAGACGCGCTAGCGAGCGAGGGCGTCGATTGCCTTCATCTCGTCGGCCGACAGTTCGAAGTCGAATACGTCGGCGTTGCCGACCAGCCGGTCCTGCCGGGCCGATTTCGGAATGACCACGACCTCGTGCTGGATGTGCCAGCGGACGACGACCTGCGACGGGTCCTTGCCATGCCGGGCGGCGATCTCGATCAGCACCGGATGAGTGAGCGTCCCGGCCCGGAACGGGCTGTAACCCTCGACCACGATGCCGCGTTCCCGGTGACCGCTGAGCAGGTCGGCGTCGTACAGCAGCGGGCTCCACTTGATCTGGTTGACCTCGGGGGCCGCACCTGTGGCCGCGATCAACGTGTCGATCTGTTCCAGGGAGTAGTTGCTGACGCCGATCGCGCGGGCGAGTCCGTCCGACCGGGCGGCGACGAACTCCTCCCAGGTGCTCACTCCGGCTCGCCTGTTCGGTGGCCAGTGGACGAGCCACAGGTCGACGTGATCCGTCCCGAGTGCGGCCAGGCTCTCCTCCAGCGTCCGCCGTTCGCGACCAACGTGACCTGGTGGCAGCTTGGTCGTGATGAAGACGTCCTCGCGTGGCAACCCGCTTTCGCGCACCGCCTTGCCGACGTGGTTCTCGTTTCTGTACATCGTGGCGGTGTCGATGTGCCGGTAGCCGGCATCGAGCGCCCAGCCGATCGCTCGAGCGGCCGAATCTCCGGACAGTTGCCAGGTTCCGAAGCCGAGGAGCGGCAGACGGCCGCCACCGGGCAATTCGACGGCGGGCTCAGCGAACGAAGCACTCATGTTCAACGTCCTACCCGATCGCTGCGCCAACTGTCACATCCCGGCGAATCGATGGCACCTCGAAAGTCACTCGGGGCTGATGAGGCGAACCATGCCGAACTCCTGTACGCCTGGGTCACTCGGCAGGGGCTGCCGCTCGCCGGTCAGCACGAAGTCGAGCCGCTCATAGAAACGCTTGGCCCGTTCGTTGGCACCAGCAACCCAGAGATGGACTCGATCCGCTCCCTGGTCGGCCGCCCAAGCAGAGACTGCGTGAACCAGCTCCGCCGCGACGCCGGAGCCGCGGACTGCTGGATCGACCCACATCGCCACCAGCTCGACAATGGCGTCACGAGGCGGCAGGCCAGTGCAGATGCCGACGGTCGTCTCGCCTACCCGAGCGAGGAAGGTGGCGCTGCCGCTCGTAAGTCGCTCCACCCAGTCCGCAGCACCGAAGGCCGACTCCCGCTCATAAGTCGACGCGAACGCGTACGGCGCCTCTTGGAGCGCGCGCAGCCGGACGGCACGCACTTCGGGCAGGTCGGCAACGGACGCCAGGTGGATCTCGACGGTGGATTCGGTCACGCGGCGATTGTCGCAGTCGCACCGGCTGCGAAGGGCCGGTGCTGCCTGTCGGCGTGGTGCGGCAAGATGTGCTCTCATGACTGCAGCTGAACAGGTGCGAGCCACCGCAGAGGAGTACTGGCAAGCCAAGCTCGAGGCCAGCCCGCTGTTCGCCTCCTATCTGGGTGATCACCGCTTCGACGACCGTGCGGACGACATGTCGGCCGAGGCCGAGCGGCAGTTGCGCGGCCGGTGGCAGGAATTCCGGGATCGCGCCGCCGCCGTTCCCGCCGACGAGCTCGATGACGCCGACGCCGTCACACGCGATCTGCTGATCAACGAACTCGACGACGCCGTGCGAGGCATCGACCTGCGCCGGGTCGAGCTGGAGTCCGACCAGATGCAAGGTGCACACGCCGGGCTGCTGATCATGGCCGGGCAATTGCGTGCACCGGATCCCGAGCATGCTCGGATGGCCGTCGTCCGGATTGGTGAGTTGGCCCGCTTGCTCGACCAGGCGGCGCAGCGGTACCGCGAGGGATTGGCCGCCGGCCGAACCCCTGCCAAGATCAACATAACCCGGTCGCTCAACCAGCTCACGAAGTACCTCGAGACGTCACTCGACAGCGACCCGTTCGTCAACCTGGCCGGCCCCGACGACTGGAATGGCGTTGACGCCTGGCGAGCCGAGCTGAGCGACGCCGTCCGCGACCAGCTGCGTCCCGCGTTCGAACGATACCGCGCCACGTTCGAGGGCGATCTGCTGCCGCTCGCGCGGCCCGACGAAAAACCCGGACTGTGTCACATCGCCGACGGCGCGGAGCTCTACCAGGCGCTCATCGAGCACCACACAGGTCTGCCGATCACTGCCGACGAGTTGCATCAGATCGGCCGGGAGGAGGCGAGCGTCAAGATCCGCGCCGAGTTCGCCGAAGTAGGTGAGCGCGTGTTCGGCACGTCCGACGTGCGCGAGGTGTTCGAGCGGCTGCTGCACGACCAGAGTCTGCGCTACGGCAGCGGTGATGAGATTCTGGCCCACGCCCAGCGCTGCCTCGACGCCGCCAGCGCGAAGATCGGTGATTGGTTCGGCATTCTCCCGCAGGCCTCGTGCGAGCTGATGCCCGTGCCCGACTACCTGGCGGCGGATGTGCCTCCTGCCTACTACACGCCGCCGACGCCCGACGGAGCCCGTCCCGGCACGTATCACGTCAACTTGCATGAGCCGGGTGAGCGGGGCCGATACTCCACCGCCTCGATTGCGTTCCACGAAGCGATTCCCGGGCATCATCTGCAACTGGCCATTGCCACCGAACGGACCGATCTGCCCTCGTTCCGACGGATGTCGTGGAGCCACACGGCGTTCGTAGAAGGCTGGGCCCTCTACACCGAGCGGTTGGCCGACGAGATGGGCCTGTACGAGGACGATCTCGACCGGCTGGGAATGCTGTCCTCGGACGTCTGGCGAGCCTGCCGGCTCGTCGTCGACACCGGGCTGCATGCGATGGGGTGGTCGCGGCAGCAGGCCATCGACTTCATGGTCGAGCACATGCCGGTAGACATCGACACCATCACGGTGGAGGTGGACCGGTACATCGGGATGCCCGCGCAGGCCCTCGCCTACAAGGTCGGGCAGCGGGAGATCTTCCGGCTGCGTGAGCACGCGAGGGGAGCCCTCGGCGACCGATTCAGCATCAAGGACTTCCATGACGTGGTCCTCGGCGCTGCGTCGATCAGCCTGCCCGTGCTGCAGTCACGGGTGGCCGCCTATATCGGCTGAAATGTGGCGTAGGTCACACGATTGACCGTGCCGGACGTGTGACAGATCACCTAGTTGTCCGGAACGCCCGAAACTACGGGCTGCGTTAATGGGTCTGTCGCCGATGCCCCCACGGGGTCGCCGGCGTCGCGCCTAATGCCCCGGCAACGGCGCTTGCGCGCGCAGGTGCGCAGTCCCTGTCCCCGAGAGTTCGGAAGTTGATGATTCCCGGTAAGTCCAGAGTCAAAACCTCTACGATTTCAGCGGTTCTGGCCGGCACCCTGGCCTTTGGCGTCGCCGGCCCCGCAGCAGCCGCGACAACCGATGTGGCCGAGGCTGTCAAGGCGACCAAGCAGGCCACCCGTACCTTGGAGAAGGCCACGAAGTCGGCCAAGACGTCGGCAGAGGAACTCAAGTCCGCGGCCGCAACCACCGAGAAGGCCAATGAACAGCTGACCGACGTGCAGCTCGAAGTCCTTAGGTCCGAAGCCGAGCTGGAGCGTGCACGGGCCGAGGTGGAGGAGGTCAGCTCCAGAGTCGAGCAAGCTTCCACGCTCGCAAAGGAGCTCCAGCCCGGCGGCGGGATCGTCGATGTGGCCGCCAAAGCGGCGGAGGTCGCGGCGGGCAGCACCGACATGCCTGTCCTCGACGCCGCAGCAGGCGCAGCGAAGGCAGGTCTCACAATTGTGATCGGACCGGTGCTGAGTCTCGTGGAGCCGATCAGCGACGCGGTCACCAACGAGGTCGCGGAGGCTGATCAGCAGTTCGAGGCGGCCAAGTCGCGTGAGCAGATGCTTCGGCAGCAGAGGATGACGGCGACCCAAGCCCACCTCGCGGCGTCGGTCGAGTGGTCCGAGGCGACGGCGCGACTCGAGTCCGCCAAGGCTGCGTGGAGGAAGGCCGGCCAGGCCGAGAAGGAGGCCATCGAGGAAGAGGGCGAGGACTCCAAGGCGGTCAAGAAGGCCAAGGACGCGGTGTCCAAGGCAACGGCGGCCGAGAAGAAGGCCAAGGCCGCCCAGCAGAAGGAGGAGGCCGCCGAACGTGCTGCCGCAGGCCGTGGCGATGCCGCCGGCGTCGGGTCGCGCTCCGCGGCCGTCACCGGACGGGTCCGTCCCGGCACCGGGTCGATCACGAGCGACTACGGAATGCGGACCCACCCGATCACCGGCGCGCACAAGCTTCATTCGGGAACGGACTTCGGGTACGGCGACGGCAACGCGTACGCCGCTGCCGCCGGGACGGTCAAGTCCGTCACGTACGACGGTGCGTACGGCAACATGGTGACGATCAGCCACGGCGGCGGCACCGAGACCAGGTACGCGCACCTGTCCGGTACCAGCGTCAGCGCCGGTCACAAGGTCAGCGCCGGTCAGAAGGTCGGCAACATCGGCTCCACCGGCTACGCCACCGGCCCGCACCTGCACTTCGAGGTGATGATCGGCGGCGAGTTCGTCAACCCCCTGGGCTGGCTCGGCGGCTGAAACCGGCGGATACATCTGGAACGGTCCGTGGTATCCATGGCACGGGGTGCCACGGACCGGTCATTTCTCGGCGGGTGGGAGGCGGTCGTGCGTTATCACTGGGTCGGGTTGCTGACCGACTACGGGTTGCGGGACGGGTTCGTGGCCGCGTGCCACGGGGTCCTGGCTCGGCTCGCGCCGAGCGTACGTGTCATCGACATCACCCACGACGTGCCTGCACAGGACGTCAGGCACGGCGCGGCGGTGCTCGCCCAGACCGTCCCGTACCTGCCGCCAGCCGTGATCGTGGGCGTCGTGGATCCCGGTGTCGGGACGGCGCGGCGTGGCATCGCAATCGAGACGGGGGACTCGGTGCTCGTCGGTCCCGACAACGGGCTGCTCAGCTGGGCGGCCGATGCGCTGGGCGGGGCGCGCCGGGTCGTGTCGCTGGACTCCGCCCGATTTCACCTTCCGGGGCGAGCGAGGACGTTCGACGGCCGAGACGTGTTCACGCCGGTGGCCGCTCATGTCGCAGAGGGAGTTGACCTCGACGAGCTCGGTCCGCCGGTATCAGACGCCGGCTGGCTGCCTGCCCCGGCCGTAGGCGTGAGTGACGGCCGGCTCACGGCCGAGGTCTTGACCGTCGATCACTTCGGCAACGTCCAACTCGCCGCACGCGGGAGCGACCTGGCCGCTGCCCGGCTCGGCGGGCCGCTGGTGACGATCGGGGCCGCCGGCCAGGTTGCGGATGTGATTGTGGGTGCGACCTTTGCCGACGTCGCACCTGGACAACCGATCTGCTATGTCGATTCCGCCGACCACGTTGCCTTAGCGGTGAACCGCGGACGGGCCGACGACGTGCTGGCCGTGCGACCAGGCGACCAGGTCGTCATCGCCCGCCCGTGATCATCTGACCGCCATCGACGGTGGTGCCCCGATGAACCGCGGCGTAGATGCGGTCGCGGAGCACGTTGACTTCGGCCGCCGTCAAAGTTCGATCGACCGGACGTAGCGTGATCCTCAGCAGTACGTTGACCTGGCCTGCAACGATTCCGAGGCGCAGCCGGGCGGGTTCGGGAAGATCGTCGTGCGGCGTCTTGGACAGCACGGCCACCGCCTCTACCAGGTCGGCCTGGTCACCGAGCGCGTCTCGGACCTGGTCGCCGATGGTTTCGGCGTCGGCACCGTCGTCGACGGCGATCGAGATGTCCCGCCGCGCCGGCGGCATCATCGACACCGGCTGGTACGGGTGCAGGTCGAGCATCTGCTCCGCGACGCGCGGGTCGGCCGCGCGCAGCAGCCGGATGTCCGGTATGCCCTTGCGGAGCATCAGGGCGCGGTCGAGGCCCATTCCGAGCGCGAGGCCGGACCACTCGGCCGGGTCGAGCCCCGCGCCGGCCAGCACATGCGCGGCGGCCAGCCCGCATTCGGCGAGTTCGACCGGCTCGCCGCCGTTGATCACGTCGACCTGGCGACCACCCGTGGTGTACGGGTGCCTAGCTGCGGTCCATCGCCAATGCCGTCCCGGCAGCACCGCTTCGACAAGCCGGCCGACCAGGTCGCTCAGGTCGTGAGGATCCAGCCGGCGGCCACCACGGCGCAGCGGCCACAGGTCCAGCTGGTGAGGAGTGCCGGTATGCAACCGGTCGATCGAGTCTCGCCGGTAGCAGATACCGGGAAGCGCGAGCAGCAGCTCGGCGGGCGCCGACTGCTCGCGAGCGAGCCGGCGCAGCGCCGGCGGGATGCCGGCGGACGTGTGGCTGCGCAACACGCAGGTGTCGCTTAAGTACCGGGTGTAGCGCACCTCTCGCGCAACGGCGTCAGGTGGGTATCCAAGGTGGTCGTAGTTGTCCGCGACAGGTACCACGGGGCGTGTCCGGATGATTCGTGCCGGGCAGCCCCATAGGTCGGTCAGTGCGTCGACGGCGCTGCTGACCAGCTGTTGCATCGCGTGTGGACCGTGGGATGGGTCGGTGAGATCACGGGTGGACAGCGCAGAGATGATCTCAGGAAGTGGAAGTTCGGACATGGCCAGGCCTCTCGAGGTTCGCGGATCGAGTCGGGAAACCTCCCCCGGCCGGTCGTCCGCAAGTGTCAGGCGCGAGGACGCACCCGGCGGCGGACGCTCGCCGACCGGGGGCCGCTAAACCAGACAGCCTGACCTGGCATGCCTTGAATCTTAGCCGATGATCGCCGGCACCGGCGATCATCTCTGCTGGTCGCGGAGCCGGCTCAGGCGGGCACGCCGCGCACGTCCAGCGCGTCCTGGACGATCCGGAGCCCGGCCAGGCCGGGCATCTTCGCGATGTGATCGTCGATGGCCGCAGCCGCCTGCCGCCCGTCGGGTCCGCTCATCAGGTGATGCAGGACGAACGTGACTTCGGATTCGGCCATGACGCCCGATCCGACCGGTCCCCAGAACTTCCGCAGGGCGAATCGGGCCAACTTCTGCGCCTTGACGCTGCGGGCCAGCCGGTCGCGGGCCTGCGTGGCGTAGAACGCGACATGCCGAGCCTCCTGCTTGGCTATGCGCTGCAGGAGCGTCGCGAGAACCGGGTGCCCCTCGAGTGCCGCGAGCCGGTTGTACGCGGTGATCGCGGACCACTCGTTGGCCGCACCCCAGATCATGTGGATCGCGATGAAGTCCTGGCCGACGATGTTGGCCATCAGGGACTGCTTGAGCGGATCGAGCTTGTCGCGCCAACCCAGCTTGAGCCGCTTGGCCTTGAGTTCGTCGTAGTCGACGGTGATCCCGTGCACGCCGAGCACTGCGGCAAGCGCTTCGCCATGCCAGAACTCCTCCATGTTCCACATGGTCATGAATGCCGTGACGCCGGGATCGCGGTGCGACGGAGTCACGAGCATGTCGCGGAGGTAGCAGATGGTGTGGTACTCGACGTCGCACATATACCGCAGACTGCGCAGAGTCTCGGGAGGGAGGGGATGGTCGCGGAATTCGTCGAGTGGCAAGTCCTGCCACCGCACGCCCTCGGACGTGCGCGTGTAGTTGTCGATGTCGAACGCCACCCGGGTCCTCCTTGCTAAAACGAATGCTCGTTCTGTACGGGCAGACTAAGTATCACCTTCGGCCCCGTCGGCCTGCAAGGATGGTGTGGCACAACCGCTGGCGGCTCGGTGGGCGCTCCCGTGGCGCCGGGCCGACGGCTACGTTGGCCCGGTGAAGCCCCCGCAGCCCGGCGGCACTGCCTGTCCGGTTCGATCAGCGCTTCTGCGATGACCACGATCATGGGGCTACGGTACGGCTAGTGGGTAGGCGTCCCTTCACCCAGTGCCGAAGTGGCGGCTGGGGGCGGCGCCCGACCCGCCCGCGCGGCGGCGTCTGGACCCCACGCCGTTCCGGGACCGGCGGCGTCTCGAACTGACGGCAACCGCGTGGCGGTGCCGGGCGATTCGGCTAGGGTCGGCTCGTGGCTAGCGTCCCGAGCATCTCGTATTCGATCACTGTCCGTCTCGAAGTTCCCGCCGGCGGGACGGCCGTGAGCCAGCTAACGTCGGCCGTCGAGAGGGCAGGTGGGCTTGTGACCGCCCTCGACGTGACCGCATCTGGACACGAGCGCATCCGGGTGGACGTCACCTGCGCGGCCACCTCGACCGCACACGCCGACGAACTGGTCGCGGCCTTGCGCTCCGTCGAGGGCGTGACGATCGACAAGGTGAGCGATCGGACCTTCCTCGTGCACCTGGGTGGCAAGCTCGAGATCAACTCAAAGGTTCCGATCCGTAACCGCGACGACCTGTCGCTGGTCTACACCCCTGGGGTGGCGCGGATATGCACCGCTATCGCCGAGAACCCCGAGGACGCTCGGCGGCTGACCATCAAGCGGAACACGGTTGCAGTTGTGACGGACGGCTCAGCGGTGCTGGGCCTGGGAAACCTCGGCGCCACCGCCGCATTGCCGGTGATGGAGGGCAAGGCCGCGCTGTTCAAACGGTTCGCCGATATCGACGCGTTCCCGATCTGCCTGGACACCCAGGACACGGACAAGATCGTCGAGGTCGTTCAGGCCATCGCACCGGTGTTCGCCGGCATTAATCTCGAGGACATCTCCTCACCGCGCTGCTTCGAGATCGAGGCACGGTTGCGAGAACTCCTGGACATCCCGGTGTTCCATGACGACCAGCACGGTACGGCCATCGTCGTGCTGGCTGCGCTCTACAACGCGCTGAAGGTGGTGGGCAAGGACATCGAGTCGATTCGGGTCACGATGTCCGGGGCCGGCGCGGCCGGTCGGGCAATCGCCACTCTGCTGATGGAGGCTGGCGTTAGTGACATCGTCGCGGCAGACCGGATGGGTGTGATTCACCGCGGGCGCGACAGGTTGCACGGGGCAGCCGAGTGGTTCATCAAGAACACCAACCCGCGCGGTGTCACCGGAACCCTGCGCGATGCGCTCGCCGGCGCCGATGTTTTCATCGGTGTGTCCGGGCCGAACATTCTCAGCGGCGACGACATCGCTACGATGGCAGACGGTTCGATCGTCTTCGCCCTGGCCAATCCGGACCCTGAGGTCGATCCGATCGCGGCCGCTGAGCACGCCGCTGTGGTGGCGACCGGGCGCAGCGACTATCCCAACCAGATAAACAACGTGCTGGCGTTTCCAGGCGTCTTCCGTGGCCTGCTCGACGCGCACAGCAAGACCGTCACCTCTGAGATGCTCCTGGCGGCGGCCCGCGCGTTGGCCAAGACGGTCAGCGACGATGAGCTCAATCCCGCGTACATCATGCCCAGCGTGTTCCACCCAGGGGTGTCCGAAACGGTGGCGGCCGCCGTACGCAAAAGCGTTGAGGACGTCCGCCGCGCGATAGTCGAGACCGGCGAGATCCCGGCTCAGCCCGTGTGATCGTCAATGCCGTTGGGTGAGTAAGCCGCGCTGGTAGGCGATCGACACCGCCTCCGTTCGGCTGGCGGCCTCCAGCTTCGCCATGACCCGCGACACGTGCACGCTGACCGTCTTCTCGCTGATGAACAACTCCTCGCCGATCTGCCGGTTGGTCCGACCGGCGGCGACGAGCCCCAGAACGGCGGCCTCCCGCGGAGTCAAGGTGTCTGCGACCGGTGCTATTGCACCGGTGATGCCCAACCGAGCCCGGTTCGCCAGTGACCGGCATGCGTCGGCCAGCGGCTCGGCGCACAGTCGATCGGCCACCTCCAGAGCAGCGGTGAGCTCGGCAGCGGCACCGGCCCGATCGCCGGTCGTGGCGAGCACGTCCGCGAGCCGCCAGCGGGCGAGTGCCTGCGGGTAGATCTCCCCATACCCGAACGCCTCGATCACCTCGCGCCACGGCGCGGGGTCGTTCTCCGCGAGCAGTCGGCTGCGCTCAGCACGGCATCGAGCCAGCCAGGCCAGCCCCTCCGGGCCGAGGGTGGCCGTCCGCGGCATGCCGTGCTCCGCGGTGTTCTGGGCGAACTCGGCGTACCGCAGCCCACTGTCGACCGCGTCGCGCTCTGCCCGAGGGTCGTGCCGGTGCCGGGCCTGCGCAGCGAGGTCGGCGGCGGCGCCGAGGGCCAGTGTGGCCATCCGGATGCCGGCCAGCGGCCACTCGCTGCTCGACTGCTTGCGGACGGTGTCCAACGCTTCGTCGATGAGCTGCATCGCGGCCACCGGGTCGCCTTCCCAACCGGCGATTTCCGCACCCGCCACCCCGGAGAGCTGCGCGATCTGGTCGTCGTGCGGCCATTCCGGTCGCACTTTGGCGAACATCCGCTTGGCGGCACCGAACTGGCCGCGGCCGGCCTGGATCAGCCCGCCCGCGGCGGCTATCAATGCCGAGATGGTGTCGGAGACCTGCTCGTCCGGTGGAGTGGCGGCTGCGGCGGCCCGATCCCAGTCGCCCCTGGCGTAGTGCGTCATCACCTGCATCCAGCGCAGCGCCCGGCCGAACGGACTCCAGGTCAGCCCGACCTCTGTCGCGCGGGCCACCCCGTCGTCGGCGGCGGTCGCGGCCCGGTCCAGGCGACCGAGTTCGTACTCGTTGACGCACAGGTTGAGTTTGGCGCGCAGCTCTACCTCGTGTGCTCCGGCCTCGGCGGCCTTCTCGCCGGCCCGTACCAGCAGGTCGCACGCCTCGTCAGCCCGTCCCTCGCGCAGATCGGTATAGGCCAGCGTGATCAGTGCATCGGCCTGCGCCGATGCCGAACCGGCGGCTCGGGCGTCGGCGATGGCGGCTTCGGCGTAGGTGCGGGAATCGTGGATGTCGTTCTGGACGCACCGGGCCAGTGCGGCCAGCACCCTGGCCCGCACCTTGCTCGGCTCGGTGTTCTCGACCAGCCGCCAGGCCTCCTTGATCGCGTCGAAGGCCTCGTCGGAACGACCGTCGGTGAGCAGCGCCTCGGCGAGCTGGCGGTGCGCGTCCGCGCGCTCGACCGGGTCATTCGCCGTCTCTGCACGCGCGGCCGCGGCCCGGGCGTAGGCGAGGCCACGCTCGGGATGGCCGGCCGCAGCGGCGACGTACGCGGCCTTGCGGAGCAGCGCGAGTTCGTTGACGCCGGCCCGCGCCTCGGCGTCGTCGACGGCGTCCCAGAGTTCCAAAGCCTGCTCGACATGCCGAAACTCGGCGCTCAGCGCCCCGACGCTCATCGCATAATCGGCCGCCCGAACCGAGGCGGCCAGAGCTGTGCCGAGGTCGTTGCTGTGCAGAGAGTGGAACGCAAGATACTCCGCGGCCCTCGGATCGGGGTTTTCGGTGGCGAGCTTGGCGTATGCGGTGTGGAGCCGAACCCGCTCCCCAGGCAGCAGGTCGGCGTACATCGCCTCGCGCAGCAGCGCGTGTCGGAACGTGTAGGCGTCGGCGAACGACTCACTCGGGACGAGGATGTGATGCGCAATGGCCTCGCGCAGCGCGAGGTCGAGTTCGTCGTACCCCATGCCGAGCACGCCGGCCAGGGTGGGGTGGCGGACGTGCCGCCAGCCGGTGACCGAAGCTGCGCGGACAACCCGCTGAGCCGGAGGCCCGAGTTGCTCGACCCGAGAGAGGAGGACGTCGGCGAGCGCGGTCGGTATCCCACCCGCGTGTGTCGCCGCGGCGGCGAGCAGTTCTTCGGCGAAGAACGCGTTGCCCTCGGAGCGTTCGGCGACTCGGTCGACGGCATCGTCATCGAGAGCCTCGTCGGCCAGCGCCCGGACGAAGGTGCGCGCATCGTTCAGGTCGAACGGCTGGAGATCGAGGCGTTCGACAACGGGTAACCGGACCAGCTCGGCCAGCAACGGCCGCAGCGGATGCTGCCGGTTGAGGTCGTCGGACCGGTACGTGGCGACGACCAGCAGCCGCTGCCGGCTGATCCTGGAGAGCAGGAACGACAACAGGTCGCGCGTCGACGGATCGGCCCAGTGCAAGTCTTCGATGGCCAGTACCACGGACCGATCGGCGGCGATCTCGGTGAGTGCTCCTAGAACGGCGTCGAACAGCCGCAGCTGGCCGAGTTTGCTGCCGCCGTCGTCCGCGGGTGCCGGGCTAGGCAGATTCGACATGCCGCCGACGCCGGCCAACCCGGCGAGAACAGGCCAGGCGGCAACGGCCTCCGGGTGACTCGCCTGGAGTCGCTCGAAGATCTCGGTGAACGGCAGATAAGGCAAGCCGGCATCGCCGACGCCGAGGCAACGGCCGAGAAGCACAAGCGCGCCCTCGTTCTCTGCATGTGAGCTGAACTCGGACAGCAGCCGGCTCTTGCCCACACCGGCCTCGCCGGAAAGCAGCAGGGCGCCGGCCGCGCCGTCATCAGCACGGCGCAGCGCGGCGGCCAGCTGCTCTAGCTCGGTGTTGCGGGCGACGAACGCGACGCCCGAACCTAGTCGTGGCACATGACCGATGCTCGCATACGGATCCGACATGGAGCGCGTCCGATCACACCGGGTGCGGCCATTCGGTCAACGAGTCGACGGACCTGCGGATCCGGGTGGCAACGGTGGTGGCTGCCCGGCCGGCGGCACTGCGGGCACGGCGGCGTGGAACGACTCGGGCGGTGCGGCCACGCCGGTATGCCTCGGCCTCCTGGCGAAGCTGCTGCTGGCGGTAGGTCAGGTGAACCAGCATGTGGTCTGGTGTGTACGTCATGGCGACTCCTCGTCTCGTCGGTAATCACCAGACTCTTCGTAAGGGGCCGCCCCTGGCATCGGTCGGTCACGCACGATGCGAGGCAAAGTCCCCTTACGCTGGACGCACGAGCCTTAGTGAGGGGGCTGGCATGCCGTCGCCGCCGTCGATCGTGCGTCAGATGAGACCCCGCAGTAGCCAAGTTAGGTAAGCCTAAGCATAGAATGGCGCGCGGACACGATCATCCCACGACATGGAGGCTCGAACCCGATGCGCCCGCCGTTTCTCACGACCGCCGTGGTGGCCGCTGCCGCCGCTCTAGTTCTCACAGCCTGCGGCGGGGATGACGAAGCCGACGGTGTGGACGAGTCAAAGCTCGTGCTGTACTCCGGCCGCGCGGAGTCGCTGGTGCAGCCGGTCATCGACCAGTTCGAAGAGGCCACCGGCACCGAGGTGTCCGTGCGGTACGGCAGCACCTCGCAGCTCGCCGCGCAGCTCATCGAGGAGGGCGAGCGCTCACCGGCCGATGTGTTCTTCGGGCAGGACGCGGGTGCCCTGGGCGCATTGACGAAGGCGGAGCTGTTTGCTCCGCTGCCGACCGAGGTGCTCGATGTCGTCGACGAGCGGTTCAGAGCCGAGGACGGGACGTGGGTCGGCGCAAGCGGCCGGGCCCGCGTCATCGCGTACAACAGTGCCGCGCTCGACGAGTCGGACGTGCCAGACAGCGTCTTCGATCTCACGTCACCGGAGTGGAACGGCCGGGTGGGGATCGCTCCGGGCAACGCCTCGTTCCAGGCGTTCGTCACCGCGATGCGGGTACTAGAAGGTGATGATGTCGCTCGGCAGTGGCTCGACGCGATGGCGGACAACGGCGTCGAGCGCTTCGACAACAACGTCCTGGTGCTGGACGCGGTCGACGAGGGTGTCGTGGACCTGGGTCTGATCAACCACTACTACTGGTACGAGCGGGTTGCCGAACAGGGTGAGGACGCGGTGACCGCCGAGCTCAAGTTCCTGCCAGGCGACGATCCCGGGTCGTTGATCAACGTCGCGGGTGCGGGTGTCCTGGCCGGATCGGACCGCGGCGACGAGGCGACCCGGTTCGTCGAGTTCCTGCTCGGCGAGCAGGCGCAGTCGTACTTCGCCGACGAGACGAAGGAGTACCCCCTGCGACCAGGGATCCCGGCCACCGAGGGGCTGCCGCCGCTGGAGAGTATCGATTCACCGGCGATCGACCTGTCGGACTTGGACTCCCTCGAGGAGACCCTGCGGATGATCGAGGAGGCCGGCCTCACCTGATGGTCGCGTTGCCAGCCGACCCGATCGATGCCGATCCCGCCCGGGCGTCCGGCGAATCGCCAGGCGGTGCGCGGCGGCACAAGCGGCCGCCTGCCGTGCTCGTCGTGCCGGCACTCGTGGCCGCCGCGATCGCGGTGTTACCGCTGGCGTACCTCGTGGTCCGCTCGCTCGACCGCGGGCCCGTCGAGCTGTTCGAGATCCTCTGGCGCGACCGGACTCTCCGGCTGACCATGCGGAGCCTGTCGTTGACCGCGGCCGTGACCGCGCTGTCCCTCGTGGTCGGCGTGACCCTGGCCTGGCTTACCACGCGAACGACGCTGCCGGGACGGACGGGCTGGGCCGTGGTCGCCGCGTTGCCACTGGCCGTCCCGTCGTATGTCGCTGCGTACGTATGGATAGCGGCCTTCCCACGGCTCGACCCGTTCCTGGGTTCAGTGCTGGTGCTGACCCTGTGCTGCTACCCGTACGTCCTGCTACCGGTGGCGGCCATGCTGCATCGCGCGGATCCCGCGCTCGAAGAAGTAGCGCGATCGCTCGGCCGCGGCCAGTGGCAGGTGTTCGCCACCGTCACGCTGCGCCAGGTGAGGCCCGCCGCCGCGGCCGGCGCTCTGCTGGTGGCGCTGTACACGATGTCCGATTTCGGCGTGCCGGCCATTCTGCGGCTCGACGTGCTGACCAGAGACATCTTCATCTCCTACCGGTCCAGTTTCGACGGTACCCGCCCGGCCGCCCTGGGGCTGGTACTCGTAGCGCTGACGCTGGTGATCGTCTGGGGCGAGGGGCGAAGTCGAGGCCGGGCCGCGCAGGCTCGGATCGGCTCCGGAGCAGCTCGCCGGCATCAGCCGATCGTGCTGAGCCGCTGGGCATCGGTCGCGGCCCTGGGCTGGTTGTGCGCAGTAGCCGGGCTTGCGCTCGGGGTGCCTATCGTGAGTCTGGCGTACTGGATAGCCCGCGGCAGCTCTGCCGGGCTCGACCTCGGTGCCCTCGGATCGGCGGCCGCCTCCACAGTCTCCGTCGCCGCGCTGGGGGCTCTTCTCACCACGGCCCTGGCCGTGCCGGTCGGCGTCCTTGCGGCACGGTACCGGACTTCCGGCGTACGGCTGCTGGAGCAGGCCTCGTATGCAGGTCACGCGCTGCCCGGCCTGGTTGTCGCGTTGTCCCTGGTGTTCTTCGGAGTGAGGTACGCCCAACCGATCTACCAGCGAACGCCGTTGCTCGTGCTTGCGTACGCTGTGCTGTTCCTGCCGGCCGCCGTCGGAGCCGTGCGGGCTTCGGTTTCGCAGGCCCCGCCGGTACTCGAGGAAATGGCCAGGTCCCTCGGCCGATCGCCGGGCCGGGTCTTGCGAGACGTCACGCTTCCGCTGGCCGGGCCGGGGGTTGCCGCAGGTGCTGCCCTGGTCTTCCTGACCGTGATGAAGGAGTTGCCAGCGACGCTGTTGCTGCGTCCCACCGGCATGGAGACGCTGGCCACCAGGCTGTGGGCCAACACCGAGGTGGGATCCTACGCGGCGGCCGCTCCGTACGGGGCTTTACTGATCCTGCTGGCGGCGTTGCCGACCTTCCTTTTGGGATACCGGCGTCGATCGACCACACTGAGAACAGGGCCGGTCTCCCGGCTCGATCGTGCGGAGGTGGCAACGTGAGCGAGCTCGTGGTCGAAGGACTGGTGAAGTCCTTCGGTGGTCCGCGAGTACTCGACGGCCTCGACCTCACCGTCCCGGCAGGGGCGCTGGCAGCGGTGCTCGGGCCGTCCGGCTGCGGCAAGACCACGTTGCTGCGGGTGGTGGCCGGCTTCGAGCCCGCGGACTCCGGCACGATCGTGATCGAGGGCACGAAGGTGGCCGCCGCGGGCCGGCACGTTCCGCCCGAGCGGCGCCGGGTGGGGGTCGTACCCCAGGAGGGCGCCCTTTTCCCACACCTGACAGTTGCCGGCAACGTGGGCTTCGGGCTCGGCGGCCGCCGCAAGAACAGCGCCCGCATCGACGAGCTGCTCGAGCTGGTCGGCCTGGCCGGCTTCGCCAACCGGATGCCGTACGAGCTATCCGGCGGTCAGCAGCAGCGCGTGGCGCTGGCCCGAGCCCTTGCGCCTGGTCCGGCGCTGGTGCTGCTGGACGAACCCTTCAGCGCACTCGATACCGGCCTGCGCGCCGCCGTCCGTGAGGATGTCCGGACCGCGCTGCGAGCGACGGGGGCGACCGCCGTGCTCGTGACCCATGACCAGGAGGAGGCGCTTTCGATGGCCGATCTGGTCGCGGTCATGGACGGCGGGCGGATCGCTCAGGTCGCATCGCCCGGTGAGCTCTACGCCGCGCCGGTCGACCTGGGCGTCGCCACCTTCGTCGGCGATGCCGTCGTCCTCGACGTGGTCGCGTCCGGTACGCGTGCCGACAGCGCGCTCGGTCCTCTCGTACTGCGCGAGGCGGTACACGGCACCGGTCGGGTCGTCGTACGTCCGGAGCAGATAACCCTGACCGATGCCGGGAGCGGCATCCCGGCCACGGTGACGGCAACGGTGTTCTACGGCCACGACGCTCTCGTTCGGGTCGATGTCGCCGGCTCTGACGGGCCGGTCCCCGTCGCGATCAGGCGGCTCGGAGCGCCCACGGATGTCTCGATCGGAGAGAACGTGGGCGTGCAGGTGGTCGGCCCGGTGAGTTTCTATCCCACCGCGTGACGACCGGCCGTACCCCAAGGCACCATGGTGGGCATGAGCCTCGCAGGACGGTTACTCGTCGCGGCGCCCGCCCTTGCTGACCCGAACTTCGACCGCACGGTCGTCCTGCTCCTCTCGCATGACGATGACGGTGCCTTGGGCGTGGTGGTGAACCGGCCAACGGAGGTGCCGATCACCTCGATCCTGCCGGCCTGGCAGCCGGTCGTGTCGCAACCGGATGTCGTGTTCCGCGGCGGCCCGGTGAGCCTGGACAGCGCACTCGGCCTGGTGGTCCTGGCGAACGAGGACGAGCCGCTGGGCGTACGACGGGTCAGCGGCAAGCTCGGCGTCGTCGATTTGGACGCACCCCCGGAGGTCGTCTCGCCTGCCGTCACGGGCATGCGGGTCTTCGCCGGTTACGCGGGCTGGTCGACCGACCAGCTAGAAAGCGAGATCGACGAGGGCGCGTGGTATGTCGTGGACGCCGAGATCATGGACGCGTTCTCGGGCGCTGCGGAGGATCTGTGGCGCACGGTGCTGCGGCGGCAGGCCGGACCGCTGTCGTGGCTCGCGACCTTTCCCGCAGACCCGTCGATGAACTAGTGCGTCGCGCTGGCGTACCTCGGCTGTTGTCCGGCTCCGACAGTTGGGCCCGATGCCGGTTCGAGTAGCGCCTCGGCCGTCCTTACCCCGCGGTCTCGAGGTGAAGGCGGCGGCCCCGCAGGTGCGGCGGCATCACGAAGCAACACCTCGTGGTCTGACCGGCCGGCGTCAGCTCTCGCCGCCGCCGTCCTTCTCGCCGGGACGGAGCTTGGCCCAGATCTCCTTGCAGGTCGGGCAGACCGGATACTTTTGCGGGTCGCGGCTGGGAACCCAGACCTTGCCGCACAGGGCGATCACCGGCGTGCCGTTGACCATCGCTTCGGTGAGCTTGTCCTTCGGCACATAGTGCGAGAACCGCTCGTGGTCGCCGTCACCGGTACTCGGCCTGGTGCGGGTCTCTTCGACGGTCTGCGTGCCGGGGCTCAGTTGCGTGCTCACACTGCCGAGTGTACGGGTCGATCACGTTCAGCATGCCTGTCGGTGCCGTACCAGGCGGACCGGCGCTACGACAGGCGCGTGCGCATGGTACGGCAGGCATACGGCTGCTGTACGTGATCGACCGGCCACACTGGGAGGGTGCCGCGCAAGGGGCGTTCCTAGGATTGGCGCATGACGACTGAGCCGGCCCGCACGGCTGACAGCATCCTGGACCCCGATCACCGACGTCTCACCGTCGGAATCATCGCCACGATAGCTTTCATCGCGTTCGAAGCCATGGCCGTCGCCACTGCGATGCCGCGCGCGGTCCGCGACCTGGACGGGTTGCCCATGTACGCGTGGGCATTCTCCGGGTTCTTCACGGCCAGCCTGTTCGCGATGGTGCTGTCCGGGGAGTTGTGCGACCGGCGCGGGCCGCGACTTCCGGTCGTGCTCGGCGCCGGTTCGTTCACCGCCGGGCTTCTCGTCGCGGGAACCGCGCAGTCGATGTGGCCGTTCGTCGCCGGCCGGGCGATCCAGGGGCTCGGCGCCGGGCTGGCGATCGTGGCCCTGTACGTGGTCATCGCGAGGGGGTACGACGAGAACCTCCGGCCACGGATCTTCGCCGCCCTTGCCGCGGCCTGGGTGCTGCCGTCCATCGTCGGACCACTCGTGGCCGGTTCATTGGCCGACCATGCCTCGTGGCGGCTGGTGTTCCTCGGCGTGGCGCCGCTCGTAATCCTTCCGGTCGCATTCGCACTGCCGGAGTTGCGGGCGTACGACGGACCGCCTCCGGATGGTCCCACCGTGCGCAAGGGCCGGTTGCGGCTGGCCGCCGCAGCGGCCGTCGGCGCGGGCGTGTTGCAGGCGGCCGGCCTGCGCCGGGATGCCGTGGCGATCGGGATGGTCGTCGCCGCGCTGGTGTTACTCGTGCCGAGCGTCCCGCGCCTGCTGCCCGCCGGCACGCTGCGACTTCGCCGCGGGCTGCCGACGGTGATCGCGATGCGGGGGATCTTGGCGGGTGCGTTCTTCGGCGCAGAGGCCTTCCTTCCGCTCATGCTCGTCGACCAGCGCGGACTCTCCGCGACCCTCGCCGGGCTGGCGCTGACCGCCGGTGCACTGGGCTGGGCATCCGGTTCGTGGTACCAGGGCCGGCCCGGCATGGCGATCCCTCGATACCTGCTGCTGCGCATTGGCAGTGGCCTCGTCGCCATCGGCATCGGCGCGGCCGGCCTGGTGCTGATCCCAGCGGTACCCGCGTTCATCGCCGCGGCCGCGTGGACGGTCGGGGCGGTGGGAATGGGCCTGTGCTTCGCCAGCATCGGCGTGCTGCTGTTCCAGTTGTCGCCGCCGGCCGACCACGGTGCGAACTCGGCGGCCCTACAGCTGTCCGACACGTTGTTCGTGATCATCTTTGTCGGGTTGGCCGGTGTCATCTTCGGGTCGACGCACGAAGCCGCTGGTGGGACGCATCCGGCGGCCTACACCGCGATCCTGGCCGTGATGGTGACGCTTGCCATGGTGGGCGTGTGGGCCGCTGGCCGGGTACGGCCACGGGCCCACGCGGCGGCAAGCCGCCCATGAATGGTCGTCGGAACCGCCCTCTAAGCTCTTCACCGGAGCCCGGCCGCCGGCATCCGTTGGCGGCTCGGGCTTCATGGCGTCCGTCTTCCGACCGATACGGAGATCATGAGCACCTCGGCTGCCGAACACCTGCCACCCGCGTTTCCCGGCCGTGCCCCCTGGGGTACGGCCGGCCGGTTGCGTGCCTGGCAGCAGGAAGCACTAGAGGCGGTGCTGCCGAGCGTGCTTCCCACGGAGTGCTCGGTCAGCTGCGACGTGAGCTCAACGGGCTGGTCGGGGCGTGGCACCACCGCACCGGCAAGCCGCACGGGGCGATCCACGCGGAGCTGCGCCAGGCAACCGGAGGTCCGCCGGCCGCGATGGCCACCGCGGATGAGTTGCGGGCCCGGATCGACACCATCCGGGCATGGGCGGCCGCTCGTCGTTCGTGATCGAAGAACCGTCCGTCCCGGCTACCCGGGACGGATCTGCCGTTGATCATGGATCGAGCGCGGAGCCGGCTCAGAGCTTGTGCATGCCTCGGGCCTGTTCAGCGGCGGCGACCACAGCGTCCAAGTCCTGCCCGGTCGACGCGGTGACGGCCGCCGCGATGGCGCCCTCTACCAGCGGCGCGTCCACGAGCCGGACGTCGGGACCATCGTCGTCCAGCTCTGCGAGCAGGGCCTTCGAGGTCAGCACTGCGCTTCCGACGTCCATCAGGATGGCAACGCCGTCGCCCGAGTCGGCGCCCGAGACGGCGGCTTCGATCTTGTCGATGCTGGTGCCGAACCGCCCGTCCTCGGTGCCGCCGGCGGCGAGCACGGCCGTCGACGGCCCGGCCAGCTCGCGAGCCAGTTCGGCCGCGGCCTCGGCGAGGTCCGCGCTGTGCGAGACCAGGACGATACCGACGGTCACGACTGTGCCGTGACCTCGGCGAGCGCGCGCAGCAGCAGGGCAGTCGATGCCGCCCCCGGATCCTCATGCCCGATGCTGCGTTCACCGAGGTAGCTCGCCCGGCCCTTGCGCGCCTGGAGCGGTACCGTCGCCACTGCTCCCTCGGCAGCAGCCTTGGCCGCCGCCTCTGCCGCGGTGGCGAGACCGTCGCCAGCCGAGGCTTCGAAGGCCGAGACGGCGGGCGTCAGCGCGTCCACCATCGTCTTGTCGCCCTCTACGGCCTGGCCCAACTCCTGAATGCCGGCGAGCATGGCCACCAGGGCGGCGCCGACCTCGGCCGCAGAGGCGACCTCGGTGTCGGTCAGGGCCTTTCCAGCTCGCCGGAAGCCGGTGCCGTACAGCGGCCCGGCCGCGCCGCCGGTCTTGGCGACCAGCGCGCGGCCGGTGGCGACTAGCACGTGGCCGGGCGCGTCGGGCTGGGACTCACCGAGAGCGGCCACTGCCGCCTTCATGCCGCGCCGCATGTTGACTCCGTGATCGCCGTCTCCGATAGCGGCGTCCAGAGCAGTGAGCCGGTCGGCCTCGGCATCGACCAGCTCGGAGAATCGCAACATCCAGGCGCGGCACAGTTCGACGTCCATCCATCCCCCGATCACCGAAGGTCGCTCAGCGCCCCCACCGCAATGCGGGCGTCTGCACAGGAGCGTCCCACAACTGAAGGAGCTCATCGGTGAACATACCCACCGTCACCGAGAAACCGGCCATATCGAGGCTGGTGATGTAGTTGCCCACGAGGTTTCTGGCGACGGTCACTCCGTGGCCCTCCAGCCACGACGCAACCTCCGCATACGCGACGTACAGCTCCACGAGCGGAGTGGCGCCCATGCCGTTGAGCATGACCACGACCGAGCCCGACAGCGGCATGTCGGCGTGGACCGCGTCCATGGCGCGTGCGACCAGCTCGCTGGCGGGCGCCAGCTTGCCGCGGGTCCGGCCTGGCTCGCCGTGAATGCCGATGCCCAGTTCGACTTCGTCCTCGCCGAGTTCGAATCCCGGCTGCCCCGCCGTCGGTACGGTGCAGGGCGTCAGCGCGACGCCGAACGAGCGGGTGCGATCGTTCACCTCGGCAGCGACTCTCGCGACCTCCGCGAGGTCGGCGCCGCCTTCCGCGGCCGCGCCGGCGAGCTTCTCGGCGAACACGGTCGCCCCGACACCTCTGCGTCCTGCGGTGTAGGTGGAGTCCTCGACCGCTACGTCGTCGTTGATGACGACCGTCGCGACCTCGATGTCTTCGTCCTCGGCGAGTTCGGCGGCCATCCGGAAGTTGAGCACGTCCCCGGTGTAGTTCTTGACCAGGTGAAGGACGCCGGCGCCACCATTGGCGGCCGTGGTGGCGGCCAGAATCTGGTCGGGCACGGGTGATGTGAAGATCTCGCCCGGTGCGGCGGCGTCGAGCATCCCGTAGCCGACGAATCCGCCATGGAGCGGCTCGTGCCCGGAGCCGCCGCCGGACACCACGCCGACCTTGCCCTGCGTCGGACCGCCTGCGCGCGAAATGACCCGGTTCTCGTGGTCGACGGCCAGGTCAGGGTGAGCCGCGGCCATGCCGCGCAGCGCTTCGATAACCACGTTTTCGGGGGCATTGATCAGCTTCTTCATGTGGCGAACCTAAGAGCCTGGTTGGCGGGCGTCAAGGGAAATCGCATGATGCAAGCCGGACGATCACACGAATCAAATGATCGAATCTCGAGTAACGGTTCGATGTACGCAGGAGCGGTTAGCCTCAGGGCATGGCCGCAGAGATCTCGCAGACGCTCGACCGCGGCCTGCGGTTGTTGTCGCTGCTCGCCGAGGCCGGTGACGGGTTGACGGTTACCGAGGCCGCGAGTGCGTTGGGCGTGAACCGGACTGTGGTCTACCGGCTGGCCGCCACTCTCGAGGTGCACGGCCTGCTCCGGCGTAGCCCGGATGGGCGGCTATCGCTGGGCTTCGGCGTGCTCGCTCTGGCCGGTGCCGTCCATCCGCTCTTGCGCCGCGCCGCGCTACCGGTGCTTCGTGAGTTGGCCGAGGACGTCGGCGCAACGGCACATCTAACCGTCGCCGACGGCGGTGAGGCGCTGGCCGTCGCCGTTGTCGAGCCCAGTTGGACGGCCTATCACGTGGCGTATCGGGTCGGGTCCAGGCATGCGCTCGATCGTGGTGCGGCAGGCCGGGCGATCTTGGCCGGCCGGGTCGGCGAGTCGTCGTTCGTGGCCACAGAGGGTGAGCTACAGGCGGGTGCGCATGGCGTGGCCGCGCCGGTGCAGGGGGTCAGCGGGGTGGCGGCCAGCGTTGGTGTCGTCGCCTTGGGTGAGTTCGACGCCGCCCGCATCGGAGCGCGGGTGGTCAGGGCGGCGGCCGCTGTCGCGGAACGTCTGCGGCACGGGTGATCAGGGGCCGGTCATATTGGGCGGCGCAGCCGATCGAGCGCCGTCAACCACTGCCTTCGCGAGCCTTTGCAATGCTTCCTTATGGGAGGCGCTTCCTATGGGTGGCATCGCAAAGGGGGCGGGAGCCGTAGCGGTGCACCCGTTTCCCATCGGGCTCGGTCGAAGTTGCGACCTATCCGTCAACCGTCGACAACGGTGACGACGATCACGTTCGACTCGCGGACGATGTTGCCCGAACCATCCTTCTCGACCACGCGCAGGTGGTTGTCACCCTCGCGCCCAGACCAGACGCTGGTGGTCCTCGTCCCGTTGCTGTCCAGGGTGTAGACCTGCCCACTGGTGCCGAACGGCTCCCAGGTGGCGCCGCCGTCGAGGCTCCGCTCCAACTCGACCGTGAGGCCGTCCTGGGGCGGATTGGTCCTGATGGTGAATTCGATGTCGTCACCATCTTCGCCGGCGACTGCGGTGCCACCATCAAAGGACGATTCGAGAGTCAGCGCACCGTCAGCCGGAGGCTCAGTCTCCTCTCCGCCGGTGCCTTCCTCGGCGTCGGGCGATTCCGTCGCGTCGACTGCTCCGTCCGAGCTGGCCGCGGCGGGTGTCTGCGGATTCTCGCCGCCGCTGGCATTGCCGAAAAATGCGCCGCCGCCGAAGCCGAGAATCGCGGTAACGATCAGAATGGCGACTGCTGCGCCTGCCGACGCACGCTTGGCCGCGGGAACATCGCGGTCGGCTCGCCGCGATCCCCGGCCGGAGTAGGTGCCGTCGCTGGACATCGGCGTACATTCAACCCTCTTGCCCCCCGGGGGACGCAAGTGGGGTCGGTCATGAATTTCGCGCCGCGGCGTCAACCAGGGGGAGGACTCGCGGCCCGACGACGGTCGTTAGCGCAATCAATGTCGACGTTCGGACGATGTCGGCGTCGCCGACCAGGTCGTCGATGACGCGCTGCAGGTCGTCGTTGTCGCGCGCGACGATGCGACACAGCAGGTCACCTGGGCCGGTGATGGTGTGGACCTCGAGCACCTCCGGAATGCGGGCCAAATGTGCTGCGACCCGGTCCCGAGCTCCCTGGCGGATTTCCAGGGTGGCGAAGGCGGTCACGCGGAACCCGAGAGCGGATGGGTCGACGCTCGGAGCGAGCGAGCGGATCACGCCGCTTGCCATCAGCCGGTCCAGACGCGCTTGTACGGTCCCGCGAGCGACGCCTAGCCGGCGGGACGCCTCGAGCACGCCGATCCGAGGCTCAGCGGTGAACAACCGCAGAATTCCCGCATCCAAGTCGTCGATCATACAAATTGTCCAATCAAACGCTCACTCTGCTGCTCAGAACGTACACCGTGTTCAGGACCAAGGCGAAGTGTTGCCCAGCTCGCCTGGCCATTGCACAGTGCGGCCATGACCACTGATGCGACCCTCACGCCGGAAGAGCTGGAAGCAGATCTCGACGTCGAGCAGCTCAAGCAGCTGGTCGGTCTCGTCGAGTACGACGAGAGCAAGGACCCGTTCCCGGTCACGGCCATGGACGCGGTCGTGTTCGTCGTGGGCAACGCCACCCAGGCCGCGCATTTCTACCAGTCGGCGTTCGGGATGGAACTGGTCGCGTACTCCGGTCCGGAGACGGGCAACCGCGACCACAAGGCGTACGTGCTCAAGAGCGGCTCCGCCCGGTTCGTGCTCAAGGGTGGCGTCGACCCGGACAGTCCGCTGCTCGACCACCACCGCAGGCACGGTGACGGCGTTGCGGACCTGGCGCTCGAGGTGCCGGACCTGGACAAGTGCGTCACACATGCGCGGAAGGTGGGCGCGACGATCCTCGACGAGCCGCACGACGTCTCCGATGAGCACGGGACGGTCCGGATCGCCGCGCTCGCCACGTACGGCGACACCCGGCACACCCTGGTCGACCGGTCGAAGTATCACGGCCCGTACCTGCCCGGCTATGTCCCCAAGTCCTCGACGTTCGTCAAGCGCGACGGCGCTCCGAAGCGGTTGTTCCAAGCCATCGACCACTGTGTCGGCAACGTCGAACTCGGCCGGATGGACGAGTGGGTCGCCTTCTACAACAAGGTCATGAACTTCGTGAACATGGCCGAGTTCATCGGCGACGACATCGCGACCGACTACTCGGCGTTGATGTCGAAGGTCGTGGCCAACGGCAACCACCGGGTGAAGTTTCCCCTCAACGAACCGGCGATCGCGAAGAAGAAGTCCCAGATCGACGAGTACCTCGAGTTCTACAGCGGTCCGGGTTGCCAGCACATCGCCCTCGCGACAAACGACATCCTGCGTACCGTCGACGTGATGCGGGCCGAGGGCGTGGAGTTCCTCGACACGCCGGACAGCTACTACGACGACCCGGAGCTACGGGCCCGGATCGGCAAGGTGCGGGTGCCGATCGAGGAATTGAAGAAGCGCGGCATCCTGGTCGACCGCGACGAGGACGGCTACCTGTTGCAGATCTTCACCAAGCCGATCGGTGACCGCCCCACCGTGTTCTATGAACTGATCGAGCGGCACGGCTCGCTGGGCTTCGGCAAAGGCAATTTCAAGGCACTCTTCGAGGCGATCGAGCGCGAGCAGGCCCGCCGCGGCAATCTCTAGATTTTGCGACAATCCACAGCGTCGGACGGTGTGGATTGTCGCAAGATCTACAAGCGGCTCGCCGGGCCGGTGAGCTACCGTGGCTGGCATGGCCGATGTGGTGACGGCCCTGCGCGCCGGCATACCCGACGGGTCGGTGATCGACGACCCGGACCGGATGGAGTCCTACCGCTACGACAAGGCGCTGTTCTGCCCGGCCGGCATGCCCGCGGCGGTCGTCATCGCGCGGGAACGTGGCCACGTCGAGCACACGCTACGGACGGCGTCGGAGTTGCGCGTACCAGTCGTTCCTCAGGGTGCGCGTAGCGGCCTGTCCGGTGCCGCTAACGCACAGGACGGCTGCATCGTGCTCTCGCTGGAGCGGATGGACCGGATCATCGAGATCGACCCGGACAACCGGCTTGCCGTCGTCGAACCCGGAGTGTTCAATGCGGACTTCTCCCGCGCGGTCGCCGAGCACGGGCTGTTCTACCCGCCAGACCCGTCGAGCTGGGAGTTCTGCTCAATCGGCGGGAATCTGTCGACCAACTCCGGCGGCCTGTGCTGCGTGAAGTACGGCGTCACGACCGACTACGTCAGGGGACTCGAGGTGGTTCTGGCGTCCGGCGAGGTCGTCCGGACCGGGCGCCGCACTGTCAAGGGCGTCGCCGGATACGACCTGACCAGGCTCTTCGTGGGGAGCGAAGGGACGCTCGGCGTGATCACCCAGGCGACGCTCGCACTCCGCCCGGAGAGCCAGCGCCCGCACACCGTCGTCGCCCTGTACGACACGCCCGTGGCGGGCGCCCGGGCGACTGCGGCGGTGATGACCGCCGGACTGGTGCCGAGCCTGCTGGAGATCATGGACGGTACGACGATCCGCGCGGTCGACGAGTGGAAGCGGATGGATCTGCCGCAGGACGCCGGGGCGATGGTGCTCGCTCAGTCCGATTCCGGGGGCCAGGCAGGAGCCGCGGAGATGTCTCGAATCGCCGAGCTGCTCACCGCGGCGGGTGCCACCGAGGTGATCGAGACGAGCGATTCCGCTGAGGGGGAGCTGCTGCTCACTGCCCGGCGCCTCGCCCTGCTCGCGCTCGAGCGGGTCTCCGGCACGACGATGATCGACGATGTGTGCGTCCCGCTGACCCGGCTCGCCGACCTGTTCGACGGGGTGAGCAAGGTCGCCGACGAGTACGGCGTGACGATCGGCGTCGTCGGCCATGCCGGTGACGGCAACATGCACCCGACGGTGTGCTTCGACGCGGACGACGAAGACGAGGCGTCCCGCGCCTACGCCGCCTTCGGTGCGGTCATGGACGTCGGGTTGGAACTCGGCGGGACGATCACCGGTGAGCACGGCGTGGGTGTGCTGAAGAAGGACTGGCTGGCCCGCGAGATCGGCGACGTCGGCATCCGGTTGCACCGGGACATCAAGCAGGCGCTGGATCCGCAGGGAATCCTCAACCCCGGAAAGGTCTTCGGTTAGGCCCGCGCCGGGTCGGGTCCGAGCACGGGTGCGGCATCCTCAGGCGGCGTGCCGGCAAATGTCGCCGGGTCGTGGTCGGGCGACCGTTCCGACGTGGGGTGCGCGACGTTGATCCGGTCGGTGCGGAACCAGCGCGGCGCCTGCCGGAGCCGGCAGTAGCCGACCAGGTACCAGTGCCCGCCGGTGTTCGCCAGGGCGACCGGCTCGACTTCGCGGACGGTGAGCTCACCCGCATCGTCGCGGTACTCCAGAGTGACGACGACCCGGCGGCGCAGTGCTTCCTCGATGGCTCGGGCCACGGCGGCGCGGGCGAGTTGGCCGTGACCACGGGTCCAGAGCCGGTTGGCCAGCGCGTCGGCATTTGCCCGGGCTGTCGGTGGCATCGCGGCCAGAACCTTGGCCAGAGCCGCCCTGCCGTCCGCAGCGAACGGCAACTCCCGTCCAGCGGCGAGCGCGACGGCGAGGGCCACCGCCTCGGCCTCGGTGAAGTTGACCGGCGGCAGCGTGGCCCGTCCGTCGAGCACGTAGCCGCCGCCCGGACCGGCCTGCGCCCAGATCGGCACGCCGGCCTGCTGGAGCGCCGACACGTCCCGTTTGATCGTCCGAGGGGAGACTTCGAAGCGGTCGGCCAGCCACCCTCCGGTCCGCCCGTGCTGTCCGGCGGCACGCAGCTCCTCCGCGATCGCGTAGAGCCGGTCGGTGCGGTTCACGGACATCTCCTGAGACTGGCCGGAAATTGGTGACAGCACGGTGTCACCAGGACCATTCGACAATGGTCTCATGACAGCGAACACGAGCATGACGAAGGAAGCGACAACCGAGTTCGTGGCCCTCGGCAACGAGCGGACGGTGGCGGTCTACGAGAAGCCGGGTGGCAGCGACGGCGTCGTTCTTATGTTCCACCCGGCGCCCGGGGCGGGGTTGTTCGACCCGGACCCGAAAGTGACGGCCGACCGTGGCGTCACGCTGGTCGAGATCGACCGCCCGGGCTACGGCGGCTCTCAGCCCTTGGCCGCCGACGAGTGGGCGACGGTGGCCTCCGCCGCGGACGATGCGGTAGCGGTCCTCGACCGCCGCGGCTACCGGTCAGTGGGCGTCGTCGGCTGGTCCGCCGGCGGCCGGATCGCGCTGGCACTCGCGGCGCGCCGGCCCGAGCTGGTCGATCGTGTCGCTGTGGTGGCCACGCCGGCGCCGCACGAGGAGGTGCCGTGGATGCCGGCCGACATCGCCGCTGGCGTCGATGCGCTCCGTGGCCTGCCGGCGAAAGACGTGCACGCCGCGATGACCCAGCAACTCCAGGACTACGTGTCGATGGTCGCAGAGAGTCCAGAAATGGGCCTGGAGATGCTCGGCCGCAGCGATGCGGACGGTCCGGTGCTGGACCGTCCCGATGCCGCCGAGCGGTTCACCGACCTGCTGCGAGCAGCGTTTGTGCAGGGCTCTACCGGGCTGGTGAGCGATATGGCCGGGTACACGATGCGGCCGTGGGGCTTCGAGCCCGCGGATGTGAGTGCCGAGACCCTGCTGCTGTACGGCTCGGCCGACCCGATCACCGGACCCGATCACGGGAAGTGGTGGCAGCGGCAACTGCCGAACGCCCACCTGGAGGTCGTATCTGGTGCCGGTCACCTGCTGATCACGCCCAGGTGGGAGAGCGTGCTGTCGCACCTGGTGGCAACGTGATTTCTATCGGCTCAACGGTTCGAGGTCGGTGCAGTCGGTGAGCTGAGCGAACTCGTCGGTCATCCGCTCGGCTTCGGTTCCGTCGGCCGGGTGTGGGAGCCCGTCCGGGCCGATCACTGCGGGTGTCCACTCGTGCTTGGTTACTGTGCCGCCGTCGACGGTCACCGTCAGGATGCCGGTGGCCGTCGTTGCGGTCGACGCCTGGGTATACCAGGCGAAGTTGCCGAGCCCGTAGGCGACGAACGTATCTCCCAGCATTCCCGCACCTTGCAGTCGATGCGCGTGACTGCCTACGACGACGTGGGCGCCCGCCTCGGCCGTGGCCCGGGCCAGCTCGGTCTGGGCGTCGCTCGGGCAGGATTGGCCTTGGATGCCCCAGTGCAGGTACACGACCACGAGATCGGCTTCGGCCCGGGCCCGCTCGACTGCTCGGACCAGCAACGTCGGATCCACGGCATCGGCGGTGCCGGGCTGGTCGTTGGTAGCCGCCAGGTGGCCGGTCGGGTCCGCCGTTGGGTCGTCGTCGGCGGCGGACGCGCCGAGCACTGCGACCGTGACTCCACCGATGTCGACCGTGGCAGGTGCGAACGCCTCGCCGGCATCGCGGCCGACGCCGACGACGGCAAGCGGCGGACTCGCGGATCGCGCCACATCCGCTGCGTCGAGCGCCTGGCGGATCCCGTCCAGCCCGAAGTCTCCCGCGTGGTTGTTGGCCATCGTTACAACGTCAATGCCCGCTGCGGCGAGGGCTTCGAAGGCACGGGGCGGAGCCTGGAAGGTGAAGCGCTTGGGTTCGGGATTGCCGCCGGTCCCGATCGCTGTCTCGAGATTGACGACTGTCAGATCGGCTGCGGACAGTTCCGGAGCGATCGATGACAGGGCGGTTCGCGGATCGTCGAGTCGAGCCTCCAGCGAGCCTTCGAAATGCACATCGCCGGCGAATGCGATTGTGATCGGGCGTGGCTGAGGCGTGATCGTCGCATCAACGGGTGCAGGGGGCGCAGATTCGCGGTCGCTCGCCGCCGGAGGCGCGCCGGTCCCGTGCGCTTCATCGCGCTCGGGTTCGTCGGCATCGGCGCAGGCAGCAACTGCCAGCACTGCCAAAACCACGGACAGTGTCGACGTCCTGATCCAGCTCGTCGCCACACTTCGCGAGGCTACGTGAAATCTCGGGCGGCAGGCTAAGTCATGCGTCCGCGGCGCCACAGGGAGATTCCGCACCATCGGGGGAGTGCATCCTAGCTAGCCATCGGCTGGCCGGCGACGCCGTCGTGGTCGCGACGAGGCCGACATCGTCTACGTCGATCTTCCCGAATAGGATGTCCGTTTTGTTGCTACCAGGGAGGTAGTGCAGTCAGTCGCGATCCTCGAGATATGACTACCTGTTTAGTTGCGGCTTGCTCGCGCTATTACCTGAGTTCATTAACTGCCGATGTAACTATTGATCACACTGAATCTTTCTGGCAGTCTGCGTTGCAACCCGCTTGCTCGACCGGGCTGGAGGACAACGGGATGAAGCGTCTCATTGCCGCCGCCACGGCTGTGTTCGGACTCCTCGCCGCCCTGGCTATGCCCGCTACCGCGGGTGGCAACTCAACGCTGCCGGTTGCAGCGGAAAGCCAGTTCAGCGTGATGGCCGGACCATGCGGCTCGTCCTACACGCACATCGGCCACTATGCGATTCCGGCGTCGGGTACGGCGTACGCGCATATGGACGTCTACTGGTCCTGGACGGCCAAGCGCAATTGTCTGGTGGTCAACCACGCCGGTCCGACCTACGGCGTGTCGCTGTACACCGAGGCGAAGATCCGGCCGTCGGGCTATAGCTGGCCGAGCTGTCCATCGAGTGTCGGCTGCGACGGCGGGTTCTACAGCTACTACGCTGGCCCGGTCTACACGCCGTCCGGCGTCAACATGACCAACAAGTGTGTGGACATCAGCGGGTGGATCGACTGGCGCAACCGGACGCTGACCAAGCGCCACTGCGGCTGAACCCGGGTCCATCGTGATCAGGGTGACGTTGATGGGGCTCTGACCCCACCAACGTCACCCTGATATCGAGATGAGCTGTGCGGCGGTCAGACCCCCATCGGGTGCCACACGGTCTTTGTCTCCAGGAATGCCGTCATCCGCTCGAGGCCGGGCGGCTGCGTCCAGTCCGGCTCCGCCTCGGGTGCCCGCACGACGCGCTTGAGGTTATCGGCGGCGGCGAGCTCGAGCTCGGTAGCGTGTTCGGTATCTCCGGCCGCTCCGGCGAGGTCGATGGCGTTGACGTCCATGTGCGCGGCGAGCCACGGCGCGGTGTCGCCGACGCGTCCGGTGAGAATGTTGACTACGCCACCGGGTACGTCCGAGGTAGCCAGCACTTCACTGAGCGTGATGGCCGGCAGCGGCCGCTCGTACGACGACGTCACGACTGCCGTGTTGCCCCCGACGATGACCGGCGCCACCACCGATACCAGCCCGAGCAGCGACGACTGCTGCGGCGCGATCACGGCCACGACGCCGGTCGGCTCCGGGATCGAGAAATCGAAGTACGGCCCGGCGACCGGGTTCGTCGACCCCACGACCTGGGCGAGCTTGTCCGACCAGCCCGCGTACCAGACCCAGCGGTCGATGGCCTCGTCGACGACCTTCTCGGCGCGCGACCGGGTGATGCCCTCACCGGCGACGACCTCGTCGACGAACTGGGCACGCCGTCCCTCCATGACCTCGGCCACCCGGTACAGCACCTGACCGCGGTTGTACGTGGTCGCGGCGGACCAGCCCGGGTATGCCTTACGGGCTGCGACCACCGCGTCCCGTGCGTCCTTGCGGGACGCCCACGCCGCGTTGGCCAGGAACCTGCCCTTGCTGTCGGTGACCTCGTAGGAGCGGCCGGACTCGGAGCGGGGGAACTTGCCGCCGATGTAGAGCTTGTAGGTCTTCTTGACCTCGAGCCGCGCCGGCCGAGGGTCGCGCTCGGCTTTTCGCTCGGTCCGGCGGCTATTCGCTGGGCTCATCGCAGGTAGGCCTCCAGCCCGTGCCGGCCACCCTCGCGGCCGTATCCGCTCTCCTTGTAACCGCCGAACGGGCTGGTCGGGTCGAACCGGTTGAAGGTGTTCGCCCAGACCACGCCGGCCCGAAGCCGGCTCGACATCCACAGAATGCGCGAGCCCTTCTCCGTCCACACGCCCGCAGAGAGCCCGTACGGCGTGTTGTTGGCCTTCTCCACGGCCTCGGCCGGCGTACGGAACGTCAAGACCGACAGCACCGGCCCGAAGATCTCCTCGCGCGCGATCCGATGCGCTTGGGACACGCCGGTGAAGACAGTAGGCGGGAACCAGAATCCGCGATCGGGCAGCTCGCACGGTGGCGACCAGCGCTCGGCGCCCTCCGCCTCGCCGACCTCGGAGAGGGTCCTGATCCGGGCCAGCTGCTCGGCCGAGTTGATGGCCCCGATGTCGGTGTTCTTGTCCAGGGGGTCGCCGACGCGAAGCGTGCCGAGCCGTCGCTTGAGCGACGCCAGCACCTCGTCGTACACCGACTCCTGGACCAGTAGCCGCGAACCCGCACAACACACGTGGCCCTGGTTGAAGAAGATCCCGTTGACGATGCCTTCGACGGCCTGGTCGATCGGCGCGTCGTCGAAGACGATGTTGGCCGCCTTGCCGCCCAACTCGAGGGTGGCCTTCTTGGCCGTGCCGGCCACCGAGCGGGCGATCTGCTTGCCGACCTCCGTCGAGCCGGTGAACGCGACCTTGTCCACGTCCGGGTGCTCGACCAGCGCGCGTCCGGTCTCGCCGGCGCCGGTGACGATGTTGACCACGCCAGGGGGCAGGTCGGCCTGCTGGCAGATGTCGGCGAACGCCAGAGCCGTCAGGGGAGTGGTCTCGGCCGGCTTGAGGACGACGGTGTTGCCGGCCGCCAGTGCCGGTGCGATCTTCCAGGAAAGCATGAGCAGCGGGAAGTTCCATGGGATGACCTGGCCGGCGACTCCGTGCGGCCGGGGATCGGGTCCCAATCCGGCGTACGCCAGCTTGTCGGCCCACCCGGCGTAGTAGAAGAAGTGGGCGGCGACCAGTGGTATGTCGACGTCGCGTGACTCGCGGATCGGCTTGCCGTTGTCGATGGACTCCAGCACGGCGAGCTCGCGAGACCGCTCCTGGATGATCCGCGCGATCCGGAACAGGTACTTCCCGCGGTCGCGTCCTGGCATCCTCGACCACACGCGCTCGTATGCCCGGCGGGCGGCCTTCACAGCAGCGTCGACGTCGGCCGGTCCGGCGGCGGTGACCTCGGCCAGCACCTCCTCAGACGCGGGATTGACCGTCTTGAACGGTGTCCCGTCGACCGGATCGACGAATCTGCCGTCGATAAAGAGGCCGTACGAACTGGCGATATCGACGATGGCCCGCGACTCGGGGGCGGGCGCGTACTCGAATTTGGCCATGGCGGGATCAGTCCAGGGTGAAGTAGTCGGGGCCGCCGTAGCGACCGGTAGCCATCCGCTGCCGCTGCATGAGCAGGTCGTTGAGCAGACTCGACGCGCCGAGCCGGAACCAGTCCGGGTCGAGCCAGTCCTCGCCTGCGGTCTCGTTCACCAGCACGAGGTAACGAATGGCGTCCTTGCTGGTGCGAATGCCGCCGGCCGGCTTGACACCTACCTGGCGTCCGGTGGCCTCGAGGTAGTCGCGTACCGCCTCCAGCATGACGAGTGTCACCGGCAGCGTGGCGGCCGGCGACACCTTGCCGGTGCTGGTCTTGATGAAGTCGCCACCTGCCAGCATGGCCAGCCAGGAAGCTCGCCGGACGTTGTCGTAGGTGGCCAGTTCGCCGGTCTCGAGGATGACCTTGAGATGGGCGTCGCCGCATGCCTGCTTGATCGCGACGATCTCCTCGAAGATCTGCCCGTACCGTCCCGCCAGGAACGCGCCGCGGTCGATCACCATGTCGACCTCGTCGGCGCCGGCGGCCACCGCCTCGCGGGTCTCGGCCAGCTTCACCTCGAGGCTGGTGCGTCCGGACGGGAACCCGGTCGCCACGCTGGCTACGTGGATGCCGCTGCCGGCCAGTGCCTTGACCGCAACACCCACCAAGTCGGGGTAGACGCACACCGCGGCCACGTGGGGCACCGAAGGATCGGACGGATCGGGGCGCTGCGCCTTGGCGCACAGAGCCCTGACTTTGCCGGGGGTGTCCTGGCCCTCGAGCGTCGTGAGGTCGATCATCGAGATGGCCAGGTCGATGGCCCACTGCTTGGCCGTTGTCTTGATCGACCGGGTCGACAGCATCGCCGCTCGCGCGTCGGCTCCGACCTGGTCCACGCCCGCGAGTCCGTGCAGAAATCTGCGCAACGAGGTCTCCGAGGCGGTGATCTCGGAAAGGCGCGCCGCATCGAGCGCTTCGAGGACGGTCACGTCATCGAGTGTAGGCGCTGGCGGCCGTGGGCGGTCCGGTCACGTACGCTCGCACCGACCGGTTGGTCAAGTCGTGTGCTGCTCGGCCGGCGGTGCCAGGGCCGCCGACAGGTCGGTTCGGACGGCGAACGGTATGAATACGGCGAGCATTACTACGGCCAGCACGGTTGCCGCGGCAAACGCCATCCGGACGGTCCACAGCTCGGCGATGACTCCGGCTGTTCCAGCTCCGACCGGCAGAGCGCCCCAGCTGACGACTCGCGACGCCGAGTACACCCGGCCGAGCAGACCAGTTGGGGTGAGGTTCTGCCTTATCGTCGCGACAAGTATTCGCCACACGCTCGCACCCGCGCCCGCGACGACGACTCCCACTGCGACGGCCCACACGTTCAATCCGAGCGCGATCGGAGCGACGAACAGGACCGTTCCGACGCAGTCGGCGATCAGGAGCCTGGCGGGTCCGATTCGCCGGCGAAGCGAGTCGACGACGACGGACGCCGCCAGGCCGCCGGCCGCCATTGCGGTGAGCATGATGCCGTACTGAGCCGGGGCGAGCCCGAGGGGGCCCGGTGCGACGGCGTAGACGACGAGCAACGCCAGCGCCGCTCCCCACACCAGGTTCATGGCCGCGGTGAACAGGGTCAGCGCGCGAATGGTGGGTTCCCGCCAGACGAACCGCAGGCCCGCGGTCAGGTCCGCCGCCAGCCGGTTCAGCTCCGTGCTCGGCGGGCGAGGGCTGCGGCGCACCACCAGCACCGCGATTCCGGCAACGGCGAGGGCGTATAGGGCCGCGCTGGCGCCGGTCGCGAGGGCAAGCGCAACTCCTGCGAGCGCCCCCGCCAGTGGCGGCCCGGCGAGCTGGTTCGTGACGTTGATCGTGGCTTCGATGCGGGCATTGGCCATGGTGCGGTCAGAAGGCTGGACGACGAGCGGGACGCTCGACGTCAGGGCGGTGTCAACCAGAGTCTCTGAGACCCCGAGTACAGCGGCGGTGCCGAGTATGAGCGGCAGCGACAGGTTCCCGGTGGCGAGGCCGATCGTCACTACTGCCAGCACAGCAGCGCGCGCCAGGTTGACACCGGCCATCAGGGTCCGTCGATCAGCCCGATCGACGATCCAGCCGGCCTGAAGGCCGAACAGCGGCCACGCGAGCGTCAGCACCATCGTGACCGCTGCGACACCTCCTGGCGACGCTCCGGTCGCCAGCGCGAGGAGCGGCAAGGCGAACAAGGCCATGCCGTCGGCCAGGTTGGCTGAACCGGTTGCGAACCAAAGCCCGTTGAACGACCGGCCCAATGGGGCCACTGAACGCACCATGGACGAACTCCGTAACTCTAACCAGCAAAGTTATTTTGATCGGTTAGAATCCTTCCGTAGGGACGCTAACCTGTCAAGTCCTCGTGAGTGGTGAGAAGATGGGAGCATGGTCGAGATCGAGATCGTCGGCAACGCGTTGTGCCTTGACCTCGCCAATACCGTCAACGCCCGGCCGGTCGCGCAGTGGGATGTGCTGGCCACGCCGGACGCTGCGGTGGCCTGGTCGGGTGCCGTCGGGCATCCAGTGGATGACTCGCCGGCCGGTGACGAGGGAGAGCTCGCGGCCATCCGGGCGTTGCGCGAGCTGATCTACCGGGTGTTCGGATCTCTGGCGCACGGCCGGCCGCCAGCTGAAGACGATCTCGATGCCCTGGCGGCCGAGTACTCGGTCGCCGTGGCGAACGGTTCGCTCCGCAACGTTGACGGGACGTACCGGCTGTCATGGCCCGAGCCGCGCACTTTGCAGCAGCTTCGGTGGGAGGTCGTCGTCTCGTCGATGGACCTGCTGACCCAAGGTCGCCTCGATCGGCTCGGCGAGTGTCCGTCGTGTGGCTGGCTCTTTCTCGATACGAGCAAGAACCGCCGCCGCCGCTGGTGCAGCATGGCCACGTGCGGCAGTCGCGACAAGGCGCGGCGGTACTACGCCCGGCAGACGACCTGAGTAGCACGGCGTCCCGGAGTTCACAGACGTACCTCTGGCGCGGATCTCCTGACGCAGGAACGCCATATAGGCGACCGTGAACAGCACGACGCACCCGGCTATCAACGCGGTCACCTGCGGCCAGACCACCAGCATGCTCTGCCCGAGCGAAAGGGTGCTCGCCACTGCCCGGTCCACCTGCTCGGCGAACACGATCCCCACTGTGCGCACGCTCGGGTCGAGCAAGGCCGCCGTACTGGACTCGTACAGCCCGGCCGGCGTGAGCTGGGTCAGCGTGTGCTCCATTCGCAGCTGGCCCAGCTGATCGTCCGCGGCCGCATCGGCCACCAACCCGGCGAGGAACGTGCCGAACAAGGTCAGCACGATCCACGCTGAGATGGCGGCTAGCGCCGCCGTCGCCGCCCGGCGCAGCACCACCGAGCACAGGATCGCGAAGGCCAGCCAGACGCCGATGTAGGCCAGCGTGACCACCAGATACGACAGCAGGCGTGCCACGTCGGCCGGCGCGGGCGTGATCCCCATCCGGACGATCCCGACGCCGGAGGTGACCGCCACCAGCATCACGAGCGTCACGCCGATCGTGGCCAGGCCGGCCGCGAACTTGCCGTTGACGACGTCGTCACGGTGGATCGGCTGTGACACAAGTCGCGGCAGCGTGCCGTCCGCACGCTCCTGGTTTATCGCGTCGAAGCCGAACGCGATGCCGAGCAGCGGCCCCAGAAAGCCGATCAGCGCCACTAACGATTTCAGCCGCTCCGGAGCGAACGTGAAGAGGTAGAGGAATCAGGCTGTTGAGTTCTCGGCGGTGTGAAGCGTGAGGACGCCTCGGCTCCCGGTCGAGACCCTGGGC
>Ga0299914_10000180_pt1 | contig 37268 bp, 33 predicted proteins | sample RVTome_10_FD_201361 | JGI IMG/M metagenome (GOLD analysis project Ga0299914, IMG submission 201361) | Soil microbial communities from uranium-contaminated site in the Upper Colorado River Basin, Wyoming, United States - RVT153D57 (version 2) ... | reverse complement strand
TCGCCGGTGCAACAGCGGGAAGGCACCGGCGAGCCGGCCCCCACCGCCCTTACGATCCGCTCCGATGAGCGAGAGCTTCTATGAGCCGAGAGGCGCGGGCAGCCTCCTTGCCACTGAGCTCACTCGCGGGCCGTGGGACCCGGGAGCGCAGCATGCGGGGCCGCCCGCGGCGCTGCTGGGGCGGGAGATCGAGGGGATGGGCGAGGCGGACGGGTTCCAGGTGGGGCGGGTCGCGGTCGAGATCCTGCGGCCGGTGCCGATCGGGCAGCTGCGGGTGGGGTCGCGGGTGCTGCGGCCGGGGCGGAGCGTGCGGTTGCTGGAGGCCTCGCTGAGCGGGGAGGACGGGGAGCTGATGCGGGCGACGGCCTGGCTGCTGCGCCTGGGGGAGGTGGAGATGCCCGCCGAGACGACCGCCGTCGACCCGCCGCCGCCCGGGCCGGAGGAGGGCTGGGAGCCGGAGTTCTTCTCCACCGGCCAGAGCGTCGGCTATCACACGGCGATGGAGTGGCGGTCGGTCACCGGCGCCTTCCGCGAGCCCGGGCCGGCGACGGTCTGGATGCGGATGCGCCACCCCCTCGTCGGCGGGGAGGAGTCCTCGCCGCTGCAGCGGGCGCTGATCGCCGCCGACGTCGGCAACGGCATCAGCGCCGTGCTCGACTGGCGCACCCACGTCTTCATCAACGTCGACCTCACCGTCCACTTCGAGCGCATGCCGGAGGGCGAGTGGGTCTGCGTCGACGCCGTCACCCGTCCCCAGCCGACCGGCATCGGCACCGCCGAGTCGGTCCTCTCCGACGAGCGCGGCCGCATCGGCCGCGCCGCCCAGTCCCTCCTCGTCGCCCCCCGCTAGGCCTTGCGACCGCTGCGAAACGGGCCGAGTGCCCGACGCGAACTGCATCAACTTCTGACCCTGCCAGGGTCAGAAGTTGATGCAGTTCGCGTCGGTGGGGGTTAGCGCGTGGCGAGGAGGGCGCGGCCGCGGGGGGCGATGGTGAGGGCGATGGTGGCGGCGCAGACGAGGGCGATCGCGGCGGAGACGAGGAAGGCGCCCTCGTAGCTGGAGATCGCCGCGGCGAGCCCGGCCAGCGGCGCCCCCAGCCCCATGCCGGCGTCGAAGAAGGCGGTGAAGGTGCCGAGCGCGGCGCCGCGCCGCCGGTCGGAGACGCGGTTGACGACGATCAGCGAGAGCGAGGGGTAGAGCAGCGAGAAGGCCGCGCCCATCGCCAGGGCGCCGACGATGGCGACGGAGAGGCTCTCGGCGAGGCCCATCGTCATCAGGCCGATCGCCTCGCCCAGCGCGGCGACGGTGGCGACGCGCGCCGGGCCGACCCGGTCGGGCAGGTCGCCGCCGATCAGCCGCGTCAACACGACCATCGTCGCGAAGGCGCCGAAGACGGTGGCGCCGTGGCCGATGCCCCGCGCGTCGAGGTGGAGGACGAGGAAGGAGGCGACGGCGGCGAAGCCGATCGAGGCGAGGGCCAGGGCGCTCCCCGGCCCGACCGCCTCGCGCGCGATCAGCGGGTGGCTCTCGCCGGGGGCGCGGGGCGTGGGGCGGAACGGGTCCGGGATCCGCGTCGCGATCGCCGCCCCCAGCAGCGGCACCGCCCCGGCGAAGATCCAGACCGCGTCGTAGCCGCCCGCCCGCTGGATCAGCTCGCCGACCAGCGGGCCGACGCTGAGCGCCCCCCAGACGGCGAGCCCGTAGAGGCCGATCACGCGGGCGCGCCGCCCCGGCGGCGCCAGGTCGACGATCCAGGCCGACCCGGCGGTGAAGACCGTCCCCTCGCCGGCGCCGAGGACCAGCCGCGCCGCGATCAGGCCCGGCACGCCCAGCGGCAGCAGGTACATGAAGCCGCCGACGGCGACGACGGCGGCGCCGAGCAGCACCGTGCGCCGCCGCCCCCGGTGGTCGGCGAGGCGCCCGGCGACGGGGCGGAAGAGCAGCCCGGTCACCGCGTAGGAGCCGATCACGACGCCGACCGCGACGTTGCCGGCGTCGAGCGGGCCGCTCACGAAGCGGGGCAGAACCGGCAGCACGGCGCCGACGGCGAGCAGGCAGAAGAAGGTGACGGCAAAGACGCCCGCGAAGGCGATCCCCCGCCGCTCCACCGCCCCCCCCGTTGCGGTCGCAGTTTGGCCCGCATAGCGGGAAGAAGTGCGACCGCGGGTCATCGCAGCAAACCGCCGAGGTCGTCGATCGTGTGGTCCGGCCGCGGCTCGGCCCGTTCGGCCTCCTCCGCCGAGGTGGCGCCGCTGAGGACGAGGACCGTCGCCAGCCCGGCCCGGCGGCCGCCCTCGACGTCGGAGGAGAGGCGGTCGCCGACCATCGCCACGCGCTCCGCCGCCGGGATCAGCGCGCGCGCCTGCTCGAAGAGGCGCGGCTCTGGCTTGCCGCCGATCTCCGCCCGGGCGCCGGAGGCGGTCTCCACGGCGGCGAGGATCGCGCCGGTGCCGGGCCAGGCCCCGCCGGGCATCGGCAGGGTCGGGTCGCGGCTGGTCGCGAAGAGCGCCGCGCCGCCCCGCAGGGCGCGGGTCGCCGCCAGCAGCTCGCCGTAGTCGAACTCCCGGTGGCCGGAGACGAGCACCGCGACGGCCTCTCCCGCCGCCTCGCCGGGGAGCGGCATCAGGCCGGCCTCCTCGACCGCCTCGCGGAAGCCGGGGGCGCCGATCGCGAAGACGCCCGCGCCCGCGCCGAGCCGCTCCGCCGCCAGTCGCGCCGTCGCCGTGCCCGCCGTCACCACCCGCTCGCCGGCGACCGGCACGCCCGCCTCGCGCAGCCGCTCCGCGTAGGCGCCGGGCCGCCGCGCCGGGTTGTTGGTGACGAAGACGACCTCCTTGCCCGCCTCGCGCAGCGCCCGCAGCGCCTCGACCGCCCCCGGCACCGCCTCGCGCCCGACCCAGACGACCCCGTCGAGGTCGATCAGGAAACCGTCGAATTCGTCCGCCGCCGCCACGCGCGCAGGCTACCTGCGAGCGTGCCTGAACTTGGGCGGGGTGCTCGGGAACGCGTCTCGGTAGCGTGCCGAGCATGAGCGAGGCGAACGGACGGGTGGTCGAGGCGCGGGGCGTCTCGCGCCGCTACGGCGAAGGCGACGCGGCGGTGGACGCCCTGGTCGACGTGACGACGGGCTTCGAGCGGGGCCGCTTCACCGCGATCATGGGCCCCTCGGGCTCGGGCAAGTCGACGCTGATGCACATCCTCGCCGGGCTCGACAAGCCGACCGCGGGCACGGTCGTCCTCGACGGCGAGGAGATCACCGACCTCGACGACGCCGAGCTGACCAGGCTGCGCCGTGACAAGCTCGGCTTCGTCTTCCAGTTCTTCAACCTGCTGCCCGTGCTGAGCGCCGAGGAGAACCTCGTGCTGCCGCTCTCGATCGCCGGCCGCAAGCCCGACCGCGAGTGGCTGGAGCGGCTGGTCCGCACCGTCGGCCTCGAGGATCGCCGCACCCACCGGCCCTCGGAGCTCTCCGGCGGCCAGCAGCAGCGCGTCGCCGTCGCCCGCGCCCTCGTCTCCAGGCCCGCGGTGGTCTTCGCCGACGAGCCGACCGGCAACCTCGACTCGAAATCGAGCGGCGAGGTGCTGCGCCTGCTGCGCGGCGCGGTCGACGAGTTCGACCAGACGGTGATCATGGTCACCCACGACCCGGCCGCCGCCGCTCACGCCGACCGCCTGATCACGCTGCGCGACGGGCGCATCGTCCACGACGAGGCGCCCGGCTCGGCCGACGAGGTGATCGAGCTGATGAAGCAGATCGACTAGCCGGCGGTGACGCGCTTCGCCGTCAAGAGCCTCTGGGCGCGCAAGGTGCGCGCCCTGACGACGACGCTGGCGGTGGTGATCGGCGTCGCCTTCGTCGCCGGCACCTACATCCTCACCGACACCACCTTCGCCGCCTTCGACGAAATCTTCGAAGACTCGCTGGCCAAGACCGACGTGGTGATCACCGCCCGCGACGCGGTGCGCCAGGAAACCGGCGAGATGCCGAGCTTCGACGCGGCCGTGCTGCCCCGGGTGAAGCGGGTGGACGGGGTGCGCGTCGCGGCGGGGCAGATCTTCACCCCGGGCGGCTTCTTCGACGCCGGGAACGAGCAGATCGGCACCCAGTTCGCGCCCAAGTTCATCACCTCGATCCTGCCCGCCGCGCTGGAAACGCAGACCTACGTCGAAGGCCGCCCGCCGCGCGACGCCAGCGAGGCGGTGCTCGACGAGAGCGCCGCCGGGGAGGCCGGCATCGGGCTGGGCGATACGCTCAAGCTGGCCTCGGTGCGGCGGGCGACCTCCTACCGCGTCGTCGGCCTGACCAAGCTCGGCGACGCCTCCTGGGGAGGCGCCAGCATCGCCGGGCTGATCCTGCCTGAGGCGCAGCGGATCACCGGCAAGCGCGGCGAATTCGACCAGCTCCTGGTCGCCGCCGCCGAGGGCGTCTCCGAAGGGGAGCTGAAGCGGCGGGTCGAGCGGGTGACGCCGGGCTCGCTGCTGGTCGAGACGGCCGAGGAGAACGCCGAGCGCAACTCCGACCAGATCCGCGACGACCTCGGCTTCCTGCGCATCGCCCTGCTCGTCTTCGCCTTCGTCGCCCTCTTCGTCGGCGCCTTCCTGATCTTCAACACCTTCTCGATCACGGTCGCGCAGCGGGTCAGGGAGTTCGGCCTGCTGCGCACGCTCGGCGCCGCGCGCGGCCAGATCCTCGGCTCGGTCGTCGTCGAGGCGCTGCTGATCGGCCTGCTCGGGGCGGTGCTCGGGCTGGCCGGCGGCTACGGGATCGCGGTCGGGCTCAACGCGCTCTTCGTCGCGATCGGCATCGACCTGCCGACCACGGCGCTGGTCACCAAGACCCGCACGGTCGTCGTCTCGCTGGCGATCGGCATCGGCGTCACGCTGGTCTCCTCCTTCGTGCCGGCGCTGCGCTCGACCCGGGTGCCGCCGATCGCGGCGCTGCTGGCGCTGGAGCTGCCGAGCAGCCGCCGCCGCGGCCTCGTCTACCTGGCGCTTGCCGTCCTGCTCGGCGTCGCCGGCATGGCGATGGTCCTGGCCGGGCTCTTCGGCAGCGCCGGCGGCGGCAGCGCCGCGGGTCTGATGGGGGGCGGCGCGGTGGCGGTGCTGCTCGGCGTCTCGCTCTTCAGCCCGCGCCTGGTGCGCCCGCTCGCCTCGCTGGCCGGCCGGCCGCTGGAGCTGCTGCGCCGCCTCACCGGCCGCCTCGCCCGCGAGAACACCCAGCGCAACCCTGCCCGCACCGCGGTCACCGCGGCGGCGCTGATGATCGGGCTCGCCGTCGTCGCCTTCGTCACCGTCTTCGCGGCCGGGATCAAGAGCTCGATCGCGACCGCGATCGACGAGAACTTCCAGGGCGAGCTGGTGATCCAGAACTCCGACGGCTTCTCGCCGATCTCGCCGCGGGTGGCGGTCGCGGCGCGCGACGTCGAGGGCGTCGAGCTGGTCTCGCCGCTGCGCACGGCGCAGGCGAGGCTCCTCGACGGCGACGGCGGCAAGCCGCGGATCAGCTCGCTCGACCGCGACGGCGGCCAGGTCCTCACCGTCGACTGGACGGAGGGCGGCCCGGAGGTGCTGCGCGGCCTGGAGGACGGCGAGACGATCCTCGACGAGTCCTTCGCGAGCGGCAACGGCATCGAGGTCGGCGACGAGATCCGCTTCCTCACCCAGACCGGCGAGCGGCCGCGCCTTCGTGTCGTCGGCGAGTACGAAGACAGGATCGAACTGCTCGGCGCCGCGATCGTCACGCCGCGCCTGATGGCGAGCGCCTTCGACCAGCGCGACGACGTGATCGACTTCGTCAAGCTGGCGCCCGGCGCCGACGCGGAGGCCGTCCAGCGGCGGCTCGAGGAGCTGACCGAGAGCGAGTTCCCGACCGCGGCGGTGCGCAGCCAGCAGGAGCTGAAGGAGAACCAGGAAGCGCAGATCGACCAGCTGCTCGGGCTGATCTACGCCCTGCTCGCCCTGGCGATCGTCGTCTCGCTCTTCGGCATCGCCAACACGCTGGCGCTCTCGATCCACGAGCGCACCCGCGAGCTGGGCATGCTGCGGGCGATCGGCATGTCGCGGCGCCAGGTGCGCACGATGATCCGCTACGAGGCGGTGATCACGGCGCTGATCGGCGCGATTCTGGGCATGGCGATCGGCGTCGTCTTCGCGGCCCTGATCGCCCAGCCGCTCGAGGAGGAAGGCTTCGCCCTCTCCTACCCGGTCGGCGAACTCGTCTTCCTGCTCGTCTTCGCCGCCTTCGCCGGCGTGCTCGCCGCGATCCCCCCGGCCCGCCGCGCCTCGCGCCTGGACGTGCTGGAAGCGCTCCAGTACGAGTAGCCCCCCGCGGGCGCGGGGCGGGGGTGCAGGAGGCGCCTGACCGGGGCGCTCACCGGTGCGTCTCCTCGGCGCCGCCGCCGTTGCCGTCGGCGCCGCCGCCGTCGAGCGCCTCGGTGGCGAGCACGACCGCGCCGAAGAGCGCCGCGGCGGCGAAGAAGACCGCCACGGGCTTCGTCGGCAACCCACCGTGGATGCCGGTCTCGTGCATGGCGGCGTGCCCCCTGCCGCGCTTGATCAGCCAGCGGTTGACGGGGAGGGCGGCGAGGCCGGCGATCGCCAGGGCCACCCCCAGCGACCCCCAGAAGAGCGGGTTTCCGAGGCCGGCGTCCATCGCGCCGGGGATCGCCAGCATGATCCCGTTGTCGACGATCTCCATCGTCGCGATGCTGACCGTGTCGACGCTGAGCGCGATCGGCGCGACGGCGCCGAGCGCCATGCCCGCGCGCAGCAGGGGCAGGCTGGTCAGGGTGTAGCCGAAGAGGAAGGCGAGGGCGACGGCCAGCGCGATCGTCCCCAGGTCGGAGAAGCCGAGCGCGGTGCCGATCGCCATCCCGGCGACCTCGCCGATCGCGCAGCCGGTCAGGCAGTGCAGGGTGGCGCTGACGGCGACGGCGGTGAGCGCCGCCCCCTCGGTCGGCATGGCATGGTCGTGGGGGTGATGCGCACGAGCGTCCATGCGCGCAGTATTGCATACCCCTAGGGGGTATCTACACCCGGGGCGCTTCATCTGGGTTATTCCGGGAAAAGGCGCGCCGGGAGGGCGGCTAGCCGAGGCCCATGCGCAGGGCGCCGGCCACCTCGTGCATCGCGGCGCGGGCGGTGGGGCAGACCGCGGTCAGGTTGGCGAAGCCGTGGATCAGCCCCGGGTGGCGGCGCAGCGCCACCTCGACGCCGGCCTCGCGCATCCGCGCCGCGTAGGTCTCGCCCTCGTCGCGCAGGGGGTCGAAGCCGGCGGTGACGACGAAGGCGCGCGGCAGGCCGGCGACGTCCTCGGCCCGCATCATCGAGACGCGCGGGTCGGTCGGGTCACAGCCCTCCGGCAGGTAGTGGGCCTCGAACCAGTCCATGTCGTTGCGGGTGAGCAGGAAGCCCTCGGCGAAGATGTCGCGCGAGGCCTGGCCGCCGACGGCGTCGGTGCAGGGGTAGAGCAGCAGCTGCATCGCCGGCGCCGGCCCGTCCCCGCCGCGGGTCTGGAGGCAGACGGCGGCGGCGAGGTTGCCGCCGGCGCTGTCGCCGGCGACGGCGATCCGCGCCGGGTCGGCGCCCAGCTCGGCGGCGTTCTCCGCCGCCCAGGCGAAGGCCGCGACCGCGTCTTCGACCGGGGCCGGGAAGGGGTGCTCGGGCGCCAGCCGGTAGCCGACCGAGAGCACCCGGCAGCCGCCCAACTCAGCGAGGAAGCGGCAGAGGCCGTCGTGCGTGTCGAGGTCGCCGATCACCCAGCCGCCGCCGTGGTAGTAGACGAGCAGGGGCTGCGGCGCGCCCGGCGCGCCCAGGGCGACGTAGAGGCGGGCCGGCAGCTCCCCGGCGGGCCCCGGGATCGTCACGTCCTCGGCCCGCGCGACCGGCCGCGGCCTGCCGGTCACGACGGGCGCCCCGGCGGCGTTCTCGGCGCGGGCCTGCTCGACCGTGCGCCCCTCGACCAGCGAGGGCTCCCCCTGCGCCGCGGCAAGCCGCAGCAGCATGTGGACGTCGGGGGCCAGCTCGAGCCCGTCGAGCCGCGGCGGCTTGCCGGCCAGCCGCCGCTGCAGCCGCGGCGGCAGCCCGCAGGCGGTGCGGAGGATCCAGTGCTGCACGCGGGGTGGGGGCTGTGACGCCACGGAGCGGCAGGCTACGCGATCGCGGTATGTGATGGAGCTAACAGGGGACCCGTCTGGGAACGGTACCCTCTCCGAGGAGGCGCCATGGAGGCAGCGACGACAACCGCTCCGCGGCCGGTCACCCGGCCGCCCGAGCGACGGCTGCCGCCGGGCCCGCCGCTGCCGAAGCCGGCGCAGACGGCGATCTGGTCGCGGCAGGCCCGGCGCATGCTCTACTCCTGCCAGGACCGCTACGGCGACATCTTCACGATCAAGATCGCCTACGAAGGGACCTGGGTGATGCTCGCCGACCCGGAGGCGATCAAGCAGGTCTTCACCGGCGACCCGAAGGTCTTCCACGCCGGCGAGGGCAACCAGATCCTCGCCCCCACCCTCGGCCGCAACTCGATCCTCGTCCTCGACGAGAAGCCGCACATGAGCCAGCGCAAGCTGCTGCTGCCGCCCTTCCACGGGGCGCGCATGCAGGGCTACGAGCGGACGATGGCCGAGATCGCCGAGCGCGAGATCGAGAGCTGGCCGACCGGCGTCCCCCACACGGTGCGCCCGCGCATGCAGGCGCTGACCCTGGAGATCATCCTCAGCACCGTCTTCGGCGTGCGCGGGGGCGAGCGGCTGGGCGCCCTGCGCTTCGCCCTGCGCGAGTTCCTCGACCTGACCACCGACCCGCGCATGCTGCTGCCGCTGGTGCTGATCGGGCCCGAGCGGATCAGGCGCTTCGGCCGGCCTTCCGGCGCCGCGTCGAGCGGGTCGACGAGCTGATCTACAGCGAGATCGCCGAGCGCCGCCGCGCCGGCGACCTGGAGGAGCGCGACGACGTGCTCTCGCTGCTGGTCGCCGCCCGTCACGAGGACGGCAGCTCGATGAGCGACGAGGAGATGCGCGACGAGCTGCTCACCCTGCTCGTCGCCGGGCACGAGACGACGGCGACCTCGCTCGCCTGGGCGGTCGAGCGCCTCTCCCGCCATCCGGACAAGCTGGAGCGGCTGCGGGCGGAGGTCGAGGAGGGCGGAGAGGAGTACCTGACCGCGACGATCCAGGAGACGCTGCGCCTGCGCCCGGTGATCTCGATCGTCCTGCGCAGGCTCACCGAGCCGGTCGAGATCGGCGGCTACGAGCTGCCGGCCGGCGTCTCGGTCGCCCCCTGCGTCTACCTCGCCCACCGCAACCCCGCGGTCTACCCCGAGCCCGAGCGCTTCCTGCCCGAGCGCTTCCTCGAGAGCCCGCCCGGCACCTACACCTGGATCCCCTTCGGCGGCGGCGTGCGCCGCTGCCTCGGCGCCTCCTTCGCCCAGTTCGAGATGGCCGTAGTGCTCAAGGAGCTGGTCCGCCGCCACGGCATCCGCCCGGCCAGCTCCCGCCCCGAACGCGTCTTCCGCCGCGCGATCACCGAGACCCCGCGCCACAACGCGCGGGTCGTGCTCAGCTGAGCGCCCGGTCGGGCCTCGGGCTCAATCCAAGGTCCCCACGCGACACGCTTGCCATCTCGCGGAAGTTCGCGAAGCAGGGCTCGCCGCTCGGGACCCATGGGGGTAGGAAGAACGTATGGGCGAGGGCCACCGCCGGTGCCCATCCCGCTCGCTGTAGCCAGCGACGACCAGGCCGCGTAGGAAATCGTCGTTCAGATCGGACAGCGGCCGGACCCGGACGACCTGAATCGCCTTGACCGAGCTCTTGCCCAACTCGCAGGTGGGATGGACAATCTGCGCGGCATGCCATCGCTCGCCCTCGATCTCGAGGCCAGCCACGAGATCGGCTTGGCGGAGGGGATGCTCGTCGGCCTGGTCGGGTGGGACGAGTACTCGTCCGCGTCGAGGTACCAGGCGTCGCTCACAGCTCGAAGTCGGCCTCGTCCTCGAGCACCGGCTCTGGCCGCGCCTCCGGGGGGGAGACCCAGGGCTCGCCGTCCTCGCCCTGAGTGAACGTCACCGGCGTGCGCGCCGTGAACCGGTTCAGGGCCCTCCAGTCGAAGGGGGCGGGGGAGTGCACGCGACCGCGCGGTAGTGCTCTGCACGGTGGGCGGTCGCGGGTGCTTCCCCGCGCAGTGTGTCCTACGCCCTCAGCCGCAGCCGGTGTTGTTGCCGCAGCTGGAGCACGTGTAGCAGCTGCCGGTGCGCTGCATCATGCCGCCGCACTGCTCGCAGGCGGGGCCGAGCTCCAGGCCGGAGCCCATCTTCGCCGGCACCACCGGGGGCGTTTCGGTGAAGGCGGTCGAGGCGGGGACGGCCTCGCCGCCGCTCGCCTTGGCGGCCTCGCCACCGCCGTTTCCGTTGCCGGGCTTGGCCTGGCCGTTGCCGCCGCCGCTCGCCGGGCCGGCGGCGCCGGTCTCGACGCCGAGGCCGAGCTGGGCCGTCTCCGCTTCGCGCTTGGCGCGCACGTCGGCGGTGAGGATGCCGAGGTCCTCCAGCGTCTCGGTGTCGTCGATGAAGCGGCTCGCCAGCCAGCGCATGATGTAGTCGGGCATCGACTTGGCGAAGGGGATCTCCGGGTTCTGCGTCATCCCCTCCGGCTCGAAGCGCATGTAGCTGAACTTGCGCACGAAGACCTCCAGCGGCACCCCGTACTGGAGGCCGATCGAGATCGCCGTCGCGAAGGCGTTGAGCAGCCCGCGCATCGTCGAGCCCTCCTTGCCGATGTCGGTGAGGAAGATCTCGCCGACCGCGCCGTCCTCGTACTTGCCGGCGGTGATGTAGCCCTCGTGGCCGGCGATCGAGAACTTGTGGGTGATCGATTCGCGCTCGCGCGGCATCTTCTTGCGCACCGGCTGGGGCGGAGCCTCCTCGGCCTCGGCCCGCTTCTCCTCCTGGGCGTCGGTGCGCAGCGCCTGCGCCGTCTTCGACCCGTCGCGGTAGATCGCGAGCGCCTTGAGGCCGCCCTTCCAGCCGCGCGTGTAGGCGTCGGCGATGTCCTCGACCGTGGCGCTCTGCGGCAGGTTGACCGTCTTGGAGATCGCCCCCGAGATGAAGGGCTGGGTCGCCGCCATCATGTCGATGTGGCCGGTGTGGGAGATCGCCCGCTCGCCGACCGCGACATCGAAGACGGGCAGGTGCTCGTCCTTCAGCCCCGGCGCGCCGACGATCGTGCTCTGCTCGGCGATGTGGGCGTCGATCTGGTCGACCTCCGCCTCCGAGTAGCCGAGCGTGCGCAGCGCCAGCGGCACCGATTTGTTGACGATCGTCATCTGCCCGCCGCCGACCAGCTCCTTGAACTTGACCAGCGAGAAGTCGGGCTCGATCCCGGTCGTGTCGCAGTCCATCAGGAAGCTGATCGTCCCGGTCGGCGCCAGCACCGTCGCCTGCGCGTTGCGGTAGCCGTGCTCGGTGCCCAGCTCGACCGCCTCGTCCCAGGCCCGCCGCGCCGCCTCCAGCAGGTCGCCCTTGACGCCGGTCCCCCCGACGTCGTGGGCGGCGTCGCGGTGCATGCGCATGACGCCGTTGTGCGGCTCGCGGTTGCGCTCGTACTCCTCGTAGGGCCCGGTCGCCCCGGCGGCGATCGACGCCGACTGGCGGTAGGCGCGGCCGGTCATCAAGGCCGTGATCGCGGCGGCGACGTTGCGGCCCGCCTCGGAGTCGTAGGGGACGCCGTCGGACATCAGCAGGGCGCCGAGGTTGGCGTAGCCGAGGCCGAGCTGGCGGAAGCGGTTGGCGTTCTCGGTGATCTCCTCGGTCGGGTAGGAGGAGAAGCCGACGACGATCTCCTGGGCGAGGAAGACGATGTCGACCGCGTGCTCGAAGTCCTCGACGTCGAAGCTGCCGTCGGGGCGGCGGAACTTCATCAGGTTGAGCGAGGCCAGGTTGCAGGCCGAGTCGTCGACGTGCATGTACTCGCTGCACGGGTTGGAGGCGTTGATCCGTCCCGACTCCGGGCAGGTGTGCCAGCGGTTGATCGTCGTGTCGTACTGCACGCCGGGGTCGGCGCAGCGCCAGGCGGCGTCGGCGATCTGGCTCATCAGCTCGCGCGCCGGCAGCGTCTTCGTCGTCGCGCCGCCGTTGCGCGCGGTCAGGTGCCAGTCCTCGCCGGCCTCGACCGCCTCCATGAACTCGTCGCTGACCCGCACCGAGTTGTTGGCGTTCTGGTACTGGATCGAGGTGAAGCCCTCGCCGTCGATCGACATGTCGAAGCCGGCGTCGCGCAGCGCCGCGGCCTTGCGCTCCTCGTCGGCCTTGCACCAGACGAAGTGCTCGATGTCGGGATGGTCGACGTCGAGCACGACCATCTTCGCCGCCCGCCGGGTCTTGCCGCCGGACTTGATCGTGCCGGCCCAGGCGTCGGCGCCGCGCATGAAGCTGACCGGGCCGCTCGCCGTGCCGCCCTTCTGCAGCTGCTCCATCGAGCCGCGGATGTTGGAGAGGTTGATCCCCGAGCCGGAGCCGCCGCGGAAGATCCTGCCCTCCTTGGTGTTCCACTCGAGGATCGACTCCATGTTGTCTTCGACGCTGAGGATGAAGCAGGCCGAGCACTGCGGGCGCTCCTCGAAGCCGACGTTGAACCAGACCGGCGAGTTGAAGGCCGCCTTCTGGTTGAGCAGGATCGAGGTCAGCTCGGCCTCGAAGGCGTCGGCGTCCTCCGCGGAGGCGAAGTAGCCGCCCTCGCGGCCCCAGGCGGAGATCGTCCCCGCGACGCGGCCGATCATCTGCTTCACCGAGGACTCGCGCCTCTCGCTGCCGAGCTGCCCGCGGAAGTACTTCTGGGCGACGATGTTGGTCGCGTTCTGCGACCAGCTCTTCGGGAACTCGACCCCGCGCTGCTCGAAGGCGGGGCTCTCGGGATTGCCGATCACCGCGTCGCGCCTCTCCCACTCGACCTCGTCGAAGGGATGGGTCCCGGCGGAGGAGAAACGGCGTTCGATCGGGAGGCCCTTGAGACCGTTCTTCGGGGCACTGGTGGCGGTCTGGGACATCAAACTTCTCCTCTCGCAGCGACTTTCAGGGGTAACTCCGCAGGATCGTTGACAGATCGGACAGACTTTGCGGGCGCGGAAGTCGCAAACGCCGCAGATTTCGTGCCTCGCTCCCTCTATGGTGACAAGGAGATGGTGCGGGCAAGGCCCACCGAGAAGGCGGAATCTGCAAAGGAAGTTGCATCGGAGGCGATCGCCGCGGTCAAGCCGAAGCTGCGCGGCGTCTCGCACCAGTGGGCCTTCGTCGTCTCACTCTTCCTCGGCGCCGGGCTGGTCGTCGCCGCCGAGACGCCGACCGCGACGGTCGCGACGGCGATCTACGCCGCCAGCCTCTCCGCCCTGCTCGGCACCAGCGCCCTGTACCACCGCGTCAACTGGACCCGTCCCGACGTGCGCCGCTGGATGCGCCGCCTCGATCACTCGATGATCTTCTTCCTCATCGCCGGCACCTACACCCCCTTCGCCCTGCTCGCCCTCGACGGGCCGCTCGCCGACGCGATCCTGGTCGTCGTCTGGGGCGGCGCGATCGCCGGCGCCGTGGTCGAGATGGTCTGGATCGAGCATCCGAAGTGGATCGCGGCGCTGATCTACATCTCGCTCGGCTGGGTCGCCGCGGTCGCCTTCCCGGGGCTCTGGGGGGAGATGGGGGTCGCCGGCACCCTGCTGGTCGCCGCCGGCGGGCTTCTGTACACGGCGGGCGCCGTCGTCTACGCCACCCAGCGCCCCGACCCCAACCCGCGTGTCTTCGGCTACCACGAGGTCTTCCACCTCTTCGTCATCCTCGCCGCCGCAGCCCACTTCGCCGCAGTCGCCTTCTTCGCTCTCCCCGCGGCCTAGTTGAGCATGCGACGTCCCTTTCCACCAATGGAGGGGAAAGGACGCTGCGTTCAGCCTGCGGCGCCGAGTGACGCGGCCGCGCGCTCCTTGGCCGCCTCGATCAGCGCCAGCAGCTCGGTCTCGCGGTCCTCGCGCAGCAGCGCCACCGGGTCGGGGTCGCCGTTGACGATCCCCTCGAAGAACTCCTTGCGGTCCTGGTAGGTGGGCAGCGTGCCCTTGGCCCAGCCGCGGGCGTCGTTGAGGACCACCGCCAGGCGGGCGTACTCCTCGCCGAAGAGCTCGGAGATCTCGCGCTTCATCCGCTTCGCCAGGGCGGGCGAGGCGCCGGCGGTGGAGATCGCGATCGCCAGCGGGCCGGTGCGCACGATCGCCGGCAGGATGAAGTTGCAGAGCGGTGGCACGTCGACGACGTTGACCAGCATCGCCCGCCGCTCGGCATCGTCGAAGACGCCGATGTTGACCTCGGAGTCGTCGGTGGCGGCGATGACCATGAAGGCGCCCTCGAGGTCGCCGGCCCCGGCGTAGGCGCGCTTCTCCCAGGCGATCGAGCCCTCCGCGGCGAGGCTCTCCAGATCCGGATGGGCGACCGGCGCGACCAGGGTCACGTCGGCGTCGCAGGCGAGCAGCCCCTCGACCTTCTCGAGGCCGACGTCGCCGCCGCCGACCACCAGGCAGCGTCGCCCAGCCGTCTTCAGGCAGGCGATGTAGAAGGGGGTCTCCAGCATGTCGCGCACGCAGGACTGGTCGCAGATCCCTTTGCGCAGCTGGCAGACGCACTCCTTGCCGGCGTAGGCCTGGGCGGGCATGGCCAAAGCCTACTCAGGCCGGGATCAGGCCGGGATCGAGTCCAGGGTCAGGCGCAGGCCCTGCTCGAGGCCCACCTCGGCGCGCCAGCCCAGCTCGCGCTCGGCCCGCGCCGGGTCAATCGCGATCCGCTGCACCTCGCCCGTGCGGGGAGGTGCGAGCTCCGGCTCGAAGCCCTCGCTGCCGCCCAGCTCGCCGAGCCGCCGCGCCAGCTCCAGCACGTCGGTCTCGACCCCGGTGCCGACGTTGATCGGGCCGCTCGCCGCCGACTCCGCCGCCGCCAGCGCCGCCGCCACCACGTCGCCCACGTATATGTAGTCGCGGGTCTGGCGGCCGTCGCCGAAGACGGTGGGCCGCTCGCCGGCGCGCAGCCGCCCGCAGAAGATCGCCACCACGCCGGCCTCGCCGAGCGGGTCCTGGCGCGGCCCGTAGACGTTGCCGAGCCGCAGGCTGACGCCGGATAGGCTGTAGAGCCGTTCGTAGAGGGCCAGGTAGCCCTCCGCGGCGTGCTTGCTCTGGCCGTAGGGCGCCTCGGGCGCCAGCGGCGCGTCCTCGGCGAGCGGCAGGTCCTGCCCCTCGCCCTCGCCGTAGATCGCCCCCCCGGTGGAGACGAAGACGAAGCGCCGCGACCCCGCCGCCCGCGCCGCCTCGAGGACGTTGGCGGTGCCGCCGACGTTGATCGAGGCGTCGAAGGCGGGGTCGGCGATCGACTTGCGCACGTCGATCTGGGCGGCGAGGTGGAAGACAGTCTCGGGCCGCTCGCGCCCGGCCAGCTCCTCCAGCGCCGCCCGGTCGCGGATGTCGGCCTCGACCAGCGTCGCCCCCCTCGTCAGGGCGTCGTCGAGGTTCTCCCGCCGCCCGGTCGAGAGGTCGTCGACGACCGTCACCTCGTCGCCCCGCGCCAGCAGCGCGTCGACCAGGTTGGAGCCGATGAACCCCGCCCCCCCTGTCACCAAAGCCCCCATCGAGCCGCGATCCTAGCCCCCTCCGGGGGTCGGGGCAGGGGAGGGCCCCTGCTACCCTCGCCGACCCATGCGGCTGATCGTCACCGAGAAGAACAACAGCGCCGAGAAGATCGCCACCTTCCTCAGCAAGGGCGCGGCGTCCAGCGACAAGACCTTCAAAGTTCCCTACTACACGTGGAGCGACGCCGAAGGCGATCACCGCACGATCGGGCTCAAGGGGCACGTGCTCGGCCCGGCCTTCCCGGAGGGCTACTCGAACTGGCAGAAGACCGACCTGCACGAGCTGATCGACGCCGAGCTGATCAAGGAGCCGACCGACAAGAACGTCGTCAAGGCGATCCGCAAAGTCGCCAAGGAAGCCGACGAGCTCATCATCGCCACCGACTTCGACCGCGAGGGCGAGCTGATCGGCCTCGAGGCGCTGGAGGAGATGCTCGAGGCCAACCCGAAGCTCGGCTCGCGCGAGGAGACCGCGGCCGGCACGCTGCGGATCGAGCGCGCCCGCTACTCGGCCCTCACCAGGGAGGAGATCGAGCGCGCCTTCGCCGAGCTCGACGAGCTCTCCTACCCGCTGGCGAACGCCGGCGCCGCCCGCCAGGACATCGACCTGCTCTGGGGGGCGACGCTGACCCGCGCCGTCTCGCTCTCGACCCGTCGCTTCGGGTCCAACTTCCTCTCGGTCGGCCGCGTGCAGAGTCCCACCCTGGGGCTGGTCGTCGAGCGCGAGATGGAGCGCCGCGCCCACGTCCCCAAGCCCTTCTGGGAAGTCTTCGCCAAGTTCCAGCATCCGGACGGGACCTTCGAGGCCCACCACGAGACCGACAAGTTCTGGGAGAAGGGCGAGGCCGACGCCGCGCTGGCCGGCACCGCGGGTCCCGGCACGGTGAAGGCGGTGACGGCGCGCAAGAACACGCGCAAGCCGCCGGCCCCCTACAACACGACCGCCTTCACGACCGACGCCTCCAGCCGCCTCGGCATCACCCCCGCCAACGCGATGCGGATCGCCGAGGCCCTCTACATGGACGGCTTCATCTCCTATCCGCGCACGGACAACACCGTCTACCCGGCCTCGCTGCCGCTGCACGAGCTGGTTTCCTCGCTGGTGCGGGTCGAGGAGTTCTCCGCCGCCGCGGGCCTGCTCGACGGCGAGCTGAAGCCGACCCGCGGGAAGAAGGAGACGACCGACCACCCCCCGATCTACCCCACCCAGGCGATCCACCCCGGCGCCCTCGACGGCTCCAAGCGCCGCGTCTACGAGCTCGTCGTGCGCCGCTTCCTCGCCACCTTCAGCCCGCCGATGGTGACCGAGTCCACCCGCGCCGACATCGTCGCCGGCGACCAGACCTACTTCGTGCGCGGCTCGGTCGTCGTCCACCCCGGCTTCGCCGGCATCTACACCTACGCCCGCTCCTCCGACGAGGAGATCCCGGCGCTGGCGGAGGGCCAGAGCCTCGAGCTCGACGGCGAGCCCTGGATCGTCGACAAGGAGACGCAGCCCCCCGGCCGCATCTCGCAGGCGAAGCTGGTCGAGATGATGGAGGAGCGGGGGCTCGGCACAAAGGCCACCCGCGCCGACATCATCAAGAAGCTCTTCGACCGCGGCTACGTCTACGGCAACCCGCCGATCCCCTCGGAGACCGGGATCGCGATGTACGAGGCGTTCAAGAAGTACGTGCCGCGGATGGCGACGCCGGAGATGACCGCCCAGCTCGAGCAGGAGATGGACCAGATCGCCGCCGGCGCGATGACCAAGGGCGCGGTGGTCGGCGACAGCCGCGAGCTGCTGCACCGGACCTGGACCGAGATCGACGAGAGCCGCGAGGACCTCGCCAAGGTCGTCTGGGCCGGCATGGACCAGGACCGCATCCTCGGGCCCTGCAAGGTCTGCGAAGAGGCCGGCCGCACCAAGGAGGACGGCTCGCCCAACATGCTGCGCGTGATCCGCGCGAAAAAATCGGGCAAGCGCTTCGTCGGCTGCAGCGGCTGGAGCGCCGACGACCCGGACTCCTGCGACCAGACCTTCCCGCTGCCACAGCGGGGCGACGTCTTCAAGCTCGAGGAGCGCTGCTCGGTCTGCGGCCAGACGCCGCGGCTGAAGGTCATGCCCTTCCGCGGCCGTCCCTGGAACCTCTGCCTCAACGACGAGTGCGAGTCGATGCAGGAGATGAAGAAACGCCGCGCCGAACGCGAGGCGGCGAAAAAGGCCAAGGAAGCGATGGCCGAGAAGCCGCTGCCGAAGGGCGACGAGGACAAGGCCGCGACGGCAACCCGGAAACGGAAACGCGCCAAGGCAGGCACCGCGAGCAAGGCCAAGGCGGCGAGCAAGGCCGGGGCCAAATAGCCGTTCCGGTGCGCCTCGTTCCGGTGCGCCTTATGCACCTATAGGGTCCAAAAGGACCACCGGAACAGGAGCGACGTGTTCATTTCGCTGGAGGGAATCGACGGGTCGGGGAAGTCGACCCAGGCGAAGCTGCTGGCCGAGGCGCTGGGGCCGGAGGCGCTGCTGATCCGCGAGCCGGGGGGGACGGCGGCGGCGGAGCGGATCCGCGAGCTGCTCGCCGACCCGGCGTTGGAGATCGACCCCTTCGCCGAGCTGCTGCTCTTCTCCGCCGCCCGCGCCGACCTGCTCAGCCGCGTGGTGCGGCCCGCGCTGGAGCAAGGCCGGGACGTGGTGGCGGATCGCTTCGCCGACTCCAGCATCGCCTACCAGGGCGGTGCCCGGGGGCTCGGCACCAGCTACGTCCTGTCGCTGACCGACACCGCGATCGACGGCCTCTGGCCCGATCTGACCGTGCTGCTGCGGGTCGACCCCGAGCTCGGCCTCGGCCGCGCCGACAGCGGCGACCGCTTCGAGGCCGAGGGCCTGGAGCTGCAGCGCGCCGTCGCCGAGGCCTACGAGGAGATCGCCAGGGTCGCCGCCGACCGGGTGGTCGTGGTCGACGGCCAAGGCACAATCGACGGGATCCACGCTCGCGTCATGGAGGCGGTTCGGTCACGGGCATAGGGACAGCCGCGACCGGCCCGCGGGTCCTGTCGCGGCGGCCCTCCCCCATGTGCTCGGATGCATGCGCACCCCGCGCAATGGGGGACCCCCGCCACCGCGCCAGGGGCGTCTAGTCTCAGGTCCGTGACCGCCGTCGCATCTCTCGAGGAGAGCACCGAGCATCAGGCGCGGGCGCGCATGGCGTTGACGGCGGCGCTCGCGTCGGGGCCGAGCCATGCGTATCTCTTCCGCGGGCCGCGAGGGGCGGGGAAGGGGGCGGCTGCGCGGGCGTTTGCGGCGGAGCTCTTGGCGGCTGGAGCTGCCGACGTCGAGGACGTCCGGCGACGGGTGCTGCTCGACCCCTCGCCGCACCCCGACCTCGTCTGGCTCAGGCCGCGCGGGACGCAGCACATGGTCGAGGAGGTGCGGGAGAAAGTCATCCGTGCCTCCTCTTACCGCCCCTTCGAAGCCGAGAAGCGCGTCTTCGCGATCGAGGCCGCGGAGGCGATGCGCGACGAGAGCCAGAACGCTCTGCTCAAGACCCTGGAGGAGCCCCCCGACTTCGTCCACCTGATCCTGCTCACCGCCGAGCCCGCCGCTCTCCTCGAGACGATCGCGTCGCGCTGCCAGCCCATCGACTTCGCCCCGCTGCCACCGGGCGCCGTCGAAGCCCAACTCGCCGATCTCGGCTCTCCGGATGAGATCGCCGCCGTCGCTCGCCTCTCCGCGGGCGATCCCACCCGCGCCCGCTTCCTCCTCTCCGACCCGGGCCGCACCGTCCGCGAAGCAGCGCTGGCCCTGGGTGGGGCCTCCGAGGGGGGTGCGCCAGACGCTCAGCGCGCAAGCGCGTCTGGGGCGCCCCCCTCAACGCCCCCCACCCCCTGGGCCATCCTCCTGAACGCCGCGGAATCCGCCGGCGAGGAAGCCGAAGAGACAACCCGGGCCCTGCTGGAGGAAGAATCGGAGGCTGGCGTCAAGCGCAGCGCCAAGGACATCGGCGACGAAGCGAAGCGCGCCGCCCGTCGCCGCCGCACCGAGGTGCTCGACCTCGGCCTCGAGCTGACCGCCGCGTGGTTCCGCGACCTTGCCGCGTCCGCCGCCGGCGCCGCCGAGGTCGCCCACAACCGCGACCGCCTCGCCGCGCTGGAATCAGCTGCCGCGGGCCTCGACCCGGCGGCGCCGCGCCGCGCCGCCGAGCTGGTCGAGGACACCCGCCGCCGCCTCGACCTCAACGTCTCCGAGCAGCTCGCGCTCGAGGCCCTCGCCTTCCGCCTCGCGCGCACTCTCGGACGTGCCGGTGATTGACCGCCCATATGGGCGGTCAATCACCGGCACGTCCGTCGTCGACTTGCTGCTCGCGCGCCCGCTCGAGCGCCCGCTCCTGGGCCAGGCGGGTGATCTGGGCCGCCTGGCGCGACATGATCACGCTGAAGTTGAGCGCCAGGCCGAGCAGCAGGAGAAGCACGATCGAGAAGAGGGCGACGTTGGTGTCGCGCACGCCCATCGCGTCGGCGACCAGCTCCAGCAGGCCGGGGAAGGCGGCGCCCGCCAGCATCCCCAGACCGGCGACGAACCAGACGACGCTGTAGCGCTCCTGCAGCTTGTCGCGCCGGATCATCTCCAGGATCAGCACCATGAAGGCGATCGCGAGGATGGCGGCGATGATCCGCGTCTGCGAGGTGAGGTGGACCTGGGGGGACTCGGTCGCCCCGAGCAGCGGCGCCAGCGCCCTCACCGCCCGGCTCCCGCCTGCCGTGGGCGGAACTGGCCGACCAGCAGCACGATCATCCCCTTGAAGATGAAGAAGGCGGAGCGCAGCGGCGTCAGGAAGGAGGAGCCGTCGGCCCGCTCCAGCATCCGCACCGGCAGCTCCTCGACGCGCATGCCTTCGCGCACCGCCAGCTGCAGCGACTCGATCTCGGCGAAGTCGGGCGAGTAGCGCTCGCTGAAGAGCTTCATCACGCGGCGGTTGGCGGCGCGCATGCCGCTGGTCGTGTCGGTGAAGCGCTGCCGCGTCGCCAGGGTGAGGAAGAAGCGGAAGACGCCGGTGCCGATCCGCCGCGAGAGCGTCGGCTGGTAGTCGTCGCTCTCGGCCGGCCCCGGTTCGCGGTAGCGCGAGCCGATTACCAGGTCGGCGCGGTCGGCGTAGACCTCCTGCAGCAGCCGTGCCACCTCGGGCGGCGGGTGCTGCCCGTCGGCGTCGAGGTGGGCGCAGAAGTCATAGCCCTCGCGCAGGGCGTGCAGGTAGCCCGTCTGCAGCGCCGCGCCCAGGCCCTGGTTGAAGGGCAGCGAGGCGACCGTGGCCCCCGCCCCGCGCGCCCGCTCAGCGGTCGCGTCGGTGGAGCCGTCGTCGACGACCAGCACGTCGGCCTCGGGCAGCCGCTCGCGCACCTCGGCGATCACCGCCGCGACCGAGCCCTCCTCGTTCCAGGCGGGAATGAAGACCAGCGTCCGCACCGCCCGATTCTCCCACGCGGCCCGGTCCCGCCCCTCGCCCGCCGCCCGCTCCACCCACCGTGGCCTCCGCGCACCCTCCCCGCGGGCGCCGCGCCCGACCTCCTGCCTCCCTGTGGACGCAGAAGGTCAGCACGCCCTCGTGGCTGGGCGTTTGTGTTAGTAAATGCTCATGAGGCGGTTCGGGATACGGATCTGGCTGGCAAGCGCGTTTGCCGCCGTCTCGCTGATCACCGCCGTCGCCGTCTACCTCTTCGGCGAAAACCAGCGGGCGCTGGTCGTCGCCGTGCTGATCGGCGTCCTCGCCGGCTTCCTGATCGCGGTGGCGATCTCGCGCCGCGTCTCGCGCCTGGCGCAGGCGGCGGGGGAGATGGCGGCGGGCTCCTTCGACGCGCCGCTGACCGTCTCCGGCCCCGACGAGATCGGCGACCTCGCCCGGGCGCTGGACTCGATGCGCGCCTCGCTGAAGGAGAGCTTCGGCGTGCTCACCGCCGACCGCAACAAGCTCGAGGCGATCTTCGACGGGCTCACCGACGCGGTGATGGTCGTCGACGAAGGCGGGCCGGTGCGCTTCTCCAACAGCGCCGCGATCGAGCTGCTCGACCGCGGTCGTCCGCCGGAGCCGATGCTGCCGGTCCTGCGCCGCGCCGCCGAGGTCCGCTTTGCCGCCCACCCGGCGCTGCGCATCGGCGACCGGGCCTACGCGGTGCAGGCGCGCTCGCTGCCCGGCGAGCGTGCCGTCCTCGCCGTCGTCCGCGATCGCACCGAGGAGATGCGCCGCGAGTTCGCCGAAGCCGACTTCGTCTCCAACGCCGCGCACGAGCTGCGCAACCCGCTGGCCGGCATCTCGGGCGCGATCGAGGTCCTGCAGAGCGGCGCCAAGGACGACCCGCGGGCGCGCGACCACTTCCTCGCTCGCCTCGCCGAGGACGCCGACCGGATGAACCGCCTCACGCAGGCGCTCCTCACCCTGGTCCGGGTCGAGTCGATCGGCGCCGGGGAGGCCGAGGTCGTCGACGTCGGGATCGCGATCCGCGACGTCGTCGAGGCCGTCGCCCAACCCAAGCACGTCGAGCTGGCCGTCGAGATCGAGCCCGACCTCGCCGCGAAGGGGGACCCGACCCTGCTGCGCCAGGTGATGATCGGCCTGCTCACCAACGCCTTCAAGAACACGCCGCCCCCCGGCACCGTTACCGTACGCGGCCGCCGCGACGGCGAGGCGGACGTGATCTTGGAAGTCATCGACACAGGAACGGGCATCCCCGCGGCGGAGGTGGAGCGCGTCTTCGAGCGCTTCTACCGCCGCAGCGAGACGCGCAAGCAGGAGGGCTTCGGCCTCGGCCTCGCGATCGCCCGCCGCATGGTCGACGTGATGGGCGGGCAGATCGGCGCCACGTCCGAGCAGGGCAGGGGAAGCACCTTCTGGGTCCGCCTGCCGCTCGCCCAGCCGAGCCCGACCCCGGTGGCCTGAGGACGATGAGCGGCGGGCGCATCCTGGTGGCCGACGACGAGCCCTCGGTCCGCGAGTCGGTCGGCTACGCGCTGGCGCAGGACGGCTTCGACGTCGACGTCGCCGCCGACGGTGACGAGGCGGCCGGGAAGGTGGCCGGCCACGTCGTCCCCTACAGCCTGCTGATCCTCGACATCATGATGCCGGGTCCCAGCGGCCTCGACGTCTGTCGCGAGGTGCGCTCGCGCAGCGCCGTGCCGATCATCCTGCTCACCGCCAAGGACGCCGAGATGGACAAGGTGGTCGGGCTGGAGGTCGGCGCCGACGACTACGTCACCAAGCCCTTCTCGGTGCGGGAGCTGCTCGGCCGCGTCCACGCCCAGCTGCGCCGCCGCCAGCTGGATCGCGGCCCGCTCAACAAGGCGGTCCGGATCGAAGCGGGGCCGGTGGCGATCGACCTCGTCCGCCACGTCGCCATGGTCCGCGAGGTGCCGATCAGCCTGACCCGCTCCGAGTTCCAGCTGCTGCGCCTCCTGGTCAGCCGCGCCGGCGAGGTCTTCGCCCGCAGCCAGATCATGGAGGAGCTCTGGCAGACCGAGTTCGACGGCGACGAGCGCGCCTGCGACGTCCACATCTCCAACCTCCGCCAGAAGATCGAGCGCGACCCACAGAGCCCCGAACTGGTCGTCACGGTGCGCGGCGTCGGCTACAGGTTCGACGGCTAGCGGAGCCGGGGCGGAGGTGGCTATGGGGCGCGGCTGCGTTCCGTCCACCCCGTGGGCCATGGGATACTCGCCGGCGTGTCTTCCCGGGCAAGCGGTGCGGCCCTCCCGGGCCGCTACGAGGTGCGCAAGGCCAAACCGGCGCAGGCCGGGGAGCTGGCCCGGGCGCTGGCCAGGGCTTTCCACGACGACCCGGTCGTCAGCTGGGTCGTTCCCGACGCGACGCGCAGGCTGGCGACGTTGGAGCGCGGCTTCGAGCTCCACCTGAGGCGGGTATGGCTGCACCACGGGGAGACCTACACCGCCGGCGACGCGGCCGGCGCGTGCGTCTGGGAGCCGCCGGGCACCTGGAAGCTGGGAGCGCGGAAGCAGCTCTCCCTGCTGCCGGCGATGCTGCGCATCTACGGTCGCACGCTGCCCCGCCTGCTGGCAACGCTCAACGCGATCGAAAAGGGCCATCCCGAGCGGCCCCACTACTACCTGGCCTTCGTCGGGGTCGAGCCGGACAGCCAGGGCCGCGGCCTGGGCTCGATCCTGATGCATCCCGTCCTCCAGCGCTGCGACGCCGAGGGGACCCCCGCCTATCTCGAGGCCAGCGCTCCACGCAACAGGGCGCTGTACGAACGCCACGGCTTCGAGGTAACCGAGGAGATCCACCCGAGCCGCAGCGGACCGCCCATATGGCGGATGTGGAGGGAGCGGCCGTAGCGCCTGAGCCGCTGGGTGCTGCGCTTTACTGACTCGACGGGTAGTAATCTGCATTTCGCCTGTCCCGAGAGCCCGCCGCGAAAACGGCTATTTGCTGGACTTTTAGAGCCGACGCCCGGACTTGAACCGGGGACCCCTTCATTACGAGTGAAGTGCTCTACCAACTGAGCTACGTCGGCGGGGGGTCCCATTGTAGGAGCGGGCGGCGGGGACGGTTCCGTCGTCTGGGGGGCCGATGATGGCGGTGTGGCCAGGATCGCGGGCGGCGCCACCGCTTCTCGGTGAGGTGACGCGCTTCGACGGCCGCATGCTGGCGATTGCCAAACCAAGCAGAGCCAACGCCTCGCCTTGCCTCGCCTTGCGGTCGTAGTTGTTCCCGCACAGCGGGAACAACTACGACCGCAAGGTCGCACCCCTCCGCCATCTGAGCCGCGCTCCCCCTACGGCGGCGGGGGCGGCCCCTCGGTCGCCTGCTCCTGTGGCGATCGGCGGCGCATCCTGGCGCGGATCTCGGAGCACACCGGGCATTCCGGTTCTGGCGGGACCGGCTCGTGTTCGATCTCCATCGTGCGCAGGTCGTAGATGTGGCCGACGCCGAGGGTCGAAGGGGGGGCCAGGCCGGTGAGGTGGTGCATCACGTCGAGCCCGACCTGGCCGCCGATCATCGAGCAGGCCGGGCCCAGCGTGGCCGCCGGCGAGGAGCGGCCCCGCTGCTGCTCCATCGCCACGTCGAAGAGGGGGAAGGTGCGGCGGTAGCTCATCTCCTGGCAGTTGAAGCAGCCGGTCAGCCCCGGCACGTACATCGGCCCGACCCGGGCAATCGGCGGGAAGTGGCTCATCGCGACGAAGGGGACCTCCGCTTTGAAGCAGGCCGAGTTGATCCAGCGCTCGATGTCGTGGGCGGGCCAGTCGCAGGCGTCGATGACCATGTCGTAGCCGCTCACCGTCTCGCTCACCGCCGCTTCGCTGTCGATTTTCTGCGCCCGCGCCTCGATCCGTATCGCCGAGTTGAAGGAGGAGAGCCGTTCCGCCGCCGCCTCCACCTTGAGCCGACCGATGTCGGACTCGCCGTAGAGGACCTGCCGGTTGAGGTTGCTGGGCTCGACCCGGTCGAAGTCGACGAGCAGCATCTCGCCGATCCCGCAGCAGGCGAGATTGAGCGCCGACCAGCCCCCCAGGCCGCCGACGCCGAGCACGGCGACGCGCGCGCTTTCCAGCCGCTCCTGGCATTCGGACGGCGTCCGCCCGGCCGAGACGTCGCTGAAGTAGCGCAGCTGCCGGTCGAAGCGCTCCAGGGTGGCGGGAGCGATGCGATCGTCGTCGGCGGCGTCCTCGACCGCGTTCAGCTCCGCGAGCTGGGCGAGCAGGTCGCGGATCTCCTCCTCGCCGAACTCCTCGATCAGCTCCTCGTGGGTGTGCGTGCCGTCGAGCGCGGCGAGCATCCGCCGGCCCGGCTCGTCGGCGTCCTCGATGTGGATGTCCGCGCCGGCGCTCGGCCGCAGCAGGTAGAGGTCGCCGTTGGGGGCGTCCAGCTGTTGCGTTGTTCGCTTGATCCGCGGTCGCTTCATCGACGGTTCTTATCCTCCTGCTCAAAGACCGGCTGGATGAGCGGTTTGGTTTCCCGGCTATCCGGTTGCATCGGACAGCGAAGCTATATTTGCATACTGAATCGTATCTTTCTCGGTACGAAACATTGGGGCTACACGGACACTGCCTATGCAAACCGGGGGCTATGCGCCAGGCGCGGATTGCGTCGTCGGCCTTCGGAGCGTCAAGTGTCAGGCGGCTCGTCGTCACGCCGGTAGCGCATCGCGTCGCGATGCTGCGGAGCAAATCGGCGTCTATCCGCGCACATCCGGCCCGAAACCCAGTCCCGGCCAATCGCGCGAATCCCCTGCATACAACCAGGTTCAACGGCTCTTCTAGAGTCAAACCAGAGCGCCTTACAACCAGGGGTCGGCGGTTCAGCCCGTCACCGCCCATCGTCGTCCGCGGCGTGGCCAGACCGCAGCATCTGACTCGGAACTCTGTTAGCGCTTAACATGGAACGCTGAGGTTCTCGGTACGCTGGCCAGGGACAACGGGAAGGGGAGAGGCAGGAATGCGGAGGAAGATCTTTCTAGGCGTCGTGCTCGGCTTGCTCGTGGTTGTGGCGGGAGCCAGCGCGACCTCGTTCAAAGACACGATCCGGGTCGGCGACCTCATCATCAACGCCGAAGGCGGCTTCTCGCCGAGCGCGTTGCCGAAGTACAAAAACGCCCCGATCGTCACCCACGGCGGGGGCAGGATCTCCACCGTCTCTGGCGAGCTGCCGCCCATCCTGGACGTCTTCACGCTCGAATTCGACAAGCACGGCGCCGTCGACACGAAGGGCCTGCCGGTCTGCACGCGCGGCAAGCTGGTCGCCACCGATGTCCCGGCCGCTCGGCGCGCCTGCGGGAAGGCGATCGTCGGCAAGGGCTTCGGCAGCGCCGTCGTCAAGTTCCCCGAACAGGGACCGATCAAGGTCGGCTCGCCGCTGACGATCTTCAACGGCCCGAAGAAGGGCCGCAACGACACGGTGATCGCCCACGCCCACCTCAAGTACCCCGGGCCGGCGACGTTCATCGTCCCGATCGTGATCGAAAAGATCAACCGCGGCGTGTACGGCTATCGCGTCAAGGTCCGCATCCCGAGGATCGCCGGCGGCTACGGCCACCCCATCTCGGGCTCGGCGCGGGTTGGCAAGAAATGGGTCTTCAAGGGCAGGAAACACAGCTACATCAGCGCCCGCTGCGAAACGGGTCGCTTCCAGGTCAAGGGCGATTTCGTCTTCAAGGACGATGACAAGACGAAACTGACCTCGACCTTCCTGCTGCCCTGCAAAGTGCGCAAGTAAAGGGGGCCGCCGGGATGAGGCGGATCGTGACCAAGAGGAGAATCGTGGCCGTTTCGGCGGCCGCGCTGTCCCTGCTGATCCTGGCCGGGACGGCCAGCGCCGTGAAGGTGAAGCTGCGCCTCGGCGACATCGTCATCACCGGCCAGGGCGGCTTCAAGCCAAAGGCGCTGCCGAAGTACAGAAACGCGCCGATCTCGATCCACGGCGGCGGTCGCATCGACACGATCTCCGGCGAGCTGCCGCCGGTGATCCGCGACATCAACTTCGAATTCGACCGCCACGGCTCGGTGGTCACCAAGGGGCTGCCGGCCTGCACGGCCGGCAAGCTGCAGGCGACGACGGTGCCGGCGGCGCGCAAGCGCTGCCCGGGCGCGATCGTCGGCAAGGGCTTCGGCCGCGGCGTCATCGCCTTCCCCGAACAGGCGCCGATCCCCGCCAGCTCGCCGATCACGATCTTCAACGGGCCGCGAAAGGGGCGCAACTACAGCGTCTTCGCCCACTTCTACACGACCGTCCCCGCCCCGACCGCCTTCGTGATCCCGATCGTGATCCAGAAAATCCGGCGCGGCATCTACGGCTACCGCACCGAGGCGCGGATCCCGCCGATCGCGGGCGGCAACGGCATCCCACTCTCCGGCCACCTGAAAATCGGCCGGCGGTGGAAGTTCAAGGGCAAGCGCTACAGCTACATCAACGCGCGCTGCGAAACGGGTCGCCTGCAGGCGCGCGGCGAATTCGCCTTCCGCGACGGGACGCTGCTGCGCGGCACCTTCTTCGAGCCCTGCAAGGTGCGCGACACCAGGCGCAGGTAACGCTCGTCGGAGGGCCTCGCCTCGCTGCCGTCCGCCCGGGGCCGGGCGGGCTCAGGCGTAGTGGGCACTGCGGCGGGTAGCGGGACGCTACCCCTGCTCGCTCGCCTCGGCGGAGAGCGCGGCGGCGGCCGCGGCGCCCTCGAGCGAGGTGGGCGAGCCGCCGGGAAGCCCGTGCGCGGCGAAGACCTCGTCGAGGTCCTCGCGGGTGAGCGTCTCGCGCTCGAGCGCGTTGGCGGCGAGGTCGTCGAGGCAGCGGCGGTTCGTCGCGAGCAGGGCGCGAGCGCGCCGGTGGGCCTCGCGCGCCAGCGTCATCGCCGCCACGTCGACGTCGCGCCTGGTGCGATCCGATAGCGCGTAGTCGCCGGTCGGCAGGGCGATCGGCGGTGCCCCGTCGGCGTCGATCGCCACCCCCATGCCGAACTCGCCGACCATCTGCTTGCAGACCGTGTGCACCCGCGCCAGGTCGTCGACGGCGCCCGAGTAGGAGGCGCCCAGCACCTCTTCCTCGGCGGCGCGGCCGCCGAGCAGGGTGACGACCTCGTCGAGCAGCTCCTCGCGCGACTTGAGGTAGGTGTCTTCCTCGGGCGAGTGGGCGACGAAGCCGAGCGCCGGCCCGCGCGGGACGATGCTGAGGATCTCCGGCGGGTCGAGCCCGAGCAGGCGGCGGCAGAGCGCGTGGCCGGCCTCGTGGTAGGCGACGATGCGGCGCTCCTTCTGGTTCAGGCGCCGCGCCTGCTGGGAGCCGACCGACTGACGCAGCAGCGCCTCGTCGAGGTCCTCCCGAGCCATCGCGGCCCGCCCGGCCCGCCCGGCGATGATCGCCGCCTCGTTGAGCGCGTTGGCGAGCTGGGCGCCGGTCATGCCGGTCGTCTTGCGCGCCACGTCGGTGAGGTCGAGGTCGGGGCCGAGCGGCTTGCCCTTGGCGTGGGCGCGCAGGATCGCCTCGCGCCCCTCGCGGCTGGGCGGGGAGACGAGCACCTGGCGGTCGAAGCGGCCCGGCCGCAGCAGCGCCCGGTCGAGCTTGTCGACGTGGTTGGAGGCGGCGATGACGATCACCGTGCCGGGGTCGCGCTCGAAGCCGTCGAGCTCGACCAGCAGCTGGTTGAGCGCCTGCTCGCGCTCACCGGAGCCACCGTCGCCGCCTCCACCGCTGCGCGCGCCCCCCACCGCGTCGAGCTCGTCGATGAAGATCACCGCTCGCCCCGACTTGCGCGCCTCCTTGAACAGCCGCCTGATCCGGGCGGCACCCCTCCCCACGAACATCTCCACGAAGCTCGAGCCCGAGGCGGCGAAGAAGTCGACGCCGGCCTGCGCGGCGACCGCCCGCGCCAGCATCGTCTTGCCCGTCCCCGGCGGGCCGAAGAGCAGCACGCCGCGCGGCGGCTGGGCGCCGAGAGCGGCGAAGCGGTCCGGGTCGCGCAGCCACTCGGCGACGTCCATCAGCTCGTCCTTGGCCGCGTCGACGCCCTGCACCTCGTCCCAGAGCACCGGCTCGGTCCTGCTCGCCTTCACCGTCTCCGGCTTGGTCGTCCCCATCGTGCCGCGCAGCAGCGTGACGAAGACGATCAGCAGGCCGAACATGAAGACGACCCCGAAGATGGGGTACCAGTCGAAGAGGAATTCCTGGATGCCTGTCGCGCTCAGCGCCAGAACGAAGCTCATGTCCCCGCCGTTTTCGTGGTCGCCGTCAGAGGTGCGTAGGAGTGTGGGGGGTCGAGCCGCCCCCTCCAATCGCATATGCGTCCAGTTGGCGGTTCTAGGCTAAAGCTCCCGCCGGGCGACCGCGCCCGTCTGCAGCGCCCGCGCGGCCAGGGCGACCCGCTTGCGGTTCTGCGGCAGGTCCTCGACCTCGAGCTTCGCGAAGAGGGCGCGCATGTGGGTCTTCACGGCGTCTACGCTGAGGTGGAGCTCCGCGGCGATCGCCTGGTTGGTGGGCGGGGTGGCGAAGGCGCCGCCCTCCTTGAAGGGGCGGCAGAGGGCGAGCAGGACGCGGCGCTGGCCGGGGGAGATCGCCGCCGCGGCGGGGACCTCGGCGGCGATCGCGGTCGCCTCCGGGGCGCCCTCTCCGGGACGGCGGAAGTGGACCGCGGTGCGGCCGAAGCGCAGGGCGTCGCCGTCGCGCAGGCGGCGGCGGCCGTGGACGCGCTCGCCGCCGACGAAGGAGCCGTTGCGGGAGAGGCCGTCGTCGAGCAGCGTGCACTCGCCGCCGACCACCTCGATCTGGGCGTGCAGCCCGGAAACCTCCTCGTCCCAGTCGAGGCGCAGGCCAGCGGCCTCGCCGCGACCGATCCAGATCTCGGTCGTCCCCGCGTCGACGACGAGGATGCGCTGCCGGTCCTCGCCGTCGCGGAGGACGAGGAACGGCCGGCCGCCGCGTTCGGCCTCGATCTGAGCCTTCAGCTCCGCGGCGCTGGTCTGGCGTGGCTCGCCGTTCACGGCGCTTGATCCTACGACCAGGGGTGAGCGGGTCCACCCCTGGGGGCTCTGGGAGGGCGGGGAGATGCGAGCGAACCTGTTGGCACGCGGCACGGACGCCGCACCCGCACTTTCCAGACACGAGGAGGAAACGAGATGACCCGCAAGACCACCGCCCCGAGGCTCGCCCGCCGCGCCGGCCTGCTCGCCGCACTCGCCAGCGTCGCCCTCGCGGTCGCGCCGGCCGCCGGCTCCGCCAAGGCCCCGGTCAAGTTCGGCTCGAAGCTGAACCCGACCGTCCAGCCCTCGAACTCACTGCCCGGCCTCGACTGCGGGCAGGAAGCCGCCGGTCCCTGCACGATGGTGCAGAACGAAGCCTACGGCCGGCCCGACGGCGGTGAGCGCGCCCCGCGCAGCGGCACGATCAGGCGCATCCGCGTGATCGCCGGCGGCCCGGGCAGCTTCAAGCTGCAGGTCGCCAAGGTGAAGCGCTCCACCCAGAACGGCACGCACAGGGCGCGGGTCGTGTACGGGGGCCCGCGCATCTCCTACCAGGGCCAGACCGAAGCCAACTTCGAATCCGACCGCTACCGGGTCGAGAGCTTCAAGGTCAACGTGCCGATCCGGAAGGGCCAGCAGCTCGCCCTGCGCGGCAACCTCAGCTCGATGCTGCGCTGCTCCTCGGGCGGCAACAACACCCTGCTCTACACGCCGCCGCTGCTCAGGCGCGGTCCCTTCACCCCCGCCAGCGACACCGACGGCTGCTGGCTGCTGATGGAGGCGGTCATCCGCTAACCGGCTTTCCTCCCTCCATCTCCCAGGCGAGGCCCGCTCCGGCGGGCCTCGCCGCTTCCGGGCGGGCGCGGGGCGCGGGAGTGCCGAGCGTCAGCCGCGTTCGACCTGGGAGCCGCCGACGATCGCCTCGACTCCGTCGTCGCCGAAGACGACCCAGGCCTTGTTGCCGCCGTCGTAGTCGGGCGCCCACAGCTTCAGCGTCGCCGGGCGGCCCCACACCGTCACCCGCTCGTCGCCCGCCTCCTCCAGCCCGCGCCAGACGCGCACGAAGGGATTGCCCTCGCGCTCGGCGCCGATCGTCGTCGGCTCGCGGTGGCCGGGATGGACGACGGTTTCGGCCGGCAGCTCGAGCAGGCGCAGCACCGAGGCGCGCAGGTCGTCGAAGCCGCTCGCGCCCGGCGCCATCGTCCCGCCGACGGTGCCCTTGAAGAGGACGTCGGCGGTGAAGAGATCGCTGCCGTCGACGAGGAGGGCGAGGTGGCCGGCGGCGTGGCCGGGGGTGAGGATCGCCTCGATCTCCAGCCCGCCGACCGCGAGCCGCTCGCCGTCGCCGATCGTCTGCTCGACCTCCTCGTCCATCTCCGCCGCGGCGTCGGCGTGGGCGACCATCGGCACGCCGCCGAGCTGCCGGCGCGCCTCGGCGAGGCCGGCGACGTGGTCGGGGTGCGGGTGGGTGACGAGGATGCGGGCGATCTGGATCCCGTCGCGCTCGGCGCGCTCGAGCAGCGGCCCGAGCTCGTCGTTGCCGTCGATCAGCACGCCGCTGCCGCCGGCCTCGTCGGCGACCAGGTAGGCGTTGGACAGCCACTGCGGGTTCTCGGTTCTCTCGACGATCAAAGCTCGGCTCCCCTCGGGTCGACGGTGGTGGCCCGGCGCCCGGCCGGGCCGTGAGCAGCCTAGCCGAGCCCGCTCGCGGAGCCAGATATCGGCGTAACAGAACGGGTACGTGCTTAGAGGACGGGTTACTGGCCACGGGCGCGAGGCTGTCCTACGGTGCTTGTCAGTGCCATGAAGCACCGTTCCCTTCCCACCTCCGCCGAGACGGGCCCCGCTCCGTGAGCGGGCGCCCGGCGGGGGCGCTTGCGGGCATAGCCATGATCCTTTTCCTCGCCGCTCCGGCCGGAGCGGCGGTGGGGCGCCTCAGCGCGGCGAGCCCGCTCGAGGCGCCGTCGTCGCTGGCGGTGCCGATGCGGGACGTCGTCTGGGACGAAACCGGCGTTGCGGCGGCGCGGATCTCCGCATCCGCGTCGTCGCAGCGCTACCCGATCGACGGCAGCGGCACGACGATCGAGGTCGGCGTCACCGTGAGCTGCCAGGAGGTTTGCACCGCCGCCCACCCGCAGCGGATCGCCGACTTCGTCGGCACGCTGGTTCACGGCGACGAGGTCGACCTCTTCTCGGTGCAGCTCGACACGCCGTACCAGCTCGGCCTCGATTGCGGCTTCGGCGCCCAGGCCTGCTACTTCCCCACCAACAACAAAGCCGTCATCAGCGGCAACGAGACGCTCGCGCGCGACGGCGCCGACCGCGAGTTCGTCCTCGCCCACGAGTACGGGCACCACGTCGCCGCCCACCGCGACCTGCCGGCGCCGTTCTTCAACGCGCTCGACTGGGGCACCGAGCGCTGGGCGAGCGTCGAGAACGTCTGCCGCGGCAAGCGACGCGGCAGGCTCTTCCCGGGCTTCGGGGGCATCCGCTACTTCAGGGACCCCGGCGAGGCCTTCGCCGAGGCCTTCGCCTTCAACCGCTTCCCCGACGCCGAAGTGCAGTGGCGCTGGTTGCCGGCGCTGCGGCCCAACGCCGCCTCCTTCCGCGCGATTCGGGAAGACACCCTCTCGCCCTGGCGGGGGCGGAGCAGCCTCGTGCTCTCCGGGCGAGTGCCGGCCAGGGGGGAGGGCGCAGCCGTCGAGTCGTTGCCGACACCGCTCGACGGGATGGTGACCCTGCGCCCGATCGGCCTGCGCAGGCACGGCTACGAGCTGGCCGTTCGTAGCCGTGCCGGCAGGCTTCTTCGCCATCGCATCGGCCCCAGGCCCCGCCTCGACTACACCGTCTGCGGCCAGTCCCGCCTCCGCCTCGTCATCCACTCCCATCGCCCCCGCGGAACCCCCTACCGCCTGCGGATCCAACGCCCCTGACCCCGCCAAGCCGAGCGACCCTGAGATAATGCCCCCGGGCGCCAGTCGCCCATCCCCTGGGGGCGTAGCTCAGCTGGTTAGAGCGCCGGCCTGTCACGCCGGAGGTCGCGGGTTCGAGTCCCGTCGCTCCCGCTCGTTGAAGTGCCTGCGTCTGAGGCACTTGTGGGCTCATTCTCGGCGGCTGTTTCGTCCTCCTTGCCTGAGCCCAAGTCCGCGTTTCTGCCCGTTTCTGCCTTTTCAATGCTTCCCGTCAGGAGCGCCCCGTCTCTGCGCCCTCAGCGAAAGGCAGGATGCCTTCCGCTTCTCGATCTCGAAGAAATCGCCCCGCGTCCTCATCATGCTGGACAAGCGAAGTGACTTTGGCTCTGACGTCATCGAGCTCCCAAATCCAGAACTGTCGACGAAGATTGGGCCCGCGCGCTCCGGCCGATCCAGCAGCGACGACATGGAGAGCGGCCCTGTCCCAATGCAATCGTCCATAGGACGCGGCGGAGCCAATGTGTTGGTGCCCATGAAGTATCGCCGCGACGCCGAGTTCACCAAGACGCGTCAAGAGCTGACTGGCGTCTACCGTGGCGCTGATCTTCAGTCGCTCCGTATCTTCGGCTGGATCCTTGCTGCTTGGGAGCACAGGGACCGCCCCTGCGGGAAGCAGATGGTGATGCAGGACAACCAGGATCGTATGAGTCTCCGCTGTTACGTGAGCGTCATCGAGGCGCCGTACAAGCGAATCCAGTTGGTAGTCGCCGACGCAGCCAAGTCCCTTTTGTACGCTTCCCTCAATACGGCATGAGTCAAGTAGAGCGATCGCTAGAGGCTTCATCGGCGGTCGGTCGATCACGTGAACGATTGGCATATCGGCCGAAAGTCCGCTCGCCTTCAGTTCGCCTACTAGCCGGTCGTAGATATGGAGCTTTTCTGGCGGGTCCGCTTGCCAGGTGACGTCGTGATTGCCAGGGACGAGAGCGAATATCTCAGGCTCCAGGGCATCGCGCAGACTTCCGAGTTGCAGGCGGGCTTCCGTTAGCTCGTCAGCGACCTGGTCAGTCAGGACATCGCCCGTTACCAGTAGAGCATCGAATCGTTGGTCAATCGCGTTGTCGGTGAGGGCCAAGAGAATCGCGCTATCGAAGGTCCGCGCCTCACGCGGCCTCCCCTGTTGCTGGAAAGCGTGGTCGGCTCCAAAGTGGATGTCGGATATTTGAAGAATTCGATACATGGCACGCACGGCCAGCGATGGTAGCCGCGCTAGGCTTCGCCCTAAGGCTTCGCCCCGTACCATCCCGGTCGTGAAACAAGTCCCCGATCTCCTCCCAATCCGCGACATGCTCGACTTGGTCGAGGAAGGGAAGCTTGCGATACCTGAGTTCCAGCGGCCATTCGTATGGCGCCCGCCCCAGGTGGCTGATCTTCTCGTATCGGTGGCGCGGCGCTGGCCGATCGGAACGCTGCTCCTGCTTGAGGGGCCTCAGGATTTTGCAGTTCGTCCCCTCGCTGAGGCGCCAGAACTCACGGAAGCAAAGCTCCTAGTTCTTGACGGGCAGCAACGGGCTACCGCCCTGTATAGGGCGCTGGGCCATCATGTCGCCGACGAGGTCTACTTCGTCGACTTCAATGTATTGCTCCAGGATGGCGAGTTGTCAGACGAGCACATCCAGGTCCGGCGCAAGAGTACTTTCCTTCGGCAGTTCCCCGATATGGCGAATCGAGCGCGCTCGGGTGTCGCACTAGTCCATGAGGTTGCCGATCTCAACCGTTGGCACGAGTGGATTACCCAGGAAACCCAGGACCAAAGCAGAACGGGCGAACTTTCGGCGATCCGGAACGATCAACTGGGTGGCCTGACGGACTACTCAATCCCTTCCGTTAGGCTCGAGCGTTCGATTGGCTTCGATGCTTTGGCGAAGATTTTCGAGACGATCAATCGAACCGGGATTCGCCTAGCAACGTTTGATCTCATGGTTGCTCGGATGTACCCCCGCGACTTTGATCTACGAGGAGAATGGGAGGCCGCTGGGGACGCGAATCCGTTGTTCTCGCAATACGAGGTTGACGGCATGGACATTCTTCGACTAATCGCCCTGCGGGAGTTCCTCCGCGGCTCCTCGCGCCGAGTGAAGGGAATACGTCAAGGAGACGTATTGCAGCTCGATGCCGAGGTGGTTAAGGCTGACTGGCCCTGGGCGGTTAAGGCCTATGCCATCGCCCTGGACCTGGTCAGGGATCGGTGCGGAGTGGTAAATGCGGCCCTTCTCCCCTCGTCCACGATGTTGCTGCCGATCGCTGTTGCGCTCTTGGGTCCGGCTGTCGGTGACCTCGAGGAGGTTCCGGACGAGCCGAGTGAGGATCGCGCTGACTTGGCCGAGCGGTTCTTTTGGGCAGCTGGCATTGCCCAGACGTATGCGCAGGGAGCCAACACCAGGGCAGTTCGCGATGCACGTGAACTTCAGGTCGCCCTAGGAGAGGAGTCCCTCCCCGAGGTGATCCAACGAGTGGAAGTTGACGCCAGCGCCCTGCAAGACGATCGCCGTCGGAACGAGTCACTCTTGAGGACGGCTACCGCGCTTCTCGTGCGAGATGGTGCTTGTGATTGGCTGACTGGCGCCCGGCTCGAGGATGTTCCCGATGCGCTCGAGTTTGTCCAGATATTCCCCCGAGATTGGCTGCGAGCGCGGGGCAACGCCGCCGATGGGTTGGTGAACTGGTCGCTGCAACAGAAAGAGACCGCCAAGCTCTTCCGGGGCCTTGCTCCTTCCGGTATTGACGAGAAATACAGCCTCGACGAGGCGACAGTGGCCACTCAGCTTGTCAGGCTCCGTGATCTGGAGGCAGATGATTGGGGAAGTCTGCTCGATTTCCGAGTCAAGGAACTGCGGAATCATCTTGAGGAGCTTGTCTCTAGCTTGCGGGCTGGCACTCCTAGTCTTCGCTGACATCCACCACCGATTCTCGGGGCGAGCTCGAATCTCCATGCTTGGTCGCCGGGGGGTCTTGCCGGCGGCTGGAGGTGGGTCTGTCGTTGACCCTCATCCAGTGGTCCTCGTGAGGAGCCCTCCCATGCGGGTTCGAGGTTCCATTCCGGTCACGTCGGTGTAGACCCGCAAGGTCATGCGCGGATCGCGGTGGCCCATCTGCGCTGCGGTGATCGCCGGGTGCTCGCCGAGCTCGGCGCGCAGCGCTGCGTAGGTACGGCGCAGCGCATGGAAAGTGATGCCGTCCGGAAGCGGTGGCCGGTCTTCGGCTGCGAGCAGCTCGTTTGCCCTCTCGATGGCTCCATAGAGGATGCGGGTGCGAACGCTGTTGCGCTCGCGTGGGTTCTCGCGGATGCGACCGGCGAACACGAAGTCCTCCGGCTGGCTCCACTCGGCGGCGAGCTTGTGCTCACGCAGGAGCTGAACCAGCTCGGGGTCGAGGACGACCTGGCGGACGCCAGCGGCGGTCTTGGAGGCGACGACCTTGAGGACGCCCTCGCGTAGGTCGAGATCGCGCCAGCGAAGGTGCGTCAGCTCCGAGACGCGCAGCCCACCCGCCATGATCGCGGTGGCGATCAGCGTCCGGTGCTCCCCGGCAGCTTGCAGGAGCACCTGAACCTGCTCGCCCGTCAGTCGCGCCCGCTTCGGCTCGGCCTCCTTCAACTTCTCGACCTTTGCCTTGACTGCATTGTGCTCGATCAGCTCGTAGCGGACCGCCGCGTCGAGAATTTGCCCGAGCCGCGTCAGCGTCTTGTTGATCGTCCGGTTTGACAGCGGACGCTCGACCAGGCCCTCCTCCCTCTCGCGCACCTTCGCTGCCTTGTAGCGGTCCACTTCCTGCGCGGTGATCTCCGAGAGCCGGTGGTCCTTGAAGAACGGCAGCAGGTGATGGCTGAGCGCCAGTTCGTAGTCCTCGGCGATCCGGGTGGCGAACTCGTGGCGACGGGACTCAAGCCACTCGGAGGCGAACTCGTGGAAGGTCGGCTCGGCTGGCGGCTCCCGTCGCTCGCGCCCCTCGACGGGCCTCCAGATTTCTCGCCGCACGTCGGCAAGGACGTTCGCCAGCTCCTCCGCAGCCTTCCCCCGCGACCAGCCCTCGGCAGCCGTCCCGAGCGTCACGTACCGCCGCTTGCCGCAGGCGCGGAAGCGCAGCGCGAAGCTGCGGCCAGCGGCTGGACTTCCCCCGGTTTCGACGACACCTGAGCGCTGGGGTCGCAAGACTCCGGCAAGGAGGAGTCGATGCCACGCACCAAGCCCCCATACCCGCCCGAGTTCCGGCGTGAAGCCGTCGAGCTGGCC
>Ga0299914_10000179_pt1 | contig 37402 bp, 31 predicted proteins | sample RVTome_10_FD_201361 | JGI IMG/M metagenome (GOLD analysis project Ga0299914, IMG submission 201361) | Soil microbial communities from uranium-contaminated site in the Upper Colorado River Basin, Wyoming, United States - RVT153D57 (version 2) ... | reverse complement strand
CGAGGTCCCACGGGTTGGCGACCGGCCCGAATGCCGAGTGCTCGTTCGACGAACCCATGGCGAACTCGTCCATGTTGGTCTTGCCAAGGATCACCGCGCCGACCGCACGCAGGCGCTCCGTGATGTGGGCGTCGTAAGGGGAGACGTAGCCTTCGAGGATCCGCGACCCGGCGGTGCACTGGCCGCCGGCTACCGATACGAGGTCCTTCAGGGCGACGGGCACGCCGAGAAGCGGATGTTCCGCGTCAAGCGTTCCGTCCTCCCGTGCCGCGGCAAGGCGGGTGTCCGCCGCGTCGGCCTCGGCGAGGGCGCGCTCGCGATCGATCGTCAGCCACGCGTTGAGCGCCCGGTTCTGACTCTCGGCGCGATCCAGGTGCGCCTCGGCCAGCGCATGCGACGTCAGCTCCCCGGTCCGGAGCCGGGCGGCCTGCTCGTGGGCGAACAGGCGCGTCAGCTCGGTCATGTCAGTCCCGGTCGCCGAGGATCGGCGGCACGACGACGAAGTCGCCCTCCCGGACCGGGGCGTTCGCGAGAACCGCTTCGACCGCCAGGGACGGCCCTGCAACGTCGTCGCGAAGGATGTTCTCCAGCTCGATGGTCTGGGCGGTCGGCGGGATCGACTCGGTGTCGAGACGGGCGAGGATCGCGTACTGGTCGACGATGTGGTTCAGCTGGCCCTCGAGGCGCGTGAACTCGTCGTCGGTCAGCCCGAGGCGGGCAAGATGGGCGACGTGCTCGACGTCGGCGCGCGACAGGACAGCCATGCCGAGGATCATATAGCCGGTGCGGGCCCTTCGGCTCCCCGGGGATCCGTCAGAACGTCGTGCGCTGGACGACCTCGCGGAAGGACGCCGCGAGACGCGCCTCGGCGATGCGGGCAGGCAGGGCGCCGATCGCCTCGACGAGGGTCTCGCCGTCCGCTTTGACTTCGAACGTGCCGGTCGGACCGACGAGCTCGACGACGAGCCGGACCGGGCCGGCATCGTGGTCGCGTTCGAGGCCCACGGCTCCGAGCGCCGTGCGTGGCCCGACGATCGGCTCTATCTCGATGCGCAGCCGTTCCAGGAACCGCTCGTCCGCCTCCAGCATGGGTCCCTCCCGTCTCTTCCGCCCGAACGGTACCACCGGGTTCCTCCGATCGCGACTCCCCCGGAGTGCGTATCGGTCATGGCCCTATCGTCGTCCCGGAGCACCGCCAACGGGGGATGGCTCGCGCGTCCACGGTGGGCCATGCTCGGAGCCATCCACGTGATGCCCGACCCCTGAGCACCCGGAGCCTGTACCGACGATGTGGGACACGCTTGAACGAGCCCGCCGCCGCCTGCTGGGCGATGCCCCTCGATCCGAAGCCGTGACGGATCAACCGGGGCGCGCCGAGCCGACCGACCTCTCGGACCTGTCCTTTGCCCTTGGTCGCGACGAGCTCGAACGCCTGATCGCCGCGCTCGACGCCCTGCCCGATTCGACACCCGGTCGGGCCGACACACCGGCCCGCCTCGAAGCTGCCCTCGGTCGGGCGATCGCCCACGTCGCCGGCTTCGGGCAGCCCTCGGTCACCCGACAGCCCGCCGGGCTCCACACGCCGGAGGCCTGGCAGATCGGCATCGCACATGCCGACGATCGAACGCGACTGGCCCTCGAGAGTGCGATCCGCGGCGGAGGCATCGCCTGATGATCGCGACGGCCTGTCTCCAGTGCGGCACCCCCAGTGCCAATGTGACCTCGACGTTCTGCCGCCGGTGCGGCCTCCCGTACGGCTCGCCGCCGCGGGCTGAGGCCGAGCTCCCGGCCTGCCACGTCTGCTACCGGACCGTCGAGGACGACGGCCGGTTGCCCTCGATGGAGCTCCGTGGACTGCGCGTCGACCTGCACCACCACCTCACCGAACACGATCGCCACCCCGTCGGCGACGACGAGTGGCTCGAATCGCTGCGCAGCGGCGACCGGATACGGATCGGCCGCTGGTCGGCATCATTCGACGTCGTACGGCGCTACCTCGTGACCGGTGCCGTCGACGGCGGGCGGCGGCGGGCCTTCGAGCACGACGCGATCGTGACCGCGATGACCCAGCTCAAGCGGTTCGGTCCGGACGCCGCGATCTTCGGCGATCAGCCCGAGTGGCAGGCCGCGCGCGCCGCAGTGACCGAGCTCATGGAGCGCTACCACCGGCGAGGTCGCTGACGCTGACGATCCCTGCCGACGGCTGCGGAGCGGGCGCATGGAACGCCGGGCAACCGGCGGCATGGATCCCACTCGCGCCGGGCGAGCATTCCGGGCAGCCCCACGGCGTCAGGCCTCCCTCGTCGGGCAGGAACTCGATCGAGCAGACGTGTTCGCTCGGATCGCAGTGCCTGCCGTGACACTCGCAGTTGCAGTCGAGCGAGTGGCGGCAGGTGCATTCGGCGCCGGTCGACGGCTGGTTCGGCAGGACCATGGGCGTCCTCCTCTCCGGGGGAGCTGCGTCGGGCTGATTCTGCGCCTCGCGGCCAAAGTCGGCAACGGGGCGCCTCGTGACGATGGTCAGCCGGTCGTGCCACCCCCGGCGAGAAGCTCACGAAAAGCAGCCTCGTTCAGCACCGGAATGTCGAGCGATTCGGCCTTTGCGAGCTTCGACCCGGCGTTCTCCCCCGCCACGACGTAGTCCGTCTTGCGCGAGACCGACCCGGCCGGCTTGCCACCCGCGGCCCGGATCGCCTCCTCGGCCTCGTCGCGACTGAACCCCTCGAGCGTGCCCGTGACGACCACGGTCCGACCCGCCAGAGGACCTGACCCGGGGGTCGTCACGAGGGGCGGCTCGGGTTCGACTCCGACCTCGGCCAGCTCGTCGAGCACGTGACCCGTGACCTCGTCGGCGAACCACTGTGCGAGCGACTGGGCGACCGTCGGCCCGACGCCCTCGACGGCCTCGAACCGGTCCGGTTCTTCGCGGGCGATCGTTCTCAGGCGCTCCGCTACCCGGGACAGCCAGTCCGGTCCGGGCGGGACCTGCTGGGTCACCCACCGGGCCAGGTCGATCGCCGTCGTCTCACCGACCTGCGGGATCCCCAGGCCGTTGATGACGCGTGCCAGCGGCCGCGTCCGCGATCGCTGGATCGCCCGGTGCAGGTTCTCCGCACTCTTGCGTCCGAACCGTTCGAGCGATTCGAGGTCATCGACGGTGAGGCGGTAGAAGTCCGCGCGGCGGCGGACCAGGCCACGCGCCAGGAGCTGTTCGAGGACTTTCCAGCCGGCGCCCTCGATGTCCATCCCACCCCGTCCGACGAAGTGGCCAAACTCCTGCCCGACGCGTGCGGGGCAGGCCGGGTTCGGGCAGTAGTGACGGACGGCCCCCTCGTCGCGGACGACCTTCGTTCCGCAGACCGGGCACGCCTCGGGCATCTCGTACTCGCGCTCGACGCCGGTTCGGCGATCGACGAGCGGGCGGACGACCTCCGGGATCACGTCGCCGGCCTTCTGGAGGATGACCCGGTCGCCGATCCTGATGTCCTTGCGCCTGACTTCGTCGAGGTTGTGGAGCGTCGCCCGGGCAACCGTCGACCCCGCGACCTTCGTCGGCGTCAGGTGGGCGACCGGCGTGAGCGTCCCGGTCCGGCCGACGTACGGGACGATGTCCTCGACGAAAGACTCGACCTGCTCGGGTGGGTACTTGTAGGCGATCGCCCAGCGCGGGGCGCGGCTGACCATGCCGAGCCGGGCCTGTTGGTCGAACCGGTCGACCTTGACGACGACGCCATCGGTTTCGTACGGGAGGTCGTGCCGTTCCTCCCGCCAGCGTTCGGTGAAGTCGATGACCCCCTCGATGTCGAGCCCGGCCTCGTGGTTCGGGTTGACCGCGAAACCGAGGGCTTCGAGGCGGTCGAGCGCCCCGGACTGGGTCGTCACGCCGACTGCGGCTGAGTCGATCGTGGTGCCGGCCTCGCCGACCGGCGAGGCTCCGGCGGCATCCTCGCCTTCCTCGATGAGCTGGTAGAACCAGGCCGACAGGAGCCGGCCCGCCGTGACCTGCGGGTCCTTCTGGCGAAGCGACCCGGCACCGCTGTTGCGTGGATTGGCGTACAGCGGCAGGCCGGCCTCCTCCCGCTCGCCGTTGATCCGAGCAAACTCGGCCTTCGGCATGAAGACCTCGCCGCGGACGTCGAGCGCGGCGGGGGTCGTCAGGCGCTCCGGAACGGCCTTGATCGTGCGCAGATTGGCCGTCACGTCCTCACCGGTCGTCCCGTCGCCGCGGGTCGCACCCTGGACGAACCGGCCGCGCTCGTAGCGGAGCGACACGGCGAGCCCGTCGATCTTGAGCTCGGCGACGTAACCCAGGTCCGGCGCGGGCTCCGGAGCCGATGGCAGGCCGAGGCCGCGGCGGACCCGGGCGTCGAACGCGCGGAGCTCCTCGTGGCTGAACGCGTTGCCGAGCGAGAGCATCGGGCGCCGGTGACGGACTTCGTCAAACGTCTCGCCTGTCGGTGTCCCGCCGACGCGCTGCGTGGGCGACGTATCGGTGACGAGCTCCGGGTGCGCTGTCTCCAGCGCGACGAGCTGCCGGAACAGCTGGTCATACTCCGCGTCGCTGATCTCGGGGGCGTCGTCGACGTGGTACAGGCGGTTCGCCCGCTCGACCTGGGCGACGAGGCTCGCGTGGCGCTCGGCCGCGGCATCGGGGGCGAGCGCGGCGGCCTCTTCGACGAGAGTCGGATCGACGGGCAGTTCGGTCGTCATCCGGGTGAGGATACGAGGCGACAGTGCATGATGTCCTCGTGCCTGTGACGACACTCCGGACGGACCGGCTCGTCCTCCGCGACTGGCGTCTCGACGATCGCGAGAGGTTCGCCGAGCTCAACGCCGACACGCGCGTGATGGAGCATTTCCCGAGTCGCCTGGATCGAGCCGAGAGCGACGCTCTCGCCGACCGGATCGCGGCGGAGCTCGCGCGCGACGGCTTTGGGCTGTGGGCGGTCGCGCGCCGCGACGACGATCGGTTCCTGGGCTTCACCGGGCTGGTCGCGGTTCCGTTCGCGACCCCGTTCACGCCTGCCGTCGAGGTGGGCTGGCGATTCGCCGTCGACGCCTGGGGCCACGGGTACGCGACAGAGGCCGCGCGGGCTGCGGTGCGCTACGCGTTCGAGGAACTTGTCCTTGACGAGCTGGTGTCGATGACCAGCCCGTCGAACGTTCGCTCGCAGCGCGTCATGGAGCGCCTCGGGATGACCCGCGATCCGGACGGCGACTTCGATCATCCGCGGATCGCAGCGGGCCACCCACTCCGGCGGCAGGTCCTGTACCGGCTCTCGCGGGCTACCTGGCGAGCCGCCCAGGCGCCGGCGAGACGTGGGCCGCGGTGATGTCAGCCGGTCGCGGCGTCCCGAGGAGGGCGAAGGTCCGCTCGGTCTCTTCGCGGAGGACCCGCAGCGCGTGGGCGACTCCGGCCTCCCCGGCGCATGCGAGCGCGTAGAGGAACGGGCGCGCGGTGAAGACTGCCCGGGCTCCGAGGGCCAGGGCGATCGCGACGTCAGGACCGCGGCGCACGCCCCCATCGACGTAGACCTCAACCCGGCCGTCGACCGCGTGGACGACCTCCCCGAGGACGTCAACCGCTGCCGGCACGAGGTCGAGCTGCCGTCCGCCGTGGTTCGAGACCCAGACCGCCGCGGCACCGTGTTCGACCGCCAGCCGCGCGTCCTCTGCCGTGAGGATCCCCTTGAGGACGAGCGGCAGGGTCGACCAGCTCCGCACGTCCGCGAGGGTCTCCCAGGTCAACCCGACGCTGCGCAGGTCGAGGACCTCGTCGAGCTCCGCGTTCCGGACGGTCCGCCCTGGCAGGTTGGCGTACGCGTCCGGACCGGGGTCGAACGCGATCCGGAGCACGTCGTCGCGGTAGCCGAGCACGGGCAGGTCGACGGTCAGGACGAGCGCGCTGTACCCGGCGGCCTCGGCTCGCTCGACGAGCGCACGCGTGACCGCACGCTCCCGCTGCACGTAGAGCTGGAACCAGCGTGCACCGTCTGGCGCGGCGGCCGCGACCTCCTCGATCGACCTGGATGCGACGGTCGAAACCACCTGGAGGACGCCGGCGTCCGCCGCGGCGCGGGCCGTCGCAGATTCGCCGTCCGCATGGGCGAGGCCGTGCAGCGCCGCCGGGGCGACACCGACCGGCATGGCGACCTCGCGACCCAGCAGCGTGGTGCGCAGGTCGACGCCCTCGACGTCGACGAGCACCCTTGGGCGCAGCCGATAGCGGCTCCACGACACGACGTTGTCGCGAAGCGTGTGTTCGTCCCAGGCGCCTCGGGCGTAGTACGCCCAGCTCGCCGGATGAAGGCGCTCCCGGGCGAGCGGCTCGAACTCGTCGAGCCGGACGATCCCGGTAAGTGACACCGGCGGATCCGCGGGCGGTGGGTACGAAAGTGCTGCTGGTTGCGTCTCGGTCATCGCGGGCTAGCGTACGCGCTCGGCGGCGGCAGCACGGACTGACCGCGCCGACGCGTGGGGCGTCGGGCCCGGGCTGCCAGCCTCAGCCGATGATCTCGAGGTTGGCCAGGCTGACGAGCATCGTCTTGCGACCGACGCTGGTGTCCTTGAAGGCGACGGTCACTTCCTCGTCACTGCGAGTGAGCTTCGAGGTCACGACGATGCCGTCGCCCCACTTCGCATGGCGGACCCGGTCGCCGTCCCGGAACTGGCGCTCGCCGGGGATGACCGGCCGTGGAGTCCGGGCGGTCCGCGGGGAGGCGGCGGGCGCCTCGTCGCCGTCCGCGTAGGATCGCTCGAGAGCGGCATCCCAGGCGGACAGGGGCCGGCCGAGCTGGCCGGAGGGGGCACCCCCGGCGAAGGCGTCGCGCTTTGCGCCGAGATCGCGCGTGGGCCGGAACGTCTCGCCGGGGGGCGGGGCTCCCGGCCGTCCGCTGCCCTGCCGGTAGGCCGGACCGGCGCCCCGTGTCGGCGTGCCGAGGCGACTCGTCCTGCGCGCGCCGAACACGAGATCGAGGTCCAGGTCCCGCTCGTCGGCGCCCGCCCCGAGCTGAGGACCCTCCATGAGCTCCGGCGGGATCTCCAGCAGGAACCGCGACGGCACCGAGGCCTGGCCCATGCCCCACGTCGCCCGTCGCCATGCGTGGGACAGGAAGAGGCGCCGCTTCGCCCGGGTGATCCCGACGTAGGCGAGCCGGCGCTCCTCCTCGAGCTCCTTCTCGTCGTCGAGAGCCCGACTGTGGGGAAACACGCCCTCCTCCAGGCCGGCGATGAACACGACCGGGAATTCGAGCCCCTTGGCAGCGTGGAGCGTGATCAGCGTGACCGCGTCGGCGTCGCCCTCGTAGCTGTCCTGGTCGGCGACGAGCGCCGTCTCCTCGAGCAATCGGTCGAGGGCGTCCTCCGGGCCGAGGTCGTCGTACCGCGTCGTCACCGCGCGCAGCTCGAGCAGGTTCGCCCAACGTTCCTCGCCCTCCTCCGAGCCGTCAGCGAGCATCGCCCGATAGCCCGACAGCTCGAGGACCTCGTCGAGCAGCTCGGGAAGAGCCAGGACGCCGATCCGTGCCCGGAGGCGCCGCACGAGCGCGGCAAACTCCGCCAGGGCGTTCCGGGTCCGCGGTGCGACCCCGGCGTCCCCGGCGGCGGCCGATTCGATCGCGGTCCAGTACGTGCCGCTCTCGCGGCCGGCGAGTCCACGCAGGACCTCGACCGTCTTCTCGCCGATGCTCCGGGCGGGCACGTTGATGATCCGCTCGAAGCTGACGCTGTCGGTGTCCGATCGGAGGATCCGCAGGTAGGCCAGGGCGTCCTTGACCTCGCGGCGGGCGTAGAACCGGGTGCCGCCCACGAGCTGGTAGCGGATCCCGTAGCGCAGGAACGATTCCTCGATCGCCCGCGACTGGGCGTTCATGCGGTACATCACCGCGACGTCGAGCGCGCGGAAGCGGCTCTCCTCCTCGTCGTCGTCCGCGCGACGGGTCAACACGCTCGCCCGTCCGGCGACCAGGTTCTCGACCTGGCGGGCGATCCACTCCGCCTCCTCCTCCTCGTTGTAGGCCTCGAAGCGCTGGATCCGGAGACCGCCGGCGTTGTCCGTCCAGAGCTTCTTGTCCTTGCGCGCGGCGTTGCGCGAGACGACAGCATGGGCGGCGTCGAGGATGAGCTGCGTCGATCGGTAGTTCTGCTCGAGCTTGACGACCGTCGCCGTCGGCCAGTCGCGCTCGAAATCGAGGATGTTGCGGAGGTCCGCGCCTCGCCACGAGTAGATCGACTGGTCGTCGTCCCCGACGACGCACAGGTTGCCGTGTTTCGTGGCGAGCGCCCGGACCCACAGGTACTGCGCACGGTTCGTGTCCTGGTACTCGTCGACATGGAGGTAGCGCCAGCGGGCCTGGTACTTCGCGAGGACGTCGGGCGCCTCGTCGAAGAGACGGACGGCCTCCAGCAGCAGGTCGTCGAAGTCGAGCGCGCGGGCCTTGCGCAGACGCTCCCCGTAGCGCGTCGCCAACCGCGCGATCAGTCGTTCGCGATGGTTGGCGGCGTTCTCCGCGAGGAACGTCGGGTCGAGCATCTCGTTCTTGGCCCGGCTGATCGCTCCGAGGATGACGGACGGCCGGAACTCGCCGGTCAGCGGCAGGTCCTCCTCGCGCAGGATCTGCTTCATCAGCGCCTGCTGATCGTCGGTGTCGTAGATGACGAAACGACGGTCGACCCCGATCGCCTCGCCCTCCTGGCGCAGGACCCGCGCACACAGGGCATGGAACGTGCCCGCCTGGACATCACGTCCGGGCTCGCCGACGAGGCTGATGATCCGTTCCCGCAGCTCGCCGGCGGCCCGATTGGTGAAGGTCACCGCGAGGATCCGCCACGGCGCGACCTGATTGACCCCGACGAGGTACGCAATGCGGTGGGCGAGCACCCTTGTCTTGCCCGAACCGGCCCCGGCCAGGATGAGCAGGGGTCCATCCGTCGTGGTGACGGCGCGTGCCTGCTCCGGGTTCAGGCGCCGGACGATCTCCTCCGCCCGGCGCTCCCGTGCGGCGGTCTCTGCGGCTTCCTGGGCGGCGCGGGCGGCAGGGTCGAGAGCCGGTGCGACTGCCTCCTCGCCGGCGGGCACCTCGCGCAGCCACTCCGGCTCCTCCGGGGGCCCGGAGACGCTCTCGGCGGCGTCGGCGAACAGCGTTCCGGTTGCGCCGGCGGCATCGTCGAGCTGCCGGGCGCGGGTGCGCCGGCGAGGGCTGGGACTCACCGCGTCATTGTAGGCCGGGACCCTCTCCCGGGCCGCGATTACGGGACGGTCCGGCCATGCCGGAAGTCCCTACTGGGCGACCTCCGCGTCCGGCGGGGCGCTGATCGAGAATGCCTCATCCCATCGCGACAGGGTGATGTCGAGCTCGATCGAGCCCTCCGAGCCGAGATCCGCCGTCACCGTGACGCCTGCCGGTCGCAGCGTGTCCTTCTCCACGCGGACGGTCATCGAGATGCTGGCCTGGCTGATGTCGGCGGGCAGCTCGTCGGTCGGGAGGTCGTCCGCCCCGAGCGCGGCAAGCTCCGCGGACGTCAGGTCGAAGACCACCGCGTAACAGGTCTTGTCACCGCATGCGATATCGTCGCCCTTCGTCGGCGCGAGCTCCGGCTTCGCGAGCGCGGTCCGCATCTCCTCGAGGTCGTCGTCGCTGAACTCGACCGCGTCGGTCGGCAGGTCGCCCGCGGATTCCTCCTTCGAGTACTGGCTGCCGGTCAGCGATGTCTTGACATACGTGGTCGACCCGATCTGGATGAGCTCGCCCGACAGGCCGAGGATGCCGGGGGCAGCGAAGGTCAGCCTGGCGTTGCCACCGGCGGTATCCACCTCCGCGGTGGCCGTGGTGTTGTCGAGCGGGAAGGCCGAGGTCGCACCGGAACCCATCAGGTCGATGTTGATCGAGCCGCTCAGCGCGAGATCGGCGCGGAAGCTCTTGACGCCCTGGAGTGACTCTGCCGAGCGGACCAGGATGTCGACCGGGTCGGTCAACTCCGGGGCAGCCGGCGTCCCGCCACAAGCCGTGGCGACGGCGGCGATTGACGCGAGCAGCGTCAGGCGAAGCGAATGACGGCGTGACATGGGTCTCCTCGAAGAAACGCGTGGGTCCGCCGACGCCCGGCGCCGCCGGTGTCGGCCGCCGACAGGGTGGGCGCGCCGGCGACGGCTGTCAACCGACGGAGGTCCCGCCTCGCGACGGCGATGGGACCACCCGGACGCCGCTCAGGCCGGCTCGACCCGCAGGGTCGTCCCGAGGATCTCCTCGCGAACCATCGCCGGTGTCGACGGATCACCGACGTACTTTGACTGCAACCCTGTCGAGGCGCGCTCGATCGAGTCGGGATCGTCGGCCGGGATGGCCGTTGCCGGGATCCGCCGTCCGTCGACATGTAGTGCCACCGCCGGGTTGGCCAGAGCCTCGCGATACCAGCGGGCGGTCGCGCCACGCCAGGACCGGACGAACACCCGGTCATCGTTGACCACGGCCCAGATGATCGTCCGATGGACAGGACCGTCCGGGGCCTGTGTCTCGATCCGGACCTCCTTGGCCCGGTCGATCGCGGCCAGGTCGTCGATGTCGAAGCTCATCGGTGCAGGGTAGCGGAATCGAAGAACCCGGGCCGCCGGCCCGGGTTCTTCGTCGGTTGGTCGGGAGCCCGGACTAGAAGTCCATCCCGCCGCCGTGGCCGTGGTCGCCGCCGGCCGCGCCTGCCTTCTCCTTCTCCGGGATGTCCGAGATCAACGTCTCCGTCGTCAGGACCATCGCGGCGATGGAGGCCGCATTCTGCAGCGCCGAACGGGTCACCTTGGCCGCGTCGACGATGCCCTTGGTGAACAGGTCGCCGTACTCGCCCTTCAGCGCGTCATATCCCTCGCCCAACTTGAGCGCACGGACCTGGTCGACGACGACCTCACCGCGTGCACCCGCGTTATCGGCGATCTGTCGGGCCGGGGCCTCGAGCGCCTTGCGCACGATGTCGACACCGACGGCCTCGTCACCTTCCAGCTTGAGCTTGTCGAGAGCGGGGATCGCCTGCAGAAGGGTCGTGCCACCGCCTGCGACGAGGCCCTCTTCGACGGCCGCACGGGTCGTCGAGAGCGCATCCTCGATACGGTGCTTCTTCTCCTTCAGCTCGACCTCGGTGGCCGCGCCGACCTTGATCACCGCGACGCCGCCGGACAGCTTGGCGAGGCGCTCCTGGAGCTTCTCGCGGTCGTAGTCCGAGGTCGTTTCCTCGATCTGGGCCTTGATCTGGCTCATGCGCGCCTTGATCGCATCGGCGGAGCCGTCGCCGTCGACGATCGTCGTGTCGTCCTTGGTCGAGACGACGCGCCGAGCCGAACCGAAGTCCTCGGCGGTGACGGAGTCAAGCTTGCGCCCGATCTCCTCGCTGATGACGGTGCCGCCGGTCAGGGTGGCGATGTCGCGGAGCATCTCCTTGCGCCGATCGCCGAAGCCCGGCGCCTTGACGGCAAGGACCTGGACGGTGCCGCGGAGCTTGTTCACGACGAGCGTGGCAAGGGCCTCGCCGTCGACGTCCTCGGCGATGATCAGCGTGGGCTTGCCCTGCTGGACCGCCTTCTCGAGAGCCGGGAGCATGTCCTGGACGCTCGAGATCTTCTTGTCCGTGATCAGGATGAGCGGGTTGTCGAGAACCGTCTCCATCCGGTCCGGATTGGTCACGAAGTACGCCGAGACATAGCCCCGGTCGAACTGCATGCCCTCGGTGTACTCCTTCTCGAGGCCGAGGCTCTGGCCCTCTTCCACGGTGATGACGCCGTCCTTGCCGACCTTGTCCATCACCTCGGCGATGACCTCGCCGACCTCGGGGTCCGCGGCGCTGATCGCGGCAACCGCTGCGATCTGCTCGCGATTGTCGACCGGGCGCGCCTGCTTTGCGATCTCGGCGACGATCACCTCGACGGCCTTCTCGATGCCGCGCTTGACGACCATCGGGTTCGCGCCGGCGGTGACGACGCGGAGGCCTTCGGCGACCATCGCCTGGCCGAGGACGACCGCAGTGGTCGTGCCGTCGCCGGCGACGTCATCGGTCTTGGTGGCGACTTCCTTCAGGAGCTGCGCGCCCATGTTCTCGAAGGGGTCGTCGAGCTCGATGTCGCGGGCGATCGTGACGCCGTCGTTCGTGATCGTGGGCGATCCGAACTTCTTGTCGAGCACGACGTTGCGGCCCTTCGGCCCGATCGTGACGCGTACGGCGTCGGCGAGGCGATCGATGCCCCGCTTGAGCGATCGACGAGCCGTCTCGTCGAAGATCAGTTGCTTAGCCAATTCGGTGGTTCCTCCAGGACTTGTGTGGGGTCGTGGGTGCCTGAGCGGGGTGCGGTCACGCGACCCTCCGACGGCCGAGCGCGCTCGGTGGAGCGCATCGGCCGGAGGACGGTCAGTCCGTGACGATCGCGAGGATGTCCTTCTGGCTGACGATGAGCAGGTCGTCGCCGTCGACCTTGAACTCGGTCCCGGCGTACTTCGCGTAGAGGACCTTGTCGCCCTTCTTGACGTCCATCGCCTCGCGCTTGCCGTCGTCGAGCAAGCGGCCGGGACCCGCGGACAGGACCGTCCCCTCCTGGGGCTTTTCCTTGGCGGTGTCGGGCAGGACGATGCCGCTCTTGGTCGTCTCCTCGCGTGGGGTCGGCTTGATGACCACGCGATCGCTCAGCGGGCGAAGCTTGGTCGAGGCAGCAGTGGCGGTTGCCAACGTTGCGTTCCTCCTCTGACGGCACTGGCCGGCCGTCCGGCATCGGGACTATGGGAGCGACGCTCGATCGCGACGAGCCGCCCGGGTGGTTGCTCCGGGGATGGGCAGTCTGCGGATTCTGCATCGCTGGCACTCTCACCCTGAGAGTGCCAGAACAGTAGCGAACGGACCCCTCGACTGTCAAGCGGTGTACGGGTTCCTTGTCCGGCCTCAGCGGCCTGCAGCGGGGTCAGGTCCGCTCCCCGCTCTCGTGGACGACGGCCAGGACCCGTGCCTGCTGGTCCGGGCCGAGGCTCGAGGACGATGGAAGGCTCAACGCCGTGTCGAAGATCCGCTCGGCGACGGATCCACCGATCCGCGGGGCGTCGCGGTACAAGCCCGTCAGGTGGAGCGGTGTCCAGACGGGTCGCGCCTCGATACCGCGTGCCGCCAGGGCGCGCAGGAGCCGGTCACGGTCGGCGCCCTTCGAAGGATCTGCGAGCCGGGCCGTGTAGAGCCAGAACGAGGGATCGGCCCACGGCGCTCGGGGCGCAGGCAGGATCGATCCGCTCTCCCCGAACGCGGCGTCGTATCGGGCCGCGATCGCGCGCCGTGCCGCGAGCAGGTCGTCGAGCTGCTCGAGCTGGGCGACGCCGAGGGCTGCCGCGAGGTTCGACAGGCGGTAGTTGTACCCGAGCTCGTCATGGTCGTAGGCGAGACCGGGCAACCGTGCCTGCGTGGACAGGTGGCGCGCCCGGCGGGCCAGCGCCTCGTCATCTGTCACGAGCATTCCGCCCCCGCCGGTCGTTATGAGCTTGTTGCCGTTGAAGCTGAAGCAGCCGACGCGGCCGATCGTCCCGACCGCCCGACCGGCGTACACGCCCGCGACATAGGTCGCCCCAAGGGCCTCCGAGGCATCCTCAACGATCGGGACGCCGTAGCGCTCGGCCGCCTCGACGACCTGGGCAAGGTCCGCCGGGTGTCCGAGGAGGTGGACCACTTCGATGGCGGCCGGCTGGGGCCGGCCGTCCCGGGCGCGTGCGTCGAGCTCGGCCACGACAAGCGCCGGGTCGAGGTTGTAGGTGTCCGGTTCGACGTCGACCAGGACGACCTCGGCACCGACGTAGCGGACCGGATTGGCGGAGGCCACGAAGGTGAGGGACGGGACGAGGACCTCGTCGCCCGGGCCCACATCGAGGACGCGCATTGCCAGGTGCAGAGCAGCCGTCCCGGACGCACATGCGACCGCGTGCCGCGAACCGACCGCCCGGGCGAACGCGTCCTCGAACATCGTGACGAACGGCCCGACCGAGGAAACGAAGTTCGTCTCGAGGCACTCCTGGAGGTACCGCGCCGCATTCCCGCCTATATACGGTTCCGCCAGCGGGATGCGCGGCTCAGAGCTGGACACGGATCGGCTCGTCGGGGGACGGCGGCTGGGCACGCTGCCATTCGATCGTGGCGGCCAGTCCTGCCTCCAGGGTCGTACCCGCCTGCCATCCGAGAAGCTCGCGCGCGAGCGACGGGTCGGATTGCAGCGCGAGCACCTCGCTCGCCTCCGGGCGCAGCCGTGCCGGATCCTCCACCGCGCGCGCGGGGTTCCCGGTCAATCGGCACGCGAGCTCGAACAGCTCGCGAATCGTCTCCGCCCGCCCGGTCCCGAGCTGGATGACCAACCCGTCGATTCCGTCGGTCGAGGCGGCTCGGACCATCCCGTCCACGGTGTCGGTCACGAACGTCAGGTCGCGCCGCGTGTCGAGACGGCCAAGGTGAATCTCGGGTTGTCCTGCGAGGAGTTGGCGGATCATCGTCGGCAGCACGGCCCGCTCGGACTGCCGCGGGCCGTACGTGTTGAACGGCCGGAGAACGATAACCGGCAGTCCGAACGACCGATGGTACGAGAGCGCGAGTTGGTCGGCCGCGGTCTTGGAGGCGGCGTACGGGGACTGAGCCCGGAGCGGATGGGTCTCGCGGATCGGGAGATGCTCCGGCGTCCCATATACCTCGCTCGTCGAGATGTGCACCATGCGCCGGACTCCGGCCCTGACCGAGGCATCGAGGACATTGAGCGTGCCTCGCACGTTCGTGTCGATGAACGACTCGGCAGCGACGTACGAATACGGGATGGCAATCAGGGCGGCCAGGTGGAAGACGACGTCGATGCCCTCGACGGCGCGCTCAACGAACCGCGCGTCCCGAATGTCCCCGAGCCGGATGTCGCAGGCGGACCGGACGCCGGGCGCGGCTTCGTCCAGCCAGCCCGCGGAACCGCGCGAGTTGTACAGGCAGAACGCTCGCACGGTCGCGCCATCCGCGACGAGGCGTTCGACGAGGTGGCTGCCGATGAAACCGTCCGCCCCGGTGACCAGGGCGCGCACCCCGTCGAGCCGGCCGCTCACGATCCCTCCCGCGCCAGGTCGAGCTGATCCCGGTGGCCGACATCGAGCCAGTCGCCCTCCAGCTCGAACGCGCCGACCCGTTCGCCGTCGCCGAGCAGCCCCTCGATCACCTGCGGCATCGTCGTCGGCACGCCACGGGGGATGCCCGCGGGAACCGCCGGTTCGACGACATAGATCCCGGTGTTCACCTGACGCGACACCGTCGGCTTCTCGTCGATGAGCCGGACGAGGTCACCGTCCGTTTCGACGCACCCGAACGGGATGGTGTGCAGGTAGCGCCGGGTGCCGACCGTCGCGGCGTAGCGGCCGCCCTCGTGAAAGGCGAGCAGGGCACCGATGTCGACGTTCGTGACGAGGTCCCCGTTGAGGACGAGCAGAGGATCGGCGGGAGGTTCGCGGAGCAGCCCGAGCGCGCCGGCCGTTCCCAGCGGTTCATCCTCGCGCAGGTACTCGATGGAACAGCCGAGTTCCTGGCCGTCACCGAAATGCTCCTCGATCACCCGTCCTCGGTAGTTGACGGCAATGAACACGCGGCTGATGCCGAAGCCCATCAGGTGCAGGACGATCCGCTCCAGGATGGGACGACCGGCGACGCGCAACATGGGCTTCGGCAGCGCGTCAGTCAGAGGACGCAGGCGCGAGCCCCGGCCACCGGCCATGATCACGGCCCAGTTCGGGCGGGATACGGTCGCGATGACTGCACGGAGGAGATGCAGCCCGACCGGACGGCCGCCGGCGTCGACGATGGGGATTGCATCGATCCGGCGCGCCTGCATGAGCTCGAGGACGTCAGATCTCGTCTGACCTGCTTTCAGCGCCACGTAGCTCCGGTTCACGGTCGGCCCGATCGGATCGTCCAGGAAAGCGCCGCCGAGCAGGGCGCGCCGCAGGTCACCGTCGGTCGCCACGCCGACGAGACGTCCGCCGTCGTCGACCACAAGCGCGATCCCGCTGGCGCCGCGATCGACGGCAAGCATCGCATCACGGATCGAGCCGCTTTCGGCAACGAGGGTATCTCCCAGCGGGTCACCCATCCGGCCGCTCCGGTTCCCTCGCCACCGCCGGGTTGCCGACCACGACGGCGCCCGGTGGCACGTCGGCGATGACGACCGCACCCATGCCGACGGTGGCAGCGGGACCGACCGTGATGTGATCACGGATGACCGCACCGAGGCCAAGGAGGGCCGCCTCACCGATCAGGGCCCCACCGCCGATCTTGACGCCGGGTGCCACGTGGGCGAAGTCACCGACCGTGACATCGTGCTCGACGATCGCCCCGGAATTGACGATCGCATGACCGCCGAGGTGGGCTCCGGCATTCACGACGGCCCCCGCCAGGACGACGGCCCCGGCATCGGTTGCGGCGCTCGGGGAGACCCATGCAGCGGCGTGGACCAGCGTCGCCCAGGCGGCGTCCGGGAAACGCTCGACGACGGCCTTGCGGAATTCCGCCGTGGCCCAAAACCCGAGGACCAGACTCGGACGCTCGGCGGGATCCAGGCCAGCGATCCAGGTGCTTGCTGCCGCGTCGTCACCGAGCCACGCGACGCCGGGAATGCCCTCATCGGGCTCGACCCGATCCGCCGTCGTGTACCCGACGAGCTCCCAGGCGTCGACGCGCGATCGGGCAGCATCGGCGACGACCCGGGCATGCTCGCCTCCCCCGAGGATGACCAGCCGACGATTGGTCATGGATCGACGTGGACCGGCGGCTTGCGCGGTGGGTGCGATGGGCGCCATCCCGCGATGATATCCGCCACCCGCTGACCGGCCCGGCCGTCGGCGAGCGGTGGGACATCGGCCGCGACTGCGGCCCGGAACGTCGGGTCGAGGGCGCGCCCCACTCCGGCCACCACCGCGCCTGCATCGGCGGGCACATCGACCACGTTCGACCAGCGGCGCCGGCCGGCCTGGCGCTCGCCGACGTTGACCACCGGAAGGGCCACGGCGGGCGCCTCGACGAGACCGCTCGAGCTGTTGCCGAGCATCACATCCGCGACCCGCAGCAGGCTCCAGTATCGGCGTGCTCCGAGTGCTTCGACGACGACACCGCGCATCTGCCCGTCGGCCATCGCCGTCGTCATGGCCTGGCGCACGCGATCCGAGCCCGGGTCGACGTTCGGGAGGGTCACGATCCAGGTGGCCGTCAGCCGGGCCATCGCGGCCGCGACCGCGCCGGCAGCCGCCGCGGGATCCGCGTCGAGCGTCGTGGGATGGACCGTGACGATGACCACCGGCGAGCGGAGCTCGATGCCGAGATCGGCCGCCAGCGCGGGTCGATCGAGAAGGTCGTCGCGAAATGCGCCGTCGAGGCCCGGGGCACCGACGACGTGGACGCTCGCCGGATCCTCGCCGAGCCCGATGACCCGTCGCGCATGCTCCTCATGGCTCACCAGGTGGAGGTGCGCCAGCTTGGTCGTCGCATGACGCAGGGCGTCGTCGAAGGCCCCGAGCGTCTGTTCGCCCCCGTGCAGGTGGGCGATCGGGATACGGCACACGGTTGCCGCGAGCGCGGCGGCGGCCGTCTCGAACCGATCGCCGACGAGCAGCAGGCCATCCGGGGTGGTCGCCCGCAGGTGGCGCCCGATCCGGGCCAGCGCGGTCCCTGCCTGGATGTCGGCGGGCTGGTCGACAGCCGCGTCCAGCCACTCGACCTCGACTGGCTCGTACCCGTCGTCACGGATCTCGTCGACCGTGTGCCCGTGTCGCTTCGACAGGTGCATCCCGCCCGCGATGAGGTCCATCGTCACGTCTGAACGCGGGTGCAGCGCCGCGCAGGTCGAGCGGAGGATCCCCCAATCCTGGCGTCCGGTCGTCAGGACGGCGATCCGCCGCACGGGCGGGTCTGACGACGCAGCCGGCTCGGCCCGCGGGGTCACGCGTCTCCCGCGACGTCGTCAGGCAGGACGGCCGCGCCGGCGACGACCCTCCGGATGGTCTCCCGCCCCACGAGACTCCACTGACGGGTTGGGGATATCCCGGTGCCGGGTCGGAGGGCCGTCAAGTCAGCGGCCGTGACGGTACTCCCCGCGTCGAGCGAGCGTCGCCAGTACAGGCTGCGACGGGCGACGACCGCGATGTCCCGCTCCGACGCGACCGGCACCTTGGCTCCGCTGCCGAGCGCCGCCTCGACCGATCGGATCCCGGCCACCATCGCCGCCAGCTCGCGCGGCTCGAGCGAGGACAGGTGGTCCGGTCCGGGGAGCGCACGATTCAGCGTGATGTGCTTTTCGATGAGGGACGCACCGAGGCTGACCGCTGCGAGTGGCAGTTCGATCCCGGGCGTGTGGTCGGACCAGCCGACCGGCACGCCGAAGGCGCGGCGCATCGTCTCGATGGCGCGGAGGTTGGCGTCACTCAAGCGGGCCGGATAACTCGACACGCAATGGAAGAGAGCAACCGGAGGATCGCCGGCACTGCCGATCGCGTCGAGCGCCGTCGCGACCTCGACGATGTCGGCCATCCCGGTCGAAACGAGCAGGGGGCGTCCGCGACGGGCAAGGCGCTCGAGGAACGGCACGTTCGTCAGCTCACCCGATCCGACCTTGAACGCGGGGACGCCGAGCCCATCGAGGAGGGCGGCCGACTCATCGTCGAACGGCGTCGACAGGAAGGCCAGTCCGCGGTCGGTGGCATGTGACTGGAGCCCGGCCCATGCGTCGCGCGGCAGGGCGAGTCGGTTGAGCATCGCGCGCTGGTCGTCGCCGGCACCGGCGCTGCGCTGGTAGTCCGCGGTCGCGGCGCCGGCACTTGCGAGGGCGGCCGGCTCGAACGTCTGGAACTTGACCGCGTCCGCACCGCTGTCGCCGACCGCGTCAACGAGCCTGTGAGCCAGGTCGACGCTTCCGTCGTGGTTGACGCCCACCTCGGCGATGATGAAGACGGGGCCTGCACCGATGTCCCGATCGCCGAGCGGAACGGGTCGGGTGGATCGGGCCGCGAGCATCGCTTCCGCGATGACAAAGTCGTGCTCCTCGTCGATGTCGACCGAACGCTCGGCGGGCACCACGAGCCCGACGGTCCCATCGGCGACGAACCGACCCGAGGCACGCAGCGCGCTGGTACGGATCGCGTAGATGGCGCCGGTCAGGAGGTCCCGGCCGCCGGCCGATCCAGATGCCGGGCGGACCCGATCGTCACCTCGCATCGCCATGTGCCAGCCGACCGGGTGGCTGGGCGTCACGCTCGCAATCGATTCCGATCCCGCGTCGAGCTGACCGACCGCCGCGCACACGTCGGTTGGGTCCGTCAGCGGTGAGGTCGGCTGAAGGAGCACGAGCGAGCGGAAGCGCGCCGACCGGTCCTCGACCACGTCGAGGGCATGCAGGGCGACATCGACCGACGCGGCGGAATCTCCGGCCAGCGCCGCCGGGCGCTCGACCACCCGGTGCGCTCCCCATGCGCGGGCGACTTCCGCGATTGCGGCATCGTCCGTGCTGCAGACGACGAGGTGCGGACCGCCGTCGAGCATGTCTGCCGCACGCCGGGCGACCCTGACGGCCCAGCCGACGAGCGGTATCCCGGCGACAGGTCGCATGTTCTTGCCCGGCACGCGCCGGCTCCCGGCGCGGGCCGGAACGAGCAGCATGACGGGCTCGGTCACGTGTGCGATCCGTTCATGGCCAGCCAGTCGAGCAGATCCGCAGCGATCCGATCGCTCGCCTGGCCGGGGCGAAAGTGCGCTTCGAGGAACGCGGTCCGCGCCGCCTCGGACGGCAGCAGCTCCGCCCGCCGGTCCAATGCCGCGAGCAGGTCGCCGCCGTCGGCGATTGGCACCGCGACCCCGGCCCCGACGTAGTCGAGGAGGTCGTAGCCCGCGAACATGCCGGCGATCAGGTTGAACGTACCGGCCGCCACCGCCTCCGTGAGAACCGTCGAGTGGATGCCGAAGTGGGCGTCGGCGGCGGCCAGCAGACGGTACAGGTCGATGGCTTGCACGACGGTGACCGGTGGCGGGGCGAAACCGCCGGCGGCCGCAGCTCGCTCGATGACGGTGCGGTACGGCCCTTCGTCCGGCTCGCCCGGATGGAGCTTGATCACCAGGTGGACGTTCGGCAACGGCCGGTCGACCAGTCGCGCGAGAGCGATCGGGATGTAGAACTCGCGATAACTCGCGCCCCATGTGCCAGAGACCACGACCATGCGGTCGGCCGGATCGACGCCCAGCTCGGCACGCACCTGGTTGCCATCGGCCTCGCCGGGCTGGACGAGGTCCAGTCGCGGCGAGCCGGAAACAATGACCTCGTGCTCCCTGAACGCGCTCGACTGGACGAGGACGTCGCGCTCCCAGCCACCGAAGACGTACGTTCGCTCGGGCAGCGTGAGCTGGGCCGGGCGCGACCGAAAGGCATAGCCGCCGTGGCCGCGGTGGATGATGCCGTGCTGCAGGGCGGCGACGGGGATCCCTTCGCAGCGCGCTGCCGCGAGCCACTCGGGCCTGTTGTACTCGACGGTGAGCAGGATCCCGGCGGGGTGCAGCGTCCGGAGCAAGCGGCGGATCCGGCCGACGGTGACCGACATGCGCTTCATCGTCCGACGCGCCTGCTCGACGGCCCGGGCCGTCATGATCGGGCCCAGGTCCACGCCGTCGACCACCATCGGCCGGTCGATCCGACCGACCGATTCGGCAACGGCGTCGGCCGCGACCGTGGCGAGAGCTGCGTCGGACGGCTGGTCCTGGATGTCGACGGCCTCCCGCGGCAAGCTCCGTGGGTTCGCGTTGGCCCGCCACGGATCGTCTTCGTCGATCGACAACCTCAGATCGAGCTCGATCGGCTCGAGGCGCGTTCCACGAACCCGTTCGACGACGGGGCCGAGATAGGGATTCATCCAGACCGGGCCGCCCGGCAGGTCGATCCGCTGTCGTGCGTGCTGGAGCAGCACGAGCAGGCGCCGATCACGTTCTCCGGCAAGCCGGTTCAGGCGCTGGCGCACCAGGCGCTGCCTGCGTCCTGTCGCGTCTGGTCTGAAACGTTCACGCGCGGTCACGAGACGGCGACGGAAGGACCGGACGATCCGCCGCCATCGTCGGCCCTTGCCACCGGAGCGCTTCGATCGCCTGCGCCGGCCGGTGACCGGCGGAGCCGGTGGTTGCAGCGCCTCGAACGGCAGCCCACGGGCCTCGGCCACCAGGCGAGCGGTCTCGACGATCGGCTTGGGCACGTCCGCGGTGCAGGTGACGGCCTCGACCTGCTCGTCGTCCACGACGCTGGCGATGATCCGCAGCCAGAGGATCGTGCTTTGAAGCCACTTCGCGTGGACGAGTCGATCGTAGTACCAGCTGGAGGTGTCTTCGATCGACAGCAGCGAGACCACGCCGGACGCCGTCGCCCAGTCCTCGAGCAGGTCCGCGGCTTCCTCGATGACATCGACGCGCGACAGGACCGCGTGGGCCGCCTCGATCGCGGCGCGCGGCCCGGGGCCGGCCCGCGGCAGCCAGGTCGTGTCGAGAACCAGCGTCACCGCCGCATCGGTCCGGTCCGGAGCGGACGGCTGGAGACGCAGCGTGCGCAGGGTGACGGGGCCGTCAGGCGCGTCGCTCGTCGGGACACCGACCGCCATCGGACCTCGGTCGCCTCGCATGACGCGAGGATAGCGGCTGCCGGAATCGACCGTGGGTTCGCGGCTCATGCTCGGTGTATCGCACCAAACCAGGCGCTCAGCGTGACCTACGCCACGGCCGGGTCGCGGTCACTCAGCCACTCCGCCAGAACCGCCGCGATCCGCTCACCGGCTCGTCCATCCCAGAGCGGCGGGCCCTCCGCGGGAACCTCGAGCCCGTCGGCAAGGATCGCGGCCGCGAGCGGCACCACGGCCTCCGGCTCGGCCAGCCGGTTCGTTCCGTGGCTGATCGTGATCGGACGCTCCGTATTGGGTCTCACCGTGAGGCATGGGACCCCGAGGACGGTCGTCTCCTCCTGGATCCCGCCCGAGTCCGTGACGACCAGGGCGGCCCCGCGGACCAGGGACAGGAAGTCGAGGTAGCCGAGTGGTTCGATGACCCGGACGCGGTCATCCGACACCAGCCCGGCCGCCTCGAGGACGGGTCGACCGCGAGGGTGGAGCGGGACGACGAGCGGCACGAGCGCGGCAACCCCATGGAGCATTGCAGCCACCCGCCTGGCCTTCGCCGGCTCGTCCACGTTCGCTGGCCGATGCATCGTCGCCACGGCGTACCGTTCCGGGAGTCCCAGCCGGTCGCGCATCGCACCGGCGTCGAAGAGCGCGAGATTGGCCAGCAGCGTGTCGATCATCGGGTTGCCGACGAAGTGGATCCGCTCGGCGGGGATGCCGGCGCGCTCGAGGTTCGTGATGCCCTCGGGACTCGTGACGAAGAGCAGGTCGGACAGCAGGTCCGTGACGCGTCGGTTGATCTCCTCGGGCATCGTGTCGTCGAAGCTGCGCAGCCCGGCCTCGACGTGTGCGATCGGCAGGCCGGCCTTCGAGGCAACGAGCGCAGCCGCGATCGTCGAGTTGACGTCACCGTAGACGACGGCGATGGCCGGGCCGATCCCCGCGAATGCTCGCTCGAGGGCGACGATGAGGGCGGCTGTCTGCGCGGCGTGGCTGCCCGAGCCGACTCCGAGATTGAGGTCCGGCTCGGGCAGGCCGAGGTCGCGGAAGAACACGTCGGACATGGCCGCGTCGTAGTGCTGACCGGTATGGATGACGCGCTGGTCCAGCCCGCGCTCGCGGAGGGCACGGATCACCGGTGCTGCCTTCATGAAGTTGGGCCTCGCGCCGACGACATGTGCTACGGTTCCGGCCATGGTCCCTCGACTGCCTGCTGCGTAGATACGGCTGCCCGCGATTGACGCACTGAGTATGGCGGGAATGGACCGGGCGGCTGACTGATGGCGCCCCGCGCGAGCCGAATCCGGCGCTCGGTCCTGCGCTTCGCCCGCAAGCCGCTCCGGGCGCTGCGATCGGCCTGGTCGCACAAGGTCAGGACCGTGTTCGAGATCGTGACCGCCGTTCCGGCCTCGATTCGGCGGCCCCTCGCGCGCCCGCTCGCGCGCTTCGCGGAATGGGCCGTTGGGCGCCGGCCGACTTTGCGGGGTGGCCCGCCCCTGGCCGTCATCGCGCGCTGGGCAGCAGGCCCCGACGATGCCGCCGCGGACCTCGCACGGCGCCTCGGCACGTCGGAGCGATCGACGCGCCAGGCGCGCCGCCAGGTGGCCCGGCTCGCGATGGCGTGTGACTATCCCGACGCGGCCGCCGCGATCCTGGACTCGATCCCCGAGGAAAACGCCCTGGACCTCGAGGCGATGCGCGCGCACATCGACCTCGAGCGGGGTCACTATTCGGATTCACGGCGGCACGCCCGGGCAGCCGTCGAGGGCGGCCGGCCGGGCAAGGGCAGCCGGCGGCGAGGCATGGGCGGCCAGCGCGGCGCCCAGCGCACTCTCGACGTGGTCAGCGCACGCCTCGCGGTCCTGCAGGACGGCTGGCAGCCAGACCTCGGTCCGGAGGTGGCGGCGCTCGAAGCCCTCGGGGGGCAGACAACGGCCGGCCGGATCCTGCACATCGTGTCGACGTCTCTCCCGTACCGCCAGGCGGGATACACCCTGCGCAGCCAGTCGATCGCCATGTGTCAGAAGGCGGTCGGCCTCGACCCGCACTTCGCGACCCGCGGCTCCTTCCCGCGCGCCATGGGCATCCACGGCGCCCCCCGCGAGCAGGTCGTCGAAGGGGTCACCTATCACCGACTTGCGCCGGACTTCGCGGACGTGGGCCTCCATGACCGGCTCGTGACCGCCAGCGCGCGTGCCGCGATCCCCCTGCTGCAACGGCTCCGGCCGGCGGTCCTGCACGCGGCGTCGAACCACCTCCAGGCGCAGATCGCACTGGCCGTCGGCAGGCCGGCGGGGATCCCGGTCGTGTACGAGGTTCGGGGCTTCCTCGAGGAGACCTGGACGTCGCACCTGCCGAGCGACGAGGCGGTTGCACAGCAGGCGGACCGCTACCGCCTCAACCGGGCCGCCGAGACCCGAGCCATCCTCGCTGCCGACGCCGTCGTAACGCTGTCGGAGACCATGCGCGACGAGATCGTGTCGAGAGGGTGCAGTGCGGACAAGATCGTGGTCGTCCCGAATGCCGTCGACGTCGATCGTTTCCGGCCGATGCCACGCAGCGAAGAACTTGCCGCCTCGCTCGGAATTGCGCCGGGAGAGCAGGTCGTCGGCTACGTGTCGTCATTCACGCCGTACGAGGGGATCCACTTCCTGCTCGAGGCCGCCGCGCGGCTCCGCGCGACGGGGCGCCGCCTTCACGTCGTTCTCGTCGGCGACGGGATCGAAAGCGAGTCCCTCGCAGAGACCGGCCGCCGGCTGGGCCTCGACGACGGGACGCTGATCATGCCTGGTCGCGTCCCGCACGACGACGTGCTGCGGTACTACTCGATCATCGACGTGTTCGTCGTGCCGCGGACGAACGATCGCGTCTCACGTCTCGTCACGCCCCTCAAGCCCTACGAGGCGATGGCGCTCGAGAAGGCCCTCGTCGTCAGCGACGTGCCGGCCCTGCGCGAGATGGTGATCCCGGGCGAGACCGGCCTGACCTTCCGCCCGGAGGATGACGCGGACCTGGCGGATGTGCTTGGCCGACTGCTCGACGACGCGGAGCTCCGAGCGCGGCTCGGGAGGCGCGCCCGCGAATGGGTCGCGGCCTCGCGGACCTGGGACCAGAACGGTCGTCGCTACCGGGAACTGTACGAGCACCTCGGGGCTGCCTGAGAGAGGGCGACGACAGGATCAGTGCCGACGGATCCTCCAGCCGGCACCGAGGCGGAGGACCTGGCGTGGGCGCGTGAGGTGACCGTTCGAGCTATCGACCGTGTCCACGACCAGATCCGCCTCGGCGAAAACGTGGGCCCAGTCGATGGTCCGGTGCGCGGTGACCACGACGACCACGTCCGACCACGCCAGCAGGTCGTCGAGCGGCGTATCGGCCCGCACCACCCCGGCCGCGTCCTCGAAGCTCGGTACGTGCGGGTCGTGGTATCGAACCTCAGCCCCACGGTCCGCGATCGCGGCGAGGATCGGTGAGGCGGGCGAGTTGCGCGCATCCTGCACGTTCGGCTTGAACGCGACACCGATCACCCCGACGTTAGCGCCCTTGAAGGCCAGACCGCGGTCGTTGAGGGCTTCGGCGACGAGGTCGACGACGTGGCGCGGCATCGCGAAGTTGATATCGCCCGCGGCCTCGACGAACCGGTCGATGAAGTCGAACTCGCGCGCCCGCCACGAGAGGTAGTACGGATCGACCGGTATGCAGTGTCCGCCGACGCCGGGCCCCGGCGTGAACCGCATGAAGCCGAACGGTTTCGTGGCCGCTCCGTCGATGATCTCCCACACATCGAGCCCCATCCGCTCGCAGAGCAGCGCGAGCTGGTTCACGAAGGCGATGTTGATGTTGCGGAACACGTTCTCGAGGAGCTTCGACAGCTCGGCAGCGTCGGGCGACGACATCTCGACGACATGGTCGTTGATCCTGCGCAGCAGGTCGGCGGCCCTCGTCGTGGCCTCCGGCGTCGTGGCGCCGACCAGCCGCGGGATCGCCTTCGACGCACTCGCCGGATCACCCGGGTTGACACGCTCGGGAGCGAAGGCGAGATCGAAGTCCGTGCCCGCCCGGAGTCCGCTGCGCTCGACGACCTCGCGAAATGGGCCGGTCGTCGTTCCCGGAAAGGTCGTCGACTGGAGCACCACGAGCTGACCCGCGCGAATGTGGTCCGCGATGTACGCTGCGGCGCCGAGGACAGGTCCCAGGTCAGGATCCTTGGTCGCCGTGATCGGGGTCGGGACGCACACGAAGATGGCGTCCTGCTCGGCGATCCGTGCATCGGCCGGTCCGACGACACGGAGGCCGGCATCGAGGGCCGCGCCGAGCCGCTCGTCGGAGACATCGTCGACGGGCGAGTGGCGGGCACGGAGCTCGTCGACACGCGCCGGGCTCGAGTCCACGCCCTCGACCCGAAACCCCGCCTCGACGAAGGTGATAGCCAACGGCAGTCCGACGTAGCCGAGCCCGATGACGGCCACGGCCTGATCCTGACTCAAGGATTCCTCCGGGAGCGAGTGGGGGGAGATATGGGCCTCGTGCAGGATAGTGCAACCGCCGCGTATCGCGGCCGGAGCCGGAGCCGGCCCAGGTGCCCGGGTCCGACTGCCCGTCAGGTTGTGGCCGTTGGCCGCTCGGACCTGGCCGACGCCCGCTGGAAAGTCTCGTCGTACGCGGCCACGAGACCAGGCCCCAGTGACTCGACGGTCGTCTCGCGGCAAGCGGCTACCCAGCGGGCCGTGATGGCGACCCACTCGGGCGCGTTGCGTTTTCGCGGCGCCCCTGGCGGGGCGAGGAACGGCGAATCCGTCTCGATGAGCAGCCGGTCTGGCGGGACGAGGGCGGCGACCTCGGCGGACGCCTCCTCGCCCTTCCGGAAGACGAGCCCCGAGAAGCTCACGGACAACCCCAGGTCGATCATCGCCCGGGCGTAGTCGATCGGCCCCGAATAGGAGTGAACGACGCAGGCCGGTCGGTCACCGAACGCGGCGCTCCACGCCGGTCCGCCGACGCCCGCAGCCCTGAGTTCGGCGAGAAGCGCATCCTGGGCGTCGCGCCGCCCGACGGCCGAACGGCAGTGGAGGATCGAGGGCTTGCCCGTCTCAAGGGCCAGCGCCAGGTTCCGGCGGAGGTTCGCGAGCTGGTCGTCGATCGGCGAGAAGACCCGATCGTAGTCGAGCCCGGTCTCGCCGACCGCCACGACGCGCGGGTCCTGCGCCCAGCCGAGGATCCGCGCCCAGCCGGCGCCGTCGACCTTCGCCGCGTCGTGCGGATGGACGCCGACCGCCACATCCATCCACGGGTGGCGCTCGACGACCGCGAACGCCCGCTCGCTCGATCCGACGTTCCAGCCCGGGACGAGGACCCGCTCGACGCCCGCTCCCCGGGCGTCGTCGACAATCCCATCGAGGTCGCCCTCGAAGCGGTCGGCGTTCAGGTGGCAGTGGCTGTCGACGAGCGGCACCGCCCCATGGTGGCCGACCGGCGACCACGGCGCACGCCTGTGCGGCGCACGCAGTCGCGGCTCAACCCCAGTCGTTCTCCACGGTCTGCCAGAGGCCGATCTCGTTGCCCTCGGGATCGCGCACCGCGGCAAACCGGCCCTGGCCCGGGACGTCGGTCGGTTCGGCCACGACGCTGCCGCCGTTTGCGGTCGCCGCCTCGACGCCGTCCTCGAGCGAGTCGACCGTGATGTACGCCCGGACGACACCGCTGACGCTCGCGCCGCGCGTACCGATCGCTCCGCCCGACTCATCGCTGGTGCGGAAGAGCCAGTAGTCCGGATGGCCTTCCATCGTGTCGAACTCCCAGCCCGCAACGGCGCCATAGAAGCGCTTCGCGCGCTCGATGTCGTCGGCGGGGATCTCGACGTGGGTGATCTCGCCCTTGGCCATGGTCGACCTCCGTGTCGCACTCCGCTATCGGGAGCATGATCAGGCAGAGGGCGATTCGGCCTCGCTTTCGAGCCGAGGGAAGAGCGGTTGCGGTGGCGTGACACTCCCGGGCGTCCCGGCGTGGCGGCCCCACGCCAGCTCGTCGAGGATGGGCGGTCCGCCATTGCCGTCGTCGTCGTACGGATAGTCGTGCCCGAGCTGGGCTAGCGCCCGGGGCGCGATCGATGGCATGAATGGCGCGACGGCAAGGCCAACGAGGCGACAGATCTCGACCAGGTCCCCGAGCACACCGCGCAGGCGCTGTTCGGCATCAGCGTCACCAGCCTTGGCCGCCTTCGCGAGCTCCCACGGCTTTTCCGCGTCGACGAGCCGATTCGCTTCGGGCACGACCGTTTCGATCATCAGACTGACCGCGTCGTGGAGCATGCAGTCCTCGATCTCGGCGTCGTAGGTCCCGGGCATGTTCGTCCAGAACCACGACAGACGTCCCTCGGTCTCCGGAACCGGATCCGGCCGCTCGCCCCCGAGGTAGCGGTGGACCATCGAGACCGTGCGGTTGACGAGATTGCCGAAGTCGTTGGCGAGGTCGGCGTTGTAGCGCCGCACGAAGGAGTCCCACGAGACATCGGCGTCACTGTCGAACGGGATCTCGCGCAGCGTGACGTAGCGCGTGCCGTCCGAGCCGAGAGCCGCGATGAGGTCCCCGGGGTCGAGGAAGTTGCCGCGGCTCTTGCTCATCTTCTCGCCGCGGACCGTCATGAAGCCGTGGACCCACACGTGTCGCGGGGCCTCGAGCCCGGCCGACCAGAGCATCGCCGGCCAGAAGATCGTGTGGAACCGGGCGATGTCCTTGCCGATCACGTGAAGGTCGGCCGGCCACCACTTCGCGAACGCCTCAGGGTCGTCGGGGAAGCCGGCGCCGGTGATGTAGTTGATGAGCGCGTCGTACCAGACGTAGATCTTGCCGGCCTCCGGGTCCCACGAGCCGTCCTCCCGGAGCGCGGACTCGCCGTTCTCCGCGATCGGGAACGGAATGCCCCAGTCCCCGGGGGTCCGCTCTCGGCTGATCGAGAAGTCCTCCAGGCCCTGGCGGATGAAGCCGAGCATCTCGTTGCGCCTGTAATCGGGCTGGACGAACTCGGGATGCTCCTCGAAGTGGCGCTCCAGCCGTTCCTGGTAGGCCGACAATCGGAAGAACCAGTTCTTTTCGGTCAGCCACTCGAGCGGGACCTCCGGATGGTTCGGGCAGATCGTGCCGCGTGCCGTCTCCTGGACGTCGGTGGCGTTGCGGAAGCCCTCGTTGGGGCAGTACCAGCCCTCGTAGGTCCCGAGGTAGATGTCGCCGTTCGCGTGGGCCCGGCGGACCATCTCCTGGGCGGCGCGAACGTGGTCCGGATCGGTCGTCCGGATGAACCGGTCCGGGCTGATCGCGAGGGCGTCCTCCGCGACACGGAATAGCTCGACCTTCTCGTCGACGAACTCGCGCGCGGTCCTGCCCTCCTCGATCGCCTTCATCGCGATGTTGATCGAGTGTTCGTCCGTGCCGGTCAGGAAGCGGGTGTCGTCGCCCTTCATGCGATGCCAGCGCGCGATGACGTCCGCGCCGATGACCTCGTACAACGTGTGCAGGCCGGGCTTGTTGTTCGCGTAGGCGATCGCGGTCGTCAGGTAGTAACGCGGTCGGTTGGGCATGGGAGCACGATGGTAGCGCCTCCCGGGACCCGGACGTGGTCGCGTCGCCGCGCAGGTTCGGTCGTCAGGAAGTCCGCACGCGTCGAACGATCCGCAGAGCAACCGACGACGCGAGCATGGCGACGGCCGCCAGGGGAACGCCGAAACCTGACGGGGCTCGACTGACGGACGTGGCAGCGATACGGAGTCCGACACCTGCCCCGCGCTCGCCATCCAGGCGCGCACCCGACCGGATCGCCTGGCGCAGCATGCGCAGGTAGGCCGCGCGGGCCGTGCGCGGCAGCGAGAGCCAGCGCTTCAGCGGCGGTCGAAGGACCGTCTCGACCAGCCGTTCCGAGGCAGCGAGGACCGGTGGCGGGACGGACCCGAGGAACTCCCTGATCGCGTCGAACACGTGCGCGACGCCGGGATCGCGTCGACCGATGAATGTTTCGAGCGGACCGCTGAAGTCGGACTTCAGGAGACGGTCGAGGTAGGCGCGCTTGACCCGAAGCCGGGTCGCATCGTCGCCGATCCGGTCGTCGACCTCGCGCGACACGTCCTCGAGCGCACTCCGCGCGACGCCGATCATCTCGGCGGCCTTCGCGGTCGATCGTCGCTTTCCTGACGTGACCGTCGGCACGTAGCGGTCGGCGTGCGGTCGCGTCCACTCGTAGACGACGTCACCGATGACCTCGATGCCGTCGCCCGCGCGCAGGAGCGCCCGGATGGTCCATGGCTGGTCGCCAAGGACCCGTCCGTAGAACCGGAGGTCCTCGATCAGCGAACGATGCAGCACGCGGCCCGTGGTCGACATGTAGGACAGGAGACCCGGATGGGCGGCGATGGACTTGCGACCGGGAACCCGGATGTCGGGCTTGTCGTATTCGGGCCTGATCCAGGTCCTCTCACCGTCCGACCAGATCCGCTGGCCGATGACCGCGAGGACGCCGGGGCTTTGCGTCGGCCGCATCAACGCCGCGACCGCGCCGGGCAGGAGCCGGTCGTCCGCGTCGACGAAGGTCAGCCATTCGCCGCGCGCCAGCTCGAGCCCGCGGTTGCGCGCCTCGGATACGCCGACATTCGCGGGAAGCGACTCGAGCACGACCCGCGGGTCGCGCTCCGCCACGGCGCCGACGACCTCCCTCGTGCCGTCGGTCGAACCATCGTCAATGACGATGCACTCGAGCGGGACCTGGCGTTCCTCGAGCACCGAGTCGAGCGTCCGCTCGATCGTGGCCGCCGCGTTCCATGCCGGTACCAACACGCTGAGGCGCGGGATGTCGGGGGACTGCATCGTCCGCGATGGTAGCAGCGACGGTTGATCGCGCCGCGCCCGTAGAATGGCGGCCCACCCCCGATCGGAGCACGTCCCATCTCGTCTCGCCTGCTCGTCGCGACCAGCGCCTTCCTGGCGATCATCGTCGTCTCGAACAACAGCGCCGGCAGTGTCGCGCAGCCGGCGATCGCCGCGGCCTTCGACGCCGGCCCGGCGGACGTGGGCTGGGTCGTCTTCGGGTTCGGGACGGCATTCGCCCTTGGAACCGCCCTGTGGGGCGGGCTGGCGCGGCGTCTCGGGCTGGGACCCTCGCTGGCGGCCGGCGTCGTCATGGTGGCAGGTGGGAGCCTGCTCGCGGCCGTGGCCCCGTCGCTTCCGTGGCTGATCGCGGCACGCATCATCCAGGGCCTCGGAGCGGGGGCCATTCCGACGCTGTCGACGGCCGCCATCGCACGCCGTTTCGAGGGGGCTGCCCGCGCGCGGGCGCTCGGCGCGGTCATCGCCGCGGTCGGGCTCGGCATGGCCCTCGGCCCGCTCCTGGGCGGGATCGCCCTCGAGCTCGTCGGCTGGCCGGGGCCCATGGCATTCGGGCTGGTGGCCGCACCGGCGGCAATCCTGCTCGCGCGGACCGATCGTGACCGCGACCCGACCGCACGAATCGACCTGGTCGGGGCCGCGCTGGTCAGCGCTGCGGTCGTGGCGACGACATTCAGCCTGAATCGACTGCCGGTGCTGGGCCTCGTCCCGTTGACCGTCGGGGCACTCGTCGTGCTCGCCGTCACCCTCCCGCTCCTCGCGCAGCGCGCCCGGACGTCCGGGGCGTTCGTGCCGCGCAGGATCGTGGCCGACCCGGCGTTCACCCAGATCGTGGCCCTCGGGGCGGTCGGCATGAGCGCCTTCCTCGGGTCCGTCGTGCTCGTGCCGATCGCGGCCGCCCGCGCGCATGGGCTGGGCGGACTCGGGCTGGGCCTGCTGATCCTGCCGATGGCCATCGTCGCCGCGACCGTGTCGTTCAACAACGCGCGGGCCCAGGCGCGGCTGGGACGCCGCACCACGACGATCGTCAGCCTGGCCGCGCTCGCCGTCGGCGCCCTGACGACCGGGCTGCTGGGCGCCGCGGCGCCGCCGGCGATCACTGCCGTCGCGCTCATCCCCATCGGCATCGGCTTCGGCCTGCTCCAGGCACCGCTCGTCAATGAGTTGACCGCCGCCTTCGACGACGCCGATCGGCCTGTTGCGGTCGGCCTGTACAACCTGCTGTTCTTCATCGGCGGCGCGGCCGGGGCGGCGATCGCCACCGCCCTCATCCAGGCCGGAGTGGAGCTGCCCATCTTCGTCGGGCGAGCTGTCCCCGGGTTCTCCACCACGGAGGTCCTGCTGGCCGTCGGGCCGGCGCTGGCGGCGACAATCCTGGTCCGGCGCGGCGGCTTCCGGAGGACGGCGGTCATCGCGGAGTGAGGCGCCGGCCGATGACCGGTCGAGTCAATGGCGGAAGTGGCGGATCCCCGTCAGCAGCATCGTGGCGCGTGCGCGATCGGCGGCCTCGACCACCTCGGCATCGCGCATCGAGCCGCCCGGCTGGACGAACGCCGTGACCCCGGCCGCCAGGCAGACTTCGACGCCATCGGGGAACGGGTAGAAGGCGTCCGAGGCGCACGAGGCGCCGATGACGACCTCCGAACCCAGGATCGTGCGGGCCTTCTCGACGGCCTGGCGCGCCGCGTCAACCCGGCTCGTCTGGCCGGACCCGATCCCGATCAGCCGCCGGTCCCGGACGAGCACGATTGCATTCGAGGTCACGCCGCGCACGATCCGCCAGGCGAGGTCGAGGTCGAGGTGTTCGCCATCCGACGGCGGTCGTGTCGTGGCGAGCTGCCAGGTCCCGCTGTCGTCCAGCGTCGTGTCCGAGGCACTCACGAGCACGGCCCCACCGGCGGTCCGCAGGGTCCCGGCGGGGTGCGGGACACGCCTGGCCGCCGCACGTCCCGGGTCGGTCGCGAGTGCGGGATCGACGATGACCCGCAGGTTGGGCTTGCGTGCGAGGACTTGGCGCGCCGCGGCGTCGACCGCCGGGGCAATGACGATCTCGAGAAAGATCGAGACGAGTGCCTCGGCGAGGGTTCGATCGACCGGCCGCGTGAGGGCCACGACGCCGCCGAAGGCCGAGACCGGATCCGCCTCGAGGGCGGCGTGCCACGCCTCGAGGAGTGTCCGACGCTCCGCCACGCCGCACGGGTTCGTGTGCTTGACGATCACGACGCCCGGGCCGCGCAAGGCACGTCCCAGCGCGTCGGCGGCCGCGGCGTCGAGGACGTTGTTGTAGGAGAGGGCCTTCCCCTGCAGGGGTGCGTCGCCCGTGGCGAACGGGCCGTCGGCGGCCGTCGCACCCGCCCGCCGGTATCGCGCCGCAGGTTGATGGGGGTTCTCGCCGTAGCGGAGCGTCTCGACCTTCTCGAGCGCGATCGTCAGCGTCGGCGGGTAGGGATCGGTCGCGCCGGGCAGACCGGACTCGTCGGGCAGGTCGAGGCCGGCAGCTCCCATGCGCCCGGGGAGCTCGGCCGCGATGCGCGCGTCGTACGCGGCGGTATGACGGAACGCCTCGACCGCCAGCACCGAGCGCAGCGCGAGGGGAACCTCCCCGGCGTCCCGCAGCGCCGCCAGGACGGCGTCGTAGCGATCCGGCGCGGTGACGATTGCGACACTCGCGTGGTTCTTCGCCGCGGCCCGGACCATCGACGGCCCGCCGATATCGATCTCCTCGACGAGTTCGTCGAATGTGACACCGGGTCGCTCCGCGGCGGCCGCGAACGGGTAGAGATTCACGACGACGAGCTCGAACGGGGCGATCGACGCGGCCAGGAGCTGCTGCCGGTGCGCGTCCAGGCGGCGGTCGGCGAGGATCCCCCCGTGGACGTGCGGGTGGAGCGTCTTGACCCGCCCGTCGAGCATCTCCGGGAAACCGGTCACCGCCGCGACGTCGGTCACGGACAGGCCCGCCTCGCGCAGCGCCCGGGCCGTGCCGCCGGTCGACACGAGCTCGAAGCCGAGCCGTGCGAGTCCCTCCGCGAACGAAACGAGCGCGGTCTTGTCGGAGACCGACAGCAGCGCCCTGCGCGGCACGGGCACCGCGACGTCGGCTCGCTCGAGGTCGTGGACCACCCGGCGACCGTCGACCCGCAGGGCGTCGGCGAGGAGCTCGGCGACGACCCGCGGCAGGATCCGGTGTTCGGCGGCCAGGATCCGCTCGTGCAGCTTCGCCGCGTCATCGCCGGGCAGCACCGGCACGGGGACCTGGGCGACGATCGGGCCGCCGTCGAGCGTCTCGTCGACGAGGTGGACGGTGCACCCGGTCAGCGATACCCCGTGGGCCAGCGCGTCGCGCACGGCGTGTGCACCGGGAAATGCCGGCAGTAACGACGGGTGCGTGTTGAGGATTCGCCCGCCGAGCAGCGCGAGGACCCGCGGCCCGACCAGCCGCATGTACCCCGCGAGCACGACCGCGTCCGGCGCTGCCCCTTCGAGCGTTGTGGCGAGGGCCGCGTCGTCACCGCCCGCGACGAGGGCCGTGTCGATCCCCTGCTCCGTCGCCCAGTCGAGCGCCGGACAGGCGCGGTCGGCGAAGACGAGGACGATCTCGGCCCCGAGGTCGCCGCGCGCGGCCGCCGACGCGAGCGACCGCAGGTTCGACCCGGTGCCGGACACCCCGACGGCGATCCGGCCGGTCACGTCCACCGCTCCACGGGTCCCTCTGCATAGCGTGTCCCGGCGTGGCCCGACGGGACGACCTCGCCGATGACCAGTGCGCCGATCCCCACGCGGCTGAACGCCTCGACCGCCAGCTGGGCCGCCTCCGGTGACACGATCGCGACCATGCCGATCCCGCCATTGAAGGTCGCGCGCAGTTCGTCAGGCTCGAGACCGCCGAGGGCGCCGAACAGCGACATGACCGCCGGCATCCGCCACCTGGCGGGATCGACGAGCGCACCCATGCCGGCAGGGAGCGCCCGCGGCACGTTGCCCGGCAGGCCGCCGCCCGTGATGTGGGCGAGGCCCCGGATGTCGTGCCCGGCCGCAGCGAGCTCTGCGCGCACGCCGAGGATGGCCCGGGCGTAGATCCGGGTGGGCGTCAGGAGCACCTCGCCGAGAGTCGCCAGGCCGTGCTCGGGTTCGTCGGCGATCGCCACGTCGCGTCCGGCGTCTCCCAGCGAACGGCGCAACTGTTCCTGGAACGGCCTCCCGAGGTCGAGACCCCACTGGGCAATCAAGGTCCGCACGAGCGAGTACCCGTTGGCGTGCAACCCCGACGAGGGCAGACCGACGATCGCGTCGCCGGTCCGGACCGCCCTGCCGTCGATCATGGCGCCGCGCTCGACGACGCCGATGCACGCCCCGGCGAGATCGAACGCCTCGGCCGGCATGAGACCCGGGTGTTCCGCGGTTTCGCCTCCGATCAGCGAGCAGCCGGCCTCCCGGCAGCCCGCCGCCACCGACCCGACGAGCTCCGCCACGCCGACCGGATCGAGACGGCCGACGGCAACGTAATCGAGGAAGGCGAGGGGCTCCGCCCCTGAACAGACGACGTCGTCGGCGCACATCGCGACGAGGTCGATCCCGATCGCGTCGTAACGCCCGAGCGCCATGGCGATGGCGGCCTTCGTCCCGACACCGTCGGTCGCACCGACGAGCACCGGTTCCCGGTACCCGGCCGGGATCGCAAACGCCCCGCCGAACCCGCCCAGACCGCCGAGGACCTCCGGGCGGTGGGTCGAGACGACCGCGTCGCGCATCAGCTCGACGGCCCGTTCGCCGGCCTCGACGTCGACCCCCGCGGCCCGGTAGGCGTTACGCACGGCCGGAGACCGTTTCCTCGAGGATGAACTTGCGCGACGCTGCGTCGTACGGGACCGGCTCCGGGTAGCGCCCATCGAAGCACGCGAAGCAGAACCGCTCGTATGGCAGGTCGAGGGCCGCGAGCACGCCGCGGATCGACAGGTAGCCGAGCGAATCGGCGCCGATGAACGCGCGAATGTCCTCCTCGCTGTGGGTGGCCGCGATCAGCTCGGTCTCGATCTGGGTGTCGATCCCGTAGAAGCACGGGTGGTAGATCGGCGGCGCGGAGATGCGGACGTGGACCTCGGTCGCGCCCGCGCGACGCAGGAGCGACACGATCTGCTTGGTCGTCGTGCCGCGCACGATCGAATCGTCGACGACCGTCAGCCGTCGCCCGCGGACGACCTCGCGCAGCGGGTTGAGCTTGATCGTGACCCCCCGCTGGCGCATCGTCTGCGACGGCTGGATGAACGTCCGCCCGCTGTAGCGGTTGCGGACGAGCCCCTCGCGATACGGGATCCCGGCCTCCTCGGCGTAACCGGCCGCGGCCGGCGCACCGGTATCGGGCACCGGCATGACCATGTCCGTGTCCGCGGGATGCTCGAGCGCGAGCTGGATCCCCATCCGGCGGCGGGCCTCGTACAGGTTCCGCCCCTCCATGTACGTATCCGGCCTGGCGAAGTAGATGAGCTCGAACACGCAGAGCGCGGGCGTGGCCTCGGCGAACCGGACCGACCGCGGGGCAGCGCCCGGCTCGAGCACGATGAGCTCACCGGGCTCGACGTCGCGCACGTACTCGGCACCGACGATGTCGAGGCCAGCAGTCTCCGAGGAGAGGCACCACCCGGTTGTCGACTCGTCATCGCCCCACAGGCCGGCCTCCGCGCCGTCGCGCGGCATCCGGCCCAGGACGAGCGGACGGAAGCCGAACGGGTCGCGCACGCCGATCACGCGGCGTTCGTCGAGCACGACGAGGCTGTACGCGCCGCGGACGCGCGGCAGCACGCGCCGCAGCGCATCGACCGTGTCGGTCGCGGGTTCGTCCGCGAGCAAAGCCGTCAGCAGCTCCGTATCGGTCGACGCAGGCAACCGGGACCGTCCGCCCTGGAGCTGATCGAGCAGCTCCCGGGTGTTGACCAGGTTCCCGTTGTGGCCGACCGCGACCGCCCGGCGCGGTCCGAGCCGGAACGTCGGCTGGGCGTTCTCCCAGATCGTCGAACCCGTGGTCGAGTAGCGGCAATGCGCGATCGCGAGGCGGCCGCGGAGGCTCGGCAGGCGGCGCTCGTCGAGGACCGAGCTGATCATGCCGAGGTCCTTGTACAACATGAGCTGCTCGCCGTCGCTGACCGCCAGCCCGGCCGACTCCTGTCCCCGATGCTGGAGCGCGAACAGGCCGAGGGCCGCGACGTTTGCCGCCTCGGTCGGCTCGCCGGCCGGCAGGACCGCCCCGAACACGCCGCACATCGTTATGCCTCCCAGCCAAGCGCGCGCGCGAGCCCGTGGTCCCAGGCATGACGAAGGTCCTCGACCGGCACGTCGAGCTCGTCCGCGATCCGGCTGCCGCGCTCCTCGGCAGCTCCCGTCGCTCCGGCACCGGCAAGGCCGATGACGAGCCGCCCCCCACCGACCGTCCCGATCGTCTCCACCGGCAGGCCGTACGAGCGGGCCAGGAGCTCGACGGCCGGCGCGTGCCGCGGTCGCGCGGTCAGCACGAGCCGGGACGGACTCTCGCCGAACATCTCGACCGCCGGCGAGTTCGAGACCGCGAGCCGGACGGTCGCCCCCAGCCCGCTCCAGATCGCGCCCTCTGCCAGGGCGACCGCGAGACCGCCTCCCGATACGTCCTGTGCGGAGGCGACGAGGCGTCGCGCGATGGCCTCCCGCACGAAGGCCTGCAGCGCGGCCTCGCGGGCCAGGTCGAGCACCGGAAGGCCGTCCTCCGGCGCGATGCCGGCCAACCGCGCGTATTCGCTCCCGGCGAGTCCCGGGTCGGCCTCGCCGATGAGGACGATCGCGTCGTCCTCCGTCGCGAACGCCGGGCCGACCAACACATCGATCTCCTCGAGGAGTCCCACGACGCCGATCTCCGG
>Ga0299914_10000178_pt1 | contig 37447 bp, 33 predicted proteins | sample RVTome_10_FD_201361 | JGI IMG/M metagenome (GOLD analysis project Ga0299914, IMG submission 201361) | Soil microbial communities from uranium-contaminated site in the Upper Colorado River Basin, Wyoming, United States - RVT153D57 (version 2) ... | reverse complement strand
CATGAAGACTGATGCGGGCGTAGCTCAGCGGTAGAGCGCCACGTTGCCATCGTGGAGGTCGAGGGTTCGACTCCCTTCGCCCGCTCCAGTCGTCTCATTCTGCCACCTGGCCAGGCGCATATTCGGGAGTGAAGATCTGCTGCATGACCCGGTGCAGCCTGTCGGCCGCGGCGGTCCAGCAGCCGAGATCGTCCGGTGCAGCTTCCGTCCTTACCGGCCCGCTCAGCACCATCGTCACGCGGCCGCCGTTTCTGACAACGATATTTGGTGGACCAAGGCCGGCTCGGCAGGCCGGTTGGATCAGACCCTCGACCTGCACGGCTTCGTGAGCCGTGCGGATCGCACCGAGCTGATCGTCACGAAGCGTGTCCTGCTCGACGCGTCGTTCCAGATCCGCGGAATCGCAGACGCGCCTCTCAGCAGGCGGCATGAGCGCGTACCGGCCCGTGCGCAAATCCAGGTACACAGTCCCTGCGGGGCACCATTCCGAATGTCCCACAGTCGCGAAAATGGCTGTCGATATCACGGGGCGGCCGACGGCTGAGGAAGAGCTGGCCTGCGCAGCGAGCGCCACCGCGTTGAGCAAGTGCGCCAGAGCCAGCATTGCGGCTTCCCCTTTTCCTACAGGCTCGTCACGCGCGGCCTCAATCCTGTCGTGAAGACTAACAGGCCGCTCGAAGGGCGCAATGCGGCCGGCAGCAAACCCCCTCTGCTCCCCGAGCGGAGGCGAATAGTCGGTGGGGCGCAGGACGCGCTCCTCGATGTCGGCGACCATCGGGCCATGGCTTGCGGCGCTTTCCTGCTTGATCCGGATCCACTCCTCGTCGGTCATGAAGCCTTGCCACGCCCTGCGCATCGTCGCCTCGTCGGGCCAGTTCAGCAGGTAGACGAACTGGGGGCCCTCATCGTTGCGGGTTTCCCAGATTGCTTCGATGTCGAAGCCGTAGCGCGCCATTATGCGCAGGGCATGATCGCGGAAACGGACGTGAAACGCGTCCCGATTCGTGTCGAACAGCTTGTAGATCCGAAGCTGCTGGACGGGTTCGGAAGGGGCGAATGCGTGAACCGCCACGGGTGCGGCGGCGACGGCGAGGGCGGCGAGGAAGGTTCGGAAAGTCGTCAACGGCTTGCCCCTGCCGGTCGCGGGAGTTGCACGCTCATTCTATCCGTTCGCCGCCCGCGAAGTCGAGGCCGCTCAGCGCGATATGTAGCCCTGCCGGACGAGAAAGGCGCGCAGGGCGTCCGGATAATCGTCGAACGCAATCACGTCCGCCGCGGGGCATTCGCCCTCGGCGGGCCGGGTTCGGCAGCCCTGCGGCAGCGGCCAGTCGGAGTCGCGGTCATAGGCCGCCAGCATCTGCGCCCACGCTTCGTCGAAACGGCCGGCACGCGCCGCCGAGGCGACGAAGCCCGCGCAGGCGCCGTTCGACGACGGGCCGTCGGAGTCCGGCAGACCAAGCGAGGCGCACGACTGGCGCGCGTCCGCCATCGCTTCGAGGAACATCGGACGAAATCCCGGGTGATCGGACACGTCCACCACCTGCCCATCGACGACGTTCAGGACCAGAGGCGGCGCGAAGCTCTCGGCATAGCTGGCGAAGGCGTAGAGAAGGGCGTCGTCGCGAAAGACGAAATCGAGCCGGCCGTCGCCGTCGAGATCGGTAGGCAGCTCTTCGAGATAGTCGCCGTCCCAAATACCGAGATCCGCGACCGACAGGCGGCCGCCTTCCGGAACGACGAGGCGGATCATGTTGCAGCAGTGGGCGCCGCCGGTGAAGCTCTGGAACAGGACATAAGGCCGTTCGCCGTCCCATGCGCCGACGATGATGCGGTGGTCGAGGCCGGGCCGGCTCAGGCTCCCCTGCACGTCGACGGCGGCAAAACCGGACATCTCCACCGTCAGGACGGGCTGCACCAGAGCATCCGCGTCCTTTGCTCCCCTCAGGGTGAGCGACAGCGGACCGGCACGATAATATGCGGGGTTCGGGTCCTCGGCGGCCGACCAGTCGACGGTCTCGCCGATCCCGACCGTGGTCGCCGGTTGCGCCGCCGCGGCCGGCGGCGACGGGCTCGCGTCAGGGGCGGCTGTCCGGATCTCCTGGGCTGCGGCGGGCACGGCGGCGAGCGTCAAGGCCATGGCGGCAGCGATCGGCCCGAGCATCCATCCCTCCCTTTCCGCCACCGCCGCCAACTCGGCCGGCTCTGCCGGCGAATGGCCGGCCTGCCAAGCCGTGCTGTCCCTCAGTTGGGCTGGGCGAGGAAAGCCGTCCACTCCTCGTCCGGCGTCCGGCCCTGCCGGCGGACCTGGGCGACCGCCTGGGACATACGCAACCGCGCCTGGTCCATGCGGCCGGCGCGGGCGTGCAGGGCCGCAAGGTTGGCGAGGCTGCGGGGGTCCGCGCCAGCCTCGGCGAGCTGCTCCAGCCGCTCGACCGCCGTCTCTTCCCGGCCACTGCTCAGCGCCATTCCCGCCAGCGCGCGCAGTGCCTGCCGCCTCTGCGCGTCTTCCATCCGGCCGCTGGCGACCATCAGCTGGAGCGCCGTCTCGCGCGCCGCCGCATCTTCCAGCCCTTCGGCGAGGTTGTAGCCGTAATAGCCAACATAATAGCGCTCCCAGCTGGTCAGGTGGCGCCGATCCATCAACGGCGCCAGCCGTTCGGCGGCCGCATCGAAATCGCTGACCTCGAGGCTCTTCTTCACGCGGAAGAGGATGCAGGCGATTTCCTCGCTGACCTGCTCGTGTTCGGGCACGCATTCGGTGACGAGACGCATGCGCATGTTGAGATGGGAGCCCCCGGCTCCGTCCAGACCATTGTTGCCGAGAAGGCCGGCAAGCCCGCTTTCCGTCGCCACCGACCGGAACGGACGCCGGGCCGCGCTTCGGCTGATGCGCGAGCCGAGCGGGGTCCGATCGGTTTCCGGATAGGGCTGCTCCACGCCGCCGAGGGGGCTGGTCTCCTCCCGTTCGCCGGTGACGACGATCTCCTCCTCCTCGCCGGTCGGAAGGGGTGCTTCCTGCAAGCCCGCAAAACCGGCCGAAAGCATGAGCGAGAGGAGCAAGGTCATCGAGTGCCTCCTTCAGAGCCGGCACGGTAGCCGAAATTGCCGGGGCCGCAACCGCCGCCGACGGCCTGCTTCCGGAAACCCAGCCTGTTCGGCGGCATTTGGCAGGCTCAATGCCTGCCCGGCATGAGCGGATTTGGATCTTTATCCCCGCTCATCCTGAGTAGCCGCTGAGTTTGGCCTGCCCCCGGCGGCGGCCGGGGGAAGCAATGACGAGCGTTGCACCGAGGCAGGGTCCACCGTGCCCGCCAGGCCGCCCCGGCTGGATTGCTTCGCTGCGCTCGCAATGACGAGCTTCATGGCGAAGGCATGAAGGGCACCGTCCCGCTCGACCTTCATTCGTCATTGCGAGCGCTAGCGAAGCAATCCAGAACGGCGTTCGTGAAGCAACCCGCCGTCTACATCATGGCGAACCGCCGCAACGGCACCCTCTACACCGGGGTGACGTCCGACCTCGTCGCCCGCGTCTGGCAGCACAAGAACGGAACGGTCGGCTTCACCAGCCGGTACGGCTGCAAGCGGCTCGTCTGGTTCGAGGTACATGACGACATGGCTGCCGCCATTCTGCGAGAGAAGCAGATCAAGGCCGGCTCGCGCAAGAAGAAGCTGGCGCTGATCGAGGGGCTGAATCCCGACTGGCGCGACCTCTACGACAGCATCGTCCATTGATCAGACAGCGGCTGGATTGCTTCGCTGCGCTCGCAATGACGGAGGGTTACGCCGAAACGGAAACCGGCCGTTGGTCGAACGCCGGCTGGATTGCTTCGTCCCCCGGCCCTTCGCCGGGATCCTCGCATGACGGTCCGGGCCCGAGGCGACCAGGATTCGATACGCCTGCGATCTGCTCCCGGAACTCAGCCTATTCCGCGGCCTGGGTCGCCTCGGCTTCTTCCTCGGCCTCGCGCTCGCTTTGCTGGCGGGTCCACATTTCGGCGTAGAGGCCGCCCTTGCGCAGCAGGCGGGCGTGGGTGCCGCGCTCGGCGACGCGGCCCTGGTCGAGCACGATGATCTGGTCGGCGTCGACCACGGTCGACAGGCGGTGGGCAATGACGATGCTGGTGCGGCGGGCGGCGACGTTGTTCAATGTCTCCTGGATCGCGGCCTCGGTGCGGCTGTCCAATGCGCTGGTCGCCTCGTCGAGGATCAGGATCGGCGGGTCCTTCAAGAGGGTCCTGGCGATGGCGACGCGCTGCTTCTCGCCGCCCGACAGCTTGAGTCCGCGCTCGCCGACCAGCGAATCGTATCTGAGCGGCAGCTCCAGGATGAAGTCGTGGATCGCCGCGCCCCGGGCGGCGCCCTCAATCTCCTCGCGGGTCGCCTGGTCCTTGCCGTAGCCGATATTGTAGCCGATCGTGTCGTTGAACAGCACCGTGTCCTGGGGGACGATGCCGAGCGCCGCGCGCAGGCTCGCCTGGGTCACTTCGCCGATATCCTGGCCGTCGATGGTGATCCGCCCCGACGTCGGCTCGTAGAAGCGGAAGAGCAGGCGCGACAAAGTCGACTTGCCGGCGCCGGACGGGCCGACGATCGCCGTCATCGTCCCCGGCTTCACCTCCAGGTCGATGCCCTTCAAGATGTCGCGGCCGGGCTCATAGGCGAAATGGACGTCCTCGAAGCGAACGTGGCCGGCATGGACCGCGAGCGGCGGCGCACCGGGCGCGTCGGCGATCTCGGCCGGCGTGTCGATCACGCCGAACATCGCCTCCATGTCGATCAGCCCCTGGCGGATCGTGCGGTAGACCCAGCCGAGCATGTCCAGCGGCCTGAAGAGCTGCATCAGGAAGGTGTTGACGAAGACGACGTCGCCGGCCGTGAAATCGCCGCGGCTCCAGCCCCAGACTGTGTAGGCCATCGCGCCGGCCATCATCAGGTTGGTGATCAGCGACTGGCCGACATTGAGCCAGGCGAGCGAAGTCTCGTTGCGCACCGCCGCCTCGCGGAAGGCCTCCATTGTCCTGCCGTAGCGGCGCGCCTCGCGATCCTCGGCGTTGAAGTATTTGACCGTTTCGTAGTTGAGCAGCGAATCGACGGCGCGGGCGATCGCCTGGTTGTCGACCTCGTTCATCTCGCGCTGCAGCTTGGCACGCCACTCGGTCACGACGCGGGTGAACCAGATATAGGCGACGACCATCGCCAGCGTCGCCACGACCAGGCCGGGGCCGAACTTGATGCCGAAGATGATGCAGATGGCGGTGAGCTCGATGATCGTCGGCGCGATGTTGAACAAAAGGAAATAGAGCATCATGTCGATGCTCTTGGTGCCCCGCTCGACGATCTTGGTGAGCGCGCCGGTGCGCCGCTCGAGGTGGAAGCGCAGCGACAGTGCGTGGATGTGCCGGAACACCGTCTCGGCGAGCCGCCGCGCCGCATCCTGTCCCACCCGCTCGAAGACGGCGTTCCTGAGATTGTCGAACAGGACGCTGCCGAAGCGGGCGCCGACATAGGCCATCACCAGCGCGACGATCAGCCCGGTGGCGGCCTCCATCCCCGACGACATCCGGTCGACCACCGCCTTGTAGGCGAAGGGCATGGTGAGGGTCGCGCCCTTGGCGGCCAGCACGAGCAGGATGGCGACCACGACGCGGGTCCGCAGCGCCGGCTCGCCGGCCGGCCAGAGATAGGGCAGGAAGCGCCGCAATGCGCTCCAGCCGCCCGCGGCCTCCGTCGTCTTGCTGATGTCGTCAGGCTGCATTCAAGGTCCAAGATAGGTTGGTTGGGCAAGGTTCCCAAGTGACGGAGGCGAAACGTCAGGAACCGGCTTCGATCCGGTCGGTTGGTTCTGCGAAGGAGCGGGCATGGAGCCGCTGGTCTATATCATGGCGATCCTCGGCTGCGGCGAGAGCGACGCGCCCTGCCGCGAAGTGACGGTCGCCGAGGCGCGCTACGAGAGCGAGGCCGATTGCCTCGCCGCCACCGAAGCCGAACTGATGCGCCGCGGCGACCTGCTGTTCCCCTCGGTGGTGGCGCAGTGCCGGCCGGCCGGCACCCGGCCGCAGCCGCTGCGCGGCAGCGACGTCGCCTTGCCGGCGGTCGGCGCGGCGGTGCACGCGCCGCCGCGTCTCGCCTCGGCCGAGCCGCCGAGGGAGCGGCGGTAGATGGCGGCGGGGAACGGCTAGATCTGTCACGTTGATATTGAAGCACCGTTCGCCCTGATGGTCAGGTCGCCGATCCCCCGGATCGGCTGTGGATTGCCGGGGGCAATCCACACCTGACCATTGTCGAAGCCTGTCCTGAGCGACGCCGCAGGCGGCGTCGAAGGGGGCTTTCCTTCCACCTTGGGACGAAAGAAAGGAATGGGCTTCGACAGGCTCAGCCCGAACGGATTTGGGTATCGCCTGAATCGCGAACATTTTCGGTCGGCGACTGCACCGCTCCCGCCTCTCAGTGGAAATCGCGCGACTTGATCCGGATGCCGTCGTGCCTGGCGGGAGGCAATAGCGGCGGCAGGGGCGAATGGCGGCGGTCCGCCCCGCCGCCCTTGGCGCCGTCGCCGGGGCCGGTGCGGTGGGGGAAATCGCGATCGCCGACCGCGCGCAGGAGGAAGGATTCGTCCTCGACCCGGTCGGCGATGACGTGGATGACGTCGCCTTCCTTCTGGACGCGGCCCGCGACGCCGATCATCGCCGCCGACAGGATGACCCGCCGATATTTCTCGTAGAGGCGCTGCCAGATGATGACGTTGGCGATGCCGCTCTCATCCTCGATGGTGACGAAGGTGACGTTGCCGGCGCCGGGCCGCTGGCGGATGAGGACGATTCCGGAGAGGCGGACCTTGCGGCCGTCCTTGATCCGCTTCAGCGCCGCGCAGGGGACCGATCCGAGCCGTTCCAGCTCCGGCCGGACGAAGGCCAAAGGATGATCGCGCAGGGTGAGCTGGACGGTACGATAATCCTCGACCACCTCGCGCCCGGCGGTGAGCGGCGTCAGCCGCACTTCCGGCTCGGCGTCGCGGGCATCGGCGGCGGCGAACAAGGGCAAAGGCGCGTCGCCGAGCCCGCGCACCTTCCACAAGGCCTGGCGGCGATCGAGGCCGAGACCGGCGAAGGCGTCGGCGTCGGCGAGCTTCTCCAGCGCCGCCACGGGAACGCCGGAGCGGCGCCAGACGTCCTCGACCGAGTCGAACGGACGTTCCTCGCGCGCGGCAAGGATTCGGGCGGCATGGTCGTTCGAAAGGCCGCGGACCATGCGCAGGCCGAGGCGGATGGGGAGGTATTGTTCCTCCCCGGCCTTTGCCGGGGAGGGGGACCGTCCGCAGGACGGTGGAGGGGGTTCTTCGGCCTCAAGGAGCCCCTCCACCGCACTTCGTGCGGTCTCCCTCCCCTGCAAATGCCGGGGAGGATCTTGTTCGACCGTGCAGTCCCATCGGCTCGCATTGACGCAGACCGGGCGGACATCGACGTCGTGCTCCCTGGCGTCGCGGACGATCTGGGCGGGGGCGTAGAAGCCCATCGGCTGGGCGTTCAAGAGGGCGGCGCAGAAGATCTCGGGATGATGGCACTTCATCCAGGACGAGGCGTAGGCGATCTTGGCGAAGCTGGCGGCGTGGCTTTCCGGGAAGCCGTAGCTGCCGAAGCCCTCGATCTGCCTGAACGTCCGCTCGGCGAAATCCTGCGTGTAGCCGTTGGCGATCATCCCGCCGACCAGTTTCTCCTGAAAGGCGCTCACCCCGCCGGTCGCCTTGAAGGTCGCCATCGACCGGCGCAGCGCGTCGGCCTCGGTCGGCGTGAAGCCGGCGCCGACGATCGCCACCTTCATCGCCTGCTCCTGGAAGAGCGGCACGCCCTTGGTCTTCGACAGCACCTCGCGCAGCGCTTCCGAAGGATATTCCTCCAGCTCCTTGCCCTCGCGCCGGCGCAGATAGGGATGGACCATGTCGCCCTGGATCGGCCCCGGCCGGACGATCGCGACCTGGATGACGAGATCGTAGAATTCCACGGGCTTCAATCGCGGCAGCATGCTCATCTGCGCCCGGCTCTCGATCTGGAAGGTGCCGAGCGTGTCGGCCCTGCGGATCATCGCATAGACGATGGGATCGTCCTGCTGGAGGACGTCCGAATCGAGCTTCATCGCGATGCCCTTATGCTCGGAGAGAAGATCGAAGGCGCGGCGCATGCAGCCGAGCATGCCGAGGCCGAGCACATCGACCTTCATGAAGCCCAATTCCTCGATATCGTCCTTCTCCCATTCGACGACCCGCCGGTCCGCCATCGCCGCCGGCTCGATCGGGACGAGATCGTCGAGGCGGTCGCGGGTGAGGACGAAACCGCCCGGATGCTGGCTCAGATGGCGAGGCGTGCCGATCAGCCGGCGGGCGAGATCGAGGGTCAAAGCGAGCCGCGGATCGCCGCCGTCGAGGTTCAGTTCGGCGGCATGGCCTTCGGTGACGCCCTCGGTCGACCAGCCCCAGATCTGGCCGGCAAGCGCGCCGGTCACGTCCTCGGGCAGGCCGAGCGCCTTGCCGACCTCGCGGACCGCGCCGCGGCTTCGATAGCGGCTGACGACCGCGGTCAGCGCGGCATGGCGGTGGCCGTAGGTCTCGTAGATCCACTGGATCACCTCTTCGCGCCGCTCATGCTCGAAATCGACGTCGATGTCGGGCGGCTCGCCCCGGCTCTCGGAGATGAAGCGCTCGAACAGCAGCTTGCGCTCGACCGGATCGATCGAGGTGACGCCCAGCACGAAGCAGATCATCGAATTGGCGGCCGAGCCGCGCCCCTGGCACAGGATGTCCTGGCTGCGCGCGAAAGCGACGATCGAGTGGACGGTGAGGAAATAAGGCGCGTAGCCGAGCCGCCCGACCAGCCTGAGCTCATGCTCGAGCAGGTCCGAATAGGCCCTGGGGGCGCCCTCGGGGAAGCGGGCGGCGAGCGCCTCGCGGGTGAGCCGCTCGAGCGCCTCCTGGGGCGAGCGGCCCGACATGACGATCTCGTCGGGATATTGATAGCTCAGCTCGCGAAGTGAGAAGGTGCAGCGCCCGGCGATGTCGGCGCCGGCCCGGATCGCGTCGGGGAAGGCGGCGAAGCGGCGCGCCATCTCTTCCGGGGCCTTGAGATGGCGATCGGCGAAGCGCTCGCGGCGGAAGCCGAGATCGTCGATCGTGCATTTGTGGCGGATCGCGGTGACGACGTCCTGGAGCAGGCGCTTGTCCGGGCTGTCGTAGAGGACGTCGCCGGCGGCAAGGCTGCGCACGCCGTGGCGGCGCGCCATCCGGTCGAGCGCGTCGAGCCGCGCCGCGTCGCCCGGACGGCGGCGGTGGACCAGAGCGCAATGCGCGCGGTCGCCGAAAATGTCGGACATCCGGCGAAGCCCGGCCTCGGCCGCGGCGTCCGCCTCGTCCGGCAGCAAGGCGGCGACCAGCCCTTGCGAATGCGCAGCGACATCCTCCCAGGAGAGGAAGCATTGCCCCTTCTCGCCTTTCTTCCGATCGGCCCGGCTCTTGCCGGTGGTGAGCAGCCGGGTGAGACGCGACCAGCCCCCACGGTCCTCGGGCCAGACCAGCAGCGAACTTTCCTCCAGTCCCTCCACCGCGCTACGCGCGGTCCCCCTCCCCGAGCAAGCTCGGGGAGGAATAAGATCGAGGCGGCAGCCGGCGACCAGCCGCACGCCGGTGGCGTCGGCCGCGCGCAGCGCATGGACCAGCCCGCCGACCGTGTTGCGATCGGTGATGCCGAGCGCCGGATAGCCGAGCAAGGCGGCGGCCGAGAACAATTCCTGCGCGCTGGAGACGCCGCGCAGGAAGCTGAAATGGCTGGTGACTTGGAGCTCGGTGTACACCCCTATCCTCCCCTGCATTTGCAGGGGAGGGGGACCGGCTGAAAGCCGGTGGAGGGGCTCTTCAGCATCAAAGAACCCCTCCACCGCACTTCGTGCGGTCCCCCTCCCCCGGAAATCCGGGGGAGGATTTGATACCTCCTCATCCGAACACCCCGTGCAGATACCAGCTGAGGTCGCCGGTGCGGGGGTCCTCGCCGTCGCCGCGGCGGAACAGCCAGAAGCGGTGGCCGGTTTCGTCCTCGACCTGGAAATAGTCGCGCACCGTCTCGGCCTCCGCGCTGCGCTTCCACCATTCGCCGTGGATGCGCTCGGGGCCGTCGGCCTGGCGCACGCGATAGGAACGGCCGCGCCAGGTGAAGCGCCGCGGCGGCTGGTCGGGGAGCAGAGCGAGGACGTCGCCGATCCGCTCCGGCGGCGACAGCAAGCGGGCCGGACGCGGCCAGGACGGCCAGCCGGCGGGCCGATCGAGCGGCGCGATGCGGCGAACGCTGCGCTCCGGCACATCGCTCTCGACCGCGCTCATCCGGTAGAGGCGACGGACGCCGAGGCGGCCGACGAGGCGGTCGATCAGGGGAACGAGATCGGCCGCCGCCGGCTCGCCGGCGAGGATGCCGGCGAACGGCTGGGGGCCGAGCGGCTCGACCCGCCAGGCGACGAGCCGCACGCGCTCGATGCCGAAGCCGGGCTCGATCGTCTCGATCTTCGGTGAGAGCAGGCGAAGGAGATGGAGGGGATCGCGGGTGGCGCGGGCGGTGCCGATCCGCACCGCGAGCGCGGCGCCGTCGATGCGCTCGCAGACGAAGTCGAGGCCGCGGACGGCGAGGCCGGCCTCCTCCAGCAGGCGGACGAGCCGGCGCAGCGCCTCCGCCATCGCTTCGGCGATCGCCTCGGCGGTGGCGATCGGCTCGACGAAGCGCAGCAGCACCGACGGCGGATCGCTGGGGACGATCGGATCGAACGGCTCGCCTGCCCGGCCCAGCGCCTGATCGAGGCGGGCCAGCAGATCCGGACCGAAGCGGCGCTGCAGGGGGCCACGCGGCATCGCCGCCAGCTCGTCGATCCTCTCCAGCCCCAGGCGGCGGGCGGCGGCGAGCGGCGCCTCGTCGAGCCGGAGCGCGGCGAGCGGCAGCGGCGCGAGCGCTTCCGCCTCGCCGCCTTCGGGGCAGGAAAGGATGGCGCCGCCGCCGAAGCGGACCAGCGCGTGCGCGGCGCCGAGGGTGCCGGCGACGGCGATGCGCCCGGCGAAGCCCAGCCGCGCGCAAAAGCCGAGGATGCGCTCGCACATCCGACGTTCGCCGCCGAACAGATGGGTGACGCCGCCGAGGTCGAGCCACAGGCCGTCTGGGCCGGAGACGGCCGCGCGCGGCGTCCAGCGGCGGGCGGCGAACAGGCCCAGGCGGGCGAGGAAGGCGGCGTCGCGATCGGCATCGGCGTCGCGAACGTCGAGACCGGGGACGAGCATGCGGGCCTGGGTCAGCGCCATGCCGGGGACGAGACCGAGCGAGCGCGCCTCCGGCGAAAGGGCGGCGAGGGTGACGCGCTGGCCGCTGCGATGAGCGGTGACGAGGGGGGTTTGCGCAGCGGCGAGCGGGGCGAGCGAGCGGATCTCCTCGTCCCGCGCCCAGCGGGCGCCGGGGCGGAAGCCGGGGGCGTGGGGGGAGGGATGAGAAAGGCGTGACCCTTCCTTGTCCTCCCTGTCGCCGAAGGCGATGGGGAGGGGGACCGCGGAACGCGGTGGAGGGGCCTCGGGCGCTGTTTGCCCCTCCACCATGATCAGGTTGGCAGTGCCCCGCACTGCCAAGCCCTGTCCGGGGGACAGGGCGGCCTGATCATTTCGTGCGGTCCCTCTCCCCACGGGCTTCGCCCGCAGGGAGGAAAGGTCAGGCCGCTCTTCTTTCCGCTCCGACCGCCTGATCCTCTCGATCGGCAGAAAGGGAAAATAGAGCGAGGCGAGCCTCGGCATCGGGGGCCTCCAATATCCATATATGGGATTCGCCGCCGCGCTGGCGGGCGAGCTCGACCTGCCAGCGCGGCCGGCCCACGCCCGGCACGGCGAGCGTCTGCGACGGCGCGCAGCCGATCCGCCAGCGGGTGACCGCCGGCGAGGGGGAGCCAAGGGGATCGGCGCCGGCGCGGCGCCAGCGGCGCAGCATCAGAGCGGTCGTCCCCTTTTCCTCGGCGGCCAACTGGAGGCGGCGGGCGGCGGCGAGCCGCACGTTCCCCACCTCCCCGACCACCGCGGCGAGACCGCCGTGGCGCAGCCCCTCCTCCATCACCGCCAGCACTTCCTCGTCGTTCCGGCATTCGGCATAGATCAGCCGCTCCGGCGTCAGGCCCGCCTGCGCCAGACCGGGGGCGAACAGGTCGCGGCGGGCGAGCGCCCACAGCACCGTCCCCTCGCCTTGCGCCGTCGCCAGCCGCGCCGCGACGGCGGCAAGGAACAAGGCGGCGGCGGCATCGTCGCCGAGCGCCGGCGTGGCCGGCGCCGCCTCGTGCAGCGCCGCGACCGCCAGTCCAGCGTCGGCGAGCCGGCGATCGACCGCTTCCAGCCCGAACGGCAAGGAAAGGCGGCCGGCGGCACGGCCGGCGCATTCGATCGCGCGCACCTCCTCGCGCAGGGCGGCGAGGCGCGCGTCCAGGGAAGGCAAAGCTTGCATGCGACTCGGACTCATATGTTCGCATTATGTTCCGCTTCCATTCAGCGAGAGTCAAGGCGCCCGCCGGAAGAGGGAGCCGTATCGCTCGACAAACCTGCCGGCGGTCACCACAAAGGCCCTCAATGACCCTGCTGCGCTCGCTGCTGCTCGCCTTCGTCCTGCTGATCGTCGTTCCGGTCCATGCCCAGACCGGCGACGCCGACTGGCTGTATCGCGACAGCGACATCGCCCGCGATCCGGCGTGGCGGTTCGGGACGCTGCCCAACGGGCTTCGATATGCGGTCCGGCGCAACCCGCTGCCGGTCGGACAGGTGTCGATCCGGATCCGGATCGGCGCCGGCGCTCTCCACGAGGAGGATGGGGAGCGCGGCTGGGCCCATTATGTCGAGCATATGCTGTTCCGCGGCACCGACAGCTATCCCGACCGCCGGGCGCGCGAGACCTGGCAGGAGCTGGGCGCGAGCTTCGGCAGCGACAGCAACGCCCGAACCGGCCCCAGCGAGACCGTCTACCAGCTGAACCTGCCTCATGCCGACCGCGCGCCGCTCGACACCAGCCTCGCCGTCCTCGCCGAGATGATGTCGCGCGCCCGCTTCGAGCCGGCCGCGGTCGAGTCCGAGCGGCCGGTGGTGCTGGCGGAGAAGGGGCGGCGCCCCGAGCTCACCCAGCGCATCGTCGACCTCTCCCAGCGGCTCTTCTATGCCGGCCTTCGCTATGCGGAGCGCGACACGATCGGGACCGACGAGACGCTGAACGCCGCCACCGCCGAAGGGCTGAAGGCGTTCTACCGCCGCTGGTACCGCCCCGACCGCACCACCATCGTGATGGTCGGCGATGCCGATCCCGAGATGCTGGAGACGCTGATCCGGACCCATTTCGGCGCCTGGGCGCCGGAAGGACCGGCCCCGGCCGATCCGGACTGGGGGACGATCGCCGAAGTGCCCCAGCCGGTCGCCAACCTGGCCTATCCCGGCACGCCGGTGACCGGCACGCTGATGTGGCTGCGCCCCTACGAATATCTTCCGCACACCGTCGAGCGCGAACGGCTGTTCCTGGAAGAGACCCTGGCCGAGCGGATCCTCAACCGCCGGCTGGAGAGTCACGCCCGCGGCGATTCGGCGTTCATCAACGCCTCGGTCGATTCCGGCCGGTCGCGCAACATCGCCAACGCCACCCAGCTGGCCGTGGTGGCGCGCGAAGGCCAGTGGCACCCCGCGCTCGACCAGACCTATGCGATCGTCGCCGATGCGCTGCGCGCGCCGCCCAGCGAGACCGAGATCGACCGGGAGATACGCAATTTGCGCACTGCCGTGACCTCGGCCGTGCAGGGCGAGGCGACGGTGCTGTCGCAAGTGCGCGCCGAGCAGCTGATCGGCGCGATCGCGAACGGCGCGGTGGTGGCGAGCGCCCAGACGGTGCTCGACAATTTCGAGCGCAACGCGCCGCTGATGACCCCGGAACGGATCGGCGAGGCGATGCGGGCCCTGTTCCTCGGCTCGGGACCGCGGCTGATGGTGATCTCGCCCCAGCCTCTCGCCGGCGGCGAGGCGGCGCTCGCCGAGGGCCTCGTCGCCGCCCGCGCGGCGGCGCCGGCGATCCGCGGCGCCGACCGGCAGGTGAGCTTCGACGACCTGCCGCCGCTCGGCCCGCCCGGACGCGAAGTCTCGCGCGAGCGGATCGACGACATGGACGTCACCATCGTCCGCTTCGCCAACGGATCGACGCTGACCTTCAAGCCCACCCAGTTCGAACGCGGATCGATCCAGGTCCGGCTGCGCTTCGGCGCGGGAATCGCCGGCCTCGATCCCGCCCGGCCGTCGCTCGGCTGGCTCTCCGGGCTGGTGGCGCATTCGGGCCTGGCGGGGCTCGACCTCGAAGGGATGGAGCGGCTGCTCACCGGACGGCGCATCGGGCTCGCCTTCCAGGCCGCCGAGGACGCCTTCGTGCTCGCCGGCCAGACCAATGCCGCCGACCTGCCCGACCAGCTGCGCCTGCTGACCACCAAGCTTACCCATCCCGAATGGGATGCGGCTTTGCTGGCCCGGTTCAGAAGCGCCGCGGTGGAGGCCTACGACCTGCATTTCTCCTCCGCCTCCGCCCGCGCGTCGCGCGAGATGGGCGGCGTGATGCGGCCCAACGACCAGAGGTGGCGGCCGATCGAGCGGGAGGAGATGGCGGCGGTCACGGTCGAGCAGTTCCGCGACTATTTCTCGCCGCTGCTGGCGCAGGGGCCGATCCACGCCATCATCGTCGGCGACATGGAGCTGGAGAGTGCGGTCGAGGCGATGCGCCACACGGTGGCGTCGCTGCCGCCCCGTCCCGCTCCAAGCGTTCCGGCGGGCGCGGCGGCGCTGCGGCCGCCGGCGCCGAATGCGGAGCCGCGCACCTTCACCCACCAGGGCGATCCCAACCAGGCCTATGCGCTGATCGGCTGGTCGACGCTGGGCGGACGCGACCGGATCGACGATCGCCGCGCCCTCGCCCTCGCCGCGAATATGTTCGAGGTGCGGCTGTTCGACCGCCTGCGCGAAGTGGAGGGGGCGACCTATTCGCCCAATGGGGCGCATATCAGCTCCGATTCCTTCCCCGACTGGGGGATATTCTACGCCGCGGCCGAGATCGCCCCGGACCGGGCGCCGACCTTCTTCCGCGTCGCGCGCGAGATCATCGCCGAGCTCGCCGCCCGCCCGGTCGAGCCTGCCGAGTTCGCGCGGGCGCAGAATCCGGTGGTGAGCGGGATCGAACGCCGGCTCGAGACCAACGCCTATTGGACGCAGGCGCTGGAGAATTGGATCGACAGCCCCGAGGAGATCGAAAACGTCCGCACCTATCTCGCCGACTATCGCGCGCTGACCGCCGAGGACGTTCGCCGCGCGGTCGCAAGCTGGGTGACCGACCAGCCCGACTGGTCGATGCTCGTCCTTCCCGCTAGAGGGACTGGCGAAGGCACCGAATAGTGGCCCACAGCGCCGTTCAGATCGCCGCGCCCCCGCCGGGCCAGGCCGACACCAGCTGGAGTCCGATCCGGCTGCGCGGCCGTCCTTTCTTCGACGACAAGAACCGCGCCTTCTGGATGCTCCAGTCGATCGGCTGGGGCGGTTATTTCGTGCTGCGCACCCTGTCCGGCCTCGCCAACGCGATGGAGTGGTCCTACGTCATCCATACCCTGCTGCTCACCGCCACCGGCTATTCGATCACCCTGCTGATGGCGTCGGTCTATCGCCGGCTGATCCGGATGAAGCCGATCTACACGTGGGTCGGATCGATCACGATCGTCGTCACCGCCGCCGCCGCCTTCTCCGCTATCGAGACGTGGAGCTACGGCACGATCATCCAGCCCGGCTCGAGCCTCGCCGGGATACGATTCCTCGGCGCCATCTTGCTGACGGCGGCTCTGCTCATCGCCTGGTCGGCGCTTTATTACAGCATCAACTTCTATCTGCTGCTCGAGGAGCAGAGCGACCGGCTGCTGCGGCTGGAGAGCCAGGCCTCCAACGCCCAGCTCGCCATGCTGCGCTACCAGCTCAATCCGCATTTCCTGTTCAACACGCTGAACTCGATCTCGACCCTGGTGCTGCTGAAGCAGACCGACCGGGCCAATGCGATGCTTTCACGCTTGTCCTCGTTCCTGCGCTATACGCTGGTCAACGAATCGACCGGACTTGTGACCGTCGCCCAGGAGATCGAGACGCTGAAGCTCTACCTCGAGATCGAGAAAATGCGGTTCGAGGAGCGGCTGCGGCCCCATTTCCACATCGATCCGAGCTGCAACCGCGCGCTTCTGCCTTCGTTGCTGCTGCAGCCGATGATCGAGAATGCGATCAAATATGCGGTGACGCCGCAGGAGGAAGGCGCGGACATCGCAATCGAGGTCAAACGTCAGGTCGACCGGGTGGCGATCAACGTCTCCGACACCGGGCCGGGGGCCGGCACGGCGGACCGGGCGCGCACCGATACGCTCAACCGGACGCGCGCCGATGCCTCGACCGGAGTCGGTCTGGCGAACATTCGGGACCGACTGGCGCAGGCCTATGGTGACAACCACCGGTTCGAGACACAGGCGGAGACTACAGGGGGCTTCCACGTTCACATCGAAATACCCTTTCAGGTTGAAGAAACCGAGGAGCCGAAATGACCATTCGTACCATATTGGTGGACGACGAGCCGCTCGCCATCCAGGGCCTGCAATTGCGCCTGGAGAAGCATGACGACATTGAGATCATCGACACCTGCTCGAACGGACGCGAAGCGATCCGTTCGATCAAGACGCACAAGCCCGACCTCGTCTTTCTCGACATCCAGATGCCGGGCTTCGACGGCTTTTCGGTCATCCAGGGCCTGATGGAGGTCGAACCGCCCTTGTTCGTCTTCGTCACCGCTTATTCCGACCACGCCATCCGCGCGTTCGAGGCCCAGGCGGTCGACTATCTGATGAAGCCGGTCGAGGAAGCGCGGCTCGCCGACACGCTCGAGCGGGTGCGCCAGCGCCTGACCGAGAAGCGCGGCGTCGAAGAGGTCGATCGTCTCAAGGAGGTGCTCGCCGAGGTCGCGCCGGATGCCTACGAGAGTGTCGAGGCGACCGACGACGCCCATGCCGCCAACCGCTACGAAAAGATGATCAACATCAAGGACCGCGGCCAAATCTTCCGGGTGGACGTGGATTCGATCGAGAAGATCGACGCGGCCGGCGACTATATGTGCATCTATACCGGCGACAACACACTGATCCTTCGCGAGACGATGAAGGACCTCGAGAAGAGGCTCGACCCGCGCCGTTTCCAGCGCGTGCACCGCTCGACCATCGTCAATCTCGACCAGGTCCGCCAGGTGAGGCCGCACACCAACGGCGAATGCTTCCTGGTGCTCGACAGCGGCGCGCAGGTGAAGGTCAGCCGTTCCTACCGCGACGTGGTGGCGCGCTTCGTCCACTAGCTCCCTGGAACCGAAGTTCGTTTCACTCTCTTATGGGCTTCGACCCGTGCGTCCCCGGCTGCCGTCGGCCGGGCCTCGACCTCGCCGGTCATCCTTGATGGCGCTGGGGGCGATCATGGCGAGGATCTGCCGTCGGAAGCCCGGCTTCGTCGCTTCGGGCGCGGGTTTATGGGGGCGAGCACGAAGGCGAAGCTCACGATGCGTTCCCGGCCGGGAGCGGCCGGCTGGCTGGCAAGCGTGTTGAGGCGCTCGATAAGCGCATTGATCTCCTCGAGATCCCGCGGGCTCACCCATCCCTTGTTCCGCGCCGCCCAAAGCTCGCGACGCGCTCCGGTCAACGCCACGCTTCGTGCATGCAGCGCATCCTCGAAATCGCTTCCGGCGACCTGAAGCAGACTTCGCGCAAACCCCTTCAACGCCGCCAGATTGCCCTGCGGGCCGGGCCGGTAGGCCAGGCGCAGCGGCTGATCGCCTTCACCGCAAAGACGATAGACCCGTTCCTCGCCCTCGGACGACGGAACCGCCTCGATCAGTCCGGCCCGGACCAGCACACGCACATGATAATAGAGCCCGTCCGCGGGACGGCCCAGCTGCTGCGCCAACTCGGCCACGCTGGCCCGCCCGCCCAGCGACGCCAGCGTGTCGACGATTTCCTGGCGCACGGGCGAGCTCAGCACCCGGATCTGCCCCGGGTCGGCGATCTGCCGCCGATCGAAGCCTTGGTCCATCTCAGTCTCCTCTCGACTCTGTTGAAATTGAGTGCCATATTTTCAACGACTCGTCACCCTGCCAACAGCCCGAGGTGGAAAATGAAGATCCTGGCGATGCCCCGCGTCCTGCCGGCCCTGCTCTGCGGACTGTTCCTCGCCGCCGGCGTGCAGGCTGCGAACGTCGAGCCGGAAAGGATCCCATCGGAAGCCCTGAGGGCGGATCTGCGGCTCGCCATCGAGACGATCGAGCGCCTTCATCCCGACCTCGGTCATTCGGTCGACTACGCCGCATTCGTGCGGACCGCCGGCGAGGTCGAGGCCGCGCTCGACCGCCCGATGACCCGCGACCAGGCCTGGGCCGCATTCGCCCGCCTGAACCCTGTCCTGGCCGACGGTCATCTTCTCGTCGGCTTTCCCGACTGGCGCGCTGAGACCCGGGACGCGCTGGCGCGCGGCGCCTCGCTCTTTCCGTTCGAGGTGGTGCTGGACGGAAACGGCGATCTCAGCATCGTCAGCGCGCTCGGCGGAGAGGAGACGCCACTGGCCGGCCAGCGAATCCGCCGGATCAACGACGTCGATGCGCGGCGCGTCGTTCGCGAGCTCCTCGATCGAACCCATGGCGACACGCTGCGGTTCAGGACGGCGCTGCTCTCGCAGCGCTGGTGGCTCTATCATCGCAAGCTCTATGGCGAGCCCGCCCGCTACGACATCGTCCTTGCCGGCGGAGCGCCGCGCCGGATATCCGTGCCGGCGAGTCGAGCCGTGCCGGCGCTGCTCCAGCGCGAGGCCGAGTTCGATCGGCAGTTTCGCTTCGAGCCGCTGCCGGGCCGGGCCGCCCTGCTCACGCTCGGCACCTTCGACTGGCCCGACAAAGCCCGCTTCTTCGCCTTCGCGCGCGACGCCTTCGCCGAGATGCGGCGCGTGGGCACGGAAACGCTCGTCATCGACGTGCGCAGCAATGGCGGCGGCGACGACGACCTGTGGCGCGACGGCATATTGCGATACATCGCCGACCGGCCGTACCGGACCGGCTCGCGCTACATCAAGCGCGTGCTCGAGCCCTATCGGGACGAGGGCGAGACCGTCGGCGAGCTGGTCCGCGGCGAGATCGAGTCGGTCGTGCAGCCCCGGAGCGACGACCCGCTGCGCTTCAGGGGCGACGTCCATGTCCTGATCGGACCGCTGACCTATTCGTCCGCGGTCCTTTTCAGCAACGTCGTTCAGGACCATGGCTTCGGCAGGCTGGCCGGGACCGGTGGTGCGGTTCGCAGCCGGCAATCGGGCAGCGTCCAGACGCTCGCCCTGCCAAACAGCGGCCTGGTCCTCTCCTATCCGCGCTTCGTGCTCGACCGGCCGTCAGGCGGGACCGATCGCACCTTCCTGGAGCCGGATCTGATGGTCGAAGACGATCCTCGTCACCCGCACTCAGCCATCGACGCGCTCTTGTCCGAGCCTGGCGGCAGCCGCGCCCCCGGGATGGCTGCGGACTGACGAGGGGCGAGTTCCGGAAGGCCTTGCTTTTTGATACGCTTCGTATCATTGTCCCGGAAGTTGATACGGATCGTATTATATGGTTGCCGCCAAAGCCGCCACGCAACTGGGCTACACGCTGCTGGGCCTGGTCCTGGCCAAGCCGCAAAGCGGCTACGCCCTGCGCAAGGTGTTCGAGACGACCCCGCTCGGCAATTATTCCAGCAGCCCGGGCAGCATCTATCCTGCGCTGAAGGCCCTGGAGAAAGCCGGCCTCGTCGAACGTCGCTCCGCCGCCGGCGGCGGCGGCAAGCAATTGTTCGCGCCGACGAGCGCCGGCGAAGCGCAGTTTGGCGAATGGCTGGCGCGCCCGGTCGACGAGGAGGCGATGGCACGCCACCTCGATGGCGTGCTGCTGCGCTTCGCCTTCCTGCAATTCGATCCCGATCCCGGCGTCAGCCGGGACTTCCTCATATCGTTCGAAGCGGCGGCCTGGGCGCGGGCGCGCGCACTCGAAGCCTTCCTCGACGGCGAGGCCGGCCGGGCGCTCTCGCTCCACGCCCGGCTCGCGGTCGGGCATGGCCTGGAGAATATTCGAAGCTCGGCCCGCTGGGCAGCCGATGCCCGGCGACAGTTGGGAGACAAGGCGGAGGAGGGAAATGACGATGAAGGCTAGTTTGACATGGATCGGGAAGGCGTTGGCGGTGTGGCTCGCGCTGCTGGCGGGAAATGTGATCGGCGGGCTGCTGATCGGCATGCCGGTGATGGAGATTCCGCAGGACGGCCCGTTGACACTCGGCGTGGCATTTCCACTCACCAACGCGCTGTTCGCTCTCGTCCTCGCGGCGCTGGCGTCGCGCATGCCGGGCCCGGCCTGGCGCAGGATCGCGATCCTGTTCCTGATCCTCTTCACGACCGAGACCCTCCTTTCGGTGATCGAATCGGTCTTCTTCGCGGACTATCTCCACCTCCCCGCGGGCCTGCTGGCCAGCATGACGGGCATCGGCGCGGTCAAGGCCGTCCTGGGTGCCCTGGCGGCGGGCCTCCTCTGGCGTCCCGACGGCCCCACGCCGCCGGTTCCGACCGGGCTGGCCTGGAAGATCCCGGCGATCGTGGCGTCCTACGTCGTGGTCTATTTCGGCGCCGGCCACCTGATCGCCTGGCAGAGTGCGACGCTGCGCGCTTATTATGGCGATGGCCTCGCGTTCAATGATGCGGGCCTGGTCTTGCTCCAGATCGGCCGCGGCCTGATCTGGGCAGGTCTCGTCCTGCTTGCCGCCTGCAGCCTCCACGGGTCGACGAGGGCCAGAGCGGTGCTCACCGGCGCCGCCTTCTCGATCTTCATGGCTTCGTCGCTGCTCTATCCGAACGGTTTCATGCCTTGGGCGGTGAGGAGCGTCCATCTCGTCGAGATCGCGACCTCCAACTTCCTGTTCGGCGTGGTCGCGATCCTGATCCTGGCGTCGCGGCGCGGCCTTGACCGCAAGAATCGGGGCGACGCGGCGACCACAGCCGCCTAATGGGCGCCGGAGGAGGACCCCATGCCCGCACGCCACGACCTGTACCGCGCCTTCGAGGCGCTTCACGTTCCCGGCACGCCCGTGATCCTGTTCAACGCCTGGGACGCCGGCAGCGCCAAAGCGGTGGCGGACGCAGGCGCACAGGCGATCGCGACGGGCAGTGCCTCGGTCGCGGGGGCGCATGGCTTCGACGATGCCGAGGCGCTGCCGATCGATCTCGCCATCGCCAACGCCGCCCGGGTGGTCGCGGCGGTCGCGCTGCCGGTCACGATCGATTTCGAAGGGGCCTATGCCGTCGCGCCCGAAGCGGTCGCGGCGAACGTGAGGCGGCTGGCCGATACCGGCGCGGTCGGCTGCAATTTCGAGGACCAGATCGTCGGCGGCGAGGGCGTTCACCCGATCCACGTCCAGGCCGCGCGGATCCGCGCGGCGCTGGATGCGGCCGGACCCGATTTCTTCATCAACGCCCGGACCGATCTCTTCCTCCAGGCGAAGCCCGACACGCATGACGGCGCGATGGTCGATGCGGCGCTGGAGCGGGCACAGGCTTATGCCGACGCCGGCGCCAGCGGTTTCTTCGTTCCGCTTCTCGCCGACCTGACGCTGCTCGAGCGTTTCTGCGCGGCTTCGCCGCTGCCGGTCAACTTCATGGCCTTTCCCGGCGCGCCTTCCGCCGCGGAAGTCGCGGCCACGGGCGTCGCGCGGATCAGCCACGGGCCCTTTCCCTACAAGCTGGCGATGAAGGCGCTCAAGGAAGCGGCGGAAGCGGAATATCGCTGATCCGGGAACGCTGTGCCGAATTCGAATTAAGTATAGCGTCCCCGCATCAGGGGCGGCGGTCGAACAAGGCGATCAGCCGGTCCATCCGCTCGATGATCTGGCGCTGCCGGTTGGCGCGCTTGGCGGTGACCTCGCGCATCGTGTCGCCCGCCCCGTGCGCCTCGTAATGCGTCCAGCCATCCTCCTCGATCAGGCGCAGAACCTCGATCGCGCGGTCGCGCTCGTCGCGGAGCAGCGCCAGCGCGTCGTGATCGGCCTCCAATGCGGGTTCGTCGGGCATAAGCGGTCCATAACGGAAAATGCGGCCGTGCACATCGTGGACTCGCGGCCGCTTAATCCCTAGCCTCGGTCCGCCCGCAGGCGGAGGGCCAGCCGATGATCAGCGTGCTGCAGCGCTTCAGCGATCCAGAGACCGAGCGCGCCTTCCTGCACGCCGAGCGGCTTCAGCGCGGGCCGGCGATCCGGGCGCTGATCGTCATCGCGGTCGCCACACTCTTCTCCTATATTGTCCTCAACCCTCTGCATTTCCCGCGCGACGGCGTGCTCGCCTACAGCGCGGCCGCGGGCGCGCTGATCCTCCTGATGAGCGGCTTCTTCCTGCTGACGCGGACGCATTTCTACCTGGAGAAGCCCTGGGTCGACCTGCCCGTCTTCATCCTGCTCGCGGCGGCGATGAAGGCGCTCACCCTCGCCCTCGCCGGCCAGGCGGCGATCACCGGCTTTCCGCCGCACGTCATGGCGCTCGTCCAGATGGGAATCCTGGTCGTGTTCGCGAGCGTCGGCTTCGCCGGCACCTTCCGCCTCTATCTGATGTGGGCGTTCGCCGTGCTGGCGCTGTTCGCGGCGTGGATGGCGACGCTCGACGTATCCGACATCTCGAAGCTCTACACCGTCACCAACTTCAGCACCTTCTTCATCTTCGCGATCTACTTCAACTGGGACATCGAGCGCCGCGCCCGCGCGGTGTTCGCCGCCGGCAAGGCGCTCGAGGCGGAACGCGCCAGGACCGAGGAGCTGCTCTACAACGTCCTGCCGCGCGAGGTGGCGGCGCGCCTCAAGGCGGGCGAGGCTGTCGCCGATTCCTTTGCCGACCTCACCGTGCTGTTCGTCGACCTGGTCGACTTTTCGAAGCTGTCCAGGAAGGTCTCGCCGGGGCATCTGGTCAAGCTGCTCAACACCTTTTTCTCCGCGGCCGATCGCTGCGCCGAGCGGCACGGGCTGGAGAAGGTCAAGACGATCGGCGACGCCTATCTCGCCGTCGCCGGCGGCATGGGGTCGCGCAACGCCGACAGCCACGCCGCTCTGGCCTTCGCGCGCGGACTGATCGAGGAGCTGGACGGCATCGCGCGCGAGACGGGAATCCTGCTGCAGGCGCGGATCGGCATCCATACCGGACCGGTGGTCGGCGGGGTGATCGGATCGACCCGCCTGGCCTACGACTATTGGGGCGACACGATGAACATCGCCAGCCGGCTCCAGGGCGCCGCGCCGCCGAACGGGATCGCCGTATCCGAGGCGACCTATTTCCAGACCCGGGGCACTCAGGATTATGAGGCGCACACGGCGATGCTGAAGGGGATCGGCGAGACCCAGGTCTATCTCGCCCATTTCGGCCCCGCAGCGGAGGAATGACGGTCGCAGGAAGGGGGCGCTCGCCGCAATGCCCGCCTCCTGCTATACCTTCGGAGCGAAGAAGGGGGAGACGACATGGCGAGAATCACCGGACTGGGCGGCGTCTTCTACAAGTCGGCGGATCCCGCCCGGACCCAGGCATGGTATCAGGAAACGCTGGGGATCGGCGGCGACTATGGCGCCATGTTTCCCTGGTCGGCCGAGGCCGGCGGCGACGCCTACAGCCTGCTGAGTCCGTTCAAGGACACGACCGACTATTTCGAGCCGTCCGCTTCGCCGTTCATGATCAACCTGCGCGTCGACGACCTCGATGCCTTCACCGTCGCTCTGGAAGCCAAGGGCATCGAGATACTCGGGCGCCAGAACGAGGATTACGGCAAGTTCGCCTGGATCGTCGATTGCGATGGGATCAAGATCGAGTTGTGGGAGCAGGTCGGCCCAGCACCGGCGGGGTGAAGGAAGCCCGAGCCCCGCTTCCGATCGATCCGCCGGGACCCGACGCGATCAGCCCGCTCTCTTGCGTCGCAGCCAGGCCAGGCTGAAGAAGACCCCTTCCGTCGACGATTTGAGGACCGTCCTGCGGAACAGGCGGGCCGAGGCCCGGACGATCACGAACACCCAGGCCGCCTGCCAGGCCAGAGCCGCCAGATGCGGCCAGAGGGTCTCATATTTGGCGGCATAAGCGACCATCGCCATCGGTGAGCTGAACGGGAACAGATAGGCGAACCAGACGACCGCGCCCTCCTCGCGTCCGATCACCGTCATCGCCAGCAGGAAGACCCCGACCTGCAGCAGGGTCACCGGCATCGACACGGTCTGGATCTCGCGGATGTTGCTGGCCTGCCCGCCAATGCCGAGGAACAGGGCGCCGAGCAGCATGAAATTGGCGCAATAATAAAGAAGCATCAGGACGGCGAAGGGCGCCCAGCCGACCGCCGGCGAGACGTCCGGCAGGGCCATCCAGTCCTCCAGCACTTGCCAGAACAGATAGGACACGCCGATCATGCCGCCCCACAGGGTCAGCCCGACCGCAGATACTCCGAGCATGGCGATCAGTTTCCCGAGGAACACCGAGTCGAGCGGGACGGCGGCCGAGAGGACCTCGATCACCTTGTTCGATTTCTCCTCGACCAGGTTGGAGAGCAGCAAGGTGGCGAGCATCAGGGTCACCCCGAAGATCAGTCCCTGGCCGATTCCGGCGAGCTGGCGCCGGAGCATCTGGAGGTTTCCGGCCGCCTGCTCGGTGACGATGCGCCGGATCGAGACCGCCGGCAATTCGACACCCGCCGCTTCGAGCGCGGCGGCCTGCCGGGCCTGATCGACGATGAGCCGCATGCGCGAGCCGACGAAGCCATCGACCCGCGCCGGACCGGTGAGAACCGGCCGGTCGAGCGTGCCGGTGAAGACCGCCGAATAGCCCTGCTCCTGGTCGGCGAGCAGGTGGCCGGCCTGAACGGCGAGATTCTCGGCCGGGGCGACCGTTCTAAACATCGGCAAGCTCTGTTGCGAGGTCGCGGCGGCGAGCTGGTCTCGCGCGCCGTTCAGCCGGGCGACGGTGTCAGTGTCGGCGACCAAAGCGACGACCGGGCGTGAAGCCTCCCGCTCCGCTTCCTCGGCCATCGTTCCGGCGAACAGGATGAAAGCGAACAGGAGCAACGGCGCCATCAGGAACAGAATGAAGCTGCGCGACCAGACCGTGGCGACGAAGTCGCGACGGGCGATCACCCAGGCGGCGTCGAACACGCTCATCATGCCGCCACGCCGATCTCCGCGCGCGCGTTCTCCTCCATCTCGCGCGCCGCCGCCTCGCCGGCGATGGCGACGAAGGCGTCATGCAGGCCGGGCCGCTCGATCGACAGCTCCTCGATGCCCGCGCCGCCAGCGATCAGCGCCTCCAGCAGCGGCTCGATGCCGCCCTTGGGCAGCTCGAATTCCCAGAAGCCGTCGACGGTCTGCGCATCCGCCGGAAGGGCGCCGCGCCAACTCCCCTCGGCCTGGCGGGTCCGCAGCCGGACCTGCGGGCGCAGCCGGTCGCGCGCCTCGGCGACCAGGCCTTCGAACCGGATCCGGCCGGCGGCGATGATCGCGATCCGCTCGCAGAGGCGCTCGGCATGGGAGATGACGTGGGTGGAGAAGATGATCGTGGTGCCGGCCGCCGCTTCCTCGCGGATGAGATGCTCGAGCCGCCCCTGGTTGATCGCGTCGAGGCCGGAGAAAGGCTCGTCGAGCACCACCAGCTTCGGCTTGTGGACGATCGTGCCGAACAGCTGAATGGTCTGCGCCATGCCCTTCGACAGGCTCTTGATCGGCTTGTGGACATAATCGGCGAGGCCGTTCTCCCGCAGCAATATCTCGGCGCGCCGGCGACCGACCTCGAGCGGCAGCCCGCGCAGCGCGCCCATGAAGGCGATCGCCTCGCGGGTGGTCATGGCCGGATAGAGGCCGCGCTCCTCGGGCAGATAGCCGACGATCCTGGCCGCCTCGAGCGGCCGCTCATGGCCGAGCAAAGCGCGCTTTCCCTTGTCCGGCTCGATGATGCCGAGCAACATCCGCAAGGTGGTCGTCTTGCCGGCGCCATTGGGTCCGAGAATGCCGTAAATGCTCCCCTCGGGAACCGCGATATCGATGCCCCGGACTGCCGGCTTGCCGTCGAACGACTTGAAAAGGCCCTTGGCCTCTATAGCTAAAACGCTGGCCACGCTGGCTTGCCGACCCCCTGTGCAAGTATTTGGGGTAAAGCGGAGAAAATTTTGGAAGGCAAGACAAAGCTGGTTGCCGGTCTGGAGGCGAAAGCGGCCGAGCTCGGCTTTGCCGCATTCGGAATCGCGCCCGCCGCGGCCGCGCCGAAATCGGGCGAACGTCTTCGCGCCTGGATCGATTCCGGCGCCCATGGCGACATGATCTGGATGGCGGAGACGGCCGAGCGGCGGAGCGCTCCGGCCGCCTTGTGGCCCGAGGTGAGGAGCGTCATCTCGCTCGGCATGAGCTATGCGCCCGCCACAGATCCGATGGCGCTGGCCGACCGCCCCGACATCGGCCGCATCTCGGTCTATGCGCAGGGCGCCGACTATCACGACATCGTCAAGAAGGCGCTGAAGGCGCTCGCCCGCTGGCTCGTCGACGAGGCGGCGGCGGACGGCGCGGCGGCCGACCTCAAGGTGTTCGTCGACACCGCTCCGGTCATGGAAAAGCCGCTCGCCGAGGCCGCGGGAATCGGCTGGCAGGGCAAGCATACCAATTTGGTCAGCCGCCGCGAGGGCAGCTGGCTGTTCCTCGGCGCGATCTACACGACCCTCGAGCTCGCGCCCGGCGAGGCCCATGCGATGCGCTGCGGCAACTGCACCCGCTGCCTCGACGTCTGCCCGACCGACGCTTTCCCCGCGCCCTTCCAGCTCGATGCGCGGCGCTGCATCTCCTATCTCACCATCGAGCATAAGGGGCCGATCCCGGAGGCGTTCAGGGCGGCGATCGGCAACCGCATCTACGGCTGCGACGATTGCCTGGCGGTTTGCCCCTGGAACCGCTTCGCCGACGCCGCGCGGGCGAACCGCGCCTTCCTGCCGCGCGCCGAGCTCGCCGCGCCGGCTCTCGCCGACCTGCTCCAGCTGGACGACGCGGCGTTTCGAAAGGTGTTCGCCGGATCGCCGATCAAACGGATCGGTCGCAATCGAATGGTCCGCAATGCCGCCATCGCCGCCGGCAACAGCGGCCGTCCCGAGCTCGTTCCGCCGCTCGAGGCTCTCGTCGCCGACGAGGACGAGGTCGTGGCCGAGGCCGCGCACTGGGCGCTGCGGCAGCTCGGATCCGGAGCCTAGCGCGCTTCCTCCCGCCGGCTGAGCGCCGCGACGCAGGAGGAGCGGTCCATTTCTCGACCGTCGGGAAGCCGCGCGTCGACATGGGCGACGACCGGATCGCCGCCGCGGCGAGGCGGGTAGAGATAGGCATCGAGCACGCAGACCGGGCCCAGGAACTGCAGCTTGCGGGCGCTCCCTTCGCGAATCTCGAGATCGGGCCGGCCGAACTGTGCGACCAGCGCCCCGGCGGTGCTGCCGATCACGCTTTCCAGCCCGACCGTGCTGTAGGTCCGCGGCGGCGGCACCACGGCCGTCGGAGGCGCCTCCGCGGCGCGCGGCACGCAGCCGGCAAGCAGTAGCCCGGCCAGCAGCAGAGCGCTCGTTCGACGCCGCATCTTCACCCCCTCGGTCGAATCACCATTAATCACAGTTCGGCCGGTGCATCGAGCCGGGACGCCGTGTGGGCGCAACGGCCCGACGCAATCAAGCATTCCCGCCGGGCCGCCCGCTTTGCTATGGCACCGCGATGACCGGCCTGCCGCCCTTCCATCTCGCCTTTCCCGTCCACGATCTGGCGGCGGCGCGCAAATTCTATGGTGGCCTGCTCGGCTGCCCGGAGGGGCGCAGCGCGGACGACTGGATCGACTTCGAATTCTTCGGCCATCAGATCGTCGCCCATCTCGACGCCGGCATGCAGCCGCGACGGCACAGCAATCCGGTGGACGGCCACGACGTGCCGGTGCCCCATTTCGGCGCGGTGCTCGGCATGGCCGAATGGGAGACGCTCGCCGAGCGACTGAAAGCGGGCGGCACCGAATTCGTGATTGCGCCGACGGTGCGCTTCCGCGGCCAGGCCGGCGAGCAGGCGACGATGTTCTTCCTCGACCCGTCCGGCAACGCGATCGAGATCAAGGCGATGCGCGACCCGGCGAAGCTGTTCTCCCGGCAGTGAGCCCGACGCGCCCAGCCGGACCGGACCACGGCGCCGGCCCGGTTCAGACGTCGGCACGACCGTAGCGGCCGTCGAGATACACGAGAGGGTTCACCTCCTCGCGCGATTCCGCTTCCTCGACCACGCCGATGAAGATGCTGTGCGTGCCGAAGCTGTGGCTGTCGATGCGCCGGCACAGGATGGTCGCCTGGGCGTCGACCAAGCGGGGCGGCCCGGCGGCGTCGACTTCCCAGCCCGACAGGAAGCGTAGCGCATGCTGGGTACGATCGGCGAACATGCGGGCGATGTCGGCCTGATCGCGGTGGAGGACGTTGACCCGGAAATGCGACATGTCGCCCATCGGCGCGTGCACCGCCGCCGCCTGGTTGATGCAGACCAGCAGGCTGGCGGGATGGAGCGAGATGGACGAGACGGCGGTGGCGGTGATCCCCATCGGCTGGCCGTCGACGCAGATGCTGATGACGTTCACCGTCGAGGCGACCCGCCGCATCGCCTGTCGAAAGGAGTCGGCAAGGTGGACGTCGGTTTCTATCATCGGGTCGAGATGGTCCAATGGCGCCGCCAACACAACCGCCTTTGCGCAGAGGCAGCAGCAAATCTCGGGTTTTGCTAGATAATTTCTCATTCTGCAATTAGGCTCGCGAATCGTCGGAGGGGGAGGATGATCGATTTTCTGCTGGCGCCGGAGATGGTGCCTTTTTCGGTCGCCCTTCTGGTCATGCTGATGATCGGGGCAGTCGAGGCGATCGGCCTGGGCGCGGCGGCGGTGCATCTAGACGCCGGTGCCGATGCGGCTGCCGACGGCGGCGACCTGCTTGGCTGGCTCGGCATCGGAACCGTGCCCTTGCTCATCACACTGGTCGTCCTGCTCGCTTTGTTCGGCCTGATCGGCATGGCCGGCCAGCAGTTGGCCGCCGCCTTGCTCGGCGCTCCGGTGTCGCCGTGGATCGCCGCGCCTGCCGCGTTCGCCGCCGCGCTGCCGCTGACCGGCACCTGCGCCCGGTTCCTGGGCGGGATCCTGCCGCACGACGAAACCACCGCGGTCAGCCTCGACAGCCTGGTCGGCAAGCGCGCGACGATCGTCGTCGGCAGCGCGCGCCACGGCGCGCCGGCGCGCGCCCAGGTTCGCGACGCCTACGGGCAGGTCCATTACGTGATGGTCGAGCCGATCGAGCAAGGCGGCCCGATCGCCGAAGGCGAGACCGCTTTGCTCATCGCCCGCGAGGGCGAGCTATTCATCGGCCTTTCGGAAGGTGGATCGCCGCTGTCGGCGATCGACCACCGGGCGGCCCTGCCGAGACTTTAGGGAGAGAATGCAATGATGCAGATGGCCATTTACGCGGGCATCGTCCTCGGGGCCTTGCTTACGATCGGACTGATCGTGACCCGTCTCTACAAAAGGGCGAGCAAGGAGATCGGCTTCGTCCGCACCGGCTTCGGCGGTGAGAGGGTCGTGATCAACGGCGGCGCGCTGGTGCTGCCGGTCCTTCACGAGACGATGAAGGTCAATCTCAACACGGTGCGCCTTGCCGTCGAGCGCAAGAATACCGACGCGCTGATCACGCTCGACCGGCTGCGCATCGACGTGAAGGCGGAATTCTACGTCCGCGTGCGTCCGGATCGGGAGAGCATCGCCATCGCCGCCCAGACGCTCGGCCTGCGCACCATGGCGCCGGAGAGCCTCAAGGAGCTGATCGAGGGCAAGTTCGTCGACGCCCTGCGCTCGGTCGCCGCCGGTATGACGATGGCCCAGCTCCACGAGCAGCGCGCCGATTTCGTCCAGAAGGTGCAGCAGGTTTCGGCGGCCGATCTGGCGATGAACGGCCTCGAGCTCGAATCGGTCTCGCTGACCGGCCTCGACCAGACCTCGATCGAGCATTTCAACGCCAACAACGCGTTCGACGCCGAAGGCCTCACCAAGCTCACCGAGCAGATCGAGCTGCGCCGCAAAGCGCGCAACGACATCGAGCAGGAAACACGGGTGCAGATCGAGACGAAGAATCTCGAGGCGGAGCGCCGCAGCCTGGATATTTCGCGTGAGACCGAATTCGCGCGGCTCGAGCAGGAGCGCGACGTCGAGGTACGCCGCGCCGCCCAGATTGCCGAGGTCGCGCAGGAGCAGGCGGCACGCCAGCGCGAGGCCGAGGAATCACGTATCACCGCCAAGCAGCAGGTCGACAGCGCCCAGATCGAGGCCGCCCGAGTCGTCGAGCAGGCGAAGATCGCCCAGGTCCAGGCGGTCGAGATCGCCCGCCAGGAGCAGCAGATCGCGGTGCAGAACAAGAGCCGCGAGGAAAGTCAGGCCAAGGCCGAAGCGGACAAGGCGCGCGCGGGCGCGGTTGCCGCCGAGGAGCAGGTCACCACGGCCCGCGAGACCGAGGTGGCGGAACGCGTCAAGCGGATCGAGTTGATCGAGGCGACCAAGGAGGCGGAGCGCCAGGCGATCGGGGTCAAGGTCCAGGCCGAGGCGGAGAAGCAGGCCGCTGCCGACCGCGCCGCCGCGGCGCGCGAGGAGGCGAAGGGCGCCGCCGACGCCGAGAAGCTGAGCGCCGACGCAGCGCGGGTGCGGTTCGAGGTCGAAGCGGCGGGGCAGCGCGCGATCAACGAGGCGGCCAATCTGCTCTCGTCCGAGCAGATCTCGCTGCAGACCAAGCTGGCGCTGCTGAAGGTGCTTCCGGAGTTGGTGCGCGAGGCGGCCAAGCCGATGGAGGCGATCGACAGCATCCGGATCGTCCAGGTCGACGGTTTGACCGGCGGCGGCGGCGCGTCCGACGGAGACTCGGCCGGCGGCGGCAATCTCGCCTCGAACGCGGTGGCCGCCGCGTTGCGCTACCGCGCCCAGGCGCCGATCGTCGACGGGCTGATGAAGGAGCTGGGCTTCGACGGATCGACGCTGGAGAATCTCGTCGCCGGCGCCAGCGCCGTGCCTGCGCCATCGCAGGATCTCCATGCCGGTGCCGGATCGAAGGCGCCGCCGCTGGCACCCGGTACTCCGGTCGTCACCGCCGAGCCGATCCCGGACGCGAAGCCGAAGTGACTCCTCTCCCCCCTTCGTGGCGGGGGATCAGCGTCGGGAGAATCACGTCCGCGTCGCCGGCGTCGAGCAGCCGCAGCGAAAGCTCGTCGCCGGTCTCGGCGTCGTAGGTGCTGAACCGGCGCAGCGTCCGCCTGATCGTCGCCGGCGCCAGATCGCACCGTCCGGGGGTCACCGATCCGGCCTCGATCTGCGCGCCGACCAGGGCGACCTCGGCCGTGCCGGCGTCGACGATCAGGTCGGCGATCGATCTCCAGCTCATGCTTTGCCTTACAATGCGACGCGCCTAGAAAGCGAGCCATGTGGGACAGGCTGCTCGTCGACTGCAACCTCGCGACGATGGACCCGGCGGTGGGCACGCCGTTCGGAGCGATCGAAAATGGCGCGATCGGAATCCATGAAGGCCGTATCGTCCGCGTCGGCCGGCGGACCGAGCTGGCCGGCTATCAGGCGCGCAAGGTGGAGCCGCTCGGCGGCGCCTGGGTGACGCCCGGGCTGGTCGACTGCCACACCCATGCGGTGTTCGGCGGCAATCGCGCCGGCGAATTTGAGCAGCGCCTCCAGGGCGCGAGCTACGAGGCGATCGCACAGGCGGGCGGCGGCATCGTCTCGACCGTCCGCGCGACGCGCCAGGCTTCGCCCGAGGCGCTGGTCGAGGCGTCGCGGCCGCGCCTCAGGGCGCTGATGCGCGGCGGCGCGACGACGATCGAGATCAAGTCGGGCTACGGGCTCGACATCGAAAGCGAACTGAAGATGCTGCGCGCCGCCCGGACGCTCGGCGAGAGCGAACCGGTCCGGGTCGCCCCGACCCTGCTCGCCTTGCACGCGCTGCCGACGGAATTTCGCGACCGTCGCGAGGACTATGTCCGCCTGGCGATCGACAGCATCCTGCCCGAAGCCGCCGCGCAGGGCCTGGCGAGCGCCGTCGACGCCTATTGCGACACGATCGGCTTCACCGCCGCCGAAGTGCGCCGCTTTTTCGAGGCGGCGTCCGAGCTCGGCCTGGGGATCAAGCTGCACGCCGAGCAGCTGAGCAACCAGGAAGGCGCCGCGCTTGCCGCGCGGTTCGGCGCGCGGTCCGCCGATCATCTCGAGCATGTGGATGAAGCCGGCGTCCAGGCGATGGCGGCGGCCGGCATGGTGGCGGTGCTGCTGCCAGGCGCCTTCTACGCCCTTCGGGAGACGAAGCGGCCGCCGGTCGAGTTGCTGCGCCGCCACGGCGTGCCGATGGCGGTGGCGACCGACTGCAATCCCGGCACGTCGCCGGTGCTGTCGCCCACGCTGATGATGAGCATGGCCTGCACCTTGTTCGGCCTGACGCCGGAGGAGGCGCTGGCCGGCATGACCCGCGAAGCGGCGCGGGCGCTGGGCCTCCAGGACGAGATCGGCACGATCAGCCCCGGCAAGGCCGCCGACCTGTGCGTCTGGCGGATCGGCCGCCCGGCCGAGCTCAGCTACTGGATCGGCCTGCCGGGGCCGGAGCGACGGATCTTCGCCGGCGCGGACGCTTGAGCAGACCTAGCGGGCGGACTTTCCCCTGCCGCGCATCCTGAGTAGTGACGGGCATCCCTCACGCGCGGCCTCCGGGGAGAATCCGGAGAGCCATTCGCGATCAGACCATGGAGACCCGGTTTGCCTTCCAGACGCGACAATAGCCGCCATATCCAGGCGCCGACCGGGACGGAAATCAGCGCCAAGAGCTGGTCGACCGAGGCGGCGATGCGGATGCTGATGAACAATCTCGATCCCGGGGTCGCAGAGGCGCCCGAAGAGCTGGTCGTCTATGGCGGGATCGGCCGCGCCGCGCGCGACTGGGAGAGCTTCGATGCGATCGTCGAGACGCTGAAGCGGCTCGAAGAGGACGAGACCCTGCTGGTCCAGTCCGGCAAGCCGGTCGGCGTGTTCCGCACCCACGCCGACGCGCCGCGGGTGCTGATCGCCAATTCGAATCTGGTGCCGAAATGGGCGACCTGGGAGCATTTCCACGAGCTCGATCGCAAGGGGCTGATGATGTACGGTCAGATGACGGCCGGCAGCTGGATCTATATCGGAACGCAGGGCATCGTCCAGGGCACCTACGAGACTTTCGTCGAGATGGGCCGTCAGCATTATGGCGGCGACCTTTCGGGCAGATGGATCCTCACCGCGGGCCTCGGCGGCATGGGCGGCGCCCAGCCGCTCGCGGCGGTGATGGCGGGCGCGCACTGCATCGCGATCGAATGCCAGGAGAGCCGGATCGAGAAGAGGCTCGAGACCCGCTATCTCGACCGCCGGGCGACCAGCATCGACGAGGCGCTGGAGATCATCCGGACCGCCGGGGAGCCGATCTCGATCGGCCTGCTCGGCAATGCCGCCGAGATCCTGCCGGAGATGGTGAAGCGCGGCATCCGCCCCGACGCCGTCACCGACCAGACCTCGGCCCACGATCCGGTCAACGGCTATCTGCCGATCGGCTGGACCGTCGAGCAATGGATCGAGCGCCGCGAGCGCGATCCGAAGGCGGTCGAGGATGCCGCCCGCGCGTCGATGGCGATCCATGTCGAGGCGATGCTCGCTTACCAGGCGATGGGGGTGCCGACCTTCGACTATGGCAACAATATCCGCCAGGTCGCCAAGGACGAGGGCGTCGCCCATGCCTTCGACTTTCCCGGCTTCGTTCCGGCCTATGTCCGGCCGCTCTTCTGCCGCGGCATTGGCCCGTTCCGCTGGTGCGCCTTGTCGGGCGATCCCGAGGACATCTACCGCACCGACGAGAAGGTGAAGCAGCTGATCCCGGATGATCCGAATCTCCACCGCTGGCTCGACATGGCGCGCGAGCGGATCGCCTTCCAGGGGCTTCCGGCGCGGATCTGCTGGGTCGGGCTCGGCCAGCGCCACCGGCTCGGCCTCGCCTTCAACGAGATGGTCGCTTCGGGCGAATTGAAGGCGCCGATCGTGATCGGCCGCGATCATCTCGACAGCGGATCGGTCGCCAGCCCCAATCGCGAGACCGAGGCGATGAAGGACGGCTCCGACGCGGTTTCGGATTGGCCCCTGCTCAACGCCCTGCTGAACACCGCCTCGGGCGCGACCTGGGTGTCGCTTCACCATGGCGGCGGGGTCGGCATGGGCTATTCGCAGCATGCCGGGATGGTGATCGTCGCCGACGGCAGCGAGGCGGCGGCGCGGCGGCTGGAACGGGTGCTGTGGAACGATCCCGGCACCGGCGTCATGCGCCATGCCGACGCCGGCTATGACGAAGCGATCGCCTGCGCGCGCGAGCAGGGCCTCGATCTGCCGATGGTCGGGAACCGCTGATGGACACGGTCCTGCTTCATCCCGGATCGGTCACCCTCGCCGAGCTGCGCGCGATCTGGGCCGGCGCGCCAGTCGCGCTGGACGAGTCCGCCTGGGCCGCCGTCGAGGCCTCGGCGGCGGCGGTCGGCCGCATCCTCGACAGCGGCCGCACGGTCTACGGGGTCAATACCGGCTTCGGCCTGCTCGCCCAGACCCGAATCCCGGACGACCGGCTCGAGGAGCTGCAGCGCAACCTGGTCCTGTCGCACAGCGCCGGCATCGGCGATCCGCTCGACCGCCAGCTCGTCCGACTGATGATGGTGCTGAAGGTGATCGGGCTCGCCCGCGGCCATAGCGGAATCCGGCGGGTGGTCGTCGAGCGGCTTCTCGCTTTGGTCGAGGCCGACGCGTTGCCGGTCGTTCCCAGCCAGGGGTCGGTCGGCGCATCGGGCGACCTCGCGCCGCTCGCCCATATGAGCGCCGCCCTTATCGGCGCCGGCTCGATCGGCATGGGAGGAGAAGTACTGCCCTCCGCCGAGGCGTTGGCCCGGCTCGGCCTGGCGCCGCTGACGCTCGGGCCGAAGGAAGGCCTGGCGCTGATCAACGGCACCCAGGCCTCGACCGCGATCGCGCTCGACGTACTGTTCACCGCGGAACGGGTGTTCGCCGCCGGCCTGATCGGGGGCGCGCTGTCGCTCGACGCGCTCAAGGGCACCGACGTCGCCTTCGATCCACGCATTCACTCGGCGCGCGGCCAGCCGGGGCAGATCGCCGTCGCCGCCGCGCTGAACCGGCTGCTCGACGGCAGCGAGATCAGGCGGTCCCACGCCGGCTGCGACCGGGTGCAGGATCCCTACAGCTTCCGCTGCCAGCCGCAGGTGATGGGCGCGGCGCTCGACCTGATCGGCAACGTCGCGCGCACCCTCGAGATCGAGGCCAATGCGGTCAGCGACAATCCCCTGCTGTTCGGCGACGAGGCGCTGTCGGGCGGCAATTTCCATGCCGAGCCGGTCGCCTTCGCGGCCGACATTCTCGCGCTCGCCTTGTGCGAGATCGGATCGATCGCCGAGCGGCGGCTCGCCGTCCTCATCGATCCCAAGATGAGCGGCCTACCGCCCTTCCTGATCGAGGAGAGCGGGGTGAATTCGGGCTTCATGATCGCCCAGGTGACCGCCGCCGCTCTGGTGTCGGAGAATAAGTGCCTCGCTTTCCCGGCGAGCGTCGACACGATCCCGACCTCGGCCGGGCAGGAGGACCATGTGTCGATGGCCACGCACGGCGCGCTGAAGGCGCGGCGGATCGCCGGCAACGCCGCCGGCGTCATCGGCATCGAGCTGCTGGCGGCGGCGCAGGGCGTCGACCTTCAGGCGCCATTGAGAACGTCACCGGCGCTCGGCGCCGCGGTCGCGGCGATCAGGGAGGCGGTGCCCTTCCATGCCGGCGACCGTTACCTGGCGGACGACATCGGCTGGGCGAAGCAGGCGGTGCTGGACGGCACCCTCTCGGACGCCGTCCAGGCCGAACTGTTCGGTAGTTAGAACATTCCGCCGTAGATCACGCGGTTGACGATCGCGTTCATGATGCCGAGCACGACGATCGCGACGATCAGCGTGACGACGAAATAGCCCACGACCTTGTCCGGCGGCGTCTTCATAAGCGTCGGCAGGCCGAGATACAGCAGGTAAAGGCTGTAGACGCCGCCGACCAGCATGGCGAGGATCCCGATCCCGGGAACGATCAGCAGTATCGAGGCAATCCAGAGCGCCGTCGGGTAATAAGCGGCAACCTTGAACGCCTTGAGCGGGTCCTTCGTGCTGCCGAAGGTCGGGGCGAGCGCGTCAATGATCAGGCCGATGATATAGACCGACGCCAGCGCCAACCCATATTGGAGAAGGGCGCCGACGATGATCGATGTCGTCGTGAGGCCGAAGACGATGCCGTAGGCGCTGACCCCGCGCGGGACGAAGAGAAAGAGGCCGAGCGCCAGGGCAACCGGCGGGATCGCCGCCAGGATCATCACATAGGAGGTGTAGATGCCGCCGACCGTCGCCGGCTCGGTGTCGATGCGCGTCCACTCGGTCTTGGGCGACACAATGATGTTCTTGGCCCTGTCGACCAGGGACGGCCCGGGGGCCCCGGGCATCCCGCCCGGCGGCGGCGTTGGAGTCGTAGGCCCGTCGGTCATGAAACCCTCCCCTGTTGGATCGAACCGAACAGAAGCATGTTCGGAGGGGAATCTCAAGCGATGAGGCCGGATATGAAAAAACCCCGCCGAAGCGGGGTTGGGGGATGATGTGGACGTGTGGGTTCGCCCTGGGAGCGTTGGCGAAGGCATGGCTGGGGAGAAGGCGCATGGGCCCCGGCCTTCGCCGGGGCAACGCAAACGCCAAGCGCGCCGCGGAGCGGCGCTGGGGTTTGCGTTGGTTGCGGGGGCAGGATTTGAACCTGCGACCTTCAGGTTATGAGCCTGACGAGCTACCGGGCTGCTCCACCCCGCGCCAAGCCAACGCAAGATCCGCGGAGCCTTGCTCGACGCGGTCTTAATTCGAAGACATGTGAATGGGTTCTGATCCGTCATGCGCCGGCCGCAAAGCCTGGCGACGACCTACTCTTCCATCGCTTAAGCGATAGTACCATCGGCGCTGTCAGGTTTCACGGCCGAGTTCGGGATGGGATCGGGTGGGTCACTGACGCTATGGCCACCAAGCTATGGGGCCGGCGCACGGCGGATCTGAAATCGATGCACTCTTTAACTGCTATCGTATCGACGACAGCACCAGTGCTGTCGTTGATGGTGGGATTCTTCAAGCGCGAATAGAGCAATTAGGACCGGTTAGCTCCACGGGTTACCCC
>Ga0299914_10000177_pt1 | contig 37451 bp, 35 predicted proteins | sample RVTome_10_FD_201361 | JGI IMG/M metagenome (GOLD analysis project Ga0299914, IMG submission 201361) | Soil microbial communities from uranium-contaminated site in the Upper Colorado River Basin, Wyoming, United States - RVT153D57 (version 2) ... | reverse complement strand
AAGGCCACCGGGAGCCTCCACATCGAAGGCACCCTCGAGGCCGCCGGCACCCCCACCGAGCCAATCACCTTCACCAGCATCCGCGACGACTCGGTCGGCGGCGACACCAACGGCGATGGGGATGCGAGTGAGCCCGCGGCGGGCGACTGGGAGGGGATCGAGGTGAGCGGGGAGGGCTCCTCGCTGCTGCTCGACCACGCCGCCGTCCGCTACGCGAACGCCGACACGCCCTGCTGCGGCGCCGCCTACAGCGTCTGGGTGGACGAAGCCCCCTCGACGATCATCCGCGACTCCGAGATCGAGGACGGAGGCGGCCTCTATCTCACCGGCCACGCTCCCTCGGCCACGGTTGAGGTCACCGACAACCTGGTCGCGAGGACCGAGGAGGGGATCCAGGTCTACGGCGGCGCGGCGCCGATCGTGGAGCGCAATGTGGTTCGCGACGCCGTTATTGCCGGATCGAAAGGCTCCGGGATAGCCGTCTCCGCGAGCGGCCACAGCCCGACCGCGGCGCCCAGCGTGAAGTCGAACACGGTGGAAAACGCCGACGAATTCGCATTTTGGATCGACGGCCCCATCCTTGACCCCGCGAAGCTGACCGGCAACCAGGGCAGCGGCAACACCATCGACGCCATCGGGCTCGCCGGGACAATCGTCGAGAACGACCTGACGCTGCCGCTTGCCTCCTCTCTCCCCGTGGTGCTTGGCGGCACTCTGCGAATCCCCGAGGCAAGGACGATGACGGTGCCGGCCGGCACCGTGGTCAAGGCCACCGGGAGCCTCCACATCGAAGGCACCCTCGAGGCCGCCGGCACCCCCACCGAGCCAATCACCTTCACCAGCATCCGCGACGACTCGGTCGGCGGCGACACCAACGGCGATGGGGATGCGACGGCTGCGTGGGTCGAAGACTGGGAAGGGATGCTGCTCGAAGGGGGAGAGATCGAGCTCGTGCACACGGCGGTGCGGTTCGCCCGGACTGCGATTCACCAGGAAGCGGGAATTGTGATCGGTGACCAGGTGAGCCTGGGCCAGACCTCTGCGCCCGTGGGAGTGGCGCTCGACCAGGCGGACGGTGGAGCATCTCTACGCGGCACGATCGCGACCACCGATTTCGGCATTTACTCTTGCTCCTGGGAGTCGATCAGCGGCTGTGGCGTGGACGCTGCTGAAGTCGACTGGGGGCGCCCTGACGGTCCAGACGGACTTGTCTGCGGCCGGGTTTTGACCTCCCCATACGTCTACGAGAGCGAGCTCTACGACTCGCCCATATGGGGTGTTGGCTCTTGCGGTGCCGACGATCTGGAAAACAAACTCACCGCCAGTCAGCAGGCATACGCGGAAGGTCTCGCTGCGCTCCAGAGCCAGTGTGAACTGCAAGAAGACGAGCTTTGCGCAGTAATCGAGCAGTACCTCGACTGCTTTCATGCGCAGGCAACGGTCGCCGGTCTCGATACTCCGTTTCCTTACGAAGTGCCGGAAGGCCGTGCGGCGCTCGAGAGCTTCGGCGAGTTGGTTTGGGACAACGCGACCACATACCTGGCGCAGGCGCGCGATCCGTTCGTTAAAACCGGCGCCGCATTGGCCTCGGTGGCGAATCTCGCCGGAACGGCGAAGACAATCTACGAACTCAAGAATGCCTACGAGATCTGTTCTGCCTAGCGAATCGGACCTGATCGCCGGCCGCGCAGCAGGTATCTGACGACGCTCGGCATCTCGCCGGCAGACGGCGATCTGTGAATCGGACCGGTCCGTATCGATTTGTTGCAGATGGCGGATCTCATGGTCGCTCTCGCTCAAAGCCGAACTCCTTGGCGACGGTCGGGCCGGACGCGGGCGGCGCCTTGGTCGTTGGCATGGGTTCCGCCGTCGGAGCCGGTGCTGGGCTGGGCGTCACCGGCTCCGACGGCGGAGGGGGTGCGGGGGATGGCAGGTAGGTGGGGCTGGGCTGGGGGGCCGGTGCGGGAGCGGTGCGGGCGCGCGTGTGGGGCTTGCGCGTCTTGAAGTCGTTGCGCGTGGGGTTGTGCTCGGCTCGTCTCGTCGCGGGATTGGGGCGAGCAGCCCGGGGCGTGGACGCGACGTCTCGCTTGTTCGCGGGGTTGGGGGGTCGGGCGGTCGTGTCGTTGTCGGGGTCCGAGGGAAGGGCGGTAACGATCAGGGTGCCGAGCAGGAGAACAGCGAGCCCGAGGGTGCTGGCGGTAGCCCAGCGGCGTCGGCTCAGCCGGGGGTTATCGGTGCTCGTGTTCGCTCGGCGTGGCGTTGACTCCGCGTCGACGCCGAGCTGCACCGCTTCTGCGCCCCAGGGACCGAGATTTGCTGGCGGGTCGACGTCATCGGCCTCTGCGACCGGGAGCTCTTGGGTCTCCTCGTCGTGTGTCACGTCTCCGCCTCCGCGCTCAGAGGTAGCTCGGCGGGAAGCTGCCGGGAGTCGATCGTCCTCGGCTTCGGCGGGCGGCGCAGCCGAATCTTCGCCGGGGGCAGGTGGCCGTAGACCAGGAGGCCCGTGCCTCTTCTCGCCTCGCGCACGACGTTGGCCGGCGTCAGCTCGCGATAGATCGAGGCCTGCGTCCTCGCCGCGCCGCCCTTGTCGTCGGCGGTCTCGGAGCGGTGCTCGAACTCGCCGGTGCCGACCACGCGGCTGATGTAGTTGAGGGTGTCGGGGTCCGAGATACCGGTGCCGAAGACCTTGGCGCGGTGGTTGTTGGTGATCGTCTGCGCCGCGTTCTCGCCGTAGCGGGACTTGATCTGCGCCATGTCCTGGAAGATCGAGAGCAGCTGGATCCCCTGACCGGCGCCGGTCGAGGCGACCTCGTCGAGGTTGGGGATCGGCGCGATGTTCGCCAGCTCGTCGAGGACCAGGAGCAGCGGCGGGTCGATCGGCTTCCCGGTCGCCGCCGAGGACTCATAGACGACCGAGATCAGCTCGCGCACCATCATCGAGAACAGCGGTCGCAGGCGCTGCTGCTCGTGGGCCGGCGCGCAGAGGTAGAGCGTGTTCGCACCCTCGTCGAGCAGGTCGGTCGGCGTGTACTGGGCCGAGCTGCAGGCAGCCTGCACCCTGGGGTCGGCGAAGGCCGCGGTGATCGTCTCCGCGGTGGTGTAGATCGAGCTGCGCTGGCGCGCATCGCGGTTCCAGTTCGCCTCCCAGGCGAGCTTCGCCGCCTCGAAGTCGCCGGGTGGATTGTCGGGCGCGAGGATCTCGGCAACCTCGTCTTTGGCCTTCGGTCCCTTGTCGAGCCAGGTGACGACGGCGTCGATGGGTTTGTTGCTCGCGGCGGCAGCGAAGAGCAGCGGCGCCAGTAGCTTCTCCGCCGCCGCGTACCAGAAGTCCGCATCCGAGAGGCCCTGTGCGCCGGGGCGCCCGGCCGTGCTCAGCCAGTTCGCCACCCGCAGCGCCCCGTGCCAGGAGCCGCAGGCGTGAAGCGGCGTCGCGCAGACGTTTCCCAGTTTGGTCGCGTCGACGGGATCGAAGACCATCGCCTTTCCCATCCCTTCGCGGCCTCTCAGGGTCGCGGTGAGCAGGTCGGACTTGACCGAGGTGACCAGCGCCGGGCCCTCCCACTCGAGTAGCGAGGGGATCGCCAGCCCGGTCGTCTTGCCGCTCTGGGCGGGGGCGAGCACGATCACCGACTGGCGCTCCTCGGCGGCGATCAGTCGACGGCCTTGATGACCGAGGATGAGCCGCCCCTTGCTCGGCCCGTCGACTCGGAGCGCCCGCAGGTCGCGACCGTTCGCCCAGCGCGCGCTCGCGGGCTGGTGTGAGCGGCGCGCGAGCAGGCCGCCCTCGCCGATCGCGGCGTGCAGGCGGGTGGCCAGGAGCCCGGCTCCACACGCAGCGGCGAGCAGGGCGCCCATCACCGTGTAGAAGCCGAACGCCCCGGGTAGCGCCTCGCGGCTGCGCTCCGGCCATGCCTGGCGCGGCTCGCCGAGGTGCGAGGGCAGGCTCAGCGTGGCGCGGACCAGCTCGTTCGTCCGCGCCGTCGTCCAGCCCTCGCCGAAGATCGCCGCCGACAGAGCGCCGGTCAGCCAGAGGAGGCCGAGCAGGAGCGCCACCAGGATCGCGAGCGGCCAGAGCACCGAGCCGCCGTTCGGTCCGCTGCCCTTCACGAAGGCACCTCCTCGGGGCTCTCGCGGCGGTCGACCATCCGCGCGTCGGTGTCGACCAGCACGCGCTCTGTCGCCGAGAGGCGGTGCTGGACGAGGAAGGAGCGCCGCCCGACCAGCCAAAGCGCCTCGCCGCGGCGCAGGGTCGGCACGATCTCAAGCTCGGTGCGGGTCAGCCCGAGCAGATGGCGCAGCCCTTCGATCTGATCGGGTGGCTGGGAGTAGATCACCCGCGTCTCGGCGTCGGCGAGCAGGCCCTCGGCCAACTGTGCCTGGCGCGAGCCGGCGTCCCCGGCAGCGGTCAGGTCCGAGAGCCGGTGCAGGACGATCACGTTCTGGGTGCCGAGCGCGCGCGAGAGCTTGAAGCTGCGCTGAAGCCACTCGGCGACGCCGACGTGACTGGCGACCCGCCAGCCCTCGTCGAGCACCGAGATCACCTTCGGCGCCGGTCGGCCCTCGCGCTCGGCCTCTCGTCGGCGCTCGGCGACCGCCGCCTGCTGCCAGGCGGCGGCGCAGGTCATCAGGATGCCCAGCGCCGCCGAGTCCCCGACTGCGGAGAGGTCGATCACGACGAGCGGCGCCTCGAGGTCGAGGCCCGCCGTCGTGGGGCCATCGAACATGCCCCGCAGGTCGCCCTCGCAGAGGCGTTGCAGGCCGAGCGCCGCCTGGCGCGTCGCCTCGGCCAGGGCCGCCACGTCGGTGCGCAGCTCCTGCGCCATCTCCTCCTGTGGGGAGAGCAGCGCCGCGACGATCTGCGGCAGGGTCGGCTCGCCGTCGCCGCTGCGCTCGTTTACCAGGTCGAGCGCGACTCGCAGGCCGGCATCCTCCTCGGGGGCGAGCTCGCGGCGCAGCGCTGCGCCGGTGACCGAGCGCAGGAGGCTCAGCTGCCCCTCGCGCCCGCCGCGCGAGCTGAGCGGGTTGAGCCTGACCTCGCCGCCGGGGCGCAGCGCGATTACGACGCCACCCATCGCCTCGGCCAGCGGCGCGTACTCGGACTTCGGGTCGATCACCCACGCGACCCGGCCGAAGACGCGCTGGCGGTAGATGTAGGTCTTTATGAGGGAGGACTTGGCGAAGCCGATCTGGCCGACCACGACCATGTTCGGCCCGGCCAGCGCGGAGCGCTCATAGAGCGCCCACGGGTCATAGAGCCAGGCGCCGCCGTAGGCGTCGCGACCGACGTAGACGCCGGGGGCGCCGAGGCTGCCCTCGCCCAGGAAGGGGTAGACGGCTTGGAAGTGCGCCGTCGTGGCGCTGTGGCCGGGGCGCTCGCCGAGGCGGGGGAGCCTCACCGCGCGCTCCGGCGCTCAGGGGGGAGGAGATGAAGGTGCATTGCCATCTGCCACCCCTGTCCGGGCGGGCGCCGGTGTGCCTCATTGGCTGCGAGTACGGGTGAGGAATCGTGTCAGCGGCGCATCGCCGTTGACGTTTCGTGCCCGAGAACACGTCCCATGGTGGGAGCGGCTACGCGGCTGACCGCTGGTTGAACTTCATGTCCCGCTTCCGGCAGCGCGTTTCGCTGAGCTCATAGCCGACCCTCACCCGGCAATTCCAACCGCGGTAGCGAATTCTGCCCTTGTGGATCTGATGAATCGATACCGATGGATCGACCAGGCAATTGGCGTGTCGCTTGCAGAAACGCTTGCGTGCCCGGAAGGCAAGACGTTGGGCCGGAGCACATCGGATGCCCCACGTCCTGATGTAGCTGTACGCGCCAAGTTCTTCAGGCAAGAGCGGGCCGCAGAGCCTGCTTATTGCTTTGCGTGGCTTGCTGTACTCGTTGCAGCGATAGTCGCGCTTGATCAATCGCACTTCTGGGTCAACGTCTTGTGGAGCCGCGAGGCGGAGGCGCGTGAACTGCCAGCGACCGTTGCTGCGGCAGTATGCAGGTCGCCAGAGTGTGATGTTCGCATCTGATTCCACCCAAGGGCAAGCCAAGATCGACCGATTTGCGCAACGGGGATGGTCGAGATCGGGATGAGTAAGGACCCGTCGCCAACGGCCTTTCCAGCATCCCAACTTGTCCACTGGATATTCCGGACCTTTAGTTTCGCGTCGGCGCAGGCGAACACCATTTCTCTCGGCTTGTGGAGTGAGGTGCCACATCCGTTAGACCCGTAGACGGATTTTGAGACGGCGAGAGCAGGGGAGAGAAAAGCGATTGCCGCAGCTACGGCTAGAGCCGATATGAAAGCCCCCCTCATGCCGAAAACCTATCCGAACGGCATCAAGACCTCGATCTGCTGCTTTCATCCCGCCGCGGTGTGATTGGCCAATTTTGGGCCATCTGCCAGTCCTGTCCGGGTAGGCCCCGGCGTGCTCACGATGTCACTTTCATTTCTTTCAGCCCTTGCGTTACCGTTACCCTGGTCGCCCATGGCAACCATCGACGCCACCAGCAGCAGCTATGTCCGCGCCCTGCCGACCCTCTCGCGCGCCGCCGAGCTGATCGACATCAGCCCGGCGGGGATTACGCGGGGGATCGAGGAGCTCGGGCTGGAGCCGGTCCCCTGGGGTCGCCGGGAGAAGCACCTCGGCATCGAGGATCTGCTGCGGCTCGCGGCGCATCTGCGCCGCGCCTCAGTCGAGGAGGTGGCCGGCGGGCTTCAGGAAGAAGTCGAGCGCGACCACCCCGAGCAGCTCGAGGCGATCAACGCCGGGATCGACCGCTTCTTCGACTCGCCACCGCCGCGTCGGGCCGAGCAGCCCGACCGCTTCGTGGCCGAGCTTCACGAGGCTCTGCCGGAGCGATACGCCAACCAGGCAGAGGCGATCTACCTACGTCACGCCACCAGCTCGTAGTACTCGCCGGAGTAGCCGCCGCGCCGTTTCCCGCGCCTGAATCCCAGGTCGGCGAGTTCGGTCTTCTTGGGGACGATCGCCGCGTCGAGCACTACGTCGATCCCGACCCTTCTCGACCGTTCGCCGGTCGATCGCCAGACCGATCATGCAGGTGGGGTTTCCGGAAGCCGCCATGAGGCCGTGCCAACCGCTATCCCGTGTACGCGAGAGGAGGTGTCCGCTTGGCGCACGCTGTCGTTTCTGCTCTTCGTCCGATGCGATCGTCTGCCGCTGGCAGTCGACGCGCTCAGAAATCGCGCTAAGCGAGAGTCTCGTACATAGGCTGCGGTGAGACCATCCGGGTCTATTCCTCCTCGTTGGATTCGGCGGGTACTTCCTCACCGTCATCCTGTGGTGGCGGGATGTAGGTCGCATCACCCTTACGCCAAGTGAAACGCTCCTGAGCTTCGACGGCCGCCTCGCGAGTTTTTCTGATTCGCTCGAGGTCTCTCTCGTGTGACCGCCCAACGGTTCTCGAATAGTCGATCCTGTTGCAGAGCCGGTGCGCAAGGATTGAGTTGTCGACAGTTCTTTGGCCCCCATCTCGCTTTGGAATTGGGGAATGCTCGTGGGTCGGATTCCAGTCGCTGTATTCGGTGACCGATACGAAGTGCGAGGCACCACCCAGCTCTTCGGGACAGAAGCACTCGCCCATCCCGCACTTCACCTCTGTGATGTAGCCAAGCTCCGCAGCCGTGATGAGGATGCCCTTGACGCCCAAGCGTCTGAGTTCCTTGGCCACTTCCGCCCCTCGCGCCGGGTCCAGCGGTGGTCTTGTCACACGGAAAGCCTATCCCCCGAATCCGGCCACCTCACCAGGGACACCGCGTCGCCTGAGGCGGTGGCCGCTCGCCTGCTACCGCCTTCGCGTGGTTGCGAGCGCGTTGATCACTGACGGTAAACGCCGGCATCGGACGAGGAGCGAGAGTGCTGCGCTTACTTGCGGGGCCCTTCGCAACGCGCTAGAACCAGAAGTCGCATGGCGGACGAAATCTGGGACGAACCGAATACCTCCTCATGCAGAGCAGTTCACCTCAGCCCACGACAGAGCGGCAGGGTGGAGGCGAAGGCGGCGTCCTGCTCGCCGTAGAGGCGCTGCATCTCAAGCCGCGCCTGGGCGCCGGCGTGCTCGACGTTGGTGGTGCTGCGCTCCAGCGCGTCCTCTGAGCGCTCGGAGACGGCGACCATCCCGACCCAGCGCAGCAGGGCGTGTCCATCGGCCAGCTCCTCCTCACGGCCCGCGGCCGCCTGTTGGCGACGGCGCACCTGGGCGGTGGTGAGGAAGCCCTGGCGCTCGCGCTGCATCTCCTCGGCTACCTCGGCGGTCCGTGCCGCCTCGGCGCGGCGCATCGCGACCGAGTAGGGGATCGGCTCGATCGTCACTGAAACAGTGCGAAGCGCGCTCGTTTGCATCAAGAGCGGCATCAGGAAGGTCGGGCCGACGTCGGTGCGCGGCCAGCCGGAGATCCAGTAGGTCGCGTGGACCGCGGAGTCGGTGCGATAGGTGCTCCAGGTGGCCTCGTCGGCGAGCGGCCCCATCAGCGCTGGATCGACCCCTTCGCGTCCCGGTTCCCCCACGGCCGCCCGAGCGCGGCCCTGGCGACCGAAGGGGTCGAAAGCGTCACGGATTACCTCGGCGTACTGCCTCGGCCGCAGGACGCCGAACACGGTCAGCTCGGCGAGCGAGAGTCGCTCGGCGAAGCCCTCGGCCTCGCGCAGCAAGAGCTCGCAGGCGGCCTCCTCACCGCCGCCAAGGCGGCGAAGCTCCTTGGCGCCGCGCCGCTGGTCGATCTGGATGGCGATCAGGACCTCGTGCTCGGTGCTCGCCGGCGCGGCCGACTCGATCAGCTCGATGTAGGAGCGAACGAGGGTGGAGTCGATCGGCACGGTGCGGTCACGCTCGGCTTGGAGGTGGGCGGCCAGCTCATCGCCCTGGGCGGGCAGGGTGCGCTCGATCCATTGCAGTCGCCGGACCGGGCTGCCGTCTCGTCCGCAGCTCGCCAGGACCGAGCCCCAGGCGTCGAGCTTTCGCTCCTGCTCGGCGGCGTCGCGCAGGCCGAAGGCCCCAGCGCGCACGGCGAGCACGGCGGTGTAGGTGCCGGCGCGGCGGTCGCGCATCACCCCGACCTCCTCGCGGCCGTAGGGGATCGAGAGCAGCTCGAGATCGGCGAGCGCCGGCGGCAGCGAGGGCTCATAGATCGGCTCGCCCTCGGCGCCGATCCGCGTTCCCGCCGTCACCGACGTCGAGCGGTAGCCGACCTTCGCCCGTCTCCGTCGCAGCGCCCATCCGATCGCCACCGGAGCCCACTCCTCGGCGGTGCGTCCTTCCAGCGGCACGAAGATTGCCGCGGTGGCCGTGCAGATCGCACCGACGCCGATCGCCAACCCGGCAAAGCTCCGCACCCCGTAGAGCGCTCCGAGGCCGACTGCCGCGCCGATCGCGAGGATCACCACCTGTCCCGGCCGCAGCGGACCGACCAGCGCCCGCTGCTCCAGCGGCCCGAAGCGGTAGCGGCGCTCGCTACTCACCGCGGTCCCCTCCGCTGCGTTTGGCCGTGGAGGGCTCCGCCGCCGGGCGCGGCACTCGCTCGCCGGCATTTGGGGCGCTCCCGCCCTGTGCCTGGCGTGGCTCGGGGGAGTCGCTGGAGCCGCCGCCCCGATCCGCCGAACCCGAACTCGAGCTCGAACCCGAATCCGCGCTCGGCCGCGCCGCCTTCGCGCCCGGCGCTCCGCCGGCGCTCGACTGGCGGCTCGGGGCCGCACTCGCGCCCTGACCGAGTCGCTGGGCTGCGGCCTTGCTGCCTTTCGCCGCCGCGACGGGAACGGCAGCCGCTGCGGCGGGCGCGGCGGCGGCTCCGCTCGCAGCCCCGGCCCCAGCCCCAGCCCCAGCTCCGCCGCCCGCGGCTGCTTTTCCACCAGCCCCCGAGCCGCCGCCACCGCCCGTGGGACCGCCACCACCGCGCGGACCGCCGCCGCCGCTCGGGCTGGAGGAGCCGCCTCCCCCAGCGCCGCCGGGGCGCGGTGCGGTGGCGCCCGAGCTGCCGCCCCAGTTGGCGCGCGCCATGTTGCGCATCATCTGCACCTGGGTCGCCAGGTGCATGCCGCCCATAGCGCCGCCGGTCGCCGAGCGCCGCGCGTAGGCGGCCGCCATCGCGCCCTCGGCGAAGGGCACGAGGCGCAGCAGGACGACGGGCGCGAAGCAGGCGAGCAGCATCAGCGCCGAGGCGGCGAGGATCTGCTCGACCTGGCCGGCGTTGTGTGAGGCCAGGCTGGCGGCGAGGCTGATGATCGCGACGATCACGAACTTCGAGGCGATCACGACCACCATCAGCTCGGCGGTCCGTCGCAGAGCACCCGACCAGCGCGGCCAGATCGAGGCGGCCAGCGCCAGCGGGAGGAACAGGGCGACGGCGTAGATGGCCGCGTCGCGCATCAGCAGCTCGATCCAGACGAAGAAGGCGGCGAAGGCGCCGATCACCGCCGCCAGGAAGGTGACGAAGAGGGGGACCTCGATCGATCCGCTCGCACCGCCGACCGCGCCGCTGACCGGGTTGGCGCCGGTCGAGTTGCCGATCGTCTCGCCCGCCGCTCCACCGGCGGCGCCGAGGCTCTTGATCGCGTCCTCGAAGAAGCGCTCGCCATCGCTCCCCGTCGAGTTGGAGATCGCCTGCGAGAGCCCGTCGGTCGCCCCGAGCAGCAGCTGCACGACGACGAAGGCGATGCTGGTCCCGATGAAGGCCAGCGGCAGGTTGACGAAGACGGTGCGGGCGAGCATCCCGGCGCTGCCCTGCGCCAGCCCCTCCAGCACCGCGAGCAGCAGCATCGCCGCCGCCAGAATGACCGCGATCTCGGCCATCTTGCGGTACTGGCGCACGAAGCCCTTGGCATCGAGCTGGGGGCTGGTCGAGGTGTCGATCGCCTTCACCACCCGTCCCATCAGCCAGGCGGCACCGTCGGTGACCCAGGCCGCGACCTGGTTGAAGACCCCGTCGCGCACCCCTTTCAGGGCGTCGGTGACGGGGGCAGTTGCGGCTCCCACGACGTCGTCGGTGACCGAGTCGCAGGCGTCGCTGACCGGGTTGCCGCCGCCGATCGCCCCACCGACGATCCCGACCCCGCCGGCGATCACACCCGCGGCGCCTCCCGCCGCGTCGCAGAGCACATTGGCTTGGGCCTGCTCTGGGGCCGGGCGCCCCATCGCGAACAACATCGCCAGCAACACGAGGAACCCGGCACGGGCGAGGTGCCTACGGAGTGACCGCATAGCTCCGCAGCTCCTCGGCGAGGCGCATCACGCCATAGCCCCCGACCGGCCCCGGCGGCGTCTGCAGCTTCGGCGTCGGGCCGAAGCCCGCTTCGGTCCCGGCGATCTTCCAATCGCCGTCCATCCAAACGAGGTCGGTGTGGGTGAGGCCGAAGTAGGCCCGCGGCGCGACGGCCGAGGCGTTGCCGAGCAGAGTGAATCCCCAGGTGAGGACGCGAGCGCGGCGCGGCGAGAAGGACTCGATCCGGTAGCCGATCGGCACCCCCACATACAGCGTCTGGATGCCATGCCTGAGGCCCTGCCCGATCGGTCCGCCCGCGAGCCGTTCGCGACCGGGCGAGTTGGCGGCGAGCATCGTCTGCACGTAGTCGGGGCTCGCCACGACCTCGATTCGCCGGCGCATGACGCCGGGCCGCAGAATCGCGGCATCGGCGAAGGCCCGCTGATAGGAGGCGACCGCCGCCGCGGCTCCCTCCCGAGTGCGGGCGTAGCCGACCGGCACGCCGGCCAGCGTCTGCGTCGGGCCGGGATACGTCGAAGCCCCCGTTCCGGTTGCGCCACCCGGTGCGCTTGCGCGCCCGATCAGCAGGCCGACCAGGAGCATGACGAGAGCGCCCAGGGCCAACGCAACCCCTCGCGGGCGTGGCTCGCGGTGGCGGGGGAGTGGCCTCGCCATCAGCGGACGGCGGTGCCGGCGCCGTAGAAGAAGTTGATCAGTGCCGAGGTCGCGCCGACCACGAAGGCCCCGCCGATCCCGTAGAGCATCTTCGTTTTGCCGTCAGCAGCCTGGCTGTAGTTGTTGGCGCGCTGGCCGAGCCCCCACTGCGCGGCGCCGATCACCAGGGCCGCGCCGCAGCCCAGCAGGGCGACGGCGGCGAGCCCGTTGACGAGTTTCTCCAGCGCCTCGGTGCCCGGCAGCCCTTTCGGGTTCGGTTTGACGCTGATCTCAGCGAGCCGGAACAGGCCGAACTGGATCGTGGTGAGGATGGGCACGGCGAGCCTCCTTGCGGATCGGGTCCTTTGCCCGGTTGTCCGCAAGGCGGGCCGATTGCCTCACCGTCGTGCGATACGAAGTCGACGAGACAGGCTGCCTAGAAATGCCGAGGCCGCCTTGCGGCGGCCCCGCTCCCTGCTGACGAAACAGCAGGGGGGTTACGACATGCTCTCACGAATCAGCCCCGCAAACTCGGGGGCGTCTATGGCGACGTGGTCGAGTACTTCGTGGAGGGTCAGCGCCGGCTTGGTGAGGGCTGCGGCTTGATCCGACAGGGCGCGAAGTGCGGCGGCTGGATCGACCTGGCGGAGGTCGACGAGGAAGTCGTCTGGACTGACGACCTGGATACCGAGTGGCTCGCAGGTGGCAGGGGGAAAGTCTTTGAGGTTTTTGGTGACCACCACCTCGGCGCCGATGCAAACGGCGGCAGCCAGAACATGACGGTCTTTCGGATCATTGGTCATCCCCGGCTCGATGGTCGAGATGACCGACGTCGGCGCCATCGCCTCGGGGAAGGCTTCCGCCATGGTCTCCGTTACTCGCGTTGCTCTCTCAGCGTCGGTGCGGCCGCTCTCGACCAGGTTCTTCGCAACCTCGGCGAGAATGCGCTCGCTCCACCTGGGCACGTAGAGCTCGGCCTCGGCGAGCCGAAGAAGGGTGTCCCGCAGCGGTGCGGGCAGCAGCACGTTGGCGTCGAGAACGGCCTGAAATCCCATCGGCGTCGCAGCCTACGAGGCGCGGCCGATGCTGCCGATCAGCGGTAGCCGCCCTCGAAGTCCTCGGAGAGACGGGCCAGCTCGTCCAGCTTCTCGCGACGGTCCTCCGAGCGCGTGCGCCTGTAGGCGAGGACGTCCTCCAGGCGGACGCGGCGATGGGTGCCGACCCGATGGAAGGGGATCTGCCCTTCGTCGAGGAGCTTGATCAGGTGAGGCCGGGAGACCCGCAGGAGGTCGGCTGCCTGCTGGCTGGTCAGCTCCTCCTCTTGGGGAGCGAGGACGATCGTCTGTCCCTTCGACATCGCGTCGACGACCAGGCGCAACGCCTCGAACGCGGAGCCGGGGATGCCGATCATCTCGCCATCGGGGCCGAGCAGCCGCGCTTCGCCGTGCTCGCGATAGATCTCGTCGATCTCGGCGTGCAGCCGAGCGATGACCTCCGCCTCGGCGGGGTCGGGGGTAACGAGGCTGTCGTGAGTTTTGGAGGCGGCCATTGTTCCGTCCGGTGTTCCTGACGAAATGTACCTGACAAACGTAATAACCGCAACAGACGCAATTAGCGCAATGGCTATTCCACCACGGCATTGCCTACAGGCCGAACTCGGACTGGACCTGCTGGCCGCTCGCCGAGGGCGGTGAGGAAGAGTTGCCGCCCGTTGAGGTCGAGGGCTGACTCGACGCCGATCCGCCGCCGCCGCTCGTCGAGCCGCTCGACGACGTTTCGCCGCCACCGGTGAAAGGATCGAACTCTTCGGCTACCTGACTGGGGGTTGCCGTCGAGGGAGTGGTCGAAGGGCGCTGCGTTTGCCTCTTGCGGGTCGGCGACTTGGAGCTCTGCTTTCTCTTCTGATCCTCTTCGGTGCTTGCCTCCGCATCCCCCTGAGGGACTGAAGTCGCCGCGACTTCGGGCGCGGTAGTCACTGATCTAGTCGACTCGGGCGTTTCAACGGTGCGCTCGACCACGGGCTTCTCCCGGCGCTGGTCGGCGAGCACGTCGACCCCGCCGACACCCGGTCCGACCAGTCCCGACGCAACGCAGGCCACGGCTGCCGCGCCGCAGACCCCAGCGGTTCGGGCTGCCCCGCCAAGTGCGGGAGCCATGCCCGGCTCCGCCGTACCCCCCGTGAGCAGCCGGCGGGCGAGATCCTGTCCGCGGCCCACGGCGGCGGCGATGCCGTTGCCCACCGCGTCGAGCGCAGTTCCGATTCCGGGTACATGTGACGTCGCGACGTTTCCCGCGGTGAGCGAGGCCCAGGCGGCGATGCCGATCTCGATCTGCAGGGAGTCGATGTCCTTGACGCCGAGCAGCTCTTGCAGGCGCTCCAGCGCGGCGCGGTGGCGCCGATCGGCTTTGCACTTGTCCCACTTCAGGGTGCGACCGACCTCGCGTACCGACATACCCTCGAAGTAGGTCAGGGCGATCACCTTGCGCTCCTCGATCGGGAGCTGTTCGATCGCGCCCTGCAGCTGCCGGTAGCGGTCGGAGGTCAAGACCTCCTCCTCGGGAGTCCTCGACTCGTTGGCGAAGGCGCCGCCGTTGTCGATCGAGAGCACTCGCGGCGCGCGTCCCTCCTGCTCCAGCAGGTTCTGCGTGCGCCGCCAGGCGCAGTGGATGATCCATCCCACCGGATTCCTCACCTTGCCGCCCTCGGCGACGTGCTGGGAGTACTCGAGGCGGGCCTTGGCGATCAGGTCGGCGCCGTGGCGCTCGATGAAGGCGGGGGAGAAGCGCTTGCGTCGCAGCAGTTGCAGGAAGCCGCGCTCGGCTGCTTCGAGGTCCGTGCGCCCCAGCTCCTCGCGCACGCTAGCCATTCACACCGCCATCCCGACCCACACTGTTCACAGGTCCCATAACCCCCCTGTCCGGGAAAACCCCGAACTGTCTCACTTTGTGAGAAACACGAGGCAATCCGCATTTGTTGCGGACAACAGCGCCGGACGAGATGCATCGATCCGGCGACACACAGGCCACCTTCAAGCTGCCCGCGGCTCTGTTTGGCCTGTCCTTCGGCGTCTTCGCCTCGCTCGTCGGCGCGGCCGTCGCGACGGCCCTCCTGTTCGGTGGCGGTGCGGGCTGCGCGGAGGGTTCGGTCGGCTCGGTCAAAGGAGTGCCCGCGAGGCTGATCCCGATCTACCAACAGGCCAGCCTGCGCTACAGCCTTGGCGAGAGGGGGCCGTCGATCCTCGCCGCCGTCAACTGGGTCGAGACCGGGTTCGGGGCAAACCTCGGGCCCTCTTCGGCCGGAGCGCTCGGCTGGATGCAGTTCATGCCGCCGACCTGGGCCGCTTACGGTGTCGATGCCAACGGCGACGGCGCGAAGGACCCGAACGATCCGTGGGACGCGATCTTCGCCGCCGCCAGGTACCTGTCTGCATCCGGCGCGCCAGAGAACTGGCACGACGCGATCTTCGCCTACAACCACGCCGAGTGGTACGTCGAAAAGGTCGAACGCGCTGCCGAGCGCTTCGGTGGCGCGACCGCCGGATCGGGTGACTACGTCAGCGCGATCTGCGCAGCAGGCATTCCAGCCGGCGCTGTGCTCGACCAGTCGGTTCGCCTCTTCGCCCCGCGAGCGTTCAAGGCCCTTCCCGAGCGTTTCTGGGTGGGCGGCGGCACGCCGCAGGCGGTCGACGCGCGCATCTGGCCCAACGCCGTCTGGCTACTCGAGAGCTTCGACTTGCGCGTCACCGCCGCACGCGAGCCCGGCCACCAGACCCACGGCGACGGCACCGCGCTGGACATAGTCCCGGCGCCGGGGCGCGGCTGGGATGAGACGGCGATGCGAGCGGCGCGCGCCCTCGGCTGGAGGCCGAGCTGCGGTGCCAGCGGGACTGCCCCCGTCTGCCCGCTGATCCCGGCAATGCAGTTCGTCGCCTACAACGGCTACCCCGGCCACGGCGATCCGGCCCACGCCGGCTCCAACGCCCACCTCCACATCTCCTGGAAGAGCTCCGACTACGGCTGCCCGGGGCTGTGTGCGCCGCGTACCTGGGTGGAGGTGTTCCCGTGGGTCGAGTGACTGCACTCCAGGTTCACTCGCGCGGGGCTGGCATCTCTCCGCTCATTGTCCGCGCCGGGGGCAGGGGGGAGATTTTTCGCCGCCGTGCGCTCTTGCCGGTGTGGCGATCCGACGGGTGCGGCGCTTCGCCGACGCGGCTTGATCGCGCAGAGATGCCAGCCCCGTCAAGCGGAAGAGGTGCGAATGAGTCATGCCAATCGAAACCAGCCGAATCACATGGGAGGGCGTTGTGCGATCCGGCGCCGGTGACGCGACCCGCCTTGCCCGGCGGGGGAGTACGGAGGCGCGTCGATGGCGACGGTTGACCGATACCGCGGCGTTGGGGCGCCGCCGGGCCCAGAGGGCTCGCTCTGGACCGCCCACGAGGTGGCCGAGCTGCTCGGCGTCTCGCACGAGTACGTGTGGCAGCTTTCCCGAGAGGGTCGCATTCCGACGGTCTCGCTCGGTCGGACCCGCCGCTACCGCCGCGAGTCGATCCTCGCCTGGCTGGAAGAGATCGAGTCGCCGGGCGGCCGCGTGTAGGCGGGGGTGGGTCTGATGGGTCAGGGCAACAACAACCGCCGCGCCTACGGATCGGGGTCGCTGTACCCGCATCGCGGCTCCTGGTATGCGAAGTGGTACGTCGGAACCAGGCAGATCAAGCGCAAGATCGGTCGCCAGCGCAAGCGGGGCAGCCGCGAGGGCCTGACGAAGGCTCAGGCCGAGAAGGAGATGCGGCGGCTGATGCGCGAGTTGAAGCCGACGCCTCAGGAGCGCTTGACCCTGTGTGAGGTCGGCGACGCCTACATCGCTCACGTCCGCGACTTCCTCGAACGCAAGCCCTCGACGGTTCAGGACTACGAAGGCATCCTGAACAAGGCCGAGCGTGGGCTGCCGAAGAAGACGATCGACCGCTACAGCGGCGCCGACATCGAAGGCTACGTCTCGACGATGAGGAAGGCGGGCCGCTCGTCAAAGACGATCAGCAACCACCTGAACTTCCTCCACGGCCTCTTCGCCTTCGCCGAGAAGCGTGGCTGGGCTTCGGGCAACGCGGTGGCCGCAGCCGAACGACCGCGAAGCGGCGGCAGCGATCCCGACATTCGCTTCATCGAGCTGGAGGAACTCGAGGCGCTCCTGCAGGAGGTTCCAGGCGACGTTCTCGGCGCGGTCGAGCGTCCGCTCTACCTGACCGCCGCGATGACCGGCCTGCGCCAGGGGGAGCTGATCGCGCTGCGCTGGAAAGACGTCGACTGGAAGGCGAGCCTGATCCGCGTTCGCCGCAACTACACCCGCGGGCGTTTCGGCACCCCGAAGACGAAGCGCTCCAGCCGTTCGGTCCCAATGCCCGAGCGCGTCGCCGCCGTGCTCGAAGAGCATCTCAAGCGCTCGGAGTACACCGGCGCCGACGATCTCGTCTTCTGCCACCCCGAGACCGGAGGTCCCTTCGACGCCTCGAAGATGAGGAAGCGCTTCAAGGACGCGATCAAGGCGGCCGGGGTCCGCTCGATCCGCTTCCACGACCTCCGCCACACGTTCGGCACGAGGATGGCCGCTGCGGGCGCGCCGCTGCGGACCATTCAGGAGTGGATGGGCCACCGCGACTACAAGACGACCGAAATCTATGCCGATTACGCGCCCGATCCGGTCCAGGGCGCCCGTTGGGCCGAGGCGGCCTTCGCCGAGGAAGACAAGGAAGAGGACGGCGATGCAGCCGACGATGAAAACGACGCCAGATAGGCCAGTAGGCCCGCAGGCTGGCGTAAGCTAGAGAGGAGCGGTTATGGCAGATGCACAAGAAATCGAGCTGGTCTTCGAGCCCCAGGATCAGGGCGGCTACCACGTCTACGCGCCTGACCTTCCGGGTCTCCACACCCAGGGCGACGACCTTGACGACGCGATGGCGAACGCCAACGAGGCGGTCTCCCTCTATGTCGAGGGGCTGCGCGAGGACGGCGAACCGCTCGACAGCGGCGTGATCCGCCGCACGATTCCCCTGCCGGCGTGAGCCCGCGCCAGCCGGTCGTCTCCGGCGAGCGCCTGATCAAGGCACTTCGCAAGGAGGGCTGGGAAGTCGTCCGTCAACGCGGCAGCCACGTCCGCTTGAAGAAGACCGGGCGCAGGCACGCCCTCGTCGTCCCGCTGCACCGGGAACTCCGGCGCGGCACGCTCGCCGGCATCCTGCGCGATGCCGACCTCAGCGCCGAGAGGCTTCGCCAACTCCTCCGGTAGATGGCTGAGGGCTTCGGTACCGTCTCGTCGGCGCGACCGAAGCGGAGGGAAAAGTTGACTCCGCGGCGGCCTTCCGCAGGAGGATTTGCATTGGAGCTCGAGCTTTCGATTGACAATCACCATCTTGAGGAGCTGGCCGCGGGTCCGCGGACGGCCATCCTTGAGTTGGTTTGGAATGCTCTCGACGCGGATGCCACTCGCGTCGAGATTTCCCTGATCGAGCAGGAGCTTGGCGGAATTGCCGAGATCCGCATCTCCGACAACGGACACGGCATGACGCACGAGGCAGCGCGGGCTGCTTTTGAGCGCCTTGGCGGGTCTTGGAAGCAAGATGGAAGTACCTCGCAGGGCCTTGGCCGCGCACTACATGGCAAGTCTGGCCAGGGTCGATTCCGCGCTGCTGGCATTGGCCAAGCCATCACTTGGACAACGGTTGCCGAGACCAATGAGGGGCGTCAGCTGACCATCATCGAGATCCGTGCAAGCGATCGCCGGCGCGCTGATGTTTCGGATTCGATGCCTACCCAGGACGAGCCTGGGACCCAGGTCCTGATCTCTGGAATTGTGGAGTCGCCAGAAGGACTTGGGGAGGGCGCGGGTGAGTACATGCTGAGTCAGCTTGCCCCTTACCTTCAGAAGTACCACCCGGAAATCGTCCTCGGCGGGAAGCGGCTCGACCCCGGACAGATTCAGGAGAACCACGCCGAATATCCGATCGAGGTAGACGGATCGGACCCTGCACGCCTTGAGGTCATCGAGTGGAATCAGACCATGCCGCGGGTTCTCTGTCTCTGCAACGAGGACGGAATGGCGCTGAGGGAGGAGAAGGTCAAAATCCAGGCTCCGGGATTCGATTTCACGGCGTACATCTGCTGGTCTGGGTTCCGCGATAGCACTCGCATACTCACGCCGGAACTTGATCCACAGTCCTCTGCCGTGATCGAGGCCAGCCGCGATCAGCTGCGCTCCCACTTCAAGGATCGCGCTGAAGATGAGAGGAGGCGTCAGGTCGAAGAATGGAAGGCCGAGCAGGTCTATCCGTTCGACACGGAGCCTCAATCAGCGACCGAGAACGCTTCCAGGGAGCTATTCGATGTCGTTGCCGTTACCGCCCGGGGTGCAGTTAACGCCGGCGAATCACGGTCGAAGAAGCTGTCGTTGAGGTTGTTGCGCGAGGCCGTTGAGCAGGACCCGAGTTCGTTGCACCGCGTACTTGAGGAGGTTCTGGGCCTTCCTGAGAAGGATCTGGAGGAGCTCGACAAGCTTCTCGAGCAAACCAGTTTGACGAAGGTGATCGCAGCCTCGCGGACCATCACTAATCGCTTGGACTTCCTTATGGGGCTTCAGGAGCTAGTGATGGATAAAGAGTTGAAGAAGAAACTTCTAGAGCGAAGTCAGCTTCATCGAATCCTCGCCGATGAGACTTGGGTCTTCGGTGAGGAGTTCGCGCTTACGGCAGATGACGAGGGTCTCAATTCGGTCCTCAAGAAGCACGTCCACTTGCTGGGGAGGGACGAGCTGGCGCCGGAGGATCTGGCGACGCCTGTTGAGGGGGCCGGAGATCGTCAGCAGGCGATCGTCGATCTTCTCCTCGCGCGGGAGATCCCTCAGAACCGCAATCGGCTAGAGCATCTGGTGGTGGAGTTGAAGCGGCCGTCGGTCGCGATCGGTCCTAAAGAGGTGCAGCAGGTGAGGGACTATGCCCACGCCGTTGCAAACGATGATCGCTTCGACAAGGCTGATGTCACCTGGGACTTCGTTGCGGTTTCTACCTCTCTGCGGGGCACGGTCCCCGAGGAAGCGAATCAGAAGGGCCAGGACCCGGGATTGATCACCACCTTCAGGGACGGGACGGTCCGGGTCTGGGTGAAGACGTGGGGCGAGATCATCGGGGATGCTCGCCATCGCCATAAGTTCGTCAAAGACCGCTTGGACTACGCGCCCTCGGCCCAGCGCGCCTTTCAATATCTCAAAGAAGCCCACGCTGATTTCCTGCCAGAGGAGGCTGTTGCGAAAGCCGGTTCCCAGGGCGAGTCAGAGAAAGGGGTACCGATGGCCGACGTCGGCCACGCATGATCGCCGAGGACGGGTCCGATCGGGATTTTGCGCATTTCTTGGCTACGCGGCCATGGTTTGGTTTGATCCTCCGATATTGCATGCTGTGTAGGCAAAAGAGGCGTAGCAACTACCCGGTTTCCAACTGGAAGGTTTCATGAGCGACGCGGGGTCCCATGATCCGGTCGAGTTCGCCAGTGCTCTTGGCGCGAAGATGTCCGCCGCCTCCCGCCATCTGTGCCTGTTTCTCGGCGCAGGGGCGTCGAAGGCGTGTGGTCTACCCGACGTGGCCGAGCTTCAGCAGAAGGTGCTTGATGGCCTCGATACCGACCAGCGCGAGGCCTTTGAAGTCCAGCTCGGGAATCGTGATCTTGAGCAGGCGCTCAGTCGCCTGCGCCGTATTGGCGCGCTGCTCGAGGGCGCTGAGGAGCTCGATGGCCTGACTACCGAGACTGCCGCTGCGCTCGACCAGGCCGTCTGTCGCCAAGTGGTCACCGCGCTTGACACTGAGAACGCCGACACGAAGCCGATGCTCCGCCTCGCTGGCTGGCTCGGGCGGGCTCGCTACAAGTTGCCGGTGGAGGTTTTCTCGGTCAACTACGACCCGCTCTTGGAGCTCGGTCTCGAGGCAATGAAGATCCCATACTTCGATGGTTTCGTCGGCAACCTCGAAGCCCGCTTCCGCGCCGACCTGGTTGAGGGCAACCGCGAACGCCCCGACCAGTGGCTACCCTCCTTCATCGTCCGTTACTGGAAGCTCCACGGCTCGGTCAACTGGGCCTGGGTTGAGGATGACTCTTCGAAGGTTGTCCGCGTTGGCGCCCCAGTGGCCGACGGCTACGCCGCCGCGATCTATCCTTCTGACGCGAAGTACGATGAGTCGCGTCGGGTGCCATTCCTCGTCCTGCACGATCGCTTCCGCGCGGCCCTGGCCGAGCCCGAGTCACTGGTTCTGGTCAGCGGCTACTCGTTCTCCGACGAGGACCTAAACGAGACCTTGTTCGAGGCCGCCGAGGCCCACCCGCGCTCGGAGATTTGTGTCTTCTGCTTCGACGAGATCCCCGAGGTCCTCGCCTCCCGTGCGATGGAGACCCCGAACCTCCAGGCACTTTCGCCGAAGCGCGCGATCATCTCCGCCGTTGACGCTGGTTGGCAGGACCCCGAAGACCCGATCCCAGGGGAGGTCTTCAAGGATGGCTCCTTCGGACTTGGCGACTTCGGTGCGTTGGCTCAGTTTCTGACCCGCTCATCCCCCTCCCAGCGAGTACTCGAGGCCCGTCTCAAGTCGCTGCTCCAGGCTGCCGGCATCGATGACGGCGCCTGATCTCGATCCGACCCGTATCGGCTGCGTGCGCCACGTTCTCGGCGCTCGCGTCACCGTCGAGCTCGATCCTGACATCGCAGGCATCGCTCCCGTCTACCGGGGCCGGCTGCAGTCGGTCGGGCAGATTGGCTCTCTGGTCCGCATCCCCCAGGGCCTTGTCGATCTGATCGCGACCGTCAACCTCGTTGGTATTGCCGAGCTCTCCGGCGCCCAGAACCCCAGTGACGCGGTGCAGATAGGGGAGCGCTGGCTACAGGTTCAGTTGCTGGGCGAGATTAATCGGGCCTCGCGCCAGTTCCGCCGCGGGGTCGGCTCATACCCAGGCCTCGATGACGTCGTTCATTTCGCCACCCCTGAGGATCTCCGTGCGGTCTTCCCCGACGCCGACGCTGAGCACGTCCGGATTGGCGCCTTGGCAGCCGCCGAGGAGATCCCGGTCGCCCTGGAGGCCTCACCCTTGGTGATCCGCCACGCGGCGATTGTCGGTTCCACCGGAGCGGGCAAGACCAGCGCGGTTGCGTCACTTCTTCAAGGATTCGTCCGTGGTGGATGGGACGCCGCCAACATCGTTGTCATCGACCCGCACGGCGAGTACGGCAAGGCCCTTGAGGAGTGCGCTTCGGTTCGCTCGGTGCTGGCCGAGCAGGAGGAGAGCCGGCTGCGCGTGCCACACTGGGCGCTCCCAGCCCGCGACATCCTCCATGTCTTCGTTGGCGCCCCGGCTGGCTCGACTACGAAACGCTTCGAAGAGTTCGTCACTGAGGAACGCCGCGCCTTTGCTGCCTCGGCTGAGTGGCTGGCGCTCGACCCGGCTGCGATAACCGCTGACTCTCCGGTTCCGTTCGACTTGCGCAAGGTTTGGTACCGACTTGAGTACGAGAACAACGCCACCGTAGGCGCAAAGGGCGACGATGACACGGTCTGCCTCATCGAGGCGGGAGACGCGGGGTCGCTGAAACCCCCTGCCTTTAAGGCCCACGCCCAAGGCGGCGCCGCGCCGTACCAGGGGTCGATGTTCGGCAAGCATGGGCGGATCCCCGAACTGTTGCGCTTGGGGTTGCTCGATGGTCGCCTCGACTTCTTCGGAGGCAATCGCGAACCCGAGCCCGATTCCGATCCACTCGTCGACTCGGTCCATGAGTGGATCGGGGGTACTGCACCGATCTCGGTGCTCAACTTCGCTGGGGTTTCGGCGGAGGCGACCGAGATGGCGATCGGCGTGATCATCAACTTGCTCTTCGAGGTTGCCGTTCGCACGCCCGCAGACGCCGAAGGGATCGGGCGGCCAAGCCCGGTGCTGATAGTCCTCGAGGAGGCCCATCGCTATCTCAGCGAGGGCGCCAATTCGCTCTCCCGCGAGGCTGCCAACCGGATCGCCAGGGAGGGTCGCAAGTACGGTGTCGGCCTGTTCCTCGTCACCCAGCGCCCATCCGAGCTACCTGACACCGCCCTTGCCCAGTGCGGCACGCTGATCGCCCTGCGCCTGACCAACTCCAGCGACCAGGGCAAGATCAAGGCGGCGCTCCCCGACAACATCGCCGGGTTGGCCGAGGTCTTGCCCTCTCTCCGCACTGGCGAGGCGCTAATCAGCGGCGAGGCCCTAGTCCTGCCGGCGCGCGCGCTGGTCGATCGTCCCGACCCAGCGCCGATGGCTGAGGACCCCTCGCTTGCCGCCTGGCGCACAGATTCTCGCCTGCCCGATGTCGCTTCGGTCCTCGCCTCCTGGCGGGGGGCAGTTGGAGACGATGATGCTTGAGTGGGTCGAACTTGAGTCCAGCTTTATCGCCGCCGCAGCCTACGACGCGGAGGCGGAGACCATCTACCTCCGCTTCGATGACGGAGCCGAGTGGGCCTACGAATATTGCAGCCTGGAGGAGTGGGAGCAACTGAACGATCCCGAGCAGTCGGCGGGGAAATTCTTCCACCAGATCCTCAAAGATCGACCCCAGCACAAGACCAACTAGGTCCGCTGTCTGAGCATAAAAATGCGCCGCAGGCCGATCCCTACGCGAGGGAGGCGGGTACTAAGTGGGTACTAAGTTGAGCGAAACAAGGCCCAACTCAGTCCAACTCGAACCGCTTGAACAAGCCAAAAACTAGCCTGGTCAACCAGCTCCAGAGAACTCATAACCCGAAGGTCGCGGGTTCGAATCCCGCCCCCGCTATGGCCTTAGTTGGGCAAACGTCACTCAGGTCTTTCACTTGACTGAAGGCGCTCGATACGAGCGCCTTCAGGCGTACGAGGCCACTGTTACGGTCGATCTCGACCCGCAGCCGGAACGCCTCGAACACAGAGCGGCGTAGTTCGGGATCGGCTTCGGCCAGCGGTTTTGCGAGGTCGGGCAACGAGTCGAGGATTGCGGCGGCCTCCTCAACGTCGAACCCTTCGCCGTTTCGCTGCGCGTGGTCGAGTTGGGCGATTGCGGCCTCGACCTCCTGGCGCTCGGCTTTCAGCTCGCGGATTCGCTCGCCGACGACGACCGGATCGACCCCGGCCTCGATCGCGCCGAGCTGACGCTCGATCCGCTGATCGACCTCGCCGAGCGGGCGGCCGGCGCGCTCTCGCTCGGCGCCGTCCTTGCTCTGTAGTTCCGCTGCCAGGGTGGAGCTTTGCTTGTGGAAGTGGGCGAGGCGGTCGGCGCCGAAGACGCGCGTCGCAAAGAACGCGTCGATCAGCGTCAGCAGGCTGTCCTCGCGGACGTACTGCCATTTGCCGTGGCCGGTCGCCTCGGCGGCGGTGTCGCCGTAGGAGAGGCGGTAGCCGCAGGTGTAGTAGGTGCTGCTCTTGCGGTGCTTGCCATGCATTCGCAGCGGGTTGTGGCCGGTGGCGCAATGGACGATCCCGCGCAGTTGGTAGAAGCGGTTCTGGGTGTAGCGACGGCGGTTGCCGCCCTGGCCGGTGCTGCGCGCCTTCATCTCCGCCTGCACCCGCTCGAAGTCCTCCTCGGAGACAAGCGCCTCGTGCCGTTGCTCAGCCTCGATCCAGTCCTCGGGACTGCGCCGGACCAGCGGCCCCTCGCCCTGCTTGACGGCGCGGAAGTCGAGGCGGTTCCAGTAGAGCCGGCCGGTGTAGACGTGGTTTTCGAGCATCGAGCGGATCGTCGTCTTCGACCACTTGCCCGAGGTGTTGCGCTTGGAATCGACGTGGCGGGGCGGGGGAGGGCCGCCGGGGCGGTTGAGGTGGTCGGCGATCTCCTTGTAGCCGGAGCCGGCGAGGAAGCGCTGGAACATCTCGACGATCACCGGCGCCTGCTCGGGGTCGCGGGCCAGCCGCGACTTCGTGTCCCCCGCCCGGGCTCGGTGCGGGTCGGGGTGGGGCTCGTGTCGCAGCCGGTACCCATAGGGAGCGCGGCCGCCGTTGCGGAAGCCCTGCCGGGTGTTCTCGGTCTGCCCGCGCCGAACCTCGCGGCCCAGCTTCTCGACCTCGAACTGATCGAGCGCCTGGAACATATGGCGGATCAGCCGCCCCTCGGGGCTGGTCTGATCGCCCGCGCTGCGGGCGTAGAAGACCTCGACGCCGGCCCGGGCCAGCTCGCGCTCATAGGCGAGCGCGTGGAACAGCTCGCGGCTGAGCCGCGAGGTCGAGTAGACGATCACCGCGTCGAAGCGCCGCGCGTCGGGCTCCTTGGCCTCACGCACCAGCTCCGACCAGCCGACTCGATCGTCGCGCCGCCCGGCCTCCTGGTCGGTGAAGTCGCAGACGATCCGGCCACCCAGCTCCTCGGCCTTCTCGGCGCACTCGTTGCGCTGGGAGGGAAAGGAGATCGTCGGGTCCTGCTTGTCCTTGGTCGATAGGCGTCCGTACCAGGCGAACTTGCGCATCAGGATCTCCTTCCAGTCTCGGCAGGTGCGGACGATACGCTTCGTACGTGAACAAGGCCGAACTTCGCGAACAGATTGAAGAAATGACGGACGAGGAAGCTGCCGACGCGGTGCTTGTCTACGCGCCGGACTGGCCCGACAAGATCACCCCGATTGCGGAGGGCATCGCCAGAAGACGCGGCGTCGAGCTGCCGACCTTCGAGGACGGCACGCCGCAGCCGGATTGGGTCGCCCTCCTGCGCGAAACCCGAGATGGCCCCCGCCGATAGGTCCGGGCACAGACGGCCAATGCCGAATGTCGCAGCAGCAGTCCGCCGCTTCCGACCATTCCACTGAGTGCTCTGGGTGCACGCTCGCACCATCTGCTCTATTATAGCGAGCAGATTCGCTCTATGAATGAGAGCAGAAATCCATTTCGCTACAGCGAGCCCGTCCCGCCGGAGGAGTTGCTGAACCGCGACGACGAGGCGCGGGCATTGCTCGAGACCGCCGTCAGCGGGAACAACAGTCGCCTCGTGGCACCCCGGCGATACGGCAAGACCTCGCTGCTCGCGCGGGTCGCTCAGGAAGCGCGCGAACAGAAGGGATGGGCCGCGGTCTACGTCGATTTCTTCGGGGTGCTCACTCTGGATGACATCGCGCAGCGGATTGAGCGGGCTTACGCCGCCGAGCTGCAAGGTCGCCTCGCCACCTGGTTCGCCGGCGTCAGGCGGCTGCTGCGGCCCACTCTTCAGGTTGGAGGTGGGTCTATCCCCGCCGGGGTCGAGGTCACCATCGACCCCCAGGCCGAGCCGCCCCTGGTCGAGCGCCTTGCGCTGCCGACCCGCCTCTACGAGAAACACGGGACGCGGACGCTGGTGATCTTCGACGAGTTCCAGGACATCCTCTCCGTGAAGGAGCGGGCCGACGCGGTGATCCGCTCCGAGATCCAGCACCACGGGGACGCAGCCAGCTACGTTTTCGCTGGCTCCCACGTCGGGATGATGGGCGAGCTCTTCACCGATCGCCGCCGCGCTTTCTACGGACAGGCCGGGGCTGTTGACCTGCCACCGCTGCGGGCCGACGACGTTGCCGGTTACCTCTCTGAGCGTTTCGAGGCCACCGGCCGGCGGATTGGAGCAGCGCTTGGACCTCTGCTCGACACGACTGCCGGCCACCCTCAGCGCACGATGCTGCTGGCCTACGTTCTCTGGGAGCTGACGGCCGAGGACGAGACCGCCGGCGAGGAAACCTGGCTGGCCACGTACGACCGGGTCATGAGCGACGTTCGCGACGAGCTGCGGGCTGTCTGGTCGGCCCTGAGCTCGTCTCAACGGCGCGTCCTCGCAGCGGTCGCAGAAGGTCGCGAGGGAATCTATGCCGCTGGACGCCGCCACGGTGGCTCGCGGGGTGGGGCGGCGGTGAGTGCGGCCGAGGCGCTCGTGGATCGGGGCGAGATCACCGAGGATCCGTCCACCGCAAGCGGGATGCGCGTCATCGACCCGCTGCTGGCCGCCTGGGTGAACGAAGGACGCCCCGGGGTGTAGCGGCTTCCCGCTCGGGCTCGCGCTCAATCTGGATGCCTTCGCCTGTAGGCGATCAGCAGGTCGAAAACCGCTTTGGCCTGCTCCCGCCGGAGCTGTTCGTCCAGCGCCGATCCGGGCTGCGCCTGCTCGATCGCCACGCGGGCCTTCAGATCGTCGACCGGGGTTGCGGCCCGCCGATCATGGCTGGGCCGCCGCTTGGCTCGCCCGTCCCGGGCGCCTCTACTGCGGTCGGATCTCAAGCTGTGCTCCACAATCGAGAGCAGATTTGCTCTATGAAGTAGAGCAGCGAGATCAGCCTCCCAGCCAGTCGATCGGCTGCTCGGGGTTGCGGAAGTCGCGGAAGATCGGCGCGAACGGGCCTTCGGCCCTCAGGTCCTCGAACAGGCAGAAGGAGATCGCCACCTCCGGCGCGCGGGCGAGCTGGGGATCGCTTCGCAGCAGGGCGATGGCGGTCGAGCGGCGGCGCTCCAGCACCGCTCGCGACCCTCCGGCGAGGACGCAGTGGACCGGCGGGAAGACCGGATAGCGCAGGCGCCACAGGGGCTCGTCGTCCTCTCCGGCCAGCCGGTACAGCTCGGCGTAGCGGACCAGCTCGGCGGCGAGCCGATCGACCGAGAGGGTGGCTCGGTCGATCTCCAGGAAGCGCTGCTCGATCGCGACTCCGTTGCCGTCGAGGCGCAGGTAGGTGAAGACGGCATCGGAGATCAGCGCCCGCCGTCGCCGGCCGCGCCCGTAGTTGAGTGGGTGGGAGACCTCCTGGCGCCAGGCGAAGGGTCCGAATTCATCGCCACGCTCGCGCGCGACGGAGAGGAAGCAGATCGCCGAGTCGTTGACTGCGAGCGTGTGGGCTTGAAGCGCGCCGGCCGCGTCCTCTGCGCCGATCAGGCGCGGCTCGCCGTCCAAGACGCCTGCCTCCCGCGCCAGGCGAGCGCCGCGCTCGGTGACGTGCCAGAGCCGGCGCGGCGAGCCGTGGGGAGTCTCGATGTAGCCGGCGAGCCCGGCCTCGCCGAGCCGGGCCAGGAGCTTCTGCGCCCAGCGGTGGCTGCGATCTGGAAGGTGGATGGCCCGCACCTGGGCGGTGGAGAGGATGCGGTGTTGGGCGAGCGAGGCGACCACCTCGATTCCCGTCTGCGAGCACGCCGATCGGAGGGTGGCGAGGTCGGTCACGCACCCTCCTCGGTCGGCGCCCAAAGCGGAGCCGGGCGGGCTGAGCCGTCCTCGCCTGCAGGGGCCGATCCTGCGGCGGTGTCCGGCTTGCGCCGCAGCTCCTCGAGCTTCGCGAGGATGCGCGCGTCGAGGGTTTCGAGGTGGGCGATCACCTCGCCGACCTGCATCCGGGCCGCGGCTTCGCCTGCCGGCGATTTGCCGTGAGCCGTTGGCGCTCCGAGAATGTCCTCGACCCTGATCCCGCCGAGGGCGAAGGGCTTGCTCAGCTCGCCGCGGTGAGTGACCTGGGCGACGAAGCGGTAGCGGCCGAGCTTGGTCAGCGCGCCGGGATCGGGCTGGCCCGCCCACTCCTTGGTCAGCAGGGCGGCGGCGTGGGAGTTCAGCGCGGTGGCGAGCAGGTGCGAGCGGTTGGTGGTGAGCGCGTTCAGCGTCTGCGGGTTCAGCCGCTCGGGGTTCTGGTTGAGGACGACCGCCCGCAGCCCGAACTTGGCGCTCTGCTCCAGCAGGGCGGCGAGGTTGCCCGACGCCGCGCCGTCATAGCTCTGCACCTCGTCGAGGAAGACCCAGAAGGGGCGACGCTGGGCGGGGGCGAGCTCGGACCTGGTGCGGGCGGCGTGCAGGAGGTCGAAGAGGAGCAGGTTGGCGAGGAGGCGCTCGCGGGTGCCGCCCGCGCCGGGGCAGGCGAGGACGATCTGCCCGATGTCCATCGCTTCCCGCACCCGGTAGGTGCTCTGGCTCTGGCCGAGTAGGGCGCTGATCGGGGTCGAGTGGCGCAGGCGGTCGACCAGGTTGGTGAGCGGCGTGATCGCCTCCTGCGCGAGCAGCGGGAAGCGGTCGATCCAGAACCCCTGCGAGGCCTTCGGCAGGAAGGGGAGCACGGCGGCGCGCCAGCGCTCGTTGGAGAGCAGGGTGGGGAGCTGGAAGATCGTCGGCGCCAGCTCGGGCGGCAGGACCGGCGCGATCCTCGCCAGCGCCCCCGCGGCCTGCGTGGTCAGGTTGATCGCGCGGGTGCTCTGCTCGCCCCATTGCAGCGTCGAGGCAAAGGCGTCGACGATCGCCTCCACCCGCAGCTCGGCCGTCGCACTCTCGCCGCCACTCAGCTCAAAGAGGTTCCAGCCGGGCAGGTTTGCCAGCCGTGCCGAGCTGAGGTCGATCTCGACCACCCGCCGGGCGATGTCGGGATCGTCCAGATAGGGCCTGATCCGCTCCAGGGCATCGGCGTGGGGATCGAGGAAGAGCCCGCCGTGGCCCGAGCGAACCAGGTGGACGAACTGGGCGACGGCAGTCTCGGTCTTGCCGTAGCGGCTGCGACCGGCGACGTAGGAGAAGAAGGTGTCCGCGGTGCGGACCCCGACGATCCGCTCGCCGCTCTCGCCGGCAATCCGACCGAGCGGGATCAAGTCCCCCTTGGTCTTCTCGAAGGTCGGCAGCTTCGGCGGTGCCGGCAGGAGGGTGCCGGAGCGGAGCACGTTCTCGGCGACGCAGTGGACCGTTGGCGGCTTGAGGAAGCCCGCCACCTCGCGGGCGGTGAGGATGCTGCGCCGCGCCGGCCGAAAGAGGCCTGAAGAGTGGCGGCGGTCGAAGCCTCGCCTGCGCGTCGGGAAGTCCGAGCCGAAGAACACGGCATCGCCGATCCCCAGCCCGGCCGGGCGCAGCCAGTTCTGCGCGGCCAGCGGCTCGAAGGCGGCGAGCAGGCTCTGCATCGCCAGCTTCGCGCGGGGGCGCTCGGCGGCTTGGCAGCGGAGCAGGACCTGCACCTCGAAGAGCGGCCCGGCGTCGCGCAGCTTCGCGTCGAGTGCCTGGCCGACCAGGCGGCGGTCGATCAGCTCAGCCGGGTCGGCGGTGTTGCGGCGGCGCTCGCCGTCGAGCACCTCCATCAAGCTGCGGCGTTCGCCGTGTACCCGCCGTGCCTGTCGCTTCAGACGGCGGCGCAGCCGGGTGCGGCGGCGCCCCGCCGCCGGCAGCAGATCGAGGCAGACCGTCGAGCGCTCGCCGCGCTGTGGCCAAAGCGAGGCCATCGCCGCGGCGAAGGGCTGGAGTGGGTCGGGCTCGTTGTCGAGCCGGGCCAGGGGTTCGACGCTGGGGCGGGCCAGGGTCAGCTCGGTGCGCAGCGTGACCTCGCCGGGCCTGTCGGGCTCGGGCGCCACCTCTGCCGCATCACGCAGATCGACTCCCTCGTAGCTGCGTAGCGCGTTGCGCAGGAGTTGGCGGGAGCGGACCGGCACTTCGAGCAGGTAGACGAGACGGCCCTCGCTGTCGTTGGTCAGCCGCACCCGCAGCGCGCAGGCGCGGCGATCGAACCAGCCGCGCACGCTGCGATCGGCCCGCGCCAGCTCGGCGGCGACGCGCAGGACCGCCTCGGGCTTGGCGTCGAACTCGTCAGCCGGCACGACCGCCGCAGCCGTTCGCGTCGCAAGCGTGCGGCGCGTGGCGAGGAAGCGTTGTGTAGCCAGCGCGGTGGCGATAGCGAGGACGCCGAGGGCGATGGGCGCGAGCGACGCCGCGGAGGCGAGGAGCTGATCGACGCGGATGCTCGACACGGCGCGCACGATGGCGGCGGCGGCGAGCACGGCGGCGAGCGCCAGCATCGGCCGCGGGTCGGAGCGGTCCTTACCCATCATGCACCGACCTCTGGGTCACGTAGGTATGTCGGCAAAACGCACGTCCCCCAATCGGCTCTGCGCTGCGGAATCTGGCGCTTTCGCGGCAGCGTCCAGGCGAGCTGACGGGCGAGTTGACGGTCGGCCCGCCGGTCGAACCGCCAGGCGACCGGTTGCGGTGCGTGCCTCGGATTCCGTAAAAGGGACTCACATCTATACAGGGGAACGAGCAGCGAAATTGGACCCCCTTGTGTGACGAATCCGACATTTGCCGCAACGACTGTCCGGCTGCTTGCCTCATACCCCTTTGTCGAATGAGGCGTGGTTTTGCGCCACGAATTCCGCATCTACAACAACAGGGGGCCAAGCCGGGAAATTGGACCCCTCAATTTGCGAAGCTGAACACGATCGGAGAGCACGCGTTGAGCGCATGGGACGAGAAAGCGGGGAGAGTTAGCCAGTCGTTCGACGAGTGGGTGCTGACGGATGGGGACCAGCGCGCATTCCTGCGCCTCGGGCTTGCTTTCGCTGAGCAGGCGTATGAGCAAATCTGGGACGAAGCCGGTCGTGAGCCTGGCGACCCCGACGGCCCCGAGCAGATCGACGTCTTCGAGAAACGAGTCGGCGGCCTACACGAGCACGACTACGCATGGATGCATTGCTCGGGGATCCTGCGAGACGCGATGACCAGCTTTGAGGTCTACCTGGAGAAGGCCCGGGAAGAGATTCTCAGGCATCAAGGTAAGCCGATCAAGGTTCCCGAGCGCGCTCCCCTCTACCGGGAGCTGAAGGACTTCTTCGGCACGCTCGGTGTCGATGTCGACGCGGACGGGATCGACGAGGTTCGCCAGCTACGGCACTTCCTGACCCACCGCCGCGGAGAGATACGCACCAGCGCGCTGCGCGAGCGCTATGCGGCCGAAGCAGAAGGCCTCGGGCCGCTTAGCGTCGAACTCTCCGAAGATCAAGTGCTCACCGCGATGAACGTTCTTGGTCAAGCGGTAAGACGGATCGATGCCCGCGTCTACACGCACAGCTGGGGCATACGCAAAGACGGTGGAGCTTAGCGGTAGCCCGTCGAATCACTCGCCAGGATCTTCGCCCGATTCGGCACCACCGCCGACCAGGCCGCTGAGGAACTTCGAGACAGCGCCCTTCTTCCATCCGAGTTGCTTGAGCTTGTCCTCGACCAGGCGAGTTTGATCATCGGTTAGTTCAAGCTCCGCGAGCATGTCTTCAGCGCTTGCCTTACTGGCGAGGCCGAGATTGTCGAGCGCGAGTTCAAAGGCCGGGCTGGCCCCAAGCGTCGCAAGCGGCCTGAGAAGTTCCGTCGTAGCTAGCGTCTTGGCTTTGCCGGTCAGATCGCGCTGGCGGGCGATCTCAAGCAGGATCCTCCAGCGCTCGAGATCCTCTTCGGGCTTGCGCTTGGCGAGTGCTCTAACTACCCAGCTGCCGCCCAACTCGCGCAGGGCTATCGCCTCCCAGTTCGATGCGGGTGGTGAGCCCGCGCTGAGGCTCTGGTCGAATGCGGCTTCCGCGAGTTCTTGATGCTCCGTGGTTGGGAGCTGCTTCGCGACGGTCTCGAAGCCGCTTCGAATCGCGGGTGAGATCACGATTCCCCACATCGGACTGAGTGCGGACCAGAGGTTGTGGTGGCCGAAATACGAAAGCCAAGCCAGTAGCGCGCCGTCAGCACGCTCGCCGTAGTCGCGTCCGAGTTCCCCTATAGCAGTCGCGTCGAGGGATGGGGGTACGTCCTCACCGAGCTCTCCCAGGCGCCCGACAGCACTGAGAAGGGCCTCTGCCTTGGTTGCATCAAGCTGTACTTCGGGCTGTTGAGTTGCCGCTTCCCGCAGTGACTGAAGCGCCGCCGACGCTGCATCAGCGTGCCAGTCAGCAAGCAACTGTTTCACCGCAGTACGTACCTCCGGTAGCTGGTCGAGATCGCCTGGTGAAAGAGATGACATTGCCGACGCCGCGCTCTCGATGAAACGGTTGGCACAACGAGTCTTATCTGCCAGATCGTTGGCCACGAATTCAACTGCCGCTGTCGAGATGCGCAGGCGCAGCTGTGCAGTTTCATCATCTTGCATTGGGGGTTGACTCGCGGCCTCGATCGCTTCTTCGACTTGTGGGAATTCCCGCTTATCCTCGGGGAGCGCTTTCGCAAGAGCGGCGAAGTGACCCAAAGCTGCGGCGAAGTTGCCGGGCTCCGCGTCGGGCGCGATTCGCTCCTCCCATACCTGCCTCATCGCCGCATCGAGTGCTGCGGCTGCATCGGCTTTCATCGCGGCAGGATCGAGGGCCTCGAGCCAGCTTTCGCGTTCGGCGAGAGAACGGGTTTGCATCCTCGTCAATGCCAGCTGCAATAGCTCGGGATTCTGAACTGGCGCAAGCAGATTCAAACGATTTTGCACCTCCGTGTCAGAGGCGCTGTTGCCGGCTTGGAGCAGCCAGATGGCAAGCCTGGTTACGGCTGCCGGCGAGCCTTCCAGAGTTTGCAGGGCCGGGAGGAGCCAACCGTTAATGGCAGCGGTATCGCCGGGCTCCTCTCCCTCCGGTGGGTTCTCAGCCTTCTCTCGTGCCTGATTGATCCAGGTCTCGATCGTTGGATCGGCTAGCCCGAGTAGCTTTGCCTGCTCAGTCTCAGAAAGGGTGAGAAGTTCTTTCGTAGCCCTCTCGTCGATCTGACCAATTGCCATCGCCATCGCGCGGCCGTAGAGTTGGTCTGCATCGTCAAACTCGGGAAAGCTCGCGACGAGTGCAGCCCGAGCCGAAGGATCGCCAGCGACATCGTTGCGCTGCTTAAGTTTGGCGACCAGCTGCTTGCGCTGGAGCGGCCTGCAGCGCTGTGCGAGACGAACCACATTTCCGAGCGCCCCTGGCGGGAGATCGCCGGGAGACGAAAGAACAGCGCCAGCCACCAAGGCAGTCGTCTCAGTGCTGAGTTCGTTAACCGTGGCTGCGGCAGCGAGTAGAACGGTCACCGCGTTTCTGCGCTCCGGTGCGAGGCCAAAGCTCTCAGACCATCGTGCGAGGGTTGCGACCGCCGCCTCCTGTTGAGCGCCGGACAGTTTGTTGAGCAGATCCGCCAGACCTTCGGTCTGACCGTTTCGCGCCATTTCCGCCAAGCGATCCGAAGACGCCGCCTCGAGGCCGCTTGCGACGCCAGCTTCGCTGTGCATAAAGATGAGGTCGTGAGTCGTTGAAGGGAGATTCCTCACACGGGTCAGGTAGGCGACCAGGTCTCGCCGCTGCTGCTTGACGATTGCCTCAAGCCCTCCATCCCCCTCGTTCACTGAGTCTCCTCCGGTGTTCCCCCGTCGTCTTCTTGATCCCCGGCATCCTCGTCGGATTTGGATTCGGCCAGCCCGTTCTCAGCGGGGGTCCCATTTGCTTGTGGCCGTCCATATAGAAGTGGGACAAGTGGCCGGCCACGGTGGATGAAGTCGGTCGCTCGCTCCCAGACCTCGGGCGCATCGGTCCGAAGGTCGCTTTCCTCGTTTGCCTCAGCAACGGCTAGCGCCGCCTCCGGAAGGTTAGAGAAGCGCTCTAGCTCATCGGCGAACAGTGGAAACTCTGCGCGCAGGCAGACGAGTTGCGCCAGGGCAGCGGCACGGCCGGATAGATCGGCCATCTCTCCTGCGTCGGCGCGCCGTTCCGCAAGGCGATAGGCAATCACATACGAATTCAGCAGCACCTTCACGCGACGTGGACTCGTGACGTGGGTCGGAATAAGTGCAGCGAGCACATCCTGTAGTTCGTCTCGTTTACGCAATTCAGCCCACAAACCCCCACGATTCTTCACTAGGTTCTCGGCAAACTCGCCGGTATCGGTCCAGCGAAGCGGTGGCAGCGAAATCTGGAACTGAAAGATCTTGTCGACGTAGGCTCCAGCACTACTGAAGTACGGATGGACTTCGTCGGCTGGCGTCTCTTGCCTCGCCTTTCGTCGAAGCGCAGCCTCCAGCGCCTGGCGATCGGCGGCGACGATGAAGATGCAGTTCGGGACATCTAGAAAGACGCGCATCGTCTCAAGCGTCTCGACCACCTCATCAGCTGCACAGCGATCAAGCTCATCGATGAAAACCACGAGTCGATCGGCCTTCTTGACAAGTTCGCCGAAGGCATCCTCGAACTCATCATCCTCGGAGAGTGGCGTCTGTTTACGGGTTGCGGTTACCCCGCCAAGTAGGCCGCTTACAACGACGCCGATCAGGGCCGCCACAAGGGTCGCGACGCCGCTCAATCGGGTGAACATGATGATGAAGCTCTCGCCAAAGGATTCATGTGGAGCCTCGGGGCGAATCCACGCCAGAACGAGGCTCAGAAGAGCCATCAGTACGATTCCGATTCCCAACGCTCCGGCGACAAAACCTGCGACACGCTTCCAGCCCGAACTGCCTAGTTCTTGCGTTACTTCTTCCTTGGAGAGATTGTCGATCTTCGCGGGATCCTCGTCGAGTCCGGTGGCAACGGCCCGCAGAAAGCTTCGCCGCAGCGACGTGTCGCGATGCTTGAACGCATCGAAGTAGACGTAACGTTGCCTTGCCGACTTGTCTTCGAGTCGGAAGCGCAATAGCTTGGAAATGCCAGTCTTGCCGCTTCCCCACGGCGCAAAGAGGGCAATGTTCGTCTGGGCGTGACGGCTATCTACTAGATGCGCCAGCTCGGCAACGACATCCTCGTGACGGAAACGGTCGTCTTCGCTCGCTTCGATGGAGCGGTCATCGATGAACTCATCCGTTGCTGGTGGGCTGGTCGGGGCCATTCTTGCTGTGCGTTGCCTTTGGTCAGGTGCTTTCGGGCGTGGTTGAGCGTGACCCTATACCGAGTGCGTACCGGGCTGGCGTGAGGGGAGAGGCTCGGGAGGGCGGCGAGGGGAGATCCTGGATTAGTTTTCTGACACCCGGTATTCCGCCGGCCCGGAGTCCTCGACCCAGCCCGGCTTCCAGGTGACGCCCTCGACCAGCTCGCCGACGGACATCGAGTAGGCGCCGGCGAGCCGGACTAGGATCTCGAAGCTGGGGATCGCTTCCCCGCCCTCGATCTTGTCGAGGCGGGCGCGGGTGAGGGCGGCGCGAGCTGCTGCGTCCTTCTGCGAGAGCCCGGCGCGCTCCCGAGCGCGGTAGAGATTGTCCGCGAAGCGCGCCTTTGCTTTGAAGCTGAAGGCCGCGGAGGGTTCACCCATCGGGATCGCCCGCAGCCTGCTCGCCGTTCTCCGATCCCGGCCGTTCGGCCACGTCCCACTCGCCGGGCACGATGATCGTGTAGCCGGGCTTCCACTCCAAGCCGAGCGCGAGCTCGTCGAGCGGCACGCCGAGGCTGCCGGCGATCCGCACGGCGGTATCGACGCGTGGCATTCGCTCGCCGCGCTCCAAGAGGCTGATCTCGGTCCGGTGCAGCGAGGCACGGAAGCCCAGCTCTTCCTGGGAGATGTCGGCCCGCTCGCGACAGCGGGTCAGGTTCCGCCCGAAGCGCGTCTTCAGCTCCTCGGTCGGCGGTGCCAGTGCGGGAGGGCGCGGGCTCATGGCTCGTCTCCCGGGATGAACAGCTCCTCTGAGCCCGGCGAAAGGCCGGGGTGGACCAGGGCGGCGAGGATTGCATCGCGCTTGCCGGTGTATCCGGATTCGGTCGTCCAGCGGTTGCTGAGCTGGCCGGCGGCGAGGACCGAGTCGCCGCGCCGCAGCTTGCGGATCTCATGCCGCTCGGCGAGCGTGTCCGGAACTTCGATCTGGCAGCTCGCCCAGGTCCACAGCAGCTCCGGGCGCTCGGGATCGGCGACAGGGAACTCGATCTCGAGCAGGACGATCGGCTCGTCGGTCGGGCTTCGCGCCAAGCGCGGGTCGTCGATCAGGGTCCCGGTCACGATCGAGTGGTTGAGGCCGGGCGGCGTCGAGTCGGGGAAACGCAACCGGCGCCGCCCCGCTCGATGTCCGCACATAGCTACCGGCCTCCGGGGGAGGCGTCGAGCCCGGCCAGCACGCTCTCGCACGTCTCGTAGCCGCGCCGGAACCGCTGGTTCGTCTCGGCGTCCTCGCTGCCTCCCTCGACCCCGGTGAGGATCAGGCCGGCTTCGCCCTGGAGGCGCTTGAGCGCTTCCATCAGGTCGTGGACCGGCATGGTCAGCTCGACTTCCTCCCGGCCGTCCTCCTCGCTCCAGCCGATGTCCTCCAGCAGGCGGAAGTCTTCGCCGAACTCCAGTCCGAGCCGCTCGGCGGTGACGAAGTCCCTGTCGCGCTCCAGCGCGTCCCAGAGGTCGCCGACTGAGCCGAGGTGGTTGCGGACCAGTTCGTAGAGCCCGCCTCGCTGGTCGCGGTTGATGGTGATGGTGCTGCGGGGCATGGCGCCCTCCTCTCGGTAGGGCACCGAAGAGCCGCCTCAGAGCGAGGAGCCATCTTCTCCCGTGAGCACGCGGTGCTCTGGGAGAATCGGTCGCGCATCGAAGGATGTCTCTTCGGTGCCAGGCCCCGGGGCGTTTGCGCGCCGCCGGGGCCGTTTATGTCTTGCGGCCGGCGAACGTAGCCCGCCATGCCGCCCAGATCAAGGCCTCTTTTCGAGCGCCGGTTTTTGGCCAGTTATCTTCGACGCGGTTTTTTGGCTTCAGCAGTGGTTTTCACGACCGATTCGAGAGGCACGGGAGGCGCCCTTCTAAGACCGGGTCGTTCCCCCGCTATAGGGAGGTCTTCACGTTTGACCTCCACTCATGTTCACGTTTCAACCGGACGAACCGCGCCTCGCGGGGTTGTCCGGCGGCCTTCGGCTCTCCCCGGGGGCGGCCATTGGACTTCCCCGCCCGTGGCCACC